>Ga0209678_1000019_pt1 | contig 90720 bp, 99 predicted proteins | sample WorMetilvaeELBA1_FD_187404 | JGI IMG/M metagenome (GOLD analysis project Ga0209678, IMG submission 187404) | Marine gutless worms symbiont microbial communities from Max Planck institute for Marine Microbiology, Germany - Olavius ilvae ELBA.1... ...
TTAAGCGATTCACCCCGCTGCCAGCGATCCCACATCTCGGACTTTTCCGATGCCGTGTACCATCTTCGTTTTCTGCGTGACATTTACAACACCTCATCTCTTCATCTAAAGATAAAGTGTTGCGTCGATCAGTTGAACTCACCAAGCGTTGCGGACAGTTGGTTATCAATTTTTTGAGTTGGTCCCGGTTGAGGTAACTGGTAGCCAGGCCATAGGCTGGCGCGAATGACATAAAGCGCTCGTGGCGAGCCAGTTCGGTGTCGTTTTCGCACAGGTAGAGACTACCTTCGCGCTGGTAACCGATGCTGCTACCGAGCTGGTCGGAGATTTCCTGCCACAGCCGCATGCTCTCCATGACGATTGGCAGTTCGGCCTGGTCGCGACCCTGCTGGCGTATCCAGCCCCAGTTGCGGCTCGACTGCTCACCCGCAACGACACCCTTTTCGCATACCACCACGCTAACTCCGGCGCGGTGCAAAAACCAGGCTGCGGAGATGCCGGCGATACCGGCGCCAACGATGATGACATCGGGCGACGGGGGTAGTTTCAGAGTTTCGGGATTCATTGCAGGCGCAATCGGTAAAGTGACACAAAAACAGGGTAATGATACGATGATTCGATCAATTCTGCGTGTAGTTTGTCAACCGATTCAGGAATAAAAGCATCGTGGAAGTCATACCCCAATCGAGTTCTATCGGCGCCGAAGTTCGTGGTCTCGATTTATCCGGCAAACTAAGCGATATGTTAATCGAGCAGGTGAACCAGGCCTTGCTCGATTACCAGGTCATCTTTTTTCGCACGCAGAATTTGTCTGCAGAACGCTATAACGATTTCGCTCTGCGCTTCGACCCGCTGCAGGAATACATGTTCGCGGATGGCATCGACGGTTTCCCGTACATCACCGAGATCGTCAAAACCGAAAGCGAAAGCGAGAGCTTTGGCAGCTTCTGGCATTCGGATTCGGCCTACCTCGAGCTGCCGCCGAAAATAACCATGCTTTATGCCAGGCAGATACCGCAACAGGGCGGCGATACCCTGTTTGCCGATATGTATGCGGTCTACGACGCGCTTTCGCCGGGTATGAAGGCGGCCCTGGCACCATTACAGGCGATTAATTCCGCCAGCGTGGTACCTCGCGACGAAAATATTTACGCGGAGGTGAAGAGCAAGAACAGCGGCAAGAGTGAACAGTTTGCGATTCACCCGGTTATTCGCAGGCATGATGAAACGGGCAGGAAATCGGTTTATGTCAACGCTATTCACACGCTTGGATTCGAGGATTTTACCCGCGAAGAAAGCCTGCCGTTATTGACATACCTGTATCAGCAGGTAACCCGGCCGGAGTACAGTTTCCGCCTGCGCTGGCAGCAGGATACGTTGGCGATGTGGGACAATCGCTGTACCCAGCACTATGCGTTGAATGATTATCATGGTCAGCGCCGGGTGATGCATCGCATCATCGTCGAAGGTCAGCGTCCTGCTTGAGCCGGGCGCTGATTGCATAAACAACATCTACTGGAACGGGGGATACTGGAATGGCAGGTTACTGGATAGTTCGAGGCTCGGAGATAAAGGACGCCGACGCTTTACAGCAATACGCTGAATTATGGCCGGCAATCGCAGCCCGTTACGGGGCTGAAATAGTCGCGGGCAAGGGCGAAATCGATACCCGGGAGGGCCCACACTACGCAAGGCAGCTGCTGGTTCGCTTCGACAGTTACGAGCAGGCGATCGCCTGCTACGATGACCCGGAATACCAGGCAGCGATGAAACTGGCGCAGCGGGCTTATGACCGTGAACTGTCGATAGTGCAGGGCTGAAACAGCTATCGGTTCAAACGCAGGCGATGTCGATGTAAATGTTGATAGTGTGGCAGGAATTCGTGGTAAAGATCCTGCAATTTCGTCGGTAGATTATCGATCGCCACCTTTTTGCGGGCTTGTGCCCTGAGTCCGTTCGAGTTTTTCAGGGTTTCGTGCCAGATGCTGTCGTCACCGTCATACCATAATACTTCGCTGCGACTACCGGGTTCCCAGTTAAGCGCCCCGGCGATAAACGGCACGCCGATAGCGATGCAGTACTGCTCGACCATCGCGGCAGGATTTTCCAGCAAATCGTCACTATCGATAACCACCGGGGAATTGCCGAGTCTGTCGCTCAGTAAGTCGAATAGCCGGCGTTGTTCGTCGATGCCGATTTCGTTGCGGGTAAAGCCCTCGTCGTTGCCCGACTTGACCCAGCTGCGATGTAAAGACGCCAGCACTTTGGCGGGGTCGCGGATCAGGAAACTGTGTTCGAAGTTATGCAGAAAGCCGCCGTCCCAGAGGTGATCGGTAAACTGTGCCATATCCTTGGAAAAAACCGGTCGCTGCCGAGCCGCGGCCTGTATCTTTGCCAGCACGGTGTCGAAACTGAGTCCCGCTTTGCGCGGGCTGGCGTCGTTAAGCCGCGGCGCGCGCGCATCGTCGCCCTGGTACCAGGCTTCACCAAAGGGTTCATGAAAGCAGACCATGTCGCCGCGCATGCGCATCATCCACTCGAAGGCGGTGGAAGTGGAGCGGGGTGTTGCCCAGAGTACGTAAATCGGGTGCATTCAATTCTTCATTACGATGGCGTCAATGATGCCTCGGTATTTGTAGATACCGATAACAGGCATGTCAGGCATGACGCTTTTGCATACTGAGTTGACGGCGAGTTACCCCGAGCGCGAGCAGAATGTAAACCAGCGCCAGTCCGATCGGTAAGCCATGCGAGCCGAAGCCGAGCATCGCCCAACCGCCCGATACCGATCCGATGAGTGCGCCGAATCCCCATACGATAGCAAATGACGCCGAACCGTTGACCAGCTCAATACCGCTGAAACGATTCCCGAGCGAAGCCAGCGAAACCGTGTAAACCCCGTAACCGGTGGTTCCCATTAGTACCAGTAACGGCCATTTGAATACGGAATCGATGCAGGCAGGCAACAGTATCAGGGTGATCGCGGTGGTTAACGCGCAACCGGCCAGTACCAGGCGATGGGGAAACTTGTCGCTGAACCAGCCGATCGGGAATTGCAGCAGCACGTTGCCGAGGATTAGCGCGGTCAGTATGTTAGCCGAAGTGGTTAGATCGAGACCGTTCTGAATGCCGTAAACCGGAAACAGCGATAGCGAAGCCGCATCGAAAACCGCAAAAGTGCCGACCGCGGCAAGCAGCATCGGGGCTTTTGGGGCAAAATCGAAAATTCCCGAGGGTCGGGTTTCCTCGGGTTCGTCGTGGAGGTTATCTCGAATAAATATGAATGGGATAACACCTAGTGCGACCACGGTGGCACCGATCACGAACGGTGTCCAGCCCTCAATTCCGATGAAGCTGATCAGCAGCGGTCCGGCGCCGAAACTGGCTGATAACACGCTGGCGTAAATGGCGACAATCTTGCCCCGGTTCTGATCGCCTGCTGAGCCGACTATCCATGATTCGCTTAATACGAACAGGGTTGAGATGGTCATGCCCTGAATCAGGCGAATCACAAACCAGGCGGCAAGCGTGTCGAAGACCTTGTAGGAAAGCATCACCATTGCCGTCACTATCGCCGCGGTGATGGCCACGTTGCGGGCGCCGAAGCGTTTGGCCGCGACCGGGATTACCGATGAAAATAACAGGATTCCAATCGGCATCATCGCCGAATTAATGCCAATCATGTCGCTCGAGACGCCACGCGATTCGAGGATCAGGGACAGCAGCGGGTAGGTCATGCCGAAGGCAAAACCGAACACGGTGATCGCTGCGCAGGCGGCGATCAGGTTTCTGGTGTCGGTGGATCGGGAAGCGCTCATGCGCGGATGTTACTCCAGCTTCGGGTTAAAGGCATGCTACTTCTCGAGGCGCAAAAATACTTTCCCTTGAGGTTGATTCCAGCCTAATATTGGCGCAGTTAATTGCGAAGCAAAATAATGTCTGAAGAAGTCATAGTCGATCTGCGCAGCGATACCGTAACCCGCCCTGGAGAAGCCATGTACCGGGCGATCCTCGATGCCAGGGTAGGGGACGATGTGTATGGCGAAGACGAGACCGTAAACCGGCTCGAAGCGACCGCGGCGAAGCTGGTGGGCAAGGAGGCCGGGCTGTTCCTGAGCAGTGCGACCCAGGCTAACCTGGCTGCGATGCTGGCGCATAATGCGCGCGGCGAAGAAATCCTGCTGGGAGATCAATACCATATATTTGTCTCCGAGGCGGGTGGAACATCGGCACTTGGTGGAATCGTGATGCACCCGTTGCCCACCGATGAATTCGGTGCGCTGGCGCTACCGCAGGTTCTGGCTGCGATCAAGGAAGACGATCCGCATCATCCGGTAACGCGGACCCTGGCGCCGGAAAACACCGTTTCCGGACGCGTGCAGGACCCGCTGCAGCATCAGCAGCTGATCGAAGCCGTGCGTGAACAGGGGCTGAAGGCGCACCTCGATGGCGCGCGACTCATGAATGCCGCGGTTGCGTTGAACCTGCCCGCAGCGGATATCGTGGCGCCATTCGACAGCGTCATGCTGTGCCTGTCCAAGGGTCTCGGCGCACCGGTTGGTGCGATGCTTTGCGGGTCGACCGGGTTTATCAAAACGGCACGTCGCTTACGTAAAATGCTCGGTGGCGGTATGCGCCAGGCTGGCGTGATAGCGGCTTGCGGCCTGTATGCGCTCGACAATAATATCGCGCGACTCGCCGACGACCATGAAAGGGCACGGCAGCTGGCCGATGGTATCAGCACGATTGAGGAACTTCCGGTCAAGTGTTTCACCAACATGGTGTTTATCGAGCCGCGGGATAGCGACCTGGAACCCTTGCGTATGCATTTGCAGGAACGTGGAATCCTGATCGGTCAGCAGAATCCGCCGCTGCGACTGGTGACCCATCTCGATATCGATGATGCAGGCATAGATCGAGTCGTCACGGCTATTCAATCCTACTATCGGCTGTCCCGCAAATGAGCGTAAATCCGATTGACAACCTGGTGTTCAACGATGACTGGAGCGACCTGACCCGTTTTCAGGGGATGCCGCAAATCGATCTCGAGAGGATGTCCCGTTACCGCATGGGGCGGCTCAAGCAGCAACTGCAGCTGCATGATGTCGCGATGTGCATCCTGGTCAATCCGATCAGCCTGCGCTACGCGGTGGATTATCGCAGCTACATGTTGTTTCAATCGCATATACCCACCGTTTATTTATTTATACCGCAGGACGGTCCTACCGTTTTCTACGGCTGTTACTACGATGTGCCGCAGGTAGACGATTTTCGCCCGGGCAGGCCGCATGCATTCTTCGATGGTGGCACCAATATCGATGAAGCTGCCAAGGGTTTGGCCGCGGATGTGGCTGCCTATCTCGATGAAATCGGCAGCAGCAACCGACGTGTCGCAATCGAATACGTCAATCCTTCGGTTACCCAGGCGTTGGAGAAACAGGGCATCGAGGTCATCGACGGGGTGCGTATCGCTGAAACCGCCCGCCTGATCAAGTCGGAAGATGAAATCGCCTGTATGCGCTGGGCGATTGCGGTCGGCCAGCACGGTGCGGGTATGGTCAAGCAGGCACTGCGCCCGGGCGTAACCGAATTACAGTTGTGGGGATTATTGAACTACACCAACATCGCCAATAACGGCGACTGGCACGAAGGCCGGATGCTGTCTTCGGGGTCACGTATCAATCCCTGGTTGCAGGAAGCCAGTGCGCGCAAAATCGAATCGGGTGACCTGGTTGGTTTCGACACCGATATGGTCGGCCCATTCGGTTACTTCGTTGATTTGTCGCGAACATTCCATTGCGGTCCGGCCAAACCGACCCGGCGGCAGAAACAGGTTTATCGCATGGCGGTAGATGAAATCGAGCATAACCTGAAGCTGGTCTACCCCGGCATGACGCTCAGGGAAATGCAGCGACAGGCCTATCCGGTGCCGGAAGAGTGTCGCCAAAATGCCTATCCCTGCATCATGCATGCGGTCGGCATGTGCGATGAGTATCCGCAGGCCAAGCACCTGTTTCGCGAGGAGAATCCGTATGACTGCACGCTTGAGGCAGGCATGGTGGTATGTATCGAAAGTTACATGGGTCCGGTTGGTGAACGAGACGGCGTGAAACTGGAACAACAGGTCCTCATCACCGAAGATGGCTACGAATTGTTGACCACCTATCCTTACGAAGAAGCATTGCTTGACTGACTCAACAGGAGGACATTGCTAATGCCCGATTTCGAGCTTGATAAATTCATTCGACAACTGAGAGATGCGGCGCTTGAAGCTGATGCCAGGGAGAAGGTTCGCGGGTTGATGTGCGACGTGTTCCAGGACCCGGAGGCGATCAAGGCGACCATGCCGGTTTATGAAAATGACGATGAGCTCCTGTTCGAAGACGATAGCATCTCGATCTGGTGTGTACGCTTCCCTCCCGGAACCCATGTGCCGCCGCATGATCATCAGACAACGGCAACCATAGGTGTTTACGACGGCGCAGAAGATAATCACTTTTACCTGCGTGAGCCCGGCCAACTGGTGTATAAATCGAGCAAGCGGGTCGGTCCCGGCGATGTCATCGCGCTTAAACCCGACGGCATTCATTCGGTCGAGGCGGCCGATGGCAAACCGTGCCGGGGCATTCATGTCTACCTGGCAGCATTGACCAGCATTGAGCGGTCTCTGTTCGACTGGGACTCGGGCGTTGCCTGTCGCTACACCGACGAAAACTATGAACTAATGAAGCGAGTATCCGCTTAGCGATATTCCTTTGTGGGCAATTGCCCACTAATTCCGGTAATGATTTTATTGGGCTAAAAACTTGTCATTGCTTCTGCTCAGGAGTAGGGTTGGCGCTACTGAGGAGCAGTAGACCAGCCGTGACGAGTGACAGCAGCGACGCGCTTTTAGCTGAAATAGAGGCTTACTGTCGGACCGCCGGAATTGCCGAATCGACTTTTGGCCGCCAGGTGGTTAACGACGGCAAGCTATGTGTTCGACTCCGCGCAGGTGGAAATGTAACTCTAGAGACAGCGCAGCGGCTGCGCAATTTCATCAGGCTGCATTCGTCGCAAGCAGATAGTAGCGTCATTACGCCCGGCACCAAGGCAAACCGCTCCGTCCGAAAGGGGGATAAGAATATGAAACATAATGTTACCGATGATCGTCCGTTTCGATTCTACGACAATCGGCAGAAATACCTGGCTTTCGTCAATACCTGTAACGAGAAGTGGCGGGTGGCGGAACGGGCCACGCAGGAACTCTCGCATCTTCGTCCTTCACCGCCGGCCCTGCGCCTGTTCGATGCCGGGGTCGGTGACAGTACCGTATTGAGTCACCTGATGCGCGCGATGCATAGACGCTTCCCGACGATTCCATTTTTTATCGTCGGCAAGGAAGTCAGTCTTGAAGACGTGCGCCTGACCCTGGAGAAACTGCCCGATCGTTTTATCGAACATCCGTCCAGCGTCATTATCATCACCAACCTTTATTATGCTGAAGCCCCCTGGCTGATGCCGAATGATGTCGCCAAGGCGGCCGCGTTGAACTGGCTGGAGGTTCCCCTGCAGGGTGATTCGGCGCACGAGTTTGGCGAGCAGTTGCGCGGCATGGACAAGGAACTGGTCGATGGCTGGCAGGTAAAGGCAAACGAGAAATCCGGTAACCCGATGTATGTGCGACCTTCGGTCATGGTCCTGTTCCGCGAGGATCACCGCTTTCTGCTGGACGACGTAATTCCCAAACGCGGTCAGGCTGCCGGCGGCGATTATGACCTGGTGCTGGCGTCCCAGCCCTGGCGTGCACGCATGAGCGCCGACTTCAAGGTCAAGCACGTACTTGCGCCGCTGGCGAAAAGTCTGCGTCCAGGCGGTCGCCTGTTGACCGCGCAATCCTGCGGTAATGACCCCGGGCTCGAGCTGGTGCGCAAGATCTGGCCCGATGAAGACCCGTTCACGGTGGATCGCCACGAGTTGATCAAGACCCTCAAGGAATATCTTGGTCGCAGCGCGCAAAAGTACAATTTTAATGCCGGTTCCGACGCCAAGTCACTGCTGCGTTATCACATGCATACCCTGCCCACCGAAATTGGTGACGCAATCGGCACCTCGACCCTGTTCGCCGCGTGGAACGCGGCTATTTATGTCGGCCAGATCGAAGATGAGCGCCTCGAACCGGTGGTATCGTCGGGTGACTATCTGGACGCGACCGCCGATGTCTTACACAAACACAACGGTATCTGGTTCAATGATGAAACCTTCGTCGTTTCGAGGAAGCGCGATAACTGACGAACTTCGGAATTCGAAACCGGGGTTTGCTTCTTTGCCGCTAATGCTGACAATAGATCGATGATTTATGTCGACGCCAACAATACGCAAAACGATAAATACCTCCCGCTCGGCCGGGAAACGCGGGGAGTTATCCTGCCATGACAAATTACCGTTACCTGGGGTTACTGGTATCAGCATTCTGCCTTACCCTGAACGCTGATCATAAGCCTGATGCAGACTGGTCCTGGCATATATTGTCGGGCGGTATATCTGAAAGCCGGATGTCGCTTTACCGGCGTGATCAACCGTTTGGAATCTATAATTTCAGTTGCGATCTGACTGACGCGAGCGAAGATAGCAGTACGGAAAGCAATGCCAGTCTGAACCTGGTCAAGATTGATTCCAGGCCCGCTGGGTTGCTAGTGATTACCTGCAACACTGGCGCCCATGCGCAACAGGTCAATATCATCGATCTGTCGAGTACCTCCAATCTACCGGCTTTTTCGGTAACCGGTAGCTACATTGCTGACTGGGAAATACAGGATGGCGAATTATGGATTCGTTATGACCAGCCTTGCGCAACAGGTGTCAGCGTGGAATGTCCCGACGGATTCGAAACCATTTTCGTACAGTATCCGAGTCCCTGAAAACCAGGCAGCAACCCGGTCAGGGTTTGCCAACGAAGCGCTAACCCACAGAGATCCCACATACTGCTCATTCCGATATGTCGGCAAAAGCTAGCCTTGTAAGATCCCCACCTGCGCGGGGATGACCTAATAACCAGAAGGGGATGACTAAAAAACCAGAGGCCGTCATCGAAAAACCGGCGAGGATGATTTGAAACCCCTGCCGTTGCCTCAATCTCTGTCATTCCCGCGCAAGCGGGAATCTCGATTGAAGCCATGCTAGCGAGATCCCAATACGTCGGACCGTCGCGGAAGCGGGAATCTTTCGCAGCATATTAATGATTCCCTGGAACTCGGCATTAACGCCCAGGATGAAATCTTTTTGGGGGGTGTTACTCGTAGTGTACGGGTAATGGTTTACAGTAGCAGGATGACAAGAATAATAATCAACAACAGTTCGACAGTGCTTACCGCCGCGCCGGCGGGTAGTTCGGTGATCTTCCCCTGCAAACTGGCAATCTGCTGGTCGGTCATCTGGCTGACCCGCGCATTCGCTTCGGCCGACTCGACGCCCAACTCGATCAATTGTTGTTCGATCTGCTGGCGCTGAGCCATATTGATGCTTAACTGCGCGCGTTCTGGCTCGGCGCTAAATTGGGCCGTTGGCACCATCGCGGCGTATGCAGGTGACAGCGCCAGGCCAAGCAGGACCATCAGGGTAAACTTTTTGCAATGCTTCATTGTTTTATTCTCTCGACGGACTAATTCGAGTATAGCCTCGAAAACAGAATTTTCAGGTCGGCTGCGAAAAGCGGGCACGGTTTTTCTGTGGGCGGGGAGCAAAACCATGCACAGATAGGAAGATAAAGCCTGAATAGCAACTACACTCAATGCTGAGAGAAAAAGTGAGATTGTAATGAAGCGATGTTTAACTGACTACACAGCGATTGAATGAAAGTCGTAAAGAGTCTTTTTCCGATCATTGTGCTGTTAATTGCGGCGTTTTACGGCTATCAGAAGTATTACCAATTGCCGGTTTCGGCGTCCATAGGAATAACCTACCTGGCGCACATGCTGGCAATAATCGTTGTCGGTCTCAGCATTCGATTCAGTCGCAGCTCCCTGTTTTTCTATGTCCTGCTGGTGGTAATCACGAATGTGGTACTGCGTCTGGACTGGGCGAAGGGCGATCTTGCATACAGCCTGCTGTCAGCCTCTATACCACTGTTGTTAGTGGTGCTGACGGTCTTACCCGATCGAGGTATTTTCAGTGTCAAGGCGATTCCGGCTTACGCGATTTTGCTGCTGGTCGGTGTCTTTTCGCTAACGGTGATAATGGTCTCGCCTGCCTGGGCGACATATGTGTTTCTGACCGACTGGTTACCGCCGCAATATTTCGACTGGACGAATCAATCGCAAACGGTGCTGATCGTCTCTTTTGCAGCCCTGTATATTCTATTTACCCTTTGCATTCTGAATCCTTCGCTACACATGGCTGCCGGATTCGGCGTTCTTTTTATGCTGATCGCGCAGCTGCATTTTGGCGATCAGACTCCAATGCACTTCGGCGACCGGAGCCGCAGTCTGAACGTGTTTGGCAGTGCGGCGCTGTTGATGTGCCTGTATGCCATCCTGCAGGAAACCTGGCGTATGGCATACCTGGACGAGTTAACCGGTTTGCCGGGGCGCCGTGCGCTTGGTGAAAAGTTTCGCAAGATCAGCGGACAATACACCGTTGCCATGCTGGATGTGGACCACTTCAAGAAGTTTAACGATACCTACGGGCACGATGCCGGCGATGCGGTGTTGCGTATGATCGCGGCAAAAATGAGTAAAGTATCCGGCGGAGGGCAATCCTACCGCTACGGTGGCGAAGAGTTTTCCATCGTTTTTTCGGGTAAGAAAGCTCAGGAAGCAGTGCGACACCTCGAAGCCCTGCGTGAGGCGATCGCGAGTAAGCCCTTTATCATCAGGCGCGCCGGCAGAAGAAATAATAGCGCCCCGGTGAAGCCGTTGAAAAACAATTCGGTAAAGGTCACCGTTTCGATCGGTTTTGCAGATTCAGGTGGGAATAAGGCCTCTCCCTGGGATGTGTTGAAACTATCGGACAAGGCGCTTTACCGGGCCAAGGGTAAAGGACGTAATTGCGTCAGCGAGTGACAATTCGAAGCTGTCGTTTTGTTCCCCGGTGTATTGACAGGTACATTCTTTATTAAAGGATACTTTCCCGCTCTTTCGTCAGCGAGAAGCATTCTAGCTTGATGAATCTGTTTCGCATTAGAGGTATACTGCCGCTTGGATAAAGTATCGGAGTGACGCGATGAGAGTCAATGGAATTTATAAGATTGAGATGCTAACCACTTATGATTGGGAGCCTCGGGCCACGGCGTTTCTTAAAGACGGAGACTACTGGGCCGCCGGTGCACAATCTTACGCATTTGGTAAATTCACAGTCGATGGCACGAAATTCCTCGCTGATGTTGTGATCGTTATGCATGGAGAACCGCGAACACTGTTCGGCAAGAAAGTCGACCGATACGAGATAGCTGTCGAGGCTGACATATCGGATGGCGTATTCAGCGGGATGGGCAAAGACAAGGATGGCAAACACATCGTGCAATACCGGATTACCAGGCTGGCAGATCTGCCTTAGTTAAATCGTTCCACCGCATCCCGGTCAGGCTAAATCGCTGGTCAAAACCGGTACTGAACGTACCACATTACGTGAATCGTTCCTGCGCCCATTCCAATCGTATTGCATCCGGATCGTGCGTTTCCCCGAATCAGACAACGCGCCAGGGTTAGAACAGCTCTGGTACGAAGCGGCGGCTGGCCAGTGTTGCCAAATCGTCGAAGGCTTCTGCGGAATCGGGTTTGGGCAGACGGACTTTCTTTCGCGGTGTCGCCTCGTATGGAGTGCTGTTTAACAGGTGGCTGATACAATTAAGCCGCGCCCGCCTCTTGTCGTCTGCCCTGACGACGTTCCAGGGTGCATGAGTCGTGTCGGTGGCCGCAAACATGTCGTCCCGGGCACGGGAATAATCATACCAGTGGCGTCTCGACGTCAGATCCATTGGGCTCAGTTTCCAGACTTTACACGGATCCGATTTGCGTGCCTGCATGCGTCGCTCCTGTTCATCGCTACTGATATCGAACCAGTATTTGATTAAACGGAAACCTTCGTCCACCAGACTTTTCTCAAACAGGGGACACGACGCAAGAAACTGCCGATACTGTTTTTCGCTGCAAAAACTCATCACCCGTTCCACGCCCGCCCGGTTATACCAACTGCGGTCAAACAAAACAATTTCGCCGCCCGCCGGAAGATTGCTAACGTATCGCTGCAGGTAGTACTGACTTTTTTCACGTTCGGTTGGCGCGGGCAGGGCGACGACTCGAAAAATCCTCGGGCTTACCCGTTCCGTGATGCGCTTGATAACGCCGCCCTTACCCGCGGCGTCGCGGCCTTCGAAAATGACAATTACACGTTCTCCCCTGGCGACTACCCATTCCTGGAGTTTAACCAGTTCGGCCTGCAGGCCGAAAAGAGTCTCCTCGTACAAATTACGCTCGACCTTCCGCTCGGAACTCTTGCGTTTGTCTAGCTGACGCTCCTCGGATTTGTTGTCTTTCTTGGCCATAATTTCAACCTCAGTGAGTTAGTGCTGTACCTCTGTTTTCACGTCTGGGCCAATTCCGCGAAAGGATGTCTACCGATCCAGAAACAGCGATCAGGCGCAGATAGCACTTGAATAAAATCAGTGCTGGCAGCGTTTGGCGACCCGTATTTCAAACTGGTCGACATGCATAGCGGCGACCGGCTATTTTGCAGCAAAATTACTTACCGACAAAATGCAATAGTTTAAACGAGTTATCGCGGCGCTGCTACAGGACTTGAGTCCGCGACGCCGTAACGAGTTATAACCTGCGTGTTGTAAAGACCGGTCGAGGTTACTGCCGAAAAGCGCCGTTCAGGATCAAGTTGCGATTATCCGCTGCTGTCTCTGATGAGTTACCAGTAATCATCCGGCCGGTTGCGCCGGGCTCGTAACGATGAGTCTTTTGCGCATGTACTGGCGCTGGACCGGATGAACGGGCAGCGCTCTAGTCACTGATTTTTTGAATTATGTAGCCGCCCGAGCGCTCATCCGAGGTTAAGCCAATCAGTCCCCGTCGTTCGGCTTCTTCCAGCAGATCCCCAAATGAACGCACCCCGTAATAACGTTCGTTGAAACCGGGGCGTCGACGCTTCAGTGCCTGCTTGACCATCGAGCCCCAGAGTTTGTCGCGATCGCCGCGTTCCGCATGCAGGGCTTCGAAGGTTTCCATAATCAGTCCGATAGCGTCGTCGATCTTTTCGTCTTCGGATTTCACCTTTTCGGCCTGGGCAACTTCGTTTTTGGTGGCTGCTTTCTTACGTGCAGGAGGCTTGCGTTTGCGTTGCTGGCTGGACTCTTCTTCCCGCACCAGGTCATCGTAAAATATGAATTCGTCACAATTGCTCATCAGCAGATCCGAGGTCGAACTCTTGACGCCGATGCCGATCACCATCTTATTATTTTCCCTGAGCTTGCTCACCAGTGGAGAGAAATCGGAATCACCGCTGACGATGACAAAACTGTCGATGTGCTCCTTGGTGTAGCACAGATCGAGGGCGTCGACGACCATGCGGATATCGGCCGAGTTCTTACCTGATTGACGCGTATGCGGTATCTCGATCAACTCGAACGCCGCGTCGTGCATAACCGCCTTGAACTCCTTGTACCTTTCCCAGTCACAGTAGGCCTTTTTTACCACGACGCTGCCCTTGACCAGCAGGCGTTCCAGCACCAGGTTGATATTGAATTTCTTTATCTTGGCGTCGCGGACACCCAGGGCAACGTTCTCGAAATCACAAAAGATGGCGAGGTTCAGGTCTTCATTATTCGATGACATTGTTTTCTCCTTGAATACGGGGACAGTTTACTTAATTCGACTAATACTGATATCAAATTTGCAGACTTTTCTCGCCGGGCGTAACGGGTAGCGGAGCTAGCAGCGCGTGAATGTTATCTGCCCGCGGCCAGGCTCTCAATTGATTCCAGAGATTTCGCGCGTCCGTGTCGCCGAGACCCGAGTTGAGCTGAAACTTGTTTAAATGTCGAGTCTCGGACATAGGCTGTTGCGGTGATCCCAGCGGGTAGGGGATTTCTACCAACTGGCTACCTCCGCTGCTTTCGATAACGATTCGATCGGGCTGCTCGGGATCGAAATTGAGTTCGGGTCGTTTGGGTTTAAACCCCTTGACCGAAGTTTTTGCGATCATCTGTTTGACATCGTCACGCTGCCTGGAACCGGTTTCGATATCGGTGATCGTCAAGTCACCGGTCAGCAGGACCATCGCGGCGCAATAGGGAAGGCTGAACAGCGCTTCGCTCTGGTTTGCAGGCTGGCGGAAAGGCAGGATGCCCGCGTGCATGTCGGGTAGATAAAATTCCAGGTGGTCGATGCTGGCGGGGTCGATACCACGCGACCTTAGCTCCAGCATGCCGGTCATGATGCGATGGGTGTAACCGCAGCTCGGCCAGGGCTTGAATACAATGTGATACTCATCAATCGCTGGTTTGACACTAATCCTGGACATCGCATGATCGATGCGTTCGACGAACCGGTGCCCCATCAACGCCACCATGCCGCTGTCATGCTCGAGCATATGTGCCTGTCCGGTGAGACCCGTTGCCGCCAGGTTGGCGGCTAAAATTCCGCCTTCAACCGCGAATCCTACCTGTAATGGCTTGGCCTCCGAGCCAAACTGCGCGTTGTAACCCAGTGCGCGGCTGGTGGCTATCGCCAGGGCATTGGTTGTTTGTGCGCTGTCGAGTTGCAGTAGTCGGGAAACCGCGGCGGCAACCCCGATCGCCCCGATGGTCGAGGTTGCATGCCAGCCCTGGTCATAGTGTTCCAGGTTCATCGCTTCGCCGATGCGGGCGATGGTTTCATAGCCCGCGAGATAGGCATTGATGGCTTCGGTGCCTGACAGGGGGCGCTCGCAACTCGCGGCCAGGATGGCAGGAAACAGCACCACGCTGATATGTGTATTACCCGGCACTTCCCAATCGTCAAACTCGAGGGCGTGGCCGGCCACCGCGTTTGCCATGGCCGCGGCACCCGGGGTCGCGCAGTAATGCGTACCGTAGATACATGCCCTGGCGTGGTCGTTGATTTGCCCGCCGTTAATCAGTGCCTGGTGAGTTTTCCTGGCCACTGCCTGGCTCGCGCCAATCAGCATGCAGCCGTAGGTGTCGATCAGCGCATCACGCACAAACTCGAGACTGCGCGCCGTCGGTTTAATGCCTGTGCCTGAAATATGTTGGCTGATCTTTCCCAGCGCGGTTTGGCTCGATGTGTTCATGAGTCGTTGATGAACTGCTTTTATGTCGTCTTGATCCAGTTAGCGGCCTGTTGATTACTCATGGAGCAGAATCTCGCCGGTATCCATGCCCGGAATTGGGTGGCATCATAGCAACAGATATTTTCATTGCATACGGTTTTAGCTTGTACAACGTGTATTTTCATCCAGTAGTTGGCTCGGGCGCGTCCGCACAGCGGGATGGCCGGATGGCCCAGGTTTAATTGATGAAAGATCGACCAATTCTGTTTCTGGCCATCGCGCAGATGCTGATCTGGGCCTGCATTTACTACAGCTTTCCGGCGCTGCTGCTGCATTGGGAGCGTTCGCTGGGCTGGAGTCGTGCCGACCTGACCGCTGCGATAACCCTGCGGTGTTCGTGTCGGCCTTCTGCTCACCGCTTTACGGGCGCCTGATCGACGCGGGCAAGGGTGCGCTGATGATGACCGCGGCAGCAGCGATTGGCGGTAGCTGCATGATTATGCTTAGCCTGGTTGAACAGCTATGGCAGTTTTACCTGTTGTGGGCGGCTATCGGCGTATGCATGGCGGGTAGCCTGTACGAACCCTGTTTTGCGCTCATCACACGCGCGCGCGGAGCGGAGGCCAAACGCTCGATCATTTTCGTAACCCTGGTGGCAGGATTCGCCGGCACCGTCAGTTTCCCGGTCGCACACAGCCTGGTGCTGGCGTTTGGCTGGCGCAGCGCAGTGGTGTTTTTCGGCGCGGTAGCGATCCTGGTGGTCGCACCGCTGATGTGGCTGGGGGCCGGCGCGGTGGAACAGGCCGGCGCGCACCGCCACAGCAGCAATCCCCACCTGTCCGTGGCAGAACAGCCATTCCTGCGTTCCCCGATATTCTGGTGCCTCGCGCTCGGTTTCGGTCTCGCTGCGATGTTGCAGGGGATTACCCTGCACCATTTGCTGCCGATTTTGAATGAACGCGAAATCAACCCGGAGGTTGCGGTTATTGCAATTTCATTCATCGGTCCGATGCAGGTCGCCGGACGCCTGGCGATGATCGCAGCCGAACGCCGTGTATCGATCCACGGCATTACCATTACCTGCTTCATTTTGATGGCGGCCTCGATAGCCTTTTTGATAGTCGCCGGCGTGACTCCGGCCCTGTTGACCGCATTTGTTATCCTGTTTGGCGGATCGTACGGCGTGGTCAGCATCATCCGCCCCGTCATTGCGCGCAATTTGCTCGGCGAACGTCAATTCGGCGCCAAGTCCGGCGGGCTGGCGCTGGTTTACCTGGTAGGTTCCGCGTCGGCGCCATTCATCGGCTCGTTGCTCTGGGGATGGGGGGGCTATGACCTGGTACTGCCCGGGTTGATACTGTTGGCCGGGTGCGGGCTGGTGCTATACCTGGTTGCACAAAAACAGGCCACGCCAGCCTGATTTTTTGGGTAGTATGGCAACCTAAGACCAGATCGGGAGGTAGATGTAATGTCTGAGCAGTTTATCGCGCACTTACAGCAGGAACTCGAGTCGATCGAGGCCCAGGGATTGTACAAGTACGAGCGACCCCTCGATTCCCCGCAAGGCCCCAGCGTGCATACGCAGCAGCGGGCCAATGACCTGATAAACCTCTGTGCCAACAACTACCTGGGCCTCGCCAATCACCCCGACATGGTGGCCGCAGCACACGAGGGCCTCGATAGTCACGGTCTCGGCATGGCCTCGGTGCGTTTTATCTGTGGCACGCAGGATATTCACAAGCATCTGGAACAAAAACTGGCAGCCTTCCTGAAGATGGACGATTCGATTCTGTTTTCCTCATGTTTCGACGCTAACGGTGGCATATTTGAAGTATTGCTCGACGCAAATGATGCGGTGATTTCCGATAGTCTCAATCACGCCTCACTGATCGATGGTATTCGCCTGTGCAAGGCACAACGCCTGCGCTATGCCAACAACGATATGGCTGATCTCGAAGCGAAGTTGATCGAGGCCCAAAACGCGCGGTTTCGCCTGGTGGTTACCGACGGGGTGTTCTCGATGGATGGTACTTACGCCAACCTGCCTGCGATCTGCGATCTGGCTGAACAGTACGATGCGCTGGTAATGGTGGACGATAGTCATGCCATCGGCTTCATCGGCGAGCGCGGCGCCGGTACGCCCGAGCTACTTGGCGTCGAGGGCAGGGTGCATATTACCAGCGGCACCTTCGGCAAAGCGTTGGGTGGCGCCAGTGGCGGCTATATTACGGCGCCGCAAGCGGTGATCGATTTGCTGCGGCAGCGGGCACGTCCCTATTTGTTTTCCAATAGTCTCGCGCCCGCTATCGTCACGGCCACCTTGAAGGCGCTCGAATTACTCGAGCAGGGCGCTTCATTACGACTGCAACTGGCTGAAAATACAGCATATTTCCGCCGCCGCATGACTGAAGCCGGATTTGACATCATTAGCGGCGAACATCCAATCGTACCCGTTATGACCGGAGAAGCCCAGGTCGCGCAACAGCTCGCCGGCAAACTGATGGAACACGGCGTTTATGTCACGGCGTTTTCTTTCCCGGTAGTACCGAGGGGGCTGGCACGAGTACGTACCCAGATGAGCGCCGCGCATAGTCGCGTGCAGCTTGATAAGGCGATCGACGCATTTATCGCCGTCGGTCGACAGATTGAACTGATTCCCGGGAGTTAGAGATGAAAGCACTGGTAAAAGCTCACCAAAAACCCGGTCTCTGGCTGCAGGACGTGGCAAAGCCGGAACCGGGGCCTGAAGATGTGTTGATCAGGGTTAACGAGGTCGCGATTTGCGGCACCGACCTGCACATCTACAACTGGGACCAGTGGGCGCAGGAGCATGTGCCGGTGCCGATGACGGTCGGACATGAGTATATTGGCGTAATCGAGGAGATCGGTGACCTGGTGCACTCGGTCGAAGTCGGTGATCGTGTTTCCGGCGAAGGGCATATCATGTGCGGAGAATGCCGTAACTGTCGTGCCGGTCGCGGACACCTGTGTCGGGATACCCGCGGAGTCGGGGTCAATCGCCCCGGTGCTTTTGCCGAGTACGTGTGTATCCCGGCACAAAATGCGTACAAGATTCCAGAGCAGATCAGCGACGATATCGCCTCGATCCTCGACCCGCTGGGTAACGCGGTGCATACGGCCCTGTCGTTCGACCTGGTGGGTGAAGATGTATTGATTACCGGTGCCGGCCCCACCGGCCTGATGGCAACTGCGGTGGCGCGTCATGTCGGCGCGAGACACGTGGTGATTACCGACATCAACGAAAAGCGTCTGGACATGGCGGACCAGTTCGGCGCGACGCGCACGGTCAGGGCCGGGCAGGAAGATCTGCACGACGTCATGGATGAGCTCGGTATGCTCGAGGGTTTCGATGTCGGTCTCGAGATGTCGGGCAATGAGAACGCGTTGCACGATTTGATCGATATCGTCAATCACGGTGGCAAGATCGCGTTGCTGGGTATCTATCCGAACATCCCACAGGTGAATCTCAACGAAGCGATCTTCAAGGGCCTCAGCCTGAAAGGAATTTACGGGCGTGAAATGTTCGAGACCTGGCACAAGATGGTGGCGATGCTGGGTAGCGGTCTCGACGTCAGCGCGGTGATTACCGACCATATCGATTTCGAAGATTTCGAAACCGGATTCAAACGCCTGAATGCCGGAGAAGCCTGCAAGGTAGTAATGCGTTTCTAGCTATTTTTGAATAGTTCCACCGACTCTGCTGGCCGATCCTTCCAGCGAGTCTATCTCGTCGTTCCGATGCGTCGGACCGCCGCGAAAGCGCACTACTGTCCGGAATAAAAAAATGGCCGCAGATGCTCTGGCGTTCTAAGGCCACCTCGGGGGTCAATCCGCAAAAGACGCTACCAAACGGCAAACAGCGCCGTTTGGCACATCCGTGTGATCGCTTGGAGCGCGGCGTCCCTGCCGCGCTACACTTTTGCGGATTGCCGCCCGAGGTGGCCACCCACTGTTAGGGGAAACCGGGGAAACCCTGTGAGCCGCAGTAGAATGACCTCAGTTGAAAGGGGGTACAGCAGGTTGGGGAATAAGAGCAGGGTTAAATGGTGCCACCGCTTAATTGATATATCCACGCGGTGAGCATCGAACCGGTCAGGCCAAGCGCCAGGTAGAGTGCGAAAACTGGTTTCTTCACCAGTGCCCAGACCGCAATTGCCGCTGGAATCGACGATACCGCGCCCGCGGTGATGAAGGCCATCGCCGCCCCGGGCGTCATGCCAATTTCAAGCAGTCCCGAGATCAACGGGATAGCGGCATATCCATTCAGGTAAGAAGGGGCGCCGACAATCGCGGCGAGTGGAACGGCGAACCAGTTGCCGGGGCCGACATAAGCCGCTATCCAGGCGGATGAGACATAAGCGATCATCAGGCTTTCCAGCAGAAATGCCAGGCTTAGCCATTTACCGAGAAATACGCCTATCGACAGGGATTCCTGGTTGAAGGCTTCGATACGAGAGGGTTCACGCCAGAATTTCCATAGCACGCTGTCTGGCTTGCCGCTCGCGCAACTGCTGCCGCAACAACTGCTGACCTCGGCGCGTAACGGGTCGTCGAGGCCGCCGTAACGCTTGATGACGAGGACCGAAAAACCCGCCAGTAAACCCATCGTAATCGCTGCGAGCGTCTTGGCGACGGCAAAATTGAAGCCTATACCGGCAGCGGTGAGAACGAACATCTCCGGATCCATGATCGGTGACGCAATCCAGAATGCCATCACCGGCGCCAGCGGTACTCCGGCCCCCAGCATCGCGGCGATTAATGGAATAACACCGCAGGAGCAAAACGGTGAAACGGCACCTACCAGCGCGGCGAGTATGGTCGCTCGGACCGGGTTACCGCTGAATGCTTTTGCAATTAGTGCGTCTGCGCTGGTGGCCTTCGCATATGCGGCGATCGCGATTGCCAGTGCAAAGAATTGCAGCATTTCCCAGAGCGATTCGAGGGTCGAGATAATACTGACCGAAAGCTGTGGCGGGTCGAGGATAGCGATCAGCAGGGTTATCAGTACCATTGCTTTAAAGACCTTATCCCTTGCAATCGAACCGAGGATTGTTAACAGCTGGCTATTGCGTTTTCCGGTTTCGGCACATGTGTTCATATTTCTAGTAATCTCGAAATAATGGAATTAAAAAAATCAGCTGACATCCGCGCAGCATTCTTCAGTCAGGTAATCGACCAGCCTGCGTAAAACCTCGAACTCCATTTTACAGATCAGGGTAGCCTGCTGGCGTTGCTGGCGAATAACACCGGCAGACTTCAAATGCGAGATGTGATGTGTCAGCGTGGAGCCGGGGATTTTTAATTTCTTTTGAATCATACCTACCGCGAGGCCTTCGTCTCGGGCGCGTACCAGCAGGCGAACTATCTCGAGTCTTGTAGGGTTGCCGATCTTGGCGAGAATATTGGCGGCATCGTCGAGTTTCATGCACATGATTCTAGTTGCCTGGTTTGAGTGTGTCAACTATATTTCTAGAAATATCGAAATAACTTTATAGATAATCGCCAGATCAACCTCGGCTATATGGTTTCTGCCACGGCGAGCTACCATTGCTCAGTCGATATCGAGATGATCGATAAAATTACTGAACAGGCTTGAACCACCTGCAGTTTCAGGCATCGCCAGAACCTGCTTGCAGAGCTGTCGCGCCTGCGACTCGTCGAGACCCCCGTACTGCAGCAGGCCCATCGCCTTCACGCGCATTTCGTCGTTATCCAGGGCCAGTTCGGGGTCGCCCTTGCAATCCTTGCGCGATATCCTGAGGCTCGCGCCGGATTCGGTTCGCGCGGTTACCTCTGCGCCCCAGGATGCCGGGTAATTTGAGGCGTATGGGTCGGCGATGGTCACGCTGGTTTGCCGGCGTAGCTGTTCACTGCGCTGTCTTGCCGCATCGTCGAAGGAGTTGAGGCCGACCACGCCATCGAGTACTGCGATCGCGGCCGTATGGTAGAGCGAAAATTTAGCCTGGTACTCGGTTTCCGGCATGGGGTAATCGCATACGTCGAGTGCCGCCTGGTAAGTCCTGATTTCCATCTCCTTCACCCGGTCCCCATCCAGCAACTGATGAATTTCAAGCGCGCAGTCGATTATCGGATGCGTATGTCGGCAGGAAGGCCAGGGTTTGATCGAGGTCAGGCAAAGTTGCCAGGCCGCATCCGGCTCATCGAGAATGCGCTCCGGTTCCGGGTCATTACACATCGCCGCGAAAAACCCCTTCTTACCTTCGAGAATTTCCGGCGAGCCGGTGAAATCATGCGCCGCGAGTTCCGCGGCGAGCATGCCCGACTCGCAGGCTCGCCCGGCATGCAGGTGTTTACTCATTGCGCCAGTTTCCATGAATTGCCAGAAGCCGCTGGACTGGGTGCCGGCGTTGCCCAGCGCATTGACGGTTCGATCAGCAGGCAGTTCGAGTAAGGATGCGGCGGCCATTGCCGAGCCAAACGGGCCACAGGTCGCGGTGTTATGCCATACGCGGTAATGCGCCGGGCCAACCGCGGCCCCAATACGGCACATGGCTTCGAAGCCGTGCAGGATGGCATGCAGCATGCGCGGCGCGTCGGCACCGAGTTTTGCACCGAGTGCCAGCACTGCCGGTACCACGACGCAACCGGGATGCGTGACCGAAGCACGGTGCAGGTCGTCGGTTTCGGTAATGTGAGTGAGTGCGCCCATCAACAACGCCTGGCGCTTGCTATCCATGTCGCTGCTCGAGGCCCAGCTGCGCAGTATCTGGCCAACCCCGGTCCTGCTGCCGGCGTAGGCACAGGCGACTGCATCGAGGGTAAACAACGCGGCCTGTTGCAGGTCCCGGTCCGATACCGGCTTGTTACGGATCAACTCGATTAATTCTTGTGTCAGGCTCATTGAAGTTCCAGAATAGGCGTCGCTGTTAGCATCAGTCTGGTGAAGATTTAACCTAAAAATCAAGCAGGAGTACAGCATGTCTCAAAAAGAGGTTATTGGGGAACCGTTGGTAATCGATGGGCGCGTGCTGTCGCTATCGCAAGCGATTCGTGCCGGGGACTTCGTTTTTGTCACCGGACAGGTACCGATGCGCGACGGTAAACCGATGACCGGCGGTGACATCGAAGAGCAGACTCGCGCCTGTCTCGACGGCCTGCGGCAGATCCTCGGTGAAGCCGGCTGCGATCTCGGCGACGTCGTCAAGTCGATGGTCTGGTTGAAAAACCGGGCGGACTTTCCCGGCTTTAACGCCGTTTACTCGGAGTATTTTCCTTCTGAACCACCCACCCGGTCCGCACTGGTCAGTGAATTCCTGATCGATATCCTGGTTGAAATCGAGTGCGTCGCCTACAAACCGCTATAGCTGTTGTCTCGCCGCACCTCCACCGTTTGAATGTTGTGCCTGAATAGCAGGGTGGGTTTCGTCAATATTCTTTTTTACCCGGCAGCCGAAAAACTGCTTACGGCTGCATACCGGTTTGCCTGAATCGATTGTCGAGCCAGCGGAACAGGTAGCCTCGCGGTTTGTCCTGACCGCTAATCAGGTAATCCAGGGTATAGGTATTGTTCATGCTGGCCGATAGCATGCGTTCACCCATCTCGGTGCCGCAAAACAGGATCTCGTCCTCGGCTGCCAGTAATTCGTTTTTATCCGGCAGCATGATGCGATTTTCACCGCGTGCGATTGAGAAGGGCATACACGGCAGCGAAGAATTCAGCTTATGTGGATCGCGAATCAGTTCGTGCAGCGACAGGGAATTGCCGTCCTGCAGGTACTCCATCACCGCGCTGGCTTCCTGCGGACAGATTTTTACCTGCCACAGGTGAGGCGGCTCGTTACCGATCAACTCCTGCAGATTTTCTACCGTATGCGCACAGATGTCCTCGCCCTGTTCGCGCAGGTAATCGATAAAAATTTGCACCTGCGGTGAGATCAGGTGCTTGAGCACCCGCCTTGCCGTGGTCAGGCTGGACTGCAGCACCAGGTGTGCATTTATTGCGTCAAACGCGATCTGGTTCTCATGAGAATTTTGCCTGACGATGGTACAGGCATCGGGTTTCAATGCCTGTACAGACATCAGGATGCCGAGATTGTCGTGATCGCTGTCGGTGCCAGCCACGACCCCTGCCGCCTGCTCCAGTCCCGCTTGCTTCAGTGTGTCAAGATTGGCATGGCTGTTGATTATCCTCGCGGCGCCCTCGATTTCCTCTATCTTCGGATCGATGATGACGGGCTTTATACCGTTTAGAACAAATTGCCTGTACAGCCATTTACCCATGCGGCCGTAGCCACAGATTATCCAGTCACCGGTGGGTACCTCGATCGGCTGTCCGAGCCGGGCACGAGGGTTACGTACCAGGCAGGAATTCAGGTTGTGCAGGCGCGGGGCGGTGATCGCCATGCTTAGCAATTGGGAGAAAATTTCAAATGGATTGATGATGGTGACATTACCCAGCGACTGTAGATGTTCGATATGTCTTTTCGAGCTGGAGCGGCACAGGATATGAATATCGGGGTTCAGCAATCGCGTCATTACAGCGATGCGTACATTTATTTCTTCGTTTACCGTGAGGATGACCACGCCTTTACAGTTGGGCATGCGCACTCCGGCATCGTCCAGGTGCCTCGGATTCGTCGGATTGGCGCAGAGTCCGGGCATGGTGACTCGATAATCGCGCAGCCTGAGAGCCTTTATTCTTTCGGGGTCAACATCGATGATGACGCCACGTAACCAGTGGTCATTGAGTCCGCGCGCGAGCAGGCTGCCGGTATCGCCGAAACCGCAGATTATAAAAAACGGGTGCCCGATACGCCGCACCTGCCTGGCGAAGCGATGTTCATTCAGCGCGAGCAGGAAATGCGGATTTTGTACCAGTCGAAAGATTGATCCGATCGCGTATAATCAGGCAACTACCCCCATATAGACACAAAGAATCGCCCATAAACGCTGTTGATCCGTAAATTCATGCGGTATTTCACCAAACCCGGTAGTGGTTGCGGTATAGGTGAAAAAGTAAAATGCATGAAACAGGTTCATGTACTCGACGTTGCCGTCGGCGTCCTTGCCGGGAATCAGGGCCATGCCGGTAATGCCGATGGCGTAAACCGCAATGAGCACAAAAACCGGCCCGCGCATATAGCGCAGCACCACCATCGAAACCCGGTCAAGTTCTGAGGTAGTTGCCATTACGGAGCTGTTATCTGCGGGATATCAGGGTATCGCCAACCAGTATTACCACGCTGACGATACTGGCCACCAAAGCGCCCCCGGCCAGGGAAACGATGTTGGACATCGATTCCGGGCTAGGTCCCAGCGCCGTCTGGTCGGCACCGATGATCCAGACCACGCGCGCGGCTATCAACAGGACGTCTACTGCCAGGCTGCTTGCCAGCAACAGCGCACCGACCTGCGAGCGATCTCCCAGTTTCAGCCCGGTGGCGATCAGGTTAATCAGGATTGCTATCGTCAGTAACCAGACATTGTGGTGACTGGCATTGTCGATACTCCCCATGACAAAGGCGAAGGTGAACGATAGCGCGAGAATGGTGACAAACCCAAAAATGACTCGTTCCAGGTTCATTGCAGACCTCGTTTTTATGTTCTGGATACGCCTAGAATACGCCGATGAACTAGATTCGTCACCCGGCTACTAAAGATCTCGATTTATTTCTCGCGAGCGGTATTATTCTTTTTCTCTCGAATTGCGGATTTTATTTTGATGATGGGTGACGATTTAACGGCAGTTGTAGATCAGGATACCCAAAGCAGAATCCAGGCCTATCGGATCGATCAGATCAGGCGAAGACTGATCGATGCCGATTGCGCCGCAATAGTGCTCTTCGATCCGGTGAATATCCGCTATGCCACCGGTACGCGCAATATGCAGGTCTGGACCATGCACAATATCTGCCGTTACGCGGTAGTTTTTGTGCATGGTGAATCGGTGCTGTTCGAACAGAATAGTTCGGCCCACCTCGCGCAGGGCTACGTCGAAGACATCCGTCCCTCGCTGACGACCGATTTCATGGCAGTTGGCACGCGTGCCGGTGAAATGGGACGTCGCTGGGTCGAGTCAATGATTTCATTGTTACGCGAAAAGGGTATCACCGAGCAGAAGCTGGCTATCGATCGTGCCGATCTGACCCTGGTGCTGGAAAGTCAGCGACTGGCGCTGCAGTTGATCGAGGGTCAGTCAATTATGGAGCGTGCGCGCGCGATCAAGTCGCTCGATGAAATCGATTGCCTGCGTCGCTCGCTGCAAACCTGCGAGAAAAGTGTCGCGGACATGCGCAAGCAGTTAAAGCCCGGCATGCGTGAAGCCGACGCACTGGCGATGTTGATCGACGGCAGCATCCAGCGCGGTGGTGAATATCCCGAGACCAGGTTGCTAACCACGGGACCGAGAACCAATCCATGGTTCCAGGAAGCCTCGAATCGGATTATTGAGGATGGCGACCTGCTCGCGTTCGACACCGATTTAATCGGGCCCGGGGGTTACTATAACGATATTTCGCGCAGTTGGGTGGTGGGAGATAAACCTCCCACCAGCGCGCAGCGGCGACTGTACGAACTGGCCTATCAGCAGATGCAGCGCAACACGGAGTTGCTCAAACCCGGTGCCGGTTTCCTCGAATACTCGGACAAGGCCTATCAGTTACCGCCGGAATGTATTCCCAACCGCTACGCCGACGTCGCCCACGGTTGTGGTCTCGGCGTCGAATATCCGTTTATCTGGTACCGGGAGGACGAGGAGTGGGGTGCCTATGACGGGGTCTTCGAAGAAAACATGGTGGTCTGTATCGAATGCTATGTCGGCGAGCATGGCGGTCATGAAGGAGTGAAGCTGGAGCAACCAGTCTGGCTTGCTGCAGATGGCCCGATGGTGTTGTCTGAATATCCCTTTGAACTGGATTACTTATGAGGCAAATTTAATGAGAACAGGTTTTATCGGTCTGGGTAATGTTGGCGCAAAACTTGCCGGCAGTCTGTTACGCAACGGGTTCGACCTTACGGTACGTGACGTGGAATTCGATGCGGCGCAGGCTTTGCTCGATCAGGGCGCCAGGTGGGCAGATTCGGGACAGGAAATGGCGCAGGATTGCGATGTCATTATCACCTGCCTGCCGTCGCCGGCGATATCTGCCGAGGTCATGGAAGAAGAGCTGGGCGTGCTGGCAGGACTGGGGCCGGGCAAGATATGGCTTGAAATGAGTTCGACCGACGCTGACGAGATCCGCCGGCTGGGTGTACTGGTCGAAGCCAGGGGAGCGATACCGCTCGATTGCCCGGTATCCGGGGGCTGCCATCGCGCGTCGACGGGTAATATCGCAATCTTTGCCGGCGGTAAACGGTCAGCATTCGAGAAAGTTTTACCCTTGCTGACGACCGTTGGGCGCAATATCCTGCACACCGGCGAGCTTGGCAGCGCGTCGATCATGAAGGTCGCCACAAATTACCTTGCCGGGGTGCAGCTGATTTCAACCGGAGAGGCTTTCATGGTAGCGAAAAAAGCGGGCATCGATTTAGGCGTTGCTTACGAGGCGATCAGAATTTCTTCTGGCAATTCTTTCGTTCATGAAACCGAGGGGCAATTGATCTTGAATGGCAGTTACAATATCAACTTTACGATGGATCACGAGGTCAAGGACCTGACCCTGTTCGACGATCTCGGCAAGAAGTATGATGTGCCGCTGGAAATGTCGCCACTCGCGGTGCAGATCATGCGCGATGGTCTGGCTAAATATGGGCCGAGAGCGTGGTCATCGATGGTGGTCAAACGTCTGGAAGACGCCTGTGGCGAAGATCTGCGCGCGCCCGGGTTCCCCGACCATCTGACCGACGAAGAAGCGGAAACGGCCGGGGCCGAAGTCATACCAGGACACGCCTGACAGGAGATATGTATATGAGTTCACAATATAAAACCATCGACGTGTTGCCCTTAAGTCCGGCTCTGGGCGGTGAAATTTCAGGGGTCGATATCGCCGCCGGGATCAGCGACGAGCAGTTTACGGAGATGCGCCAGGCCTTCATCGACTATGGTGTTATCTTCCTGCGCGATCAGGATATTACGCCGGACCAACACATCGAGTTCGCGCGCCGCTGGGGCGAGATAAACGTGAATCGTTTTTTTAGCCCGGTCGATACGCATCCGCTCATCGCCGAGGTGCGCAAGGAACCGGAGCAGAAGTCGAATATCGGTTCCAGCTGGCACACCGATCACTCCTATGACCAGGTACCCGCGATGGGATCGATACTTTATGCGCGCGAGATTCCCAACGTGGGTGGCGACACCCTGTTTGCTAGCATGTACGCTGCTTATGAAAATCTGTCCGATGGTATGAAGCAGATGTTAGGCTCGATCAATGCCGAACATTCGAGCCGCCATGCGTTTGGCGAAGTAGCCTACGTGGAAACTGACCTCGAGGATCTCGGCGGCAGGCTTGGCAATACCGCCGCGGCAACGCAGGATTCGGTGCATCCGGTGGTGATCAAACATCCTCTCTCGGGTAAACCCGCTTTATACGTGAACGGTGACTTTACGGTCAAGTTCGAAGGCTGGAGCAAGGCAGAGTCGCAGCCCTTGCTTGATTTCCTGTACGCGCATGCAAGCCGGAATGAATTTACCTGTCGCTTCAGGTGGCAGCAGGGTTCAATGGCTATCTGGGACAATCGGGCGACCCATCACCTGGCATTAAACGACTATCATGGCGAACGCCGCCTAATGCACCGCATCACGCTCGAGGGTGTCGCTCTGGAGCCCGCGACGGCCTGACGACCGTCGCGGGCAAGACAATTAGCCTGCTGCCTTGACCTCGTGCATATGCACATCCTGTTGCGGGAACGGGATGCTGATGCCTGCTTCATCAAACTTCACCTTGATGTTTTCCAGCAAGTCCGCGCGTACCGGCCAGTAGTCCCCGGAGTTTACCCAGGGACGTACGTTCAGATTGACGCTGCTGTCAGCCAGTTCACCCACTGCGATCGCTGGAGCCGGGTCCTTCAGGATGCGCTCATCGGCTTCGATAATCGCCATCATGATGTCACGTGCCTGGCCGATGTTGTCGTTGTAACCGATGCCGAAAACGAGGTCGACACGACGCGTTTCCAGGGCGCTGGTGTTGGTGATAGTGCCACTTATAATGCCCGAATTGGGAACGATCATGCGCTGGTTGTCGCCGGTATGCATCAGGGTTGCGAACAGGCCGATTTCATCGACCACGCCGGAGACGCCACCGGCGGTGATAAAGTCGCCGATTTTGAAGGGGCGGAAGATAATGATCATCACGCGGCCGCAAAATTACCGAGGGAATCTTTCAATGCCAGACCGACTGCCAGCCCAGCCGCACCGAGAATGGCCATCAGCGAAGTGACGTTGACGCCGAGCGAGTCGACCGCAGCCAGTACCACGGCAACGAGCAGCACCGCGTAGGTGATGTTGCCGATAAAGCCGACCAGGATGTTGTCGGTTCCGGCGCGTGTCATTGCCTTTCTGACCAGGTTGGCCAGCATGCGCGCGATAATTTTACCGACGATAAAGATCGCGATCGCGATCCCGATCTGGATGGCCCAGTCGACGCCGTTTTCTGATATCCAGTTAGTCATGTTTTCCATGTTGTCTCCTAAGATTGATGTCTTTGTTGTGTTGTTTTTGAAGCGGCGGTATTGTGCCACTTGCCGGCACTTTTTGGGAGTCGAAATTTGCAATCACGCAAGAAATACCATCGAGCAGGGATAGATTTACTGCTATTGCTGTCGAATTCCTGACAATAACCAGCAAGGGCCTTCGCGGAAATGCCATGCTTCGGTGACGCAGTTAATTCGCGCGTTGCCGGGAGACTGTCGATCGTTGCGACGATACCAATCGGGAAATTATATGAAAGCAAGTGACCTGTTTATACGTTGCCTGGAAAACGAAGGCGTTGAATACATCTTCGGAATTCCGGGTGAGGAGAACCTCGATGTCATGGATTCGCTGATCGGCAGCGATATCAGGTTCATAACCACGCGCCATGAGCAGGGTGCGGCCTTCATGGCCGATGTCTACGGACGTCTGACCGGCAAGGCGGGGGTGTGTCTGGCAACGCTCGGACCGGGCGCGACTAACCTGGTTACCGGGTTTGCCGATGCCAATATGGATCGGGCGCCGATAATAGGCATCGCCGGGCAGGGCGCGACCACCCGCATGCACAAGGAGAGCCACCAGGTCCTTGACCTGGTCAACCTGTTTGCGCCGATATCAAAATACAGCATACAAATTCGCGAACCTGAAATTGTCGCCGAAATCGTGCGCAAGGCGTTCAAGGCGGCAGAAGCGGAAAAACCGGGGGGTAGCTTTATTGACTTTCCCGAAAACGTGGCGGCGATGCAGGTCGAGGACAAATTGCCACTGAAGGTACAAAGCGCCAGGTCGCCGGTGCCACCGGCAGATAAGATTACCCAGGCCGCCGATATTATTTCTAATGCCAGCTACCCGTTGATCATGGCCGGCAATGGTGTGGTTCGCGCCAATGCCAGTGAAGCACTGATCCGCTTCGCGGAGAAGCTCAATATTCCCGTCGCCACCACTTTCATGGCCAAGGGCAGTATCCCGTCTTCACACGAGCTATCCCTGGGTACGGTGGGTCTGCAGGCCCAGGATTATATCGCCTGCGGTTTCGATCGCGCCGACGTCGTAATCTGCATCGGCTATGACATGATCGAGTATCACCCGCATTTGTGGGACCAGGAAAAAACCAACCAGATTATTCATGTCGATATGAGCGCTGCCGAGGTCGACGAACACTATATTCTTGAATGCGGGGTAGTGGGTGATATCAGTGCGGCACTGGACGGGATCGCCAGGGAGGCGAAACCTCAAGCCGGGTCCAAGGCGCAAATCCTGCGCGAGATAATCGTCGAGGAGCTAAGCTCGCATGAGAGCGACGCTTCTTTTCCGCTGGTTCCACAACGAATCATCCTGGACTTGCGCAAAGCGCTGCAGCTCGACGATATCGTGGTCTCGGATGTCGGTGCGCACAAAATGTGGATCGCACGCATGTATCAGGCGGAACGCCCCAACACCTGCATCATTTCCAATGGCTTTGCATCGATGGGCATCGGGCTGCCGGGTGCGATCGCGGCGAAGCTCGCCTATCCCGACCGCACCGCATTGACTGTAACAGGTGATGCCGGTTTCCTGATGAATTCACAGGAAATTGAAACCGCGCTGCGTATCGGTGTGGCGATCGTCATCCTGGTTTGGAATGACAGCAAGTATGGATTGATAAAGTGGCACCAGGATCGCCGCTTTGGTCGAGATACCCAGATCGAGTTCAACAACCCGGATCTGGTCAAGTATGCGCAAAGCTTTGGCGCCAAAGGTTACCGCGTGGAATCGGCCGACGAGCTGTTGCCGACGTTGAAGCAGGCGATCGTCGACGATACCGTGGTGTTAATCGACTGCCCGGTCGATTACTCCGAGAATATGAAGCTAACCGAAAAACTCGGCAAGCTGGTGTGTCCGATTTAGACGGCGCCAGGCAGGGATAAATACCGGTTTGAAAAAGAGGTTTTCGGCTCCGCTGTAATGCCGCGACCAGCGCATCAGAAGTTCTTCACCAGCGTTGTTGTAGCGTTGTTGAACTCGTAGGTGATGACCGCAAGTTCGGTACCGGCGCGGCGATACTTCCAGCAGCGGCTGCGATTGACACCGCAATTAGCGTTGCCGGTATACATTGCCCATCCCGTACTATTGTTGTCATTGCGCGCGATCACCGGTGGTGGAACACTAAACATCATGTACCAGAAACGCGTTGCCTGGTTGTTTCGGTTCGGCGTGCCCGCCGGCACATGGGCATTGGTCTGGGTATTACGTACGCTGCCGTTGAAAAAGCGCAGGCTGACGCCATCGATGGTGACGTAGGTCGTGTTGTCAGGCGAACCTTCCAGCGTATAGCGGATTGAATTCATTTTGCTCAGGTAACCGCTCGCGGTGGCAAAGATCATGTCGACCTTGGCGTTTTCGGCGTCGTCGCTTATATCTTCAAACTTTCCCAGCGCAACTGTTCCCAGAATACCGAGTATTACGATGACGACGATAAGCTCGACCAGGGTAAACCCGGCATACCTGGAAAATGGTATTTTGACCATGTTTGGGGCTAACTTGAAATGCTCATAATATGGGTAAAATATAGTTTATAACTATATGAAATTATTAATTATTTGTATTTTTCGATTCGATCTGACGGAAATTCAGTGCAGATAATCCGGGGCGCTTGCTGCGTCGCTTAACGCCGGGTCAGGCCCGCGTAGGCGACAGGCCTGGGTTCGACTATTGCTTCTCTCCTGAGTACGTAGATGCCCGAACCGATGATCAGTCCTACCCCCAGCATGGTCAGGGTATCCGGAATCTCCGACCAGATCAGGTAGCTCAGCAGCGTCACCCAGACGATCATGACATATTCGAAAGACGCGATACGCGAAGCCTGTTCCCGCTGATAGGCGTTACTTGAAAACATGAAACCGAGGGCGCTGGTGAGCCCGGTTAACGTCAGTAACAGCAGATCATATGCCCCGGGTAACGTCCACGAGCGCAGCAGGAAGCGGGTACTGACATTCGCCTCCTGTAGCGGTTCGATTCCCGATAACAGTAAGCCGGCGAGACTGCCCAGCACTACGAAAGCCACGCTCGCATATAAAGACATCACCGCGGGCGGATCGGTCATTCTGGCAACACGAACCATCAGTTGACAGCAGGCATAGAAAAACGCCGCGACGATCGGTAACAATTCAAACAGGTTGAACGAGTCGGTGTCGGGTCTCAGTACAATTAGTACGCCGATAAAACCTGTCGTAATACCGACGAATCTCCTGCTGCCGACCCGTTCGCCGAGCAGTGGTATCGACAGCAGCGTGATGAAAAACGGCGCGGTAAAAAACAGTGCGGTCGCCGTGGTCAGCGAGGTGCCGGCCAGGGCGACATAAAACAACATGAACGCGACCAGCATCATCGCGCCGCGAACCAGGTGCAACAGCGGGTGATGGTGCCGCAATACCTTGAGTCCACTGGTGAAATGGATCAGCACAAGTAACAGGGGTATCGCGACCAGTCCCCTGATTGTCATGATCTGGTGCACCGGGTAACCGGCACTCATTTCTTTTATGATGACATCCTGGATTGCAAACAGGAATTTGCCGGCACTCATGATTGCGACCGCCTGCAGCAGGGGGCTGATGGTAGCCCGGCGAATCAAGTCTTGACGATAAGCAGGTTGTGACCGACCGCAGCCTGCATTTCGACTTCCTGTTCCAGGTCGGCTTCGGTGAGGGGGTGGCCTGCCAACCAGGACTCCGAAATCTCGAGATTCATATCCAGGGCTTCGCTCAATTCTAATCGTAGCGGTGGCAAACCCATTGGCATGCGGCCGCGATTGAGCAGCACAGCGAGGCGCAGTAGTCTTGTCATCAGCGCCAGCGCGTCAGAACGCACATATATGTTGTCAGCAATCAGGTCGGGAAGAAACTTGCGCCGATGCAGCCGTACCATAGTCGACAGCGCCCCCTGTTCCTGACGCGAAAATCCTGGCAGGTCCATGTTTTGCAACAGATAGCCACCATGCTGATGATACTGGTTGTGCGCGATCATCAGCCCGATCTCATGCAGCTGGGCCGCCCAGCCCATAAGGCGGCGCTCGCGCTTGAGCAAGCCCTGTCGCCTGACCTGATCGAACAACATCAGCGCGGTATGACGCACTCGGTTGCCCTGGTCGACATCGATATGATGCCTTTTCATCAGCTCCAGCACGGTGATTGCTCGACGATCGTCGTAAAGCACGCGACCGATCAGATCGTGCAGCACGCCCTCGCGCAGCGAACCTTCGGAGACGCGCATGAAATCAAGGCCTAATGCCCTGAAAATCGCCGTCATTACCGCGACGCCGCCGGCGAATACGGGACGGCGCTGTTCACTTAACCCACTGATCTTGAGTTTATCCACGCTACCGACCTTGATTATCTTCTTCACCAGTTTGTCCAGTCCTGCAGGGGTAATCCCGGTTTCACTCCAGCCGTTTTCACGCAGAACATTGTCGATAGCGCGCGCAGTACCCGAGGTGCCGATGAAATCAGCCGCCGACAGTGAACGCAACGCGGCGATACTAGGTTCCAGTTCCAGCTGGGCGCGGAAAATCGCGCGCCGCATGCGCTGCTCATTGTATTCACCGTCAGGGAAAAATTTTTCGCTGGTGCTAACACATCCCATGTAGAGACTATCAAGGAATAGCGGTTCGCTTTTGTCACCGACGATGATTTCGGTACTGCCGCCACCGATATCCACGACCAGTCGCCGTCCCCGGTCACCCTGCAGGGTTTGTGCCGCCCCGAGATAAACCAGTCGTGCTTCCTCGACGCCTGACACAATTTCGATCGAAAATCCGAGCGCCTTTTCGGCGCTGGCGATAAACTGCCTTGAATTTCTTGCCTTGCGCAGTGCGTTGGTGCCGACGACCCGGACATTGTCAGCATCCAGACCGCGTAAACGTTCGCCAAACCTGGCCAGGCAATCCAGCGCGCGTTCGCTGGCGGTGGCAACGATTTCATTTTTTTCATCCAGACCGGCCGCGAGCCGAACCATCTCGCGTTCACGGTCGATCACGGTCAGAGCGTGTTCTTCCGCGCGTGCTACAACCAGGTGAAAACTGTTCGAACCGAGGTCAATAGCGGCAAACTGTTCCATCTTATCGGACTCCATAACAAGTCCCGGCGAAGTTGCCACAGGTTTGCCCGGCTTGCTTGCGACATGCGCCTGTAGTGGAGATTTTCATGTTTCGACGACGATATTGCCGACGTGCTTCTTTTCCAGAAAGGCCTGCTGCGCCAGGGCGAGTTCCCGCAGTGGAAAAGTCTTCGCCAGCAGCGGACGCAACTGGTTCTGCTCGATCAATCTGACCAGGCGTTGCATGGTACCGGGTGGCACTATGGTCGCCCCGGTGAGCTGTAAATCCTTGTATACCAGCTGACGCAGATCGAATTCGACCAGTGGACCGGCGATCGATCCCGAGCTCGAATAGCGCCCGCCCTGGCGTAACGCATTTATCAGTGGCATGAAAGCCGGCCCACCGACGACATCGAGGGCGACATCGATACCGCCTTGGGTGGCGTCACGAATCTCTGCTTCGAGATTTTCACTGTTGCGGTCAATGACGAAGTTGGCACCCAGTTCGAGCAGGAAATCCGTTTTCGATTCTGCGGCAATTGCAATCACGTATGCACCACGCAGGCGGCATAGCTGGATTGCCGCGGAACCGACCCCGCCGGAGGCACCGGCGATAGCCACGACTTCGCCGGGTCGCAACCCCGTTCTCGCGGTCAGGTTTTCCGCCGTGGTGTAGGCGCAGGGGTAGGTTGCGAGTTCGGCATCGGACTGTGTGCTGTCGATTGCAATCGCGTTTTCGCTACGAATGGTAGTGAACTCGGCATAACCACCGTCGCACTCCGAACCGAAATACCGTGATCGCGAAGTATCGAGCCAGTCGCCCGTCGCCAACAGCCACGGATCGAGAATCACGCGTTCGCCGATCCTGCAGGCCGGAACACCGTTGCCAACCGCGGCTATATAACCCACAATATCGGCGCCCTGGATGCGCGGGAAGGTAATCGTGGAACTGCCCCAGCTGCCGGTTGCGGCGTTGGCGGTATCAAAACCATCCTTGCCACCGAGATCGGTTATGCCCTCTGTTACTGATTTCGAATACCACGCGGTGCGCGTATTGATATCGGTATTATTAAGGCCACAGGCGGCGATCTTGACCAGTACCTCGCCGTCCCGTGGCTCGGGTGTCGGCCAGTCATCGTGGTATTCGAGCTTGTCGAGGCCACCGTGTCCGGTGAGCACAACGGCTCGCATTGTCTCGGGAATGCTCATTTCATATTCAGCGTTATTTACATCGCAATAGTATTTACCGGCTTATCTGCTGTCACTAAAAATCTTGATGCGAGCTATGAGAACAGCGCGGTGAGCCGGGATGATGTAAGTCTGCGGGTTGCCGGATGTCAGCTGTCGCCACAATTATGCAGGGATTTGCGCTTGCGCGGGATTCATAACAAGTGGTTTACTTCTGCTTATGGTTGCAAATATTTCGATCGAAAGGTTTCGGATGTTGTCTAAAGGCGATGCGAAATTCGCAGCGATCGATCGGTTGCCGCCGGTGGATTTGACTGCCCTGGATGACGGTATCGAGCAAATATGAGTAAGCCCCAGGCAAGTTTGACCAGGGCGTTATCCGCCGCAGCCTACATCGATGCGGAAGTTTATCGTCATGAGCAGGACAGGATTTTTGCGCGCAGCTGGCAGTTCGCCTGCCATGTCGAAAAATTGCGCAGCAGCGGCGATTTCGTCGTTTGTGAGGTGGCCGGCGAAAGCCTGATCGTGATACGCGAGAATGATGAGACCGTAAACGCTTTTTACAATGTCTGTACCCATCGCGCTGCGAGTTTGCTCGATGGCGAGGGCTGTAAAAAGCGCTTTTCCTGCCCTTACCACGGATGGACTTTCAACACCCGCGGCGAGCTGGTCGCGGCGCCTAATGCCGACGAAGTGCCCGGTTTCGACGTCAGCAATTTCGGGCTCAAGTCCTGTCGCGCGGAAGTGGTGCACGGACTGGTGTTCGTTAACCTGGATAATGGCGCCGCACCGCTGCAGACGCAGTTCCCCGGCTTGATTAACGATTTGAAAGCTTATGCGCCGGATTTACCCGCGCTGACCTTCGTGCATCGTACCGAAGCGCATATGCAGGCGAACTGGTAGGTAGCAATCGAAAACTACGCGGAGTGCTATCACTGCGAACTGATTCACAAGGAGTTGGTCGGCCGGGTGCTCGACTTTGATTCCTACAGTATCGAAGTTATTGGCAAGGCACAAAAACACCTGTCGCGTCCGCAGTCCGGGCCAGTGAGGGCCTACGACTTCGATGAATCGACCGACAGCGAGTTTGTGGCCTGGTGGATGTGGCCCAATTTCTCGTTCCAGAGCTATCCGGGTGGGCGCGTGCATTTCTGGAAATGGACCCCTGTCGATGCCAGCCATACCCACCTCACAGTCGACTGGTTCTTCCCTGACAAGGAAATGGCTGACTGGGAACGCGAGTTGATCGATCATCATGCCAGAACGACTTTTGCCGAGGATCTGGCGGTTATCAATACGGTACAGAAAGGTCTCGGCAGTCGCAGCTACCAGCCCGGACCATTGATGATCGATCGGGTAAATTCACGTTATTCCGAACATGCAGTGGCCGCGATTCAGCAACTTTGGCGCGATGCCATGGGGGGTACCTGTGAGTAATGAACCGACGCCGACCGAACGTCTGTATGCCATTGTTGAACAGGGGCTGTGCATCGGCTGTGGGCTGTGTCAGTCGATAGCGGGCAGCGATCGTATCAGGGTGAGCAAAACTGTGACTGGTTACCTTCAACCTGTGGTCAGGGGAGAGCTCGATCATGCAACGGTTGACCGGATTTATGCAGCCTGCCCGGGCACGCGCGTTGAAGGTCTACCCGAGCGTCTGCTTGAAGCAGACACCAAAAAGGACAACGTCTGGGGTCCGTGGCGGCGTATGGTACGCGGCTGGGCGGGCGATCCGGAGGTACGCTTCGAAGGCTCCACCGGCGGGGTGCTGACCGCGCTTGGCGTCTACCTGCTCGAATCGAAACGCGTCGATTTCATCCTGCAGGTTAAAACTTCAGCCACCGAACCCAGTTTCGGCGAGCCAGTACTCAGTTTCACCGGGGCGGAGGTTTTCGAGGCTGCCGGTTCACGCTATGGACCGGCGGCGCCGTTGCTCGACATTAACGAAGTGCTTGATCGCAGGCAGCCGTTTGCTTTTATCGCCAAACCCTGCGACATCTCCGCATTGCGCAATTATGCCCGCCAGGATGCTCGAGTCGACGAACTGGTCAGGTACTGGTTAACCATGGTTTGTGGCGGCTACGGCACACCACAGGGAACGATTGAATTCTATAAACGGGTCGGTATTGATCCGGGCGAAGTCACCGCGTTGCGCTATCGCGGTCGCGGTTGTCCGGGACCGACACGAGTCGAGACCACAAGCGGTGCGCGCGAGTTTCACTACATCGACTACTGGGGTGAAGACGAGACCACGTGGACCTTACCGTTTCGTTGCAAAATCTGTCCTGACGGTATTGGTGAGTCAGCCGATATCGCGGCTGCCGACACCTGGATAGGCGGATCTCCTAACCGGGTCGACAGTGTCGACGATCCCGGCGTTAATGCGCTGATCGCGCGTACCCGGGCCGGCGAAGAGTTGATTGCGGCCGCCGCGAAGGATGGTGCGTTGATGCTCGATTACGATACTGTTCCGGATACACTGAGCGTTTACCAACCGCACCAGGTCAACAAGAAGTACGCTGCCTGGGCGCGTCATCAGGGCCTTGCCGACAGCGGCCGCATCGTGCCGCAAACCGAACGGCTGCGCATCAGGCAACTGGCTGATGAACTGCCCGCAGCGGCTATTCGCTTCCAGCGCGAAGGCACCCGGCAGCGCGTCGAGGCAGGCAAAGCCAGCGAGCCGACTCCGCAAGCCTTGAAGCCGTAACTGAAACCTATTTCTGGCGCGGTCCGAGAAACTGGGTTGCCAGTAATAGTGTTGTCGATACCAGGATCATAATGGTTGAAATGGCGGCAATGGTCGGATCGATAAAATCACGCAGGGCGCTGAACATGTGTTTTGTCAGTGTCGCGTTCGAGCCACCCGAAACAAATATCGCGATGATGACTTCATCAAAAGAAGTGAGAAACGATAGCAGGGCGGCGGTTACGACAGAAAACCTGATTTGCGGCAGGGTAATGACGAAGAAAGCCTTTACTCGCGTTGCTCCGAGGCTCCTGGCAACTCTTTCCTGGTTCAGGTCGTAGTTGCGCAGCGCCGAAGTGATGACGATCATAACCAGCGGAGCGGCCAGTACGGTATGCGCCATGACCAGTCCTGTAATCGTATTGTTAAGGCCGAAACGTCCGTAAGCGTAGAAAGTCCCGATAGCGATCAGAATGACGGGTACGATCATCGGCGTGATCAGGCAGACGAAGATCGCCCTGGCAGCGCGATGTCCGGATACGTACAGGGCATATGCAGCCATCGTCCCGAGCGGGGTGGCCAACAGCATTGTCAATATACCGACCTGAATCGATGTAACGGTTGCCTGCATCCACTTTGGTGATTCGAGGTACACGTCATACCAGCGAATAGACCAGTTGCTCGGTGGGAATTCCAGGTACTGCGAGTCAGAGAAAGACATCGGAATGACGATAAACGTCGGAATCACCAATAGCATCATGATGATAGTGGCAAGGATGTAAAGCCACAGTCGATTACCGTGGGTAATCTGGGTATCAGAAGCCGGTTTTTGCCACCAGCGCATATCAGTTTTTACCGAAGAGTGCGACATCGAGCTTAAGAAAGCGTGCCGCCAGGTAAAGAATCGCAATAGTCGCCACCAGTAGCACGACGCCGAGCGCGCTTGCCGCACCCCAGTTGAACTGGTTTTCGAGTATTGCCGTAATCTGGGTGGCAACCATAACCACTCGCCCACCGCCGAGAACTGCGGGTGTGACATAAAAGCCGAGGCAAAGCACGAACACGATTAACGACCCCGCCACCATGCCTGATAACGACAGGGGAAAATATATCTTCCAGAACGCCTGGATCGGTGTCGCGCCCAGATTAGCCGCGGCGTGCATCATGTCGCGTTCGATTTTGCGCATCGCACCGTACAGCGGCAGCACCAGGAAAGGCAGCATGATGTGGGCCATGCCGATCAGGGTTCCCGTCATGTTGTGCACCAGTTTGACCGGCGTCTCCCAGATGCCCGCGGAGATGGCGAAGTCATTGAGGATTCCGTTTTTCTGCAGCAGCACAAGCCATGCATAGGTGCGTACCAGCAGGGAGGTCCAGAACGGCAGCAACACGGCCAGCATGAAAAATCCCGCCATCCGTTGCGGCAGCATGGCAAGAAAATAGGCCAGCGGATAACCAATCAGTATGCACAGCAATGTGGTCAGAATGCTTACCTGGAAAGTTGTTACAAATACGCGCGCGTATGATTTGTATTCAACCATCTTCTGATAATGTTCGAGTGAAAGCTGGCCGTCGTTGCCGATGAAAGAAAGGTAAAACAGCCAGCCGACCGGAATCAGGATTATTGCCACGATCAGCAGCAGCGCGGGCGTGGCCAGGCTGAGCAGCACGCGCTGTTCACTGACTTCCTGTGCGCGGAGCAATCGTTCATTCATGGGATTACGCTCGACATCCTGTGCGGTCCCGGTGCTCATTGGTGGGTGGCTCGTGGAATGATGATCACGTCTGCTCTATTCAGGCCCAGGGAAATCCGGTCTCCCGGCTGCATGCTGTGCTCTGATGACGAAGCGTTGGTACCAAAGCGAAACGCAAGATCATGCTTATCGCTTATCGACGTCACGGCAAATGCCGTGTCACCCTGGAACACGAAATCGCGCACCACGCCGGGGAACACGATCGTTTGTTCGCTATCTACCGCCTGGTCCTTGATCACGAACAGCCGCTCGGGTCGAATCACCAGTGAGCAATCGGAGCCTGATTTTTCCGCTTCGTCGGTCGAAATCAGATGGCTCTCGAAAAAAAGCCGACCCGAATCGTCCCGCGTTAACGGCAGCATGGTTGATTCGCCGATAAAATCGGCAACAAACGGGTTGGCGGGCTGATTGTAAATGACATGTGGCGTGTCGACCTGAGCCAGCCTGCCCTGGTTGATTACCGCGATGCGGTCAGACATTGTCAGTGCTTCGCGCTGGTCGTGAGTTACGTAGACGGTGGTTACGCCGAGCTTCTCGTGCAGGTGTTTTAGCTCGATCTGCATTTGTTCGCGTAATTTCTTATCGAGTGCGGAAAGGGGTTCGTCCATTAGCAGGATGCGCGGGCGAAACACGAAGGCGCGAGCCAGCGCCACCCGTTGTCGCTGGCCCCCGGAAAGCTGGTCGATACTGCGATCGCCAAGATCGGACAACTGCACGGTTGCCAGCGCCTCGGCGACGCGATCGGCAATTTCTGTGGCGCTGACCTGGCGCAGTTTCAATGGAAAAGCAACATTTTCCGCAACCGACATGTGTGGGAACAGGGCGTAGCTTTGAAACACCATGCCGACGTTGCGTCGATGCGGTGGCGTAAGAATCATTTCCGTCTCGCCGAACCGAATACTTCCTGCATCGGGCCTGTTGAATCCTGCTATCGCCATCAACAGCGTGGTTTTTCCCGATCCTGATGGCCCCAGCAGGGTCAGGAACTCGCCGCTGCGAACCTCCAGGTCTACCGAATCGAGCGCGTAAAACTGACCAAATTTCTTGGTTAGCCCCTGTATATAAATCGGCAGTGCAGTCGGAGTCTCCGACGACTGGTTATCGCTATGACTGGCCAAATTTTAAACCTCGTTTGCCAGGGTTGCCGGGCGTTTACCCGGCAACCCCCTTGGCAAATCCGATTATTCGCTCAACAGTTCCATGTAGAGCTCGAGCGCTTCGGTTCTATGCTTGGCATAAAAATCAAGGCTTACGGGCAACATCATGGGAACATTCCTGGGATGCGAGGGCAGAGACTCGATCAGTTCCTTCGGCGCGGATGTTACCTCGTAGGCCTTCTTGTTAGTCGGGCCGTAGGTGATATGAAAGGGCAGGTTTGCCTGGTACTCGGCTTTCGATATTTCCGCGAGAAACTTCATTGCCACGTCCTTGTTGGGCGCGCCTTTCGGCATGGCGAAACAATCGTAATCGAGCAGTGCCTGATTGAAGGTATAGCCGACCTTGGCGCCATCTTTTTTCGCGTTATCGAAGCGCCCGTTCCAGCCGGTAGACATGTCGACTTCTGCATCTTTCATCAGCTGAGCCTGCTGCGCACCTGAGCCCCAGAATACGGCGATATGCGGTTTCAACTCGCGAATTTTGTTGATCGCGCGCATCATTCCTTCTTTGGTGGAAAGGACTTCATATACTTTTTCCGGAGGAACACCGTCGGCCATCAGGGCCGGCTCGAGAGCACCATCGACATTGTTTGCGCGATAGGCCCTGGTGCCGGGAAACTTTTCGACATCCCAGAAGTCGGCCCATGATTTGGGAGCGCCGGGGCTACCTGGTCGCCGTACTTGTCCGTGTTCCATGACATCACGGTTGCGAACACGTCGGAGCCGACGCAGTAATCGGTGTAAGTGTTGGGGTAGAAATTAGAAACATCCACCACGCTGTAATCGATTTTTTCGAGACAGCCCTGTGCGGCTGCAGACGCAGCGCCACCCGAGCCGGTAACAACAAGGTCCCAGGTAACGGAGCCCGACTGAACCTGCAGGCAGGTCTTCGACATGCTGGCTCCAGACTCCCGGTTTATGGCTATACCGGAGTTTTTGGAGGCGTCATTGAAAAGCGCAGCGTCCTGTGCCGCGCCATAGCTGCCTCCCCAGGATACTACTGTAATGGGCTTGGCAGATACGATGCCTGTTGCGAGGGTTGTGGCTACCGCCAGGCCGGCGGCTAGAATCGTTGTGCGGACCCGTTGGGTCTTTTTCGAAAGATGGGACATTATTGTTCTCCAAAGGTTTTAATCAGGATTTGTTAGTTATATATTGTTATTTGATTCGCTCGGGGACCAGGTGCCTGTAGCCCGCGAACCTCGAGTATAAACACCCTGCCGTCGCGATTCTACCTAAAATCAAGCTGTGGATTTCGATGGTCGCTACATGGTTTCCAAAGGCTGTTTGTGGTGGTTTTGCGGCGGCAACTAGATTGATTGAACAGTAACTCAGGCGGAAAGTGCGGTGCCACGGCGGCCAACTGCCCTGGTATTTGATCGTCAGCATGTTCCATTGATCGTCGTGAACCTACTATAATTCGGTGGAAGACATCGATGATGCAGTCTCAAACCGAATCCAGTAAATGAGGTCTTGATCTTGAACCAGCGACACAGACTCGTGTTAATGCCCGGCCTCGACGGCACCGGAAAATTGTTTGCGCCGATTGTTCCATTGCTCGAACAGCATTTCGATTTGACCATTGTGACCTATCCCGACCTCGATTCGTTTTCCGATTATATCGACTGCGCACAAAGCCAGCTCCCTGAGACGCCAGGCTTTTCGCTACTCGCCGAATCCTTTTCCGGGCCCGTCGCAATGACGTTAATGGCGCGACAGCCCGACCAGATAGGTGCATCGGTATTGTCCTCGACATTCGCGCGTTCGCCGTTAGCGGCGTTGACGCGCATGGCCAGTTATATTCCGGAGCAGGTATTCTCAATCGGGGCATTGACCGATTTTGTCCTCGATGTCTACCAGACCGAGGATGAAGATCATTCCGAAACTCTGCCGTTGCCGCTGAATGTAACGGAACAGCTTGACGGTGTGCTGTTGAAACACCGAATTGCGGTTTTAAGCAGAATCGATGTTTCAGCGATGCTGCCGGAAATCCAGGTGCCGATTCTCTATCTGCATGCACTGCGAGACCGGATTGTCGCGCTGACGGATGCGCAAATGATCGAGGAGTATTTGCTGAATGTCGAACGCGTCGATATCGATGCGCCACATTTACTGCTGCAAACCCGGCCCCAGCTTTGTGCTGAACTGATCATCAAGCACATCCAGTCAGGCAGGTAAGCGGTAACGCTTCGTCCAGGTAGCTGTATGCGCAGTAATATCCGGGTCCCGCTGATTCGATCAGCTGCGGCGCGCTATCCGGTGAGATCGCCAGGCGGGAATCAGTAGCACCATTACCAGTGCCGAAAGTACCAGCACCAGGGCAACCAGGTCGGCGATACCCACCTTTTCGTCAAGAATCAGGTGGCTCGAATAGACCCCGATCACGGGTACCATCAGCGTCCCGATTGCGGCGATCGAGGCAGGCAGCAATCCTACCGTCTTGAAGTAAGCCCACTGACAGAAACTCATCGGGAACAGGAATATATAGGCCAGGGCAATAATGACCGGGCCGCTTAGTGCTCCGAGATCGGGCAGGGGTTCAGACAGGGCTGCCACCAGCGTGACGGGTAAAGAACTGAATAACAGTTGCCAGGCGATGTTGCTCAGCGTTGGTAACTGCCAGGTGATCTTTTTCAGCAGCACGGTCCCGATCGCCCAGGAAACTGCGGCTGACAACATGAATAAAGCGCCTACCGGTGCGCGTTTCAGAATCACCAGGTCCGGACCGATTAAAACTCCGAGACCCAGCAGTCCGAGCAGCAATCCTACGACCTTGGTCATGGTGATACGTTCGCCAAGCACCCAGGCCGCGATCAGCGTAGCCCACAGCGGCATGGTAAAGGCGATTATCGAAGCTCGACCGGCGGGCATCTGCGAAACACCGTAGGCCGAAAACACCATCCAGCCAAGAATGGCGAAGCAGCCACACAACAGTACAGGACCTATTTCCTGGCGTCGGAGTTTGCAGCGGTTACCCGAGAGCGCCGACACCAGCATTAGAATGCAACCACCCACGATCAGGCAAAAGGCTCGAAACCACCATACGGTCAGTTCAGACAGGATGATTTTCATTCCCGGCCAGTTCAGGCCCCAGAACAGTGACAGCGAGGCCAGTAGCAGGATCGGTGTGATTGAAGAACGTGAAAACATGTTAACCGGGGTCGAGAAATGGACCGCCAAATAGTAATACTGCCATGCCGGTTCCGGTGGCTATGACCACGTTGTTGGTGCGCCACATGATCAGCACCACGCATGCCATCGCCAGGATTTCACTGATGCTGCCCTGTCTTACCGCAGGTGCCAGAATGGCCATGAATGCGCAGCCGGGCAGGGCTTCCAGTACGGGTTGAGTGCCGCGGATATGACGCAGTTGCAGGCCAATGAAGTAACCGGTAACCCGGGTCAGGTAGATGATCGCGGCCATCATCGCTATGGCTATGAAAGTTGCGTTTGCATCAACCATAGTCGCGTCGCACCTGTACTATGGCAATTACCATTCCGCTCAGCACCGAGCCCAGCAGAATCAGGTAGTCCGGGCTTCCCAGTTCAAACAATATGAGCGCAACGATACCGGATACGATCCAGGGTGCCGGCCTTGACTTGGAGCCCTTGAAAAACAGTATCATCATGGTTGCCATCACCAGCGGTCCGGCGAAGTCCACCGCCCCCAGGTCCAGGTCAGCGAACAGGTGGGCGGCGTTCAGGCCGACGTAGGTGGAGCATAACCAGCTGGTCATCATCGATACGCCATAACCGGTGACGTAGCCGAGGCGGTCGACATCCTCGTCCATGCGGAAACTGTTGACCACGCCGGGGTCGTTGAGCAGGAACAACCAGACGATTCGGCGTTGCAGGCTATGACCATCAAAATGGTGCGTCATCGCCATGCCCAGCAGCAGGTTACGCGAACTGACCAGTGCCACCGAAAGCGCGATCGTGCCCAGCGGTAACGGTGCCGTCCAGAACTCAAGCGCGGCGAATTGTCCCGAAGCGGTGAAGACGGAGGCGCTCATCAGCAGCGCGTGCCAGTTTTCGATGCCGATGGCCGCGGCGGCAATGCCGAACATTACACCGAACAGAAATGTCGAAATAAAGTAATCGCCGGAAGTGCGAATACCGAGAACTGCACTATGCCAGGTAGTCATCAGTTAACGCGCGCCAGTTTCTCAAACATGACCAACGCGGCGAGCACGACGGCAAACCCGATCCACTGCAGCAGGGTGAAGGTTTCGCCGAAGATAAACCAGGCGAACGCGGCTGCCATGGGTGGCTCGATCAGGGTAATCATCGCGGCCCGGGTTGCACCCAGAATTCGCGCCCCGGCGAAAAACGCCACCCACGAAACGCAATAGGCCACGCCATTACCGGACAGGGCTACCCAGCCGACGGTGGTTTGTGGCTGGTTAAACTGGCCAAACAGCAGTAATGCAAGGCCGAAGATCGCGGCGCCCCAAAGGCTCATGTAAAGGTTGGATACCAGTGAACCCGTCTGCTGCGATACTTTAACATTAACCACCGTGATGACTAATGAGGCGAGCATGGCGAGGATAGCCAGCGCCACGCCGATAAAACTGATCTGTTCGAGGTTTACCCCCAGGATCAACGCCAGACCGGCAAAGGCGACGCTACCCCAGATCCATTGCGCCGCGCGCAATCGGGTCGACCCGAAAAGGTGTTCATATACAGCCAGCGCCATCGGGTACAGGTAAAGGATCAGGATGGCAAGACTGATATTGATCGACACGATCGCGCCGAATATCCCGTAGACAAACAACGCGCCGGCAATGCCGACGATCACGCTGTTCACCAACATGTCACGCGGCAGGCGCAGGCTTTGTTTGACGATGATAGCGACGCTGGCCAGGATGAGTACGGCGATGATGCCGCGGCTGAAGGCTACGGTAAGGACGTCGCTACCGCTCTCATAAGCGAGCTTCGCGGTGGTTGGCAGGAACACCACCCCGGTTCCGGAAAGCAGCATATATGATATGCCGACTGCATCTCGAGAGATCAGCCTGCCTGGCGCTGCACCGGTGGTCACGTTGGCGTCCTGGATTCCTGCTGTGTTGATTTCACGCGCGACGATACCACAGGCTACCACTTTGAATGCGGATTCATTTTTCCCGTTGCAAACGCTGTTTTACTTTATAATTTCCGCCTCAATCTGAGCCGGAATAGCCGGGAGCAAGCCGCATGTACAAATATGCTATAGATGAAATTCCACGGGATCTCGAGCCGTGGCCGTTCGACAATCCGGACTCTGACTATAAGATTCTGCGCGGTAATCCTCGTGCCTCGGGGCGACTCGATTTCGGTGATAACAATGCATCGCATCGGCTTGGTATCTGGGCCTGTACCGAGGGCGCTTTCGAATGTACCGAACTGGGTGATGAATTGCAGACCATCATTAGTGGGCGATTAATCCTGACCCGGGCAGGCGGCGAGTCGATCGAATGTGGTCCCGGTGACAGCATATTTACGCGTAAGGGTGAACGCGTCACCTGGGATATTCAAGAGGATGTAAGCAAGGTATTCTTTACCCATCTTGGTGATGGGAACCCCGATTAGGTTGCCTTGTTTCCGGCGAGCAGGGGTCTCAGTGCCCACAGGCCGATAATCGGTCCCGGCACCAGTAACAGGAAGATGTAGCGGACATCGATATGCACCAGCATCGTGCTGGCCAGCTGAATGCTAAAGATCGTAATCAGGAAACCAATCGAGTTGACGATGGTGAGTGCTGAGCCGACGTAGTCGCGAGGTGCATTTTCGGCATTCAGGGCTGAAAACTGGGGTGAGTCGCCTACCACGGTGATACCCCAAAACAATAGGAAACCGAGAAAGACCGTTGTACTCGAATTGAACAGCAGCGGTGACAGCAGGCAGCAGGTACCCGAGATCGCCAGTTGAACCGCCGCCACCCGCGCGCTGCCGAACCGGTCGGAAACAATTCCACCGAGCGCGGATCCGATGAATCCGCTGGCGATTACGAGGAATGACCATAGCGGTACATTCAGCGCGATTTTGTTTATGCTGCTGTAGGTCAGCAGTAACAGCGGAATAAACGCCCACAGGGTGTACAGCTCCCACATATGGCCGAAGTAGCCGAACGCGGAAGCGCGAAAACGGCGTGAGCGAAATATGATTTTCAGCGCGTCCGGATGAAATGCCGAGCCTTTCGGCAGGTGGGGCCGTCCGGTACCAGCATTAACATAACGAAACCGCCGACAACTGCCAGGGCCGAGACCACCAGCATCACCTGTTGCCACGCAAAATCGGCGCCGCTGCTTCTGACCAGGTGCGGAAAGGCCGTTCCCAGCACCAGCGCGCCGACCAGGTAACCCAGTGCCCGTCCGAGTCCCTGTGCGTACCAGCCTGCCGCTATTTTCATACCCACCGGGTAAATACCCGCGAGGAAAAATCCCGTGGCAAAGCGCAAAATCAGCAACAAGGTTAGTTGCTGGGGTACAAACAGTAACGCGATATTAGCCAGCGCCCCGGCGAGCGAACAGTAGAAAAATACCAGTCGCGGTGAAAATCGGTCTGCGATCATCAGCAATGCAAACAGCAATGTGCCGCAGATAAATCCCAGCTGTACTGCTGAAGTGACGTGGCCTAGTGATTGCTGTGTAAGTTGCCAATGCTGTTGTAAATCGACAATGATTGCGTTGCCGGCGAACCAAAGCGAGGTACCGGTAAATTGCGAAAAAATAATCACCGGCAATATGTGCGCCGGTCGCGTCATGGCTTTCAATGGAAAAATATCTGTTAAATACGAGTTAAACAAAAAGGCCCGCTCGAAAGCGGGCCCTGTTGAGAACAATTTGTATAAGCTTTTACTGCATTACCTTGGTCCAGACCTTGTCGATCAGTGACTGGGCCTTGGGTGAACAGGTCGGTGCGAAAAACACTTTCAAATCGGCCGGCGGATTGATCTCCGGCGCTGACTTGAGCTCGTCCGAATAGTAGGCAGCCGTGCCCTTGATGGCATCACCGTAACCCTGGTTTTCAGTCAGCATCGCCATGTTCACGGGATCCATCATGAAGTTGATGAACTTCTTCGCGTTTTCGACGTTCTTGGCACTCGTTGGCACCACCATGCTGTCATACCAGCCGACCACACCTTCTTTCGGGTAGGCGTAGACGATGGGTGCGCCGGTCAAACGACCCAGCCGGGAATAACCACTCCAGTGATTGGTAATGATGGCTTCGCCACTGGCCAGCAGGTCGCTCATGGTTTCCGAGTTATAGGCGACGACGTATTCCTTCTGCCGGACGAGCATGTCCTGAATCTTTTTCATTTGCTTCGCGTCTTCGGAACAAAATGGAATACCAAGGTAAATGTTGGCCAGGCTGACGACTTCATCCGGGGTCTGAAAAACGCTCAGGCGTCCCTTGACCTGGTCGTTTGGCTCGAAGAATTCCTTCAGCGACGCACCTTTACCGGAATACAGTTCACTATTGTAAGAGAACGAGGTGGTGCCCCATTGCCAGGGTCCGGTGTACTCCTGTTGCGGATCCCATTCCGGTTTTTTCCAACGCTCCTCCATATTTTTATAGTTGGGCAGCGCGTGAACGCCGACCTTCTGAATCAGGCCTTCCTTGACCATGATAGGCACGAAGTTCTGACTGGGTACGACTATGTCGTATCCGGTGGCGCCAGCCTGCAGCTTAGCGAGCAGGGTTTCGTTGGAATCGTAGGTATCCACGGAAACCTTGATGCCGGACTCTTTCTTGAACTTGGCGATGAGTTCCGGCGGAGTATATTCCGTCCAGTTATAGATGAATAACTCGCCTTCAGCCTTCGCCAACCCGACGGTCAGCATCGCGGCGGCTGCGGTGAAAATGGTCAATACACGTTTCATTTTATCTTCCTCTGGTTGGTAGTTTTGTTGTGTGACTACAGTGATAAAAAAATCAGTGCACAGTATCGGTCTGTGACTTTTTCGAAACGACCCAGTATTCCGTAACGATACCGATCGAAACAAGCAACAGTACGGTTGAGACGGCATTGATCTCCGGCGTAAGGCCGCGACGGATCATCGAATAGATATAGACCGGCAGGGTGGTTGAACCGGCCCCGCCAACCATCAGCGTAATTATAAAATCATCCATCGATATCACAAACGCCAGCATAGCGCCGGCGACGATGCCTGGCATCAGCAACGGCACGGTGACATAACGAAAAGTCTCCCATTCCGAGGCGTAAAGGTCACGCGAGGCCTGCTCAAGCGACGTGTCCATGCCTTCGAGGCGCGCGCGAATCGGCATGAAGGCAAACGGAATACAGAAGGTGATATGGGCAATGATGACATTGCCCAGTCCCCAGTTCATGCCAATCGCGGAAAAGAAAATCAGCACCGCTACAGCGGTCACGATTTCCGGCACCATCAAAGGCAGCGTAATCAGTCCCAGGGAGATTGTTTTACCGCGGAAATTACCGCCCCTGGCCAATACCAGGGCGCCGATGGTGGCAATGGCCGTGGCAAATATCGTCGACACCGTGGCGACGATCAGCGAATTCCATACCGCCTTTTGAATATCCTCGTTCTGAAAAGCCTTCAGATACCACTCGAACCCGAATCCACCCCAGTTCATCACCATGCGGTTGGCGTTGAACGAGTAAAAGATCAACACGACGATCGGCAGATAAAGAAAGATGAAGAAAAAAACTGTCCAACCACCGAGCCCGCGATAGTGGCTCACGGGCAAAATCTTCTTGCCTTTGCGCGCAGATGATGACTTTTGCACTGGCTCACTCATGATCAGCGACTCCCTTCCATGGCGGCGCGCTTTTTGGCTGCCCTGGCGTAGAAAATCAGCATGATGACGACCGCGGACAACAGCAGCATCGACAGGGCCGCGCCAAAGGGCCAGTTGCGTGCCGACGCAAACTGAAACTGGACCAGGCTACCCAGCATCAGTTTTTTACCCCCGCCCAACAGGTTTGGTGCAATGAACGCGCCGAGACAGGGGATAAATACCAGTATACAACCCGCAATAATGCCGGGTTTGCACAGCGGGATAACGACCCTGGTCATGACTTCCAGGCGGTTGGCGTACAGATCGCTGGCAGCTTCCAGCAGCCGGAAATCAAGCTTTTCCAGGCTGGCGTAGATAGGCAATACCATTAACGGCAGGTAACTGTAAGTCAGGCCAATGGCGATGGCGCCATCGGTATACATCATGCGCAATGAATCTTCGATGATGCCGGCCGCGAGCAGGGGGGTTTCGATCACACCGCCGCGGCCGAGGATGATGATCCAGGCAAAGGTACGGATCAGCAGGTTGGTCCAGAACGGGATGGTGACCAGGTAGATGTAGAAATTACGGCGGTTTTCCGGCTGCAGCGTTATGTAGTAGGCCACCGGGAAACCGAAAACCAGGCACAGCAGGGTAGCGCCGAAGGATAACTGGAGGGAGCGGAAGATGATGTTGATATAACCGGGATTGAAAACCAGTTGGTCTTCCAGATCGTACTCGAAAAAAAGTTTGACGTAGGCGGCCAGCGAGCCGACGGGCTTGACGCCACCATAGGGATTCGGCTCCAGAAAGGAAAACACGCCCATGATGATCATCGGCACCAGCATGAAAATGCCGATCACGAAATAACTTGGCGCGAGGCCCAGCCAGCGTCTCCCGGCGGCGCTTCTTGGTAGCCAGTCGCTCATTGCGCGAGAACCCTGAGCGCTCGTGCAGAAAAGCCAACCGCCAGGGAATCGCCAATCTCAAACGGCAGCTTGCCATTCTCTTGCGGGCGCGCCTGCGCTGTCAGCTCGATACCATCTCCCATGTCCACGGTGTAGGCCGCCTGGTTACCGAGGTAGGTCATGTTTGCGACCTTGCCGGGTCTAGTGTCCGGGCCGTTTGTTGCGTCCATCGCCGACAGACTTATTTTCTCGGGTCGCAGGAACAGCGTAACCTGATCACCGACTGTGTGACCGCCACTATTTTCGGCCTCGAACAGGCTGGACGATCCGATTTTGCAGGTCACCAGATCATCGTTGAGACTTTCGATCACACCATCCAGAAAATTGGTGTCGCCGATGAAGCGGTTCACCGGGTGCTCGTAGATGTCGGTCGGCCCGCCAATCTGCTGGACTTCGCCTTCGGACATGACCGCGATGCGGTCACTCATCGCAAGGGCTTCCTCCTGGTCATGGGTGACAAAAACGAAAGTTATGCCGGTTTCCTTCTGTAGCTGTTTGAGCTCTTCGCGCATCGCCTGGCGGAGCTTCAGGTCGAGAGCCGAGAGCGGTTCGTCGAGCAGCAGCACCTTCGGGCTTGGGGCCAGCGCGCGGGCTAGTGCGACGCGCTGTTGCTGGCCGCCGGAAAGCTGGTTGGGTCGACGGTCTCCCAGGTGCTTCATCTTGACCAGGGTCAACACGCGCTCGACTGTGGCCTCGATTTCCGGTTTGGGTTTCTTCAGGCGTTCGAGACCGAAAGCGACATTTTCGGCGACCGTCATATGCGGGAACAGGGCGTAATGCTGGAACACCGTATTCACCGGGCGTCGATTAGGCTCGAGATTTTCGATCTCCTCACCAAACAGCATGATTTCACCACCGGATACCTGTTCAAAACCCGCGATCAGGCGCAACAGCGTGGTTTTGCCGCAGCCGGAGGGGCCGAGCAGGGTGAAAAACTCGTTATCGTCGATGGTCAGGGAAATATCGTCCAGCGCCTTCACCGGCTGGTTTGATTCCGGGTTGTAGATCTTGGTTATACCGCGAATATCAATGGCAGTAGTCATCTGATACCTTTTCGAGTGATATGCCCTTCGAGCGCGGTTACCAGGTGATCGTCGGCAACAGACTGCTGGTCGGCCCGGCGTTCGCTAACGGCTATGGAAGTGCTGGTTTCTGTCACGCCCCCTAACTCTTTTATAATTATTGATGTTTGTGATCACATCGTTAGCATAATATTAAACCCCAGATCAGGGATAATAGAAAGTATTGATTTACTATGGTCTGTTGCGCATATGCTGATGTATTTCGGGGAATGATTTTGAAAAAATATGATGTCACCAGTAACGGACAGATTTGTTGGGTTTATACGCAGGACCTTGATTCGACTGCATACTTCTATGCTGATGTGCTCGGGCTCGAATGCACTCGTGACCGGGGCCTGACAAGGATTTTTGCCACCGGTGACAGCGCCTGGATTGGCGTCTGCCAGGTGTTTGCCGATCGCGTGGTTGAACCAAAAGGGGGCATGATTTCGATTATCAGCGACGAAGTCGATGCCTGGTATCAACGACTTGTCGATATCGGCTTGAGTATAGATCGACCACCGCATCACCTCGAACAGTTCGGCATTTACACGTTTTGCGTAGAAGATCCCAATGGCTATCAGATCGAGTTCCAGCAATTCGTTGATGATGCTGTGCTCACAACCGGGTCGCGCGATGACGGGCTGGCGGATTAATTGTTAGACAAAGTTCTACCGTGCCACGGCGCTGTTCGTTATCGATGCCTGCAGCTAGGCTGTGGGATGTTCGGCATCCGGGGCTGGTGTTAGCCGATACGCGTAGAGGTGCTCGTAGTGCGGGAGCACGATGTCGTATATTTCCCTGACCCGATCAGGCGCCTCGGAGATGTCAATGTATTTGCGCGGTTGCGCTTTCAGCCCATCTGAATTACGCAGGTTGGCGTGCCATGAACCACCGTCGTACCAGCTGACTTCGGCACGCTCCCCGGGCTCCCAACTGAGCGCCGCTTCGATATACGGGATGCCGACCGCCTTGCACCAGGCCTCGACGATGCCCTGCGGGTTTTCGAGCAGGTCGTCGCTATCGATGACTGGCGGCGCATCGCCGAGTTTGTCGCCCAGGCGATCGAACAATGCACGCTGTTCGATGAATGCGATTTCCTTTAACAGGAAATCGGGCCAGTGTTTGTACATCGAGGTGGCTACCTTGGCCGGGTCTCGAATCAGGAAACTATGCTTGAAGTAGTCCAGGAATTCGTCGTTCCACAGGTGTTCTATGTAATGCGGAAAATCCTTCGAAAAGACCGGCCCCCTGGAGGCCGCCGCCTGCAATTCCTGCCAGACACTGTCGAAGCTGAGTCCCGCGGTCCGAGGTGTATCCGGCTTGATACGAGGCCAACGCGCATCCTCACCCTGGTACCAGGCTTCGCCAAAGGGTTCATGGAAACAGGTCATATCGCCGCGCATGCGCATCATCCATTCGAATACGGTCGAGGTGGAGCGCGGCGTTGCCCAGAGAGCCAGAATCTTGTGCACGGATAATGCGCCTTACTGCAATGCTGCAAGCAGTTGCCCGTGGCTGCCGATTGGCGCGGTACCCAGGGTTTTGAAAATACGCCAGTAGAGCGCGGTGTCGGATGAAACTATCGGTTTACCGATTTTGCTTTCAAGCTCGCGATCCAGCGAAACGATGCGTTGCGGCAAACCATCGGCTCTGCGGAAGTTCGGCATGCCGTTGACAACGATGGCATCTACATCGGGCGCCTGTTCGGCAACATAGGCCATCGATTTCTCGGCGAGATCGCCATCAAATATCCAGATACAGTCATTGCATTCCTGCTGGGTTTCAAAAAAACCCATGTCGGTGAAATTGGCGCAGTAAACCAGGTCGAACCCGGCTTCCCTGAGAAATCGTGCGTAACCATCGCGCCAGTCGGGCCAGTAATAGACCGAGTTCAGCGCGATGCGTTGAGCGCCCATATCGCGCAGGGCTTCAACCACGCAGTAACCAGCCATGTGAAACGGGGTTTCGTAAGTATCGCCGATACGATTACAGATATCGCGGATTTCGTCCGGCGTCGTGCCCTGGCAATGGACCCAGTTAGTACCCACCTGGCCACAGACATCGGCACCGTTATTCGACATGCAGTTGACGTACTCTTCCAGCAGGTGAAAATTGTCGACCCGCTCAGTCAGTTCGTGCGCATAATCGGGCACGTGTAGCATACGCCCGTGAACGCCGACATTGTCCGCGCTAATGCGCAGGAAATCGCTCGGTGCGGCGTCAAAATCATGCGGCGGCGAGGTAAAGCCGACCTGGTAGGTGAAGAGCTTGTTTTTCTGTATCTTCCAGCGTTCCGGTTTCATTTTACCTGCCTCGAAAGGATTAGCCGGACGATGTATATCGCTAGTCTGATATCAGATCAAGCATAATTTCTGGAAACTGAATTCCCAGCGTAGGAGGTTTAACCGTGTAACAAAAAAAGCCAGGCGGTTAAGCCTGGCTTTTAGAAAAATCGATTTGCCAAAGTATTGGCAATTCAATTAGACAGGAGTGATGTTCTCAGCCTGCGGACCTTTCTGGCCCTGGGTGACAGTGAACTCAACTTCTTGTCCTTCAGCCAGGGTTTTGAAACCCGTGCCTTGAATTGCACTGAAATGTGCGAATACGTCGGGACCTGATTCTTGCTCAATAAATCCAAAACCCTTGGCTTCGTTGAACCATTTTACTTTGCCGGTTGTCTTGTCAGACATAATAATGTGTACCTTTAATAAATAAAAAATAAACCTGTAACAGGTGATATCGCCAGATACCAGGCCTTGACTTATTGACTGCAGAACGAGGGAACACTTCGAAGAGAGGGAATAAACATCAGACGTAGAATCGAGCTGAAACGAACTGTAGCTAAAATTTTAGCAATGTCAACAACTTATTAAATGCAAAAAGCTATCTTCCATAGTCGCGCTCGACCAGCGCGATGCGGGTTTTATAGCTTGAGTACCATTTGTCCATGCCCATTTTCTGCGCCAGGCGATGTTCAGCATTCGCCTTCCATTGTTTTATCGACTCGAGATCGGACCAGTAGGATACGGTAATACCCAGGTCTTCACGCGCCGATTCGACGCCGAGAAAACCGGGCTGTTGTGTTGCCAGTTCCATCATGCGTGCGGCGGTCTGGGCGTAGCCCTCGATATCGGCGTTACGCAGTGATGAAAATATGACCGCATAGTACGGCGGCGGGGGCGTTTCGGCGATAAGACTCATGACTACTCCGGGGGTTATGGATCTAGCAACCCATCAAATCGGCAAGGTGAAGAATGCTGGTTGCATGCAGTGTGTTTGCGGACCAGGGGGCAACGCTCTTGGGCTCGGCGCGACCATACTCGAAGGGGCGCTCGATGTAGGCGGTCTCCAGGCCACATTTTCGCGCTGCATCGAGATCGCTATGGTGTGCCGCAGCGAGCATGACCCGAGCGGGCTCGACGGCAAAGGTTCGCGCCACACCCAGGTAAGTGTCAGGGTGCGGTTTGTACCTGTTGAAGTTCTCGGCGCTCAGGATGCAGTCCCAGGGTATTGCGGCATTTTTTGCCATTTCGGTAAGCAGACCAATATTGCCATTCGATATCGAGCAGATGATGAAGTTCTTTTTCAGGCGGGCAAGCCCCTCTACCGAATCCGGCCACGGATCGAGCCGGTGCCAGACCAGGTTCAGCTGCTGGCGTTCGGCTTCTGCCAGTGAGTCCAGGGCGAAGTCGTGCAGAACCTTGTCGAGGATGCGGCGGTGCAGTTCGTCGAGTATTACCCATTCACCACGCTCCATTACCTCGGCCATAGCGGGTTTGTAACCGGCGCGCCAGGCGAGGGCGAACTGGTCGGGATCGACACCGAGGTCCATTGCGGCTACCTCGCGCGAGACCGAGCCGTGCCAGTCGACTACCGTACCGAATACGTCGAAGGCGATTACCTCGATGCTGTCTGCGATTTCATTCATAACTACCCATGCATTGTCCGTTCTTCGATAAACTCGATCTCGACGATGATCACCGCCTGTGGGGGTATTCTACCGGGTATGCCGCTGTCGCCATAGGCCAGATGCGGCGAGATTTTCAGTTTGCGTTTGCCGCCGATGCGCATACCTTCGATGCCCTGGAACAGGCCGGCAAACATGTTTTCTCGATCGACGCGCAAATCGGTAACCAGGGTGGCGCCATCATCCTCGAGATGAGCGCGGTCAACCAGGCCCCAGGGTTGCTCCCAGCGAACCGGTTCTCCTTGATGCAAGCAGATTTTTAAACGTAACCGGTACACATGCTGACGCTCGATCAGCGCTCCGTCACCGGCCCGATCCGCGATGACTTTTATACCGGATCGAGCCAAAGTCTTACTCTCCAAACTGTGATTGTTGACGCAGGTCACCGGTCTGCCACAAATAATAAACCACCAGGCTTTGCGCGGTGGTGCGAAAGCCGTGTGGCGTGTTCGATTCGACATAAACAACGTCACCGTCGCTATGCCTGCGCTCTGCGGCTGGGCCGACCGTGAACTCGGCCGAGCCGCCGATGACGACATACACTTCCTCGGCTTTGTGTTTATGCACTGGATAAACGATGTTCGGACCCCAGATACCGATACCGGCACGAATGCGCTCGCTGATGAACGGCCCATGCCGGCCGATAATTTCGGCGAAACCGTAGCCAGCCAGCATTGCGTCCGGGACCAGGCCTTCCTCTTTTTTATAACTCTGTTCCCAGCGTAAGCGTTTGTTGTGGCGCGCAAAAACGCTCATCAGCGTTTCCGCCCCTGGATTGATCGTCAAGAGAGATGCATGCAGAAGGTCGGCGGCGGCCAGGTAAGCCGGTGTGACAGCCCGCCAGCTGTCGCCCCAGTCACGCATTGATGCGTGGAATCTTCTGACATCGGGATGGGGGTGATGAAGTGCAAAATCACGCACCGCGTCGAGTAATTCCAGGTCCTCTATTTGTACACTCATATCGTCCCGGGTTTGCTAGCGCTGGCTTGCCGATGAGTCAGTCGGGATCGGCGTCAATCATAACGGACTTTACACCGGCAATCACCACAACTGTCTGGTTTTGGAAAAGTTAAATAATGTCTCCATCATTATCTGGCAACCTGACCCCAAACCTTTCCTTTCGGGAGTTGTCTAAATCAAACAATCAGAAAACCAGTCCGGGGGCGGCCCGTCACACAACTCATATTCAAAAACTTACCTCTTTATGTAGCTTTTTATTAATTACTCTATTGGGCAAGTAATAATGACAATTTCGCGTGTTATATTTTGCTTGTTTAATCGACCTGTAAGTTAAAAGTAATCTAAGGAGTTTTGAATTAATTTTTTGGGAACATTCCAGACATATGACTACTGAGCAACTTTCCGCAGACACTTCGACTAATCCCCCTCCCATTCGGCAGCAACCGAACGGCTGGAGAACCTTTGGCATTATTGTGATTACTATGGCAGTCACGCTGGCTGTCGGTTATTGGGTCGTGACCACCTGGCTTTTCCCAACTGAGTTCAAGCCGGTAGTGCTTAATCAGGAGCAACAGCAAACCCTGGATCGAAAAATCAAGTTGCTCGGCGGAAGCTCGCGGTCTAACGAAGAGGAGGCAATCGAACCCGAAGCCTATAGTGAAGTAGGCGCCAGCCGCGAAGTTGAATTCAGTGAACGAGAACTCAATGCCTTGTTGGCCAGAAACACTGATCTCGCTAACAAACTGGCCATCGATCTCTCGGACAACCTGGTCAGTGCCAAACTGCTTGTAGATGTTGATCCCGATTTCCCGGTCTTCGGCGGTCAGACGATCAAGGTCACCGGCGGTATGGAGCTACGCCTGATCGAAAACAGGCCAAGCGCTAAACTAAAGGGCATAAGTGTCTGGGGTGTTCCGTTACCCAATGCCTGGATGGGCAATATGAAAAATGTCGATTTCGTGCAGGAATTCGGCGACGCTGGTGGCTTTTGGCAGGCCATTAGCGAGGGGGTGGAGAAGATCGAGGTGAGAGACGGCAGGCTGCTTATTAAGCTTAAGGAATAGATGAAGGCAATGATTGAGGACAGGCCCAGATCAAGCAGCTCCGCGCTTGAAGGAGACACTCATGAAACCTGTTCGAGAGGCAAGCTTCGGCCAATCGCGGCGCAGAAGATTTCGAGCAGAACTCGTAATTGGTGATGGAATTTGCTAACTTTTTGTGGCTCTGTATCAGTATGCGCGATCATCACAAATTGAAACTAGTGGAGTTCCATCAATATTAAGAAACGACCTAATATTCTCCTGATTTTTGTCGATAACCAGCCAGCCAATATGCTGGGCTGCTCTGGAAACACGGAAATCCACACGCCCAATCTCGATAGACTGGCAGAAAATGCGGTTCGTTTCAGCGAGGCATATTGCCCCAATGCAATGTGTTCTCCGTGTCGTGCATCCGTATTGACCGGACTCATGCCTTCGCAACACGGTGTTCACACCTGGCTCGACGACGCAACCATTGCGGATTGGCCGAAGAACTGGAACGCCCTGCAGGAGCTGCCCACCTTGCCGGACCTCCTGGCCCGGGCCGGTTATGACACCGCTTTAATGGGTAAGTATCACCTGGGTATCGCAGACAAGCCCCAGAATGGCTTCAAAGAATGGATCACGCTGCAAATCGGACACGTTCAGTCATTTTATGACAACGATATGATCGTCAACGATGAGCACATCACCTATCCGGGGCATTCCGTTGATTTCTTCAGCGATCAAGCCGCTGATTACATTAGCCGGCGAGATCACGGTATAGAAAATCCATTCTTCTTGTTTCTGACTTATCCCGCCCCCTACGGTCACTGGCCATCGGTTAAGGGAGAGGCAAAGAACAAATTTGCCGGGCTCTACAACGAAACGCCATTTCAGTCCGTACCCAGAGAGGCCGTCAGTAAGGAGCTAATCGACTGGATGTTTGTACGGCATGACAAAATGCCCGACTATCACGATCCGAACGAAATCAATTGTCTGGTACACCTTATTAACGACCTGCCAACGTTGCGTAACTACTACTCGCAAATGAGTGTTGTTGATGATGGTGTCGGCAGGGTGCTGGCTGCTCTGGATGACCAGGGTATTGCAGACGATACCCTGGTGATTTACACCTCCGATCATGGCATGTCATTAGGGCAGCATGGATTCTGGGGGCATGGTGAGGACACATGGCCATCAAACACACATCGGGAAGCCAACAATATACCCCTGATCATTCGGCCACCCGGTGAAAGATCAGCAGGAAAGTCGCAGCAATCACTTGTCGGTACGACTGACATCTTTGCGACCATCCTGGACTACGCAGGCCTGCCACTACCAACGGCAGAGACGATGCATAGCCGAAGCATGCGTTCGTTGATTGAAAAAGAACAACCTCAATGGGGTGACGCGGTGTTCATGGAGCAGGAGGAAACACGCGCCATTCGCACTCAGGATTGGTTACTGATGCGGCGCTTTGGTCCCACATCCTACAATTTTAAGGATGAATTGTACGATCTTCGCAGCGATCCGGGTGAAAGGCAGAATGTAATAGACAAGGTTGAGCACGCGGATGAACTGGAAGCGTTGAGCACGCGTCTGAATGCTTTTTTTGGCACTTACGCTAATCCGAAATGGAATCTGTGGACGGGCGGTTGTAGCAAGGGAAATTCGACCAGACCTTTCCTGTGGCGAGAAATTTGGGGCGAGGACTGGAAACCCACGTACTCGATTTAAGAGCCGCAATGAACACGAGGCAGCTCGTGATATTTCATTTTCAAGTGTCGGCCTCGAGTCGTGTATCGCCGTTGAATTACCGGGTTTGAGTGATGGCTTTCTGCTAAGGAGACGCTCGCAGCAGCGAGTCAGGCTTCTCGAGTCGGCTCCCACCAGACGCTGGGTTCACATATTAGAGTTTACTGCCCATAAAAAAACCAGGCATTATGGCCAGGCATTATGGCTAGGCTAATTTAGCCAGGTGGCGATAATATCGATGAGTTGGGTATCCTTCTTTGGTGGCTCTGGTATTGGCGATAATCCAGGCGGATTTAGAAAAATGGACCCTGCTAAGCTGATTTAAACACTTTGCCACCATAACTAGAGCTTTATTAAAAGGCTTCGATATAAGGGTTAATGCCTCAATAGCCTCTACTACCAGATCTACGTCGTCATCGGCCATTTCATCGGCCATTCGGACCGTCATCAGAAAGGCATGTATTCCTTTACTTTTGCTACAGAACCCTATGCTGGGCATAGCCGCCTTTAATCGATGAGCTATATCCATCGCTGATAACTCTTCTCCGAAGAGGCGCTGACCACCCTTGGAAGCATGCCGATCGACTATATCGTTGGCGTAAGACAATTTCGAGATCCTCCCAAATTATCTAATCGTATAGAATGAATAAGTTATTTAAATTTAGTATGTTATATCCGATTCATAAAGTATCATATTAAGTATTGAGTAAAAGTCAATCGAAACAACAAAACTATTGGGAATACTCAGGTTTGATCCGAATCAGGGAATGGAAATCTATAGAGGTCTGCATGGAATTTCGGTGCTGACTTTCGAGCCAGATTTTACTGTTTTATTGTCTTATCCCGACTACTGCATCCAATTGCGCATCAGGTTCAGGCATGTGCAGGATGATCGAGACGCGTCGGTTATGTCTACGCCCCTCTGAAGTATCATTTTTCGATCGTGGACGTGTATCCGCATAACCAATTGCACGGATACGATCTGGCGCTATATCATTTGCAATCAGGTGTCGTGTAACCATCGTGGCTCGTTTAGAGGATAGTTCCCAATTGGAAGGAAAATGTGCGTTATTGATAGGCACGCTGTCAGTATGCCCCCCAATCGACATATTTAACTTTGAATTATTGATTATTACAGCTAACTGGCTTAATAATTCCAGACCCCCTGATTTCAGATCTGCGCTACCCGGTGAAAAAAGGATTTTGTCACTAATCACCAGATTAACGTGATCCTTCTCCTCACTTATCTCGATTTGATGATCCAATCGTGATCTTTCAATCTCCTTAATCAGTACATTGATTTGCTCATGTGCAAATGGGGTCATTCTTTGCTCATGAGTTTCTGATTCCGCAAGATCTTGCACAATTGGCCTCTCCTCAGTCTGCTTGTACGCCTGCATCTCATTGGCTGAATCCACAAGCATATTTTGATTCTCTGGTTTGTTCATATTTGCACTGTCCTGCTTCAACGATGAAATGTCCGGATAGAAGTCGGACATCGCCAGCAAAATAACAAACAAAGTTAACAGCAGTGTCAGGATATCGATATAACTGATAACCCAGGCCTCCTGGTGTGAATTTGTGGATGCATTGGGGGCATCGTTCCATACGCTTTCATCAAACTGTTCAAACCCCAGCCCTGATGCCTGGCCTGATGCATTTGGTCTGTAAACGAACTGGCTTTCTTTATTGGATGCTGGCATCACACCCATGCTCAGGCAGCTGTCGCCAAAGAAGAATCACTGCCACTGAATAATATATCTTCTGGTTGTGTCCAGAGGAATCTAATCGCATCCATAATCAATGTGGGGTGGCGTCGTTCCTGCACCATAAGTAGTAATTCACAAAGCATATGATTCGCAGCAGATTCCTGCTGTTGACGACGCTCGAGTTTCATAGCCAATGGCTTCAGGGCCAGATTTGCCGCAACAATCCCGTACAAGGTGGTTATCACTGCAAAAGCCATGTCCGTACCAATCTCCGAGATTCCACTTGAACCAATCCCATGCATCATATGTATGAGGCCGAACAGGGTTCCCATCATGCCAAATGCCGGGGCAAATACTGCCATGGTGCGCATAATGTTTACATCGAATTCGGCGCGCTGTCGTTGAATATGCATTCGATAGCGGATGAGTTTAATCAATTCATCTCGACTGCCGCCATCAACGATATGCCGTAAACCGGTAGCGAGAAGAGGATGCTTGATTGCCTGTAGCTGGCCTTCCGCAACACGCAATTTACCCAGTCGATATAATGCAGCAAAATCAAATAACTGCTGAATTTCGGTTGCGACGTCTGAACTGTGATCTTCCAGCAACATGGGTATCTGTCGCAGAACACGTACTACCTCTTTCATTGGCCTGCTGACCAGAGTTGCAGCCAGCGTGCCACCCAGTACAACAAATAAACCCGGGATGTTGAAAAAAGCTCCGATGTGTTCGGGCACCAGTAGAATCATACCGAGTATGAGTAGTAGACCACCAGCAAGTCCCATGGTCGTAGATTGGCGAAAACTTTTGAGTGTTCGTTTCATAGTCTAACCTGCGTACCCCATGCCGCTTTTATACAATCGGAATACAAGCAATAACTATTCCATAAACAGAATATTTGGTTAAACTATTGATAATTAAGTACTATTTAATTATTTGGTTTTTAGATGAAAGGTTCATAAGTGGCAAATCTCGGCCACATAGCTGGCAACAACTGGAATAAAATTAACTGAATACAGGTGGCGCAATAGTTGGAGTCACGAAAAAAAGAGGGTCGCTGATTAATCTGGAATGTGTATCAGAAAGATCAATGTCGATCAGATTGATTTAACTATTAAACCGCTGCCACCGGGCTGCGATGCGTAAGGGGCTCCCACCACCGGTGTCAATATTAATTTAACTGTATTCCTTTCTACTCCGGGGTTTATCGCAGGATGCCCGCCACGGAATGAGCACATGCTCGCCATGGCACCGTCGCGCAGGTTACCGCACCGGACAGAACGCGGCATTCACCGGCGGCTGGTTGGACACCGGTGTTGTTAATCGGCGGGTGGTGAGTCGGACATACCGATACTTTGTTTGACTTCGTCCACCAGGTTGGTGCGGCTTTCGTCCGGTGTAAAGTACCAGATCAGCATCCAGCCGAGCAGCACCATTATCGCCATGATCCTGATAAAAGCAGATACCTTCTCATTGGCCTGGAGTCTTGCTACCCGTTCGCGGTTGGCAGTAAACACACGATAAAAAAATCCGATGATCCTGAAGAAGGGACCGTAAAGAATTTCTATCCATCTGGAGTATTGTTTTTGCACGCTAAGATCTACGGCAGTTGGCGGGTACTGCTGCGTCGATGCGGCAGCAGGGCCTGTCTTTGGCGCATGGTTTTAGAAAGAGGAGTGTATAGTTCGGCAATGTCCCTATCCGTCGACCGGTTGTGTCCGAGATAGACGAAGATTATATCCATGGCTGAGCCTTCGCCAGCAAAAACATCCCGACCGCCATCATGACGCCGCCCGCGAGCATGTTGATACCGCGAACAGCGCGCGTGTCCTTAAGCAGCAGGCTGGCGCGATCGGCCAGCCAGGCATAGACCAGCTTGGCGCCACCGACGCCGATGATTGCGATAATGATGACGATCAGCGTATCGGTCGGGGTCATCAGCGAAAGGTCGATAAAGGCCGGAAAAAAACCAAGGTAAAACAGGATCGCTTTCTGGTCGGCGAGGGTTATCAGAAATCCGCTCAAAAAGCTCGAACCCAGTGAGGACTGCCTGATCGCCTCGGTCTTGCGTGCCCTCGCGTCTGCGCGCCACAGTGAGATACCTAGCCAGACCAGGTAAACGCCACCGATGTATTTTATCAGCGTGAACTGCTCTCCCATTATCTCGGCTACCAGCGCCAGGCCATAAACCGCCAGCAAAATGAAAATAATATCGGCGATAACGATGCCGAAAGCGGCGAACATGCCATGGGTGAAACCGAATGCCGCCGCGCGCGCGGACACCGTGAGCACACTGACGCTGGGTATAACAGCAAGCACTATCAATGTGCCCAGCAGGGCAAGGATGCTGGCAAGGGAAAGGGTGGTTTCGGGCATGCTATACCTGCGGCTACGGTTTAGCGGGAGTCACCCGGTTACCGAATTCAGTCGGTGCGGGTCATATCCTGTCCGCAACACATCGGCGATTTGATCATGCCGTGCCCGTCGGGACATTTGGATACCTGGATTTCGTCGCCGCTGTCAGTGGTAATGCTGCCGTGGTCGAGTTCCTGGTCACAGGTTCCGCAGGTCATGGTGCCGATGCTCATGCCGCAGGCTTCACATTTGTAAACCGCCATTGATTTTTCTCCGTTGATTGTTGGCAGTGCAGTTTAACAGCTTGTACCCGGCTGCGCTGCCTGGGGCGTATTTTTAATGGAGCGAGATCAATGATTGTGTCCCAGCTCCCGCGTCAGTTGCGCCGCGGGGACCTCGCGGCAGCCACTGGGGTTCTGTCCCGACCACAGCGGTGAAAAATCACCGAGATTTTTTGCCTCCGCAGCGCTGCGTAAGGGACCGATTGCGGTTGCGGCAAGGGGGAATGCCGGAACCTGGCCGAGCGGACCGAGCTCGCGCATGACACGGTTGACTATCGAGCGTGCCGGGCGTCCTGAGAAGCGGTTGGTCAGTGCAGTGTGTACGGCGCCGGCATCCTGTAGCGCGGCACGATGGACCGGGCTGGTAGTAGCTTCGTCACAGAGCAGGTAGGCGGTGCCGATCTGGGCTGCGGCCGCCCCTAAGGCCAGTACCGCGGAGACTCCGTTGGCGTCGGCGATGCCGCCCGCGGCGATAACCGGCAGGTTGACCGCCTTGATGATTTGAGGCAGCAGCGCCAGTGTACTGACCTGGCCGCTGATGTCGCTACTGAGAAACATGCCTCTATGTCCGCCGGCTTCCAGGCCCTGGGCAATAATAGCATCAACGCCTCGCGACTCGAGCCACCTGGCCTCGGCGACTGTAGTTGCGCTGCTAAACACTTTGGCACCCATTGCCCTGACCCCATCGAGCAAATCAGGCGCAGGTAAACCGAAATGAAAACTCACCACCGGTGGTTTGAATTCTCGAATTACGTCAAGTGCTTCGGCGCTAAACGGGTCACGGCGCGCACCTGACGGAATTGTACTGGCGTCGATGTCATATTCTGCGTAATACGGCGACAGCTCGGCGCGCCAGGCAGCTTCACGCTGTTGGTCGGGTGTCGGCGGAGTATGGCAAAAGAAATTGACGTTATAGGGCTTGTCGCAAGCAGTCCTGATCATGGCAAGCTGTTCGTATAAAGAATCGAGACTGAGCATCGCGCAGGGCAGCGAACCAAGACCACCTGCGTTGGAGACCGCAATCACCAGCGCGCTGTCCTGTACCCCGGCCATCGGTGCCTGAACAACCGGTAATTCGAGTTTCAACAATTCCTGTAATGACGCTGTCATTGATTCTGCACCCCCCAATTGTTTGTGTGGCCCGCCAGCTGTCCTAACTGCCTGTCACTGCAGGGAGGAATAAGGCGATGCATTTTTTCGACCTGATAACTGCCCCAGATCGACATTCCTGCCAGCAATAGCATGATCAAAAATAATACCAAAGGTTGTACCCGGGCGGCATTGCCGTATTTGTACCGGGTGCGACGTAACACTTTTTCACCGAGCAACGGATTCTGCCCCAGTTTGAAAATGCGTAAACTACGACGACCTTCCAGTAGCAATAAAACCAGGGCGAGCGATAACGGTATACCGACGAACAATCCGTAGAGCAACAATTGTATGCCGTCAATATTCCCGTAAATCCGGCAGTTCGCGGTTTTGACATAAGCCTTGAGCCAGTCGAGAAGCCAGAATTGCGTCACCAGTAATAGCAGCGTCACCGGTAGCAGCAGTTTCAGTATCAGCGTGATCCGTTCGCGCTTGCTGTATTCCGGGGCGAAGTCATTCACCGTATCTGGCTTCCTCGAGTCGGTGCGTGAGGTGTAGAGTTGTCAGGCAAGTCAGCCATAACGGGTGATAATTTTATCGAGCTGGTCGGCGAAAGCTTTGCGGTCGCTCTGATTCAACGGCGCCTGTCCACCGGAATCGATGCCGCTGGAACGTAACGATTCCATCAGGTCGCGCATGGTCAGTCGCGCCTTGATGTTGTCCGGGGTGTAGAGTTCCCCGCGCGGGTTTAACGCCCGGCCGCCATTTTCGATAATTTCGGCTGCCAGCGGAATGTCGCCGGTTATCACCAGGTCACCCGGGGCCAGTCGTTTGACGATCTCGTCATCGGCAACGTCGAATCCCGATGCCACCTGGAGAAAACTAATGTGCGGCGAGCGGGGTACCTTGACGGTATGGTTGGCGACCAGCGTCAGACGCGTCGCGGTACGTTCGGCTGCGCGAAACAGAATGTCCTTGATCGCATTCGGGCAGGCATCGCCGTCAATCCAGATCTTCATCTTTTAACTACCGGTTGCCATGGCTGGACACTCGATTGTGTCAGCTTACTTGATGCGCGGACTGTCGCGCCCGGCTTCGTATTGCGGCAAACCGTCCACGGGAGCCGCCCATTTCGCGCCGGAAGCGACGAATATATGTGCATCGGGTTTGACAGGCACCTCGTCATCGAAACAGGCGAGCGCAATTTCAACCAGATCGTTATCGGCCTCAGGGCTGGCAAAGGTCAGACTGGAACCACAACTGGAACAAAAAGATCGCGTGGTGCCGTTACTTGCGGTGTAGCCTTTGAGTAATTCCTCGCCGCTGATCCAGCGAAAATGATGACGCCGCGCCTCGGCGATAGTTGCATAGGCGGCACCGTGGAACTTGCGGCACATCGAGCAATGACAATTGCCAGTGCGCGGTGCGAACTCGTCCACTTCAAAGCGGATTCCACCGCATAAGCAGCTGCCCCGGTAATATTCTGACACTAGTTTCTCCTCATCGTATAGCTACCGTTTATTCAGCCACGTAGCGTGGGTAGGTCGCTTTGCTCCGCCGGGCAAATTCGAGGTCGATTTCGACACTGGCAAAGGGCGTTTCGGCGTTGGTTTGCGCCAGTACATCACCCTCGGGAGAAATAATCCAGCCGAGACCCCCACAATCTGCCTTGCTCCCGGGCGGGTTCCAGATATTCGAAGACAGGCAGTAGGCACCAGCACAAACGGCAGCTGCCTGACCACCGGCGAGCCATTTTTGCAGGCTGCCGTGCGGGGTGGCTCGCGGAACGCAAAGTAACTCCGCACCTAGTGCAGCAAAATGTCGCGCCCATTCGAAAAACCACATTTCGGTACATACCTGCACGCCAATGGGGGTGTCGAGCGCGTGACACAGATCGAATCTGAGCTCGCCACGGTCGTACCAGCTTGCCTCCCAGTAGCCGTCTTCATCCGGCAGGTAATACTTTTCGTGTACGGGTAAAACCCTCGGTTCTGCTGTCCACAGATAGGCCTGGTTGCGAAAACTGCCGATGTCGTTGATGATCGGGCGCGTGCCGATAACAGATTTGGCGCCCAGCTTGCCCAGCTCGAGGATAGCGCTGGCATGGGATTTTACCGCGGCCAGCCAACGTTCGCGATCGGGGTACTTGTCCGCCGCCAACCATTCGTGAAAACACATTTCGGGGAGTAGCAGGAACTCGGACTGCTGCTGACGGATGTGTGCCGCGAGTTCATCCAGCATTGGCTCGAGTTGCCTCGACCGGCTGTCGAGTTGGCAGACGGTGACTTTCACGTCGTGACCGGGCCGAGGTAGAGTTCGGTGACGTACTGGAAATCGATCATCGCATCGATCGCAAACTGCTCAAACAGCGCCGCCAGTTCGGCAACCAGCGAAGGGTACTGGGGCGAGTCTTCGGCGGGGCAGTAGGATGAAGACTTCAGGCGGCCGAGCAAGGCCGGGAATGACAGCTGCTGGCTGTTATCGAAGTGCAGCACTTCCATTTGTCCATCGGCGAAGAATGCAGCAATGTCTGCCTCGCTCAGGCTCATATGATTCACGACGCCGTATTCCGGGGCATAGGTACGCAGGACGGCATCGTAGGCTTGTTGAAAAGCCTGGCTGATTTTACGTTTGTTCCAGATCAGCGCAAGCCTGCCATCGGGTTTGAGAATACGGCGGAACTCGGATTTTGCCGCAGCGTTATTGAACCAGTGAAAGGCCTGTGCAGCGGTTATAAGTTCGACCGATTTGTCGGCGAGTGTGGTAGCTTCGGCCGGCGCATCGACACTGGTTAAATTCGGGTAGTCGGCCAGCATCGTCTCGGCTGCCTGGCGCATGTTGTCGTTGGGTTCGATGGCAAAAACCTTCAGCTTCTGCTGTAGCAGCAAGCGCGTAAAAATACCGCTGCCCGAGCCAACATCCGCGACCACCGCCTCTGCGCCCGGCAATGCTTTTTGCAACAGGGTTTGCATCAGCGCATCGGGATAACCGGGTCGGTACTTGACGTAGGCTTCGACGCGGCTGGAAAATCTTTGAGTGGAATCGGTCATATGCGTAAAGGTTGCGGGTTCGCCGTGGGTTAACTGTTTTCGATTTCAGCTACCAGCTGGCGCGCAAGCTGTTCCATGCGTTCCAGACCGACGTCTGCCTTTTGCAGGAAATCGCTGTCGAAGCGATCGGGATTCGCCCAGTATCTCCCCCTGATGTCGCATCGCTTGGCGAGTTTGGTCAGACCGAGATCGCTTAGCTTGAAGCCGAGTGCGGTCCACATTTCCGATAGTCTTGCCTCCTCGGCATGATCCTGACTTGCGGTGTCGTGCAGGCGGCGCATGTAAACCTGGGTATGCCTGGCGGCAACCACGACTGCGCGCAAAGCCTCTATCGATTGACGCTGGCGCTCGCGGTTCGCCCGGCTAAGGTTGGTAAGCCATAGCTTGAGGTGCTTGAACAGCTCCCACAGGCTGATGTCGGTTAAAACCGCCATTCATTTCCACCAGTCGATTTCAGCGATTACCCGGGGAGACCAGTGTTCTTCTAACAGGCCCGGTTTGTGAGCCAGGTTTACTGCCTGGTATTTCATTCAACACCTCATATGTTTTCGACCAACAGGTATGACGCGAGGCCAACGCGGTTAAAGCCGGGCATCGCGTTCGAGACTGATATAACAGTCCTCGCGGAAAGGCGGGGAGCAGACAGCGAAGAATACGAGATCGTTCTCACCGGTATTAGTGATTCGCTGCGGTCTGCCGGCAGGGATGCGCACCACGTCGCCCGGTAATACATTGCACGGGTCGAGATTATCGACTTCCACTCGTCCGCTGCCTGAAACGATAATATAACGCTCGGTTATGCCATCGAGATGATGCCATGCCGTGGTCACGCCCGGTTCGACCCGGGCACGCGCGATCGAAACCAGTTCGTCTCCCGGATCATTAGCGACTTCGGTGATATGACAGCGTTCCGGGGTTTCGTACTCCTGAACCATGCCGGCCTGCTTTACCTCTGCTAACATTTCTCCCCCTCCTGCTGTTGCGACTGGCATTTACGATAGACTAAATCCATGCCCCTACAGCCTGGACGCCCATATGGCAAGCTTGTGTGCCATCGATTTCTGCGAAATCTGATCCTGGGGAATAGGCTGTATGACATTGTCATGTACCAGCAGCCGGTAAATATACTCGATTTTCTCGTTTGCCGAATCGGTAGGTTCAAATTCGACGACGCCTCTTTTTTCGCCATATTTTACACCTTCGAGGATGGCCTTTTTAAGCGTTTCTTTTTCGTTTTTCAGTTTCTTCATGAGCTAAATCAACCTGTTAGATTAACAGTACCAACACCGGGTCCTGGCGCGCCGGTTTGCGGGCCCCGGCCTGTGAATGATTGTATTTGGCAGGCAAACGGCAGGTCATTATAGACCTGTGGGGCTTGATACACGTCAATAACATTAAATTTGATCGCTATAGAATCGTTCTGAATTTTAATAATAACCAGAGGTAATTATGAATAAGCAAGGAACAATTCTCACGGGTATGGCAGTTTTGCTGATGGCGATTTTGACGATTCCCGTCAACGCCCTGGCGAAAGAGCGCGTCGTGTTCAGCGGTGGGCCCGCCGGCGGCACTTTTCAGGTGGTGGCCAACGCCATGCAGGTCTACAAGCCAATCAAGGCATCGAAGGACTTCAGGGTCCGCGCCCAGTCTTCGGCAGGTTCGGTTGAAAACCTGCGCAAGGTGAATTCTGGCAAGGCGCAAATGGGCGTGGTTTATTCCGGTCATGTCTACCTGGGTAGGAATGGACGCATGAAGAATGACCCGAATAAATATGAAGACGTAATGGCAGTTGCCTGGCTCTACGGTGCACCGGCCCAGCTGGTGGTGCGCAAAGACTCGGGTATCAAGAGCACCGCCGACCTGGTCGGCAAGAAGGTCGGCGTCGGTAATGCCGGTTCCGGCGCATTCGCCAATTGCGAACTGTTTTTTACCCACATGGGCATCTGGGACAAGATCGAACGTAACGCCATGGGTTACAACGACGCGGCCCAGGCCTTCGGTAATAATCAACTCGACGCCTTCTGGCTGTTTACTGCTTTTCCCAGTGGCGCGGTGATCATGGCTGCCCAGACTAACGATATCGAACTTGTCAATCTGGGTATGGATGCGGACAAAACAGGGTTTTATGACGAGTACCCCTATTTTTCCAAGATCTCTGTGCCGCCGAACACCTATCGCGGTGTCGATTATGAAAGCCCGTCATTCCAGGATTCCGCGCTTTGGGTAGCTAACGCCAAGGTTTCTGAAGATACGGTCTACAAGATGTTGTCGATGATTTACACCGACGAAGGCCTTGCGCATATGGTGGCGCAGAAAAAGACGTTCAAAAAAATGAGTCTGGGTACCGGTGCCCAGGGGGTTGTGACACCCTGGCATCCCGGTGCAGTCAAGTTCTGGAAAGAGAAAGGCATGATGTAACAACCCGGACCGGGGTGGCGTTGCACCGCCCCGGCTGACGGGAACTGCAGGTCGGCGCAGGGACCGCGCCAACAATAACTATACTAACCGGAGGAGTGCTCGTGCGAGTAGATGAAATGAACAAGGTCGAGCAGATACTGTTCGACACCATGGCCCTCGGACTGGTGCTTTTCTATTCTTACTCGGCGGTTATCGCGCCGGCGGCCACACAGCACCATCGCGGCATTTACGTCGTCGTAACCTATATCCTCGTTTTCCTCGTCTACCGCTCCAAAGGTTCGATCGGTCGGGTAATGGACTATTCCCTGATCGTGGTTTCGATCGTAACCCTGGGTTACTGGATCGTTAATTTCGAAGTGATCAATTATCGCGCCGGGGCCGAGACCGAGGTGGATAAATGGATCGCCATGGCCGGCGTACTCGTCGGCATAGAAGTGGCGCGTCGGGTGGTCGGCAACGTCTTTGTGGTGATGGGCGCGATCATGATCCTGTATGGCATTTTCGGCGAATACGCGCCCGAACTGATTTCGCATGCCGGCGATACCTTTCCCGATTTGTGCACCAGCATTTTTTACAAGAGTGATGGCGTGTTTGGCATCATGGCCAACGTGCTGGCGACCTATATTATCCTGTTCGTCATTTTTGGCGCGTTTCTCGAGAAAAGCGGGGCGCAGCGGTTTTTCATCGATTTTCCACTGGCCGCGGTCGGTCACAAGATCGGTGGCCCCGGCAAGGTAGCGGTCATCGCCAGTGGCCTGTTCGGTTCCATTTCGGGTAGCGCCATCGCCAACACGGTTTCGACCGGCGCCTTTACCATACCGATGATGAAAAAGGCCGGTTTCGAAAAACACGTCGCCGGGGGCATCGAGCCGGCCGCTTCGCTTGGTGGCATGTTTATGCCGCCGATCATGGGTGCGGGTGGTTTCATCATGGCGGAGCTGACCGGATTACCGTATTCACAGATTATGCTGGTGGCGATTTTCCCGGCGCTGATGTACTTCTTCAGCGTCTTCATGATGGTTCATTACCACGCCAAGCGACATAACATCGTCGGCGAGAAGAGCGAGCAGAGTGCTTCGCAGATTTTCAAAAAATCATGGTACTACGTGCTACCGCTGGTAGTGATTACCATTCTCATGTTGATGGGTTATTCGCCCGGATATTCAGCGATTCTCGGCATCGTTACCTGTATCGTGGTCAGCTGGTTCCGCAAAGATACCCGGGTCGACGTCCGCGGTTTCGTCAGCGCGTCGCGAGCGGGCGCCGAGGCGAGCCTCAAGATTGGCGCGACGGTCGGTGTCATCGGTATTATTATCGGGGTGCTGACCTATAGCGGGCTGGTGCTGACCTTCGCAGACATCGTCATTGAACTGGCGGATGGAAAACTCTACCTGACCATTTTACTGATCGCGCTGGCTTCGTTGATTCTGGGCATGGGCGTGCCAGTGACCGCTGCTTACCTGATCACCGCTGTGGTAGCGGTACCGGCGCTTACCCATCTCGGCGTCAACGTGCTCGCGGCGCACATGATCGTTTACTGGCTCTCGCAGGATTCGAATATTACGCCACCGGTTTGCATCGCGGCCTTTGCAGGTGCCACCATCGCCAAGGCAAATATGTGGGCAACCGCATGGGTGGCCTTCAAGTTCGCGAAATTCCTCTACCTGGCGCCGTTCATTTTTGGATACGTGCCTGCTTTTTCGCTCGATGGCAGTTCGAGCGATATAGCGATCACGTTTGTGCTGGTCTTCGTCGGTACCTGGGCCTATAGCTGGTTCCTGAGCGGTATCTGGATGGACTGGTTCAATAAACGTCCTGAAGCGGGTTAACGGTGCTTTTGATCTGTGCCTGGCGGGTGCACTGCGAGTAATCCAGATGCAGCGCCACCCAAATTGCCACCCTCAATTCAATGCCGGATTCGGTTGGATTATCGTAATCGATTAAGCTGGCGGGCAGCCTGTTTATATTTGTTCCGCTACCGACACGAGAATAGTATTTAGCTGCCATTTATCCGGTATAAATTTGATTTGCGTCGGGCAGGGTTTATCAGGATACTCGCGGCATCGAGTTTACCGGGACGACCCTGATGCAAGTGCGACCTGACCTGGTTTCGCTGGATAGTCTGCAGCAACAGCTGAGCGCGGTGTTACCTGATGAAAACCGCTCCCTCGGGATTCCTCCTGCATGTTACGCCGACGCCGGGTTGCTGGCCCTGGAGCGGTGCGCTATTTTCCAGCATGGCTGGCTTGCGCTCGGTCGTGCCGACAGATGGCCTGCCGCCGGTGATTACTCGGCGCTGGAGATTGGTGGGGTGCCACTCATCGTGGTGCGCAACAAATCCGGCGAGTTAAAGGCGTTCGCCAATTCCTGCCGTCACCGCGGCAGCCAGATCCTGACCGGTGACGGCAACTGCAAAAAGATAAAATGCCCGTTCCACTGGTGGACTTACGATCTCGATGGTAGGCTCAAGGTCTATTCGCGTATGGAAAACGCGATCGACTTCAATGCGGACGAATTCGGCCTGGTGGAGTTCCCGCTGGTTATCCGTGACGGCTTTGTATTTACCAGTTTTGAAGATGAGCCACCGGCGATCGATGTATGGCTGGCGGATTTTTCCACCTGCCATGAACCCTGGGGCCTGGATCGATGGAAAGTCACCCGGGTGCGTGAATTCGAAGTCCGCTGTAACTGGAAAACTTTTATCGAGGTGTTTAACGAGTACTACCACCTGCCCATGGTGCACCCCGATTCGATTAGCTGGCTTTACCCGGAACCGGACGCGGTTGATGCGGTAGGCGGCCAGTTCACCACCCAGTTCGGCGCTACCGAAGGTGCTGCGGCATTGCTGGAAGATAGCCAGCAATATGCGTTGCCATCGGCAAAGGGATTACATGGGCGCGTGGCCAAAGGGACGCGTTATACCTGGATTTATCCGAACACGACCTTTGCCTTATCGCAGGATTCGATGTGGATGTACCAGGCGTTTCCGTTGTCAGCGGATCGCAGCTGGATCACGCAGACCATCAGCTTTCCCGCCGAGTCGGTTGCGCTTGATGATTTTGACGAACGCGCCAGGCATTACTATGAGCGCATCGATGCCGCGCTCGACGAAGACCTGCCGTTTCTCGAGCAACAACAGATCGGGTTGAACTCACGCTTTGCGCGGCCAGGGCGTTTCTCTGCACTTGAGCCCAGCGTCGGCAGGTTCGCCTACTGGTATGCGCAGCAATTGCTGCGGGGGTTGAAACCGGGTTAAACAGCTGGGCTGCCAGCCTGATAAAAGTTCGGCGAGCGGGCCAGCCCTGTTATGCCGACGGTCCGGATTTCCTGTTGCGCTCCTCTTCGAGTCCCGCCTTCGCCGACTCGTAAAAATCGATGCACAGCATGGCCCCGACGATGATCACGATCATGATAAAGGGTACCTCACCGATCGATTCGGCGAGCCCCCCGGTAAATGCCAGAAATATGACGACTGCTACTGCTCCGGTGATAATGTTATCCATGGCGAACTCTTGCGGTTTTCCGCGTCAGTATAAATAAATTTAGTCGTTCAGTATATCCAGTAACCAGCGCGTCGTGCGAAACAGTCGCGCATCGTCGTCTCTGGCGCCGACAACCTGAACCCCGAAGGGCAGCCCTTGCGGGGTCTGTAATAGTGGCACATTGAGCGCGGGTGTGCCGCAGAAGGTCCAGATCGTATTCATCACCGGACTGCCGGTGGCTTCGATTCCGGCCGGTGCGGGACCGGGAGTTGCAGGCGTCAGGATTGCATCGTACTCGTCGAGAATTTCCTGCAGGAGGGCGTCGTAATCCGCCTGCCTCGCGACTGCCTTGTCATAGTCGCTATCGCTGACCCGCTGACCCGCTGACCACGTTCTATCATCTCGCGCAGCACCAGGCTCAAATCGTCCTTGCCCGGCTGTATTCGTCGGCAAAATTGCGCGCCAGGTCGGCTTCCATAACCTTGCGGTGATCCTCGTGAAGCTCGTCGAAGGCTGGCGGCAGATCGAGTATATCGACGGTCTTTTCCTGGCGCTCGTTGACTTCATCGATGATTTCCCGAAATGCGTCCTTGGTTATCGCTTCGACCTGGTCCCATACCGGCGTGCGTACGAATGCAAAATGCGGATTGGCCGGGACTTCCTCTGGCAAAAGGCTGCCAATACCCGGTGGGGCGACGGGGGTCATTGCCTCGTCCTGAGCATCAAAACGCATCAATACGTCGGCAATCATCGCCAGGTCGTCGAGCGTGCGTGCAAATAGTCCAATCGTATCCAGTGGCGGTGACTGGGTCAGCACACCGTGGCGGGATATCCGTGCGAAACTCGGCTTGAATCCGTAAACGCCGCAGTAGGAGGCTGGACGAATAACGGAGCCATTGGTTTGCGTGCCAACCGCGAAGGGCACCATCGCGGCCGATACCGCGGCCGCCGAACCGCTGGAGGATCCGCCGGGCGTATGCTCGGGGTTGTGCGGATTGCGTGTCTTGCCGGGCGAATACACCGCCATCTCGGTGGACACGGTCTTGCCGAGGATGATCGCGCCGGCTTCCTTGAGCAGCGACACCAGCGTTGCATCGCGTTCCGGCCTGCGCCCCTGGTGTAAAACCGTACCACGCTCGGTGGGATAATCGGCGGTATCGATAATATCCTTGATGCCCACGGGCAGGCCGTGCAAAGCCCCCATCGGTTTGCCCCGGAAACGAATATCGTCGGCCGCTTGCGCCTGCTCCATGGCTACCGTCCTGTCGAGGTGGGCCCAGGCCCCGATCGATTCCTCGAGTTCGTCGATACGCGCGAAGCAGGCTGCGACCAGGTCCTCAGAGCTCAGCAAACCCCGGGCGATGGCCTCGCGGGCGTCACAGGCGCTCAGCAGGTTCGCCGAGCCGGGGTTCAATTTATCCATTGCCACCGTGTCAGGCAGCACCGAACAGGTACACCGGCAGCCACAGCGCGATCCCGGGGAAGTTATACAGCAGTACCATCGACAGCAAAATGATCGCGAGATAAGGCATGATTCCCTTGAAAATGGACATCAACTGAATATGGGGCGGCGCCACACCTTTCAGGTAATAGGCGGCCATCGCCATCGGCGGGGTTAAAAACGATGTCTGCAGGTTCAGCGCCACCAGGATACCGAAAAACAGCGGATCGACATTGAAGGTGTCGAGCATCGGCAGGAAGATCGGCACGAAGATAATGATGATCTCGGTCCATTCCAGCGGCCAGCCCAGCAGGAATATGATGGTTTGTGCGAGCACCAGGAATCCAACCGATCCGAGATCGAGGGAAAGCACCCAGTCGTGGACCAGGTCATGGCCGCCGAGATAGGAGAACACCGCGGCAAAGGTCCAGGAACCGACGAACAACCAGCACACCATGGCCGAGGTTTTGGCGGTCAGGTAAACTGCTTCCTTCAGTAGCACCCAGCTGAGTGAGCGATAGATGACTGCCAGTACCAGGCCGCCGAAGGCGCCAACCCCGGCAGCCTCGGCCGGCGTCGCCAGGCCCATCAGGATCGCGCCGAGCACGCTCATGATGAGCACCGCAAGCGGAACGAATGAAGTCAGCAATTCCCACAGAATTTTTCCAAATGGGGGTACGTCCTCTTCTCTCGGTTTCGGCGCCAGGCTGGGATTCATTGCGGCGCGTCCGACGACATAGACCATGTACATTCCGGCAAGCATGATACCCGGGAACAGCGCGGCGGCATAAAGGCGTAACGGAGATATTTCAGCGATTGCCGAATAAACGATCAGCATGATCGAGGGCGGAATCAATATGCCGAGGCAGCCGCCGGCACAAATGACCCCGGAAGCAAAACTCTCGTCGTAATTGGCCTTCAACATGGCGGGAAAAGCGAGCATCCCCATCAGCGTGACCACGGCGCCGATGATTCCCGACGCGGTGGCGAACACGGCACAGGTAACCAGCGCCGCCACCGCCATCGATCCCGGCAGGTTGCGGGCGGCCAGCTGGATACTGAAAAACAGGCGATTGACTATGTTGGCCCGTTCGACCACATAGCCCATGAATAAGAAGAGGGGGACGGCCACCAGCACGTCGTTGGACATGACCGAAAAGGTGTTTTGCACGAACAGGTCGAATATTCGATTATCGAAAATGGTCTGCATGCGTTCGGCATCGTAGTAGGCGTAGTAACCGAAGCCGAGGCCCATTGCGATCAGGGTAAACGCGATCGGAAATCCCAGCAGGACCATGAAGATGAACAGGCCAAGCATTGTTACCGCGACGACTGGATCAGACATGACGATGCTCCTCTTCCAGTTTACGCAGGTCTTCCTGCTCGAGCATCAGCATGGTTTCGGTTTCCTCTACGTCGTGCAGGCGTGGCGGCCATTCGCCGGTCCGAATGCAGATCACGCAGCGCACCGACTCCGCAATGCCCTGCAATAACACCAGGGTACCGGAGATCGGGATCAGCGTTTTAAAGAAATAAATTTGAATGCGTGACGGGCTGCTCCAGCTGACTTCCTTGTAAAACCAGGAGTCGGCGGCGAAGCCGTAACCGTAGTAAATCAGGGCCAGGGCCCCCGGCATCAGAAACAGGATATAGAGTACGAGGTCGATCTTGGCCTGGGTTTTCTTGCTGAACAGGCGGTAGATTACATCGCCGCGAACATGCGCGTCCTGCGACAGGGCATAGGCGCCGGCCATCATGAACAACGCGCCGTACATTCGTACGCTCATGTCGAAGGCCCATACCGTCGGTGAATCGAGCACGTAGCGCACGAATACTTCGTAGCAGGTCGAAAAGGTTAAAATCACGATACACCAGGCGAAAGCCTTGCCTGTCCAGGCGCTGAGGCTATCGATGAAATGAAGAATACGTGTCATGGCAAACCACCGCTATAGCATTGAGAAGCGTCACAAAACCAATCGGGGCGGTATTTTGTAAAACCGCCCCGATGGTTACCTCATTTGCGTTTGCTTAGAGCTTGCCGAAGTAATGCTCGTAGGCGCCGGCGTAGTTAGGCGAGTTTCTCAACGCGTAAGAACCGTGCCGCTTCGCCCAGGCCATCTGCGAGTCGATGACTTTCTTGAAGAACGGGTCTACCTTGTTGAACTTTTCGACGATCTTGTCCCAGGCCTTGAGCTGATCCTGCATGACGCTATCGGGAGTCTTGTAAACGTTGACACCATGCTTTTCCTGCAGCACCACCAGATCCTGCGAGTAACGCTCCATCGCTTTCCAGGCCATATCGGCGGAGGCGGCTTCGGAAGCGTATTCCAGGATCGCCTGGTGCTCCTTCGCCAGCCCGTCGAAACGACGCTTGTTGAAGATGATTTCGAAACACTCCTGTGACTGGTGGAAGCTACCGAGATGGTAGTGCTTGGACACGTCCTGCATGCCGAAATCCTTATCCGAGGTCGGGTTGTTGAATTCGGCCGCGTCGATCAGGCCGCTTTTCATCGCCGGCTGGATTTCACCGCCGGGCAACTGTACCACCGACATGCCCATTTCCTGCAATACGTCCGCGGCCAGTCCCACAGTACGGTACTTGAGGCCTTTCATCTGGCTGCTCTTGGTGATGTGTTCCTTGAACCAGCCCAGCGGTTGTGCCGGCATCGGGCCGGAGAAGAAACCGACCAGGTCGAGGCGCAGGGTCTCCATCAGCTCGTTATACAGCGCTCTACCGCCGCCGTACTGGATCCAGCCCATCAGTTCGTTGGCTGACCAGCCGAAGCAGGGGCCGGTGCCGAACAGCGAAGCCACCGGGCTCTTCGAATACCAGTAGGCCGTAACCAGGTGCGCGCCATCGAGTACGCCCTTGTGCACCGCGGTTTGCATTTCAGCAGTTTTGACGACCGCGCCGACGCCAAGCAGGTCGATTTTCAGCGATCCACCGGACATTTCGTTGACACGCTTTACATAGTCCTGGGCGAATTCAAGAAAGATACCGCCGCCCCAGGCTGCCTGTACTTTCAGCACGACCGGGCTGGCGCCAACCGAGATATTTGGGAATGCTGCTGCGGCCGCTCCGCCTGCAATCGTGGCGGCGCCGGTAGTTAAAAAATTTGCGACGTGAAGTCTTTGTTTCGCTCATATCGGGTTTCCTCGTTTTTGGTAATAATTATGGCAGGCGACTTTAATCATCGAGTCAATCACGCTTGAAAAGCTGTTCCAGTGGAACAGTTTTTCAAATCGCCTGCACCTTTTGTTGTTGCTCTACGGATGACTGGAAAGGGATTAGAACACACTTACCCATATATTGTATACCAGGCGGGTTGGTGCTGGATTTATCGCCGATTCAACTGTCATCGCAAGAATTACAGCGTGGCTTGAGTATATTGTGACTGACGCCGAGTTACAGTATTTTTTTGCCCCGGGGTTACTCGTTTCTCGCCGTTTCAGTCTAGGCAACGCGGTCGCCCGGTTCCTCACCGTTGAATATCGCGACCAGGTTATCGATAGCTCGAAACCCCATCGCATCCCGGGTCTCTAGTGTGGCACTGCCGATGTGGGGCAGCAGGAATACGTTATCCAACTGCCGGTAGCCGGGGTGAATTGCGTCGGGTTCACCGTTAAAAACGTCGAGGCCGGCAGCCCCGATGCCGTCCGCCTGCAGTGCCGCGACCAGGGCGTCGTCATCGACGACGCCACCGCGCGAGGTATTTACCAGGATCGCATCCCGATGCATCAGGGCGAGGCGGTCGCTATTGATTAAACCCTGCGTCGCAGGGGAGGCCGGGCAGTGAATCGACAGCACATCGATCTCCGCTAACAGGCTTTCTACACTTGCGTGATAGACGGCGTCTCCGGCCTGGTCCGGGCCCAGCGGTTTGCGATTGTGGTAATGCACCGTCATGTCGAAGCCGCGCGCGCGCTGGGCCACCACCTGGCCGACCCGGCCAAGACCGAGGATGCCCAGGCGTTTACCGGTGATTTGCCGGCCAACCATGAAGGCCGGGCTCCAGTCTTTCCATTGCTGGCTGCGCACCAGGCGTTCGCCTTCGCTGGCACGGCGAGCCGCGCCGAGCATCAGCAGTATCGCAATTTCGGCGGTGGCGTCGGAAAGCACATCGGGAGTGTTGGTTACGATGACCTGCTTTTGTTTGGCGGCTTCGAGGTCGACATGGTCGACGCCGACGGAAAAATTGGCGATGGCCTTCACGCGGTCAGGCAATTGCGCGATGGTTTCCGCCGGGAACTTTTCAGTATGGCAGGGCAGAATGGCATCTGCCCCGGCTGCCAGTTTGAGCAATTCCTCGGTACTGTAAAGCCTGTCATCCGGGTTGAGAATCGTGGCGAAGCTTTCTGCCAGTTTTTGCTCGACCGCAGCGGGAAGTTTGCGCGTTACCACCACAACCGGTTTATTGCTCATGTTATCTCTCTCGCGGGTTTACGTTTTCTGCGGATCATTCATTTCGCGGTACAGCGAAAACGACATTTTACCGGTTACCAGGGCTGCGGCAAGCAGCAATGACCACAGCAGCCATTTCTGCCAGGGCAGTTCGGTCGGCGCCGTGAGCCTGGCGATACCGCCCGATTCCTGGATCGTAACCAGGGATACCAGGGCGCTGCGTCGCTGCGCCTGTTGCAGGTTGCCCTCGATTAAGCCGGCCAGATCGGTCACCGCTACCTTATTTTCATAGTTGCCCCAGGCCAGGGTATAGGGTCCGTAATTATCGCCGAGAAAAATGACTTCATACTGCGGGTAATTCAGTTCGACCAGCGGGGGTGTGGTTGATCCCGGGTTCATGCTGAACCAGACTTTATCTAGGTTTCGGCGCGGTAACTTGATCGGTTTACTGGGTCTTACTTCATCATCGTCGATATTGTGCTGACGGAAGCCGGAATAAATGCGTTGCCGGGTATCAAACTCCGCGCTGCCGGCGTAGAGGTCACCCTTGATGACGCTATGTGGCGTGGACGGGATAATGCGCATCGACTCGGCGTTGACCTCTGACGGGAATTCAAAAAAGTAAAACTCGCCTTGCTCCTGTTGAATCAATGATGGCTTTTTCTGATGTGTTAATCCGGGCGCCTGTTCGCTCTTGCGGTAATGGCCACGAACTTGCTGCAGCTCGAATCGGGTTACCGCGTTGATGGGTGACAGGCGCATGTATATTTGATTGTGCGGAATATCATCGATGCTGCGCCACGCGTTATCTTCCGAGGCCTGGTTGGTCAGGGTTTTGCGTTGCTTGATGACGCTTAAATTATCCAGCTCATTGCCGACTTCCACCTTGAGTTCGAGCAGTTGCCCGGCGGGTTCGTGCGCCCACTGCAGTTCGATACGATCGAATGCGGGGGCATCCGCGGCCGGCGCCAGTTCAATCAGGTAATCCTTGCGTACCGATTCGACGGCAATTGTTTCCGTGGTCCGGAGTTCCGAGATCGAACCCGCTTGCTGGCTTTGTTCGCGCCTGGTCACGATCTTCGAGTTTTGTCGCTGGAAGCTACTGAATTCATGAAACGGCAACACCAGTGTATGTTCGCTCACCGCTTCGGGTGTGCGCATCACCGCATGGGGTAGCTGCTTGCCATGCTCGTTGAAGACGGCCAGGTCGCTCAGGTTGGCATTCGTCAGCGCGAGCATGACGTCGAGCGGTAACTCGATGCGTTGCAACGGCTGATCGCTTTCGCCGAGCAGTGCCTGGTAGACATAATCCTGCTGGCTGGTCGCCGCCCCTGCCGGTCCGGTCAGGAAAAGTAGCAGGCAGGAATAGACTAATCTACACATGTGATGGTTGTTCCGCTTTTCCGTCAGCGTGCTTTGCTGGAATCGGTGAAAAATAACCGGTAGCGACCAGCAGGCTGCCGACTACCAGGAATGATACGATTCTTTCCACCGTGCCGCTGGCGCCGAGATCGACGAAGAACATTTTCACCAGCACGATACCGACCAGGGCGGCGCCGACGATCCACAGCGGGCGGCTGACACGGCGCGACGCGAACAACATCGCAGCCATGCCGATCACCGTCCACAGGATTGAAATTGCGGATTGCACGCGTGTATCGACCGACATTGCCGACAGGTCGAAGGGAATATCGAGATAGTGGTGCATGCTGCGTATCAACACGGCGCTCAGCCAGATGAAGATCAGCCCACCGAGGATGATAAGTACCTGTTCGCGTTGCACGGCCATCGCCGGTTTCAACAGTTTCAGACTGGCCGCTACCAACACGAAGAACGCAATCTGCGTGAGGTCGACCGGATTGAGGAACGGCAGGTAGGGCAGGGGAGCCGGGTCTCCATTATTAGTCAGATTGATGATCACCGACCATAACGCCAGGAACACCGCCAACGTTGCGATGATGCTGAACTGTAAAGGCTCGCCTAAACGCCTGATTGCCGGGAACAGGGCTGCCTGGGCGCTGCGCAACGCGAGTAATGGCATCACGGCAAATACCGCGTAATAACCCTTGCCCGCTACGTCCAGCTTGTGTTCGAAGATCCAGACCAGTTCCATCGACAGGATCAGCGCGACGAAAAATACCCAACCGGTATGTGATGCAATGTTTACCCACCCCGGCCAGACCACTGTTTCGAGTTTCTCGATCAGCCAGTAATTGAGCGCGAGTACTGCGACCCAGAAATATACATCCGCAGACACCAGGATATGGTTGTGATCAAATAGCGAGTACAGCGCGATCAATGCCAGCAGGGGTAGCAGTAGCGCCGCGTTAATGGCTGCCGGCATCCAGTTCCATGCGCGCAGTCGATCCAGGTAAACCAGCACCGCCGCGGTCGCACCGAACAGCACCAGCCAGGCGACAACTTCATTTTTTATGTACTCGTCGATCTGGACTAACGCGCTCACCAGCCACCAGCCCATCGCCCAGATATAAAACGGAATATGCAGCGGTCGCAACCTGAAGCCGGCTGCCTGTTGATACAGCATGCGGGCGGAAATAAATGCGCCCAGTGCTATGAACACGCCACCGAGGAACGCGGGGTTGAACCAGATCGAGCTGCCGACGTCTTCGATATTGCGCAGAAAAAACAATACCCCGGAACCCAGCTGCAACGCGATCGCGAAACATTGCGCGTAAAAACGCTTTTGCCGAATCGATACCCACAGGATACCCGCGGCTTCCAGTGCCCAGGCCGCGCTGCTCCAGTGCCCGTCCAGTGCGTAGGGTATTGCCAGGGTGGCGAACACGACCCCGATGGCGAGCATCGCTTCGGCCAGCATGCGGAACTCTTCGCCGACGTGTTTCCAGGCGTAGCGCGCCAGCAGAACATAGTAAATGCCCATGCCCGCGCAAGCCCCGGCGATGCCGTAATCGAGATGACGTAACATCACCATCAGCAGGCCGGATACGATTACCGGGGTGCCGAATACCATGCTGCCGTCGACAAGCACGGTTAAATGCTGCGGCTGGCGTAACGCGTAGAGTACGCCTATCAGGCTGTACATCAGGAAGAACAGCAACAGGAATCCGCTGGCCGGGAGCAAGTCTGCCTGGCGGTAATCGAAAGCCACCCATAACACAAACACGCCGAAGGTAAAGGCGAAACCCAGCAGGTTGAGCGCGCGCCAGGCGCGAAACCAGGCGACCGCGAATACGGCCGCATTGAGCAAGCTGTAGTAACTGAACAAACCGACGTAGTTGCCGCTGCCGGTCGACGCTAGGAACGGCGCCAGGAAACCGCCAAGCACTGCAAAAATAGCCAGCGCTTTCGAATCCTGCAGAATAGCCAGTGCCACGGTGAAGGCGGAAAAGAATACCAGCAGGACGAAGGTCAGCGGCGGTGGCAGCAGGTCGGCGAGGCGGAAAGCGGCGAATATGGTGATATAAATAACGCCGATACCCCCGCCCTGCAGCAACAGAGCATACAAGGTTTTGCTATGGCGCAGGCGCCAGCCGAAAACCAGCAGTGCCAGTCCACCGAGGGCGGCGCCGATAAAACGGAATTCGATGGGTATGCTCGAATTTTCAGCCGCGTACTTCAGCAGGAAGGCGACGCCGAAGAACAGGATCAGCAAACCGATGCGGACGAAGACATTGCCGTCGGTGAAATAGGAAACCACCGCCTTAGCGGCCCGCCTCACCAAATCCTCAAATTGATCGACCGGGTTTTTCACGCGGGGCTCCGGATTCGGCGTAACGCTCGCCGCCATGGGCGGCATTTCGGCTGCAGCCGGGACGGACGCCGGTGATATGGATGTCTCGGGTAGCGGTGTATCGGTCACCTCATCCGCGGTCGATGTTGGTGCCGTCACTTCATCTGCGGGCGGGATCTCGGCTCCGGCGGCTCCGCTCCCGGTTGAATCGTGTTTTATTGCCTGCGTATTAAAGTCTGCCAACTGTTCGCGCAGACTATCGACCTGTTGCTGCAACTGGCCGAATTTTTGGCGCGAGGTCCACTGCAGGGAAACCAGTGCCACCAGCAGGCCGATCAGTAAACCTTCCTCGATACCGAAAATTGACGCGGTCAGGAAAATCGCGATGATAGTGGCGATAAGGGGGATGAATGACATGTCAGGCTTTAATATAGCAGTCCCGCGCGACAATACTGTGAATGCGCCGGATCGTGAGCGGGAAATAGTAAACGCGAAATTCTTATCATCGAATAACCTGCCGAATGACTGATTCAATTCGCCAAAAAGCATAGTAACTAAGTGCCATATATCAATACTTTTTAGAAAAAGTATTGAATATCGATACTAAACAGACTGAATAAAGAGCCTTATGGCGAAAAATAACCAGCAATCCTGGCGGCATCGTCCCTACTGGTGGGACGCCGGACCGGACAATCAGCCGCTAAATCTCGATCTGCTGGCAAAATCCGTTGAGGAAATTCCCGCGCAGACCGATTGCGTCGTCGTCGGCGCCGGTTACAGCGGACTCTCAGCCGCACTGACCCTGGCGCGAGCCGGCAGGTCGGTAGTCGTGCTGGATAGCTCGCAGCCCGGTTATGGTTGTTCCGCTCGCAATGGTGGCTTGATCGGCCCATCGTTTCATAAGCTGGGTCTATCCGGCCTTCGCGCGAAACTCGGGGAGGCCGGGGCCGCCGCGATCATGCGTGAATCCATGGACATACTAACCTGGCTGAAGCAGTTTATCGGCCGCGAAGGAATCGACTGCGGTTTAACCGAGAGCGGGCGTTTCAGGGGAGCTGTAACTGCAAGGCACTATGGCGAGCTGGCAGAGCAGGCGGAGGGCCTGTGCAAGCTGGTCGATCTTGAATTCGAAATGGTGCCGCAATCCGCACAACTCGAGTATATTGGCAGTGCTTATTACCGGGGCGGAATTGTCTATCACCAGGATGGTCACCTGCATCCGGGGTTGTATCTCAAGGGTCTGGCCGGACTCGCGCTCGAGGCCGGGGTGCGCATCTTCGCCCCGGCCAGGGTAGAGCGGCTCGAAGCGACCAGGGAGGGTTTTCGAGTTCACCTGGGAACGATTGCCATCGATTGTGGCGACGCCATGATCGCTACCAATGGATACACCGATCCGGCTTTTCCTTACCTGCGGCGCAGGGTGATTCCGATTCGTTCGGCACTGATTGCTACCGAACCGCTGCCGGCCGGTTTAATGCAGGAGCTCAGTCCGCAGCGACAGGGTTTTGGCGATACCAGTAGACTGATGCCTTACTATCGGCCTTCGCCCGACGGTAGCCGCATGATTTTCGGTGGCCGCGCGCTAAACCTGGCGGACCGCCCGCAAAATTATGCCGCTGACCTGCATCGACTGATGACGCGGATATTTCCCCAACTGCGCAACACTTCGATCAGCCATGCCTGGTCCGGGACGGTCGCCTGCACTTTCGATCACGCGCCGCATATTGGGCGGCTAGCTGAGGGACCGATGGCCGGCGTTTACTATGCGATGGGTTACTGTGGTTCCGGAGTAGGTCGTGCAAGCTGGTTCGGCCGCAAGGCGGCTTTAAAGATACTCGGCGACGCGGAAGGATCGACCCCGCTGGACGAGCTCACCTTTGCTACTCGTCCGCTGTATTCGGGGCGTCCCTGGTTTTTGCCCGCCATCCTCAGATGGCATAGCCTGCTGGACCGATTTGGCCTATAGGCAGGGTTCATGGTTGGCAACGAGGTTTATTTCCTTCACAGCTGGTCGATTAACCAGTCACGAAACATGCGCAGCGACGAATTCTCCAGCGTCGACTGACGATAAACCAGGTGATAGGAAAATTCATGTTTGACCAGTTGATCACTGGCGGCCAGCAGCCGACCCGCATGCAGGTCCCGGTCGATCAGTTCCAGGTAACCGATGGCGAGACCGAGGCCATCCGCCGCCGCCTGCATGGCCAGTGCCGGATCCTTGACCGACAGGCCCGGCAGGTCCTTCTGGCAAGAGACGCCACCGGCCTGTAACCAGACGCGCCATTCCTCACCCAGTCCATTGTCGCCGACATCGGCATGAATCAGGTTAAGCTGCAACGCATCGGCAGGGTTATCGAGAGATTGATTGGCTGCTGCGTAATCGGGACTGCAAACCGGCACCAGGTGAATAGGCATCAGCAACTCGTGCTCGAGCTCATTCCATGGCGGAATACCGCAACGTATAGCAAAGTCTATGTTGTCGCGTTGCAGATCGAGAATTTCAAGACTGGGTATCAGGTGAATTCGACTCGCATCAGGGTTCGAGTGCCAGTCGTTCAGGCGTGGCACCAGCCATTTGGCAGCAAACGAGGGTGTGCTGGTGACCTGGATGACCGCTTCCTGGTGGTGGTTGCAGATATTGTCCAGCGTGGCCGAAATTCGATCGAAACTTTCAGCCAGTACCGGTAGCAGAGCATCACCAGCAGTGGTTATCTTAAGGCCACGGTTGGTGCGCTGAAACAGTTGGGTGCCGAGCTGCGTCTCCAGTTGTTTCAGCTGGTGACTGATCGCGCTATGGGTAACCGAAAGTTCCCGCGCCGCGCCGGAAACACTGGCGTGACGGGCGGCCACCTCGAACGCGCGCAGGGCATTGAAGTGCAGGTTTCTACGATTCATGTCTGGATGTGAGAATTTCTAACACCAATATTAAATAAATTCCGCTACGGGTCAACGTTATATTTCTGCGACACTCGACGTTTTCTATTTCATACTGTGCGCCATGACAGAGACATCTGTAAAAACGACCAACGGGTACCGGGGATATAGCGAAACTCAACGCGGCGAAAGCGACGAAATTCTGGTCAGGACCTCGAAAGGAAAGTCCTGCGGTGAATACCTGCGCCGCTACTGGCAGCCGGTCGCGTTGACCAGCGAAGTGGAAGATGTGCCGAAGCTCATCAAAGTGCTCGGTGAGGAACTCGTCCTGTTTCGCGACCGGGCGGGGCGTTACGGCCTGGTGCACAAGCAATGCCCGCATCGTCGCGCGTCGATGGAATTCGGCGTTTGCGAACACAATGGAATCCGCTGCTGCTACCACGGCTGGTTGTTCGATATCGATGGCAGCATTCTCGAGGTGCCCGGCCAGCCGGAAAAGATTGCCGACCTGGTGAAGGAGAAAACATCGCTGGGTGCCTACCCGGTAAAGGAATACCGCGGTCTGATATTTGCCTACCTTGGGCCGATCGAAGACATGCCCGAGTTTCCGGTTTACGATACGCTCGAAATCGAAGGTCAGACGCTGGTGCCGTACCGGGCCGATTACAGTTGCAACTGGTTGCAGGTACTGGACGCGATCCTCGACCCGATTCATACCAGCTTCCTGCATTCACGCATGAGTCGCGCACAGTTTTCCGAGGGCATGGGTGAGATAGGTGAACTGTTGTTTTATGAACGGGAAATGAGTTTCCTCGGTGCCAATGTGCGCCGTGTCGACGACAATGTCTGGGTGCGGGTCAACGAACTGGTGTTGCCCAATTATACTCAGGCTGGAGCCGCTTTTTCCGCCGACGGTACGAAGTCTATATACTACGGCCGCACCGCCTTTTCCCGCTGGGTGGTGCCGCTCGATGATGAAACCACTACCGCTTTCGCCTGGGCGATCTTCGGCGAGCGTGCCGACCCGCACGAATACAATACGCCCGAGGGCCCCGAGCTGATCGAGCAGGGTGAGCGCATGGACCGCGGTTATGCCGAGCGACAACGTTTTCCCGGTGACGCCGAGGCGGTCGAGGGCATGGGTTCTATCGCCGATCAGAAAATGGAACACCTGGTGCCGAGTGACAAGGCGATCATCCTGTACCGCAAAAAGCTGCGCAAGCTTTGCCGTGACCTCGAGGCGGGGGTTAAGCCCGGCCACGTTACCGACATCTGGCAAAATCCGGTGCCGACCTATGGCGGCGATACGGTATTGCATGTGCCTGCCGACCCGGTGGATGATGCGAGCCGGTTGATCGATACCGGTGAAAAGGTATTGCAGATCCAGTTCGATGCCGAAACCCTGAGCGGGACTGAACGCGACCAGGTGGTTATTGATGCACTGAAAACACTCGAGTCCGCGAGCCGATGACGATAAAACTCCATATCAAGAATAACCACGCCGGGCCGGATACGTTTCCGTCCACACCTGAAAGCGAACCCGTGTTCACTATTTCGCTGGAAAAGTACCAACAGGCAGCGTGCAATTTCCCCGACCTTGCCGAACAACTCGAAGTTTTTGTCGACTGGGACACCGATCACTGGGTCGAATCGATGCGCGATACCGAGATTTTGCTGACCTGGAACCTGCCCACGGAAAATCTGGACACGCTGGCGTCGAAGCTGAAGTGGATTCACTGCATCGGAGCAGGGGTCGAACACCTGTGCCCGATGGACTGGGTTCCCCCCGGCGTAACTGTTACCAATAACAAGGGTGCACATGCCGACAATTCTGACTAACCAGCGCACGGCAACCTGGAACTCGCTGTTCTCGACGCCGATTGCCGGCAAGACCGTGGGTCTGATCGGGGTCGGCAGCATCGGTGGCGGTGCGGCAACCCAGCTCGACAAGATGCCGGTGCATATCATCGGCGTCAGTCGGCACGGTAAGCCGCACCCGCATGTGCATGAAATGGTGGCAATCGACCAGCTCGACGCAGTGCTGCCACGCATGGACTATGTATTCGTGTCCCTGCCGTCGACGCCCGAGACAGTGGGTCTGTTCGATTGGCAAAGACTGCAGTCCCTGAAGCAGGGTGCCGGTATTATCAATGTCGGTCGGGGGTCGACGTTTGATTACGAAGCGCTGGCGAACCTGTTAGCCAGTGGTCATCTCGCCGGGGCCGTCATCGATGTCTTCGACGAAGAGCCCCTGCCGCATGATTCACCGCTGTGGTCGGCGCCGAATTTTGTCGTCACGCCGCATGTGTCGGCCGACGACGGCGACAGTTACGTGCCGATCACGCTCGAGTTGTTCTTCAACAATTTGCAGCGTTATGTCGCCGGCGAACCCCTGTTGAACGTGGTGCGCCCCGAACTGGGTTATTGAAACCTGGCGCCGGGTTAACTGGAAGTAAGCACTGTCAAACAAACAGCAGCTGCGCTAGGCTTGCGCGCTGGTTAGTTATTTTGCGGATCGTATGCGATCAACGTCGGCACTGCTCCCACTTCTTCTGCTGATTTTTCTCGGCACCAGCTGGGGTCTTTATTTTTCAATGTTAAAGATCGCGGTTTTATCCGGCATCTCCTATGTTGGAATTCTCGCTCTGACAACCGTTGGCGTTGGAACAGGTATGAGCCTGATAGCGTTGCTGCGTGGCCGCAAACCGGAATTCAAACGCCCACATATTGTTTTTTATCTCGTTTGCGCGCTTACCGGATACCTGCTGCCGATGATTGCGGAACTGTTGGTGATAGGCCATATGCCGGCCGGTTTGCTGACCCTGATCGTCAGTATATCGCCGTTGGCGACTTTACTTTTCGCCTGGATCATGCGAACCGACACTATTAACCGTTTCAGGGTGGCAGGTATCCTGCTTGGCGCTTTCGCGATATTCGCGATACTGCTACCCGATGCCCACACCACTGAGGAAGTAGCCTGGCACTGGTTGCTGATAACGCTGCTGGTACCGGTCAGTTACTCGATCCACCATAATTACGCCGCGCGTTGCTGGCCCGCGGGTTCGGATTCATACCAGGTCGCCTGTGGCGAAGCGATTGCTGCCAGCCTGATACTCATTGTATTTTCACTGTTCAACTGGCAATGGCAGGATCTGCAATCCTGGAATGAGGGACATAGTGCCATTCTGTTTATGGCGGTAATTTCGCTGGTTGATATATACATTTATTTTGAATTGATCCGGCTCAAGGGCCCGATTTTCACCTCGCAAGCGAATTACGTCATGGTGGTCAGTGGCGTGCTGTGGGGGATGCTGATATTTGCTGAACGACCGAGTCCGCTGATGTGGGTTAGCGCGCTGTTGCTTATGGCTTCGCTGTACCTGATCAGCAATAGTAAAACCAGGGAGCCTGAAGCGCATGCGCAGGAAAATTGATTTAGGTCGGCTGCTGGCTGTGGTGATTGCCGGAGTCAGCACATTGGCAGGCGCCGCCGGGTTGCCGCTGGTCGATGCGCACATCCATTACAGTCATGACGCCTGGCAGCGTACTCCGCCAACCGAAGCGGTCAGGCTGCTGCGCAGTTCCGGTCTGAAGTATGCTTTCGTTTCCAGTTCGAGCTGGATGTATGACGAAACCGTGGTTGCGATGCTTTCCGAGCGGCTTGCACGGAATTATTATGCCGGCATCGGCGAGTTCCATGCCTTTGGTGACGATGTCGATTTACCCGTGCTGTAACAGGTGATCGCCCTGGCCGGAAAATACCGGATATTTTTACATGCGCATGCCGATGCGGATGCGATCAAACGTATCTTTGCAAGCGATCCGGATGCTCTCGTGATCTGGGCGCATTCGGGGTTCGAGTCTCCCGCAGGAATTGCACCGATGCTGGAACAGTATCCCAATCTGTGGTCGGATCTCGCCTTTCGCTCCGAGCATTCGTTCAACGGCATGGTCGATGCGGACTGGCAGGCATTGTTCGAGCGATTTCCGCGGCGTTTCATGCTCGGCACAGACACCTATACGCCGGAACGCTGGTACTACGTGGTCGAGCACGCAGACTGGTCGCGCACCTGGCTTGGCACTTTGCCGGTTTCGCTTGCCGAAAACATCGCTTTTCGTAATGCCGAAGCCCTGCTGGCGCGCGTGGGTAAATGATGCGTGGCGTATGCATTGCCAGCCTGTACCTGGCGAGTCTACCGTTGCTTGCCTGTGGTTTCGAAAACGGTGAACGCATAGCGCAAGTGGATGGTGCGGTGCTGCATTACCGGATCAAGTCACCTCCGCTCATGGTAGCGACGCATTTCTCGATGCAATTTCAGCTCTGCCGCGATACGACGGTGCAGGCGATCGAAGCTTTCAGGCTCGACGCATTAATGCCCGCGCACGGCCATGGCATGAACTATAAAGCGAGTATCAACTGGCTGGACGACGGACTGGTCGAAGCCGACGGAATGTTGTTCCATATGCCGGGCCAATGGCGGGTTACCGTGAACCTCAGCTACGACGGGGTTGCCCGGAAAACCCGGCTCGATATTGAGATCTGAATGTTTCGCGTTGTTATAAAATTTCGGAATGTCCCATTTTAAGGTTGAAAGAAAGTTCTTGACAAAACATTTCTAACGGCGTACTGTCCTATATAAAGGTTGACAATTTTATAGGAGGACGTTATGAACATCGTTTCCATTTATTCCAAATTTCCCACTAACGATGATTGCATAG
>Ga0209678_1000020_pt1:0-40000 | contig 85426 bp, 87 predicted proteins | sample WorMetilvaeELBA1_FD_187404 | JGI IMG/M metagenome (GOLD analysis project Ga0209678, IMG submission 187404) | Marine gutless worms symbiont microbial communities from Max Planck institute for Marine Microbiology, Germany - Olavius ilvae ELBA.1... ...
GTACACTCGCAAGCAAAGCTTAATGCAGTGGCACGTCAGCTAAACGAGCGACCACGCAAGACATTAGGCTTTGATACTCCGGCAGAACGATTTAATGCATGTGTTGCGTCGACCGGTTGAGCTGACACTGTAAAAAAGCCCCTTACCTGAGCAAGGGGCCAGGCCAGTTAAATAATCCGGATAACCCATTGCCTGATAATCAGCAACACGCGGTACTGCTAAGCCAGGCTATTCCTTAGGCAGGGTTTGCAGGTAGGCAAGAATATCTACCGACACCTGCAGGTCGAAGGCGCGCATTGCCGGCATCTTTTCATCCGGTTGACCATTCTGTATTTTCTGAATGATCTCCCATGGATTCTTGTTAGAAAGACCACCCAGCGCCGGCATATCTTCCGGCTCCTTACCCGATTTTGCGTGGCAACCCGCACACACTGTGTTGTAGTAGCGTTCTCCCTGCGCGATGTCGCCTTTGGCTTTTTTGGATTTCCTGTCGATTATGGCATCGATATCAATCTGTCCTTTGGTGACGAAATTGGCCAGATCGGTAAAATCCTGGTCGCTCATCTTGCCGGTATAACCTGTGTCGAATCCTTCATCGCCGCAATGACCTTTGCGTTCGAGGCGCCCTGCATGTTTTTTAAACCCTTGATGCCGGTTTTGTATGACCCCGATGCAGAGGCACCGTCCTTACCCATCAGGTCCCAGCCATGACAGGACTTGCACCTGTGCGTGGCATTACCTTTTTTCTTGGTGTTCGAGGCAGGTCAGGCGGGATGGGTTTCGGCGGGTTTCGGAGCGCCAATCACCGCGAACCATTTATCGTATAACCTGCCACCGCGAGCAATGGAGGAAACCTCCTCTGCGGCAAAACTAACCTGTGAAAAAGCTAAAACTGATAAAGCGACTAAAATACTGACTACATTCTTCATTTTTCTATTCTCTCCTCAGTGGATTTCAGTACAACACTCTGGTGATTTCATCACGGTCGAAGTGTCGCCTCTAATGTTAGATTCCTGTTAACTTAAAAGTAGCCCGGGCCGGTTTAATTAAACTCTCATTGATATAGATCAACTAAGCACCCGGTTATAATCTGCTCTTTTGCACTACTGCACGCCCTTTAGCGCCAAATGTCTCGCGAGGAAGAATTTGATTTTCGTCATAGGTCTGCGCGCGCTGTGCTGATATAGTGGGCCGATAGTTTTTTCATCAACGGGCTTAAATGAAATCACTCAAAGCGATCTGGACAGCTGTGTTTGAAAGCTTGCGTGATTTACTCCCGATCATCGTCGTCATCGGCTTTTTCCAGTTAGCCGTGTTACAGCAACCGATTCCAAATTTCGGCGAGATAGTCCTCGGAGTCGTTTTCGTAGTCATCGGCTTAACCCTGTTTGTGCAAGGTCTCAACATGGGCCTGTTCCCGATCGGTGAAACCATGGCGTACGAGTTCGCCAGCAAAGGTAGTCTCTTCTGGTTGTTAAGTTTCGCTTTTGCGCTCGGATTCGGCACCACGGTCGCCGAACCGGCGCTGATCGCGGTAGCCGGCGAGGCTGCAAAGATTGCGGCCAACGGCGGCATGATCGAAGCCAATGAAGATTCCATGGCAGCCTATGCTCAGGGCCTTCGCTTAACGGTTGCACTCTCGGTCGGTTTCGCGATTGTGATTGGCGTTTTTCGCATCATCAAGGGCTGGCCGATTCAGTACCTCATCGTGGTTGGTTATACCGGGGTCGTCATCATGACGTTTTTTGCACCCGAAGAAATAATCGGCATCGCCTATGACTCGGGCGGCGTTACTACCTCGACGATCACGGTACCCCTGGTAACCGCACTGGGTGTTGGCCTTGCAAGCTCGATCAAGGGGCGCAACCCGATGGTCGATGGTTTCGGACTGATCGCGTTTGCGTCGCTGACGCCGATGATTTTCGTCATGGCTTACGGCATGGTGGTTTAGCTCGGTATGCTGCATATTCTCGAAGATTTGATACATGTCATCGCCGCAACCGTCTGGGATGTGCTGCCTATCGTGGTCATCATATTCGGGTTCCAGATTTTCATCCTGCGCAAACCGATCCCTCACCTGAAAAGAATTATCACGGGGTTTGTGCTGGTGCTGCTGGGGCTGGGATTTTTTCTCGAGGGCCTCCAGGCTGCTCTGTTTCCGCTCGGCAAATTGATGGCGCAGCAGTTAACCGATCCCGTATTTATCCTTGGAGAAGATGTTCCGCATCGACTCGCGTGGTGGGAATATCAGTGGGTTTACCTGTTTGCTTTCGCGATCGGCTTTTCGACCACGATTGCCGAGCCTTCGCTGCTTGCTGTAGCAATCAAGGCCAACCAGGTGTCCGCTGGCAGTATCGGCATCTGGGGCCTGCGAATTGCGGTTGCGATCGGCGTCGCCATCGGTATTGCGCTTGGAGTCTACCGCATCGTTACCGGTACCCCACTTTACTGGTACATTATTACCGGCTACGTGTTTGTGCTGATACAAACCATGTTCGCGCCGCGCATGATCATTGCACTGGCTTATGACTCCGGCGGCGTTACGACATCGACCGTGACGGTACCCCTAGTAGCGGCACTTGGACTCGGTCTTGCCAGTACCGTGCCCGGACGCAACCCTTTGCTCGATGGCTTCGGTTTGATTGCCTTTGCCAGCCTGTTTCCGATAATGTCTGTACTCGCCTATGCCCAGTTGTCCGAATGGAGTGCGAAGCGCAGTAAGAAGACCCTAACTAAGTGAGAAATCATCATGCACTTTAAACTAATCATTGCACTAACCGAGGATTCGATCACTGAGAAAGTTGTCGAGGCCGCCAGGAAGAAGGGCGCCACTGGATCAACGGTTATTTCCAGCGCCCGCGGCGAGGGGTTGCAGGTTGCCAAGACTTTTCTCGGCCTGAGCCTGGATACACAAAGAGATGTGATATTGCTACTGGTCGAAGAACATATGTGTCGCGACATCCTCGAGAATATCGAATCGACCGGGGAATTTGAAGCCAATCCCGGTTCCGGTATCGCTTTCAGTATCGATGTCGATGACGCCGTCGGCGTAGCGCAACAGATAAACCAGTTGTCCGAAATTGTTGAGGAAGAGATATGAGTGAAAGAATTATCGTTCGAGTAAAGGATGTAATGACGCCGGATTTCGACCTCGTCGATGGTATGGATACCGTGGCGGAGGTGTTAACGAAATCAAGTCACCCCGAATCCAAGTGTTTCATCGTCGATACTCGTAACGAGAACGACGAATACGGGATCGTAATGTTATCGGATATCGCGAGGAAGGTTCTCGCCCAGAACAAGGCGCCGGAACGAGTCAATATCTACGAGGTCATGTCGAAACCCGTGGTCAGCGTGGACCCGGAGATGGATATTCGCTATTGCGCGCGCCTGTTCGAAAACTTCGGTATCGGTCGCGCACCGGTGATTGAAAACGGCAAGGTGATCGGCGTGGTCGGGTATACCGATATCGTATTGCACGGTGTGCGCGATCGCCTGCTGTAACGCGGGTGCTTTATTTAGAAGACGCCAGCCGATTTGACAGTGCCACTATCTGCTGCCAGGTTTTCGGAGGTAGCGCAACGCCTTTGAGTTTTGTCGTCTCGCGATACTCGCGTTCGCGCTCGCCCGGTATTTCGACCCGCTCAAAACCCGGTGCCGGCGGGCAGTCACGCAATTCATGCAGAATTTCCTCGGCAACACCCTGCATAACCCGACCCTCCCGATATAGCGCCGTATCCAGCGTGAGTAACAGCCAGCTACCCTCGGTTTCAGTGGGTCCCAGCATCGCCTCGGCAACTATCTCCGCCGCCAGTGCCAGCGCATAGCCCTTGTGCTCGCCGGAGGGCATTATGGCGCCACCGCGAAAGTAATCCTCAGGGTCACGCGTAACCCGACCCGCGGAGTCCAGCAGCACGTTATCCGGGAGTTGGGCGCCAGCACTGCGTGCAGCGTATATCCAGCCCCCGGCAATCTTCGAGGTCGCGAAGTCGAACATCATCGGCCCGCGCTCACCACCCGGCACGGCTATGCTGTAGGGATTGGTCGGTAACATCGCCTGCCGGCCGCCATGCGGTGCTACCTGGCGCCATTTCTCGCGGCCGCCACCGCCAAAACAGATACAGAGGAAACCCTGCCAGGCCGCAGCCTCGGTAAAAGCTCCGAGTCTGCCGGTATGGCCGACATTTCGAATCGCGATAGCCGACATGCCTCGCTGCTTCGCGATCCGGCAAGCTTCATCAATCGCCAGACGCATCGCCGGAATACCGATACCGCCGTTACCGTCGACAATCGTCGCGCCACGTTCGGTGTATTTGATTTCAGGCTCGACATCCGCGCGCATATAGCCCGACTCAAACTGCTCGGCGTACTGCAGCGTACGCATCAACCCGTGCGACTCCATACCGCATAGATTGGCGTCCGCCAGATGCTCGGCAATCTCACGCGCGATCCCGGCACTGCAACCCATGTTTTCGAATATATCGCTCACCAGGGAGACTATTTCAGGCACGGGAATAGTGACCCGCTCGTCGTCCATGTCGAGTTTGCTACGTACCCTGGAGGATTGTTTCATCAGGGGAGTTTAACCGCGATACAGGAAATTATTCCTGCATGGTTTATCGATGATCGGAAAAATATGCGCTCCGCTATTGAATCAAGCAAGCGGGGATTAATTAGGGATATCTTTTGCGCCATTACTTCGTTACATTCCTTTTTTTACACAAGGCTTACGCAGTGAAATCGACCCTGGCCATAATAATGATAATGGTAGCGCTGCCCTGCTACGCCGCTGAGCGGATCATAATAATACCCGAGATCCCCCGCTACTATCAAAATGATGGCAGTGGAGACTACCAGCAACTAATGCGTGAAATTCTCAAACGCAGCGGCCAATCGGCCAGGCTGGTGAATTTCCCCTTGTCCCGGGCAACGGTAAAGTTCGATAAGAATAAACACGCCTGTTACCCGGTTTCCCTCGAACTTGCGGTCGATGTACTGCGTTACAAACTGATCGCTACCGGTGAAGCGATCAACCGTTTCAAGATTGTAATCGCGACACTGCGTGGCACCGCCATGATTACCTCCTTCAAGCAAATACGAGGGCGCCGCATTGCCGCTCTACCCACGGCAGACCTGGCTGCTTATGGGTACTCGGCATCGTCGTTGACGGTTCGCTACGTGAATTCGCATGACGAGGGACTGGAGTTGCTCAAGGCAGGCAAGGTCGAAGCGATACTAGGCTCGGTCGGAGACTTGATCGCTTACCGAGACAGGCTCAACTACGAGGATGCCGACCCGATATACGCGGTCGATGAAAGAATAGTCTGCCATCCGGGCGCTGCATCCGAGGCGTTTCTGAAAAAAATCGACCCGGTCATCAGATCGATAAAAGCTGACGGCAGCCTGAAAGCTATCCTGGGCGAGTATTACCTGCTGGATTGACAATCGCTCCAGGCCTTTCTAGTCAAGCACCGCTGGCCAGTTCCGATCAGCCATGCGGATGTGACCCGGAACATCTTTACGCCAGCGCTGCTGCACAGCCAGACTGTAATTGAGGTACAACTTACCATCGACAATGGTCCAGGCTTCAGGGACGGTTCCCGCGGTTGCGCCTTTGGCTACCGCGTAGGCACAGTAACCGCCGTACTGCGGCGCATAGGCAGCTGGCTCCGCCTTGAAAAGTTCCAGGTTGGCGGCACTGGCAAACTTATAGGTCGCTCCCTGCCATCGGGTCGTGAACTGATCGCTGCCCATGATCGGCTCACCAACCGTGAAATAGGCAACCGGATCATATCCGCGGATAGCGCCATCATTGGTTGCAAACACAGGCGCTTCGCCGGCGAAGACAGGTTGCAAAAACAGTAGCGCTAGAAGTCCAAGTATAGATTTAGACATCGATTATATTCCCGGGCAATGATTGCTTCTGCTATTCGGTTGATTCAGCCGCAAAAAGTTCCATCCCTGAATGCGTTGGAATCTAATACGGTTCACAACAATTTCAACCGGTTCAGTAGCTGGTGATCCAGACGCTGGTCGATGGATGCCTGCTCGAGACCGGATGAGTGATCGGATACGTAGGTGAGCGCCTTGCGCCACAAACGGTCAAACTGCTCCCAGAAAAGCCGCTTCGCCTGCGGAAACCGCCAGCCCTCTCCGATAACCAGCGCGTAAAACCTTATTGCTTCGTCGGTAAGCCAGTGCTGGCGCACCAACTCATCGAGTTCGTCCAGGTCTCTGACCGGCGTGATTAAAGGCTTGTTATTGTCTATCCATAGCGACAGAACGGCCTCCAGCAATGCCGCTTTATCGGGATAATGATTGTAAACCGTCGGTTTCGACACTCCGGACAATTTGACCACCATATCGATCGATGTGCCCTTGAATCCATTTTCCAGGAAAAGGGGTAACGCGGTCGCCGCGATGTATTCTTTTTTGGATCTTTGCGCCATGGCAGGGTTGATTATCGTCAAGATTTATGCAAACTATACTAAACCGTTTAGTTTATGTCATCCATTCTGTACAACAGAGTGACCGGAGGCCACAATGATTCGCAGTGAAAATGGTTATTTTGGGGAGTTCGGCGGACGTTTCGTCCCCGAAATCCTGTTACCCGCGCTGACCGAGCTCGAGGATTTGTTCTTCGGCTTACGCGACGATCCCGCATTCTGGCAGGAATACGTGACCCTGACGCAGGAATTCAGCGGTCGACCGACACCGTTGACCCCGCTGCGACGCCTGTCTAAACAGCTCGGCGGAGCGCAAATCTGGCTCAAACGCGAGGATCTCAATCACTCGGGCGCACATAAGATCAACAACGTTCTCGGTCAGGGCCTGCTGGTGCAGCGCATGGGCAAGCAGCGCGTCATCGCCGAAACCGGGGCCGGCCAGCACGGGCTCGCGACTGCGATCATGGCGGCGCGGCTCGGTCTCGAGGCAACAATCTACATGGGTGCCGAGGACATAGAACGGCAATATTCCAACGTCTTCTGGATGCGTCAGCTCGGTTCCAACGTGGTTGGCGTGACTACCGGTGCACAAACCCTTAAGGAGGCGCTCGACGAGGCGCTGCGCGACTGGGCCGCATCGGTGGAAACAACCCATTACGTGCTCGGCACCGCCTGCGGACCGGCCCCCTTCCCGGAACTGGTTTCATATTTCCAGAGCGTAATCAGTGACGAGATCAAACAACAGTCGATGCAGCAAATGGGAGGTCTTCCCGACGAGGTCGTCGCCTGCGTCGGTGGTGGATCGAACGCAATGGGAGCTTTCGCGGCATTCCTGGAGAATCCTGAAGTCGGCCTGATCGGCGTTGAAGCCGGTGGCGTAAGCCTTGATGATGGCCAACATTCGGTGCGCCTGTCGCAGAATACCGGTGAAACCGGCATCGCGCAGGGCTACAAAACCCTGTTCCTGCAAAATGACGACGGTCAGCTCGGCGATACTCACAGTATTGCGGCCGGGCTCGATTATGTCGGCGTTTCGCCGATCCTCGCACATCTGTCGCAACAGGGGCGCGTGACTGCCGAATCGGCTACCGACGACGAAGTCACCGAGGCGTTCAGCCTGCTGATGAAAACCGAAGGTATCATCCCGGCACTGGAATCGGCGCATGGACTCGCGGGTGGTTTCAAGCGTGCCCGCCAGATGCGCCCGGAGCAAAACGTCGTTATCAACCTGAGCGGTCGTGGCGACAAGGATATTTTCAACATTGCGCGCGCCTTTCCGCAACGCGAGTGGACCGAGTTCCTGCAGCGCGAAGCCACGCGCTCGACCGAGTTGCTGGCACAAAAGAGAGGGCATTAATCATGTTTCCTGCACAGTATGAAAATTTGCAAATCATGTCCCACGCGGTGGTGGGTTTCCCCAGCCTCGAAGAAAACGAAAAGGCGATAGCCGGGCTGGCCGATGCTGGCGTCAGGTTGATCGAGTTGCAGGTGCCATTCAGCGATCCGGTTGCCGATGGCCACACCCTGGTCAACGCCTGCTACGAAGCCCTGAAACATGGGGGCTCGGTACAGGCGACACTGGATCTTGCGTCCCGTGTGAGCGCGCGTCACCCTGAAGTGACTTTCGTCCTGATGAGCTACCTGAACCCGTTATATCGCTTTGGCTTGCAGGAATTGTTCGAACAGGCCGCGGCGGCCGGTATCAAGGGCATGATCGTGCCTGACTGGCCGGTCGAAGAAATTGAACCCTGGTTACCTACGCTCGACGCCCTTGGTCTGTCACCGATCCTGATGGTCACACCCAATACCGCGCCGGAGCGGATCGAAAAAATAACCAGCGCGTCGCGCGGTATGATTTACGTTGTTTCACGCATGGGAGTTACTGGCCACGAGACACAATGGGGAGAGAAATTCCAGAATTATATCGCTGAGATCCGCAAATACACCGATTTACCGCTGGCGGTGGGCTTTGGCGTGCGTACTGCCGATGATCTGAACGCCCTCGCAGGCAAAGCGGAAGTCGCGGCCTTTTGCTCACAGTACATCGAGTGGCAGCGCGACGAAGGCAGCGATAGCGCAGCGCATAACATGAAATCAATTATCCAGGCGATTGATTCGAGTCCACGGTAACCTGTGCTGACAGGATCGCCGGGGATCTGTCAGCCAGACCCTTTACTGGAACCGCGATAAACCACTAAATAATGTTCAGCCTGGCGAAACTGTTGTTGTTGATCCTGGCAGGGGTGATTGCCGTTTACTGGTGGCAGAGTGGACTGTTCAAAGGCAGGGCGCGCGAACTTGCCGCGGCACATTGTCGGCAACTGGGTTTACAGTTGCTCGACCAGAGCATGGTGATCACTTCGATTCGACCGATACGCGGCAGTGACGGTCGAATCGCTTTTCGTAGAACCTACCAGTTCGAGTTTTCGTCAACCGGCGACCGTCGTTACCAGGGGCAATTGGTCATGCAAGCCATGCGCCTGGAATCAATCGAACTGGAGGCCTATAAACTTCCTGACGCTGACTGAGCGCAAACAGCGTCACTGGTGGACACTTCTGCAAACCCGATGTAGTACCGGGACCCGGCCGTTTTAGAGTTCCAGCTGCAAGCGTTTCGCCAACCGCAATCCGCTCAGATATGCCGACTCGACACGGCCGTGGATGCACCAGTCACCGGCCGCAGCGAGCCGATTGTCGCAATCCAGCAGGAACCCCTCGCCCGCTTGCCTGCCGATATTGGCATAGCGCCAGCGATGCAGAGCGACATGCTCGGCCGCGGAGATATCGCGATCAATGACGCGTCCTAGCTCCGCGCATAACCGGGTTGTCACCCACTCGTCATCGGCATCGATATTGTTTTCGGCCCACAGGTTGGTCGAATGCACCAGCAGGCTGTAGTTATCGGGACGCCCCGGTTTGCTGCTATCGTTGGAAATCCAGCTGATATCGGCGCCGCTAACGAAAGCCGCCTGCCAGTCGAGCGGCAGTTCCTGCCTGAATCCGAGCATCAGCGAGTAACAGCCAAGCATATCTTTCTGCTCAACAGGCGCGTGCAGCCGGCTGGAAGCAGGTAGCAGCCCGGCAGCCTGCCGGGCCGGAATCGCGATGATCACCCAGTCGTAGCGCCCCAGAACGGTGTGCTGACGGTCCAGCAATTGCCAGCCATCCGCGACGTTGCCAACCACGCGGGTGACGCGGGTTGCAAGCCTGATATCGAGCCCTGGCGCCATTTGTCTGGCCAGCGCATTCATGCAGGGCGTCGCGACATAATGCGCCGGACCATCTGCCCAGCAGCGCCGACTGACGATACTGCCCGCATCGATTTCGACAAAATTCGCATCCCAGCGCGCGACATGGCCTTGCTCGATGTAGGGTTGCAAGAACGCCTTGAACGCTTCCGCTTTCGCGGTAAAAAACTGCGCACCGTGATCGAATTGATAAGGCTCGGCCCGGCGCGTGGCCATGCGCCCACCGAAACCGCGCGATTTCTCGAATACCTCGACCTCGGCCAGCGGAGCCAGCTCCTGCGCCAGCGTGAGACCGGTGATACCGGCACCAATGACGGCAATGCGCGTCATGCCGCGGCCTGGCTGTCGCGAAGTTCCCGCGTGGCTCTTCCGCTGAATGCAACCAACAACAGCGCACTGGCCACCCCTACCCCCAGGGTCAAGCTCAGAATTCGCAACAGGGTAGGCTCGTTTACGGGCACACCCTGCTCGATCCCCGATGCCAGAACGAGCAATAACAGGGCAAAAAACAATCTTTCGGACAATCCCTGCAGCGACAGGTAAGTTGCGCGCTGTTCACGGCTTATGCGCGGAGCTATGGCGGATCTTACCGGAGCGACCACCAGCGACATCGGGAAATTCCGCGCGCTGACCAGCATCAGTACCATCGGGCTGATCGCTATCGCCATTGCCGCGACGATACCCAGCTGAATAAACATCGCCAGCGCCAGTAACCCAATCAGCCCCAGCCTGGCCTGCCAGGCAACGCTGGCCCTGGCGCCGACCGCGCCACTGAACATCGAAATCGAGATAACCACGCCGGATATCAGCGGCGCATAAGCGGAAGCCTCCAGCAGCGGCAACTGCAACAGGCTGATATAGGGCTGGTAAAACTCGTAGACGATATGCGCCATCGCATAGAGCACGATGACAATAGCAAAAATCCATCCCAGCACCGGGTCGCGCAAACGCGCAACGCAACTCAGCACAACCGAGACAAAACCCTGCGGCAGGCTCACGGTGTCGGCAGCATGCACGGGCTCGATGAAGCGCCAGGCCAGAATTCCCATGGTGACGGCACTGCAGAGTGAAAACACGTAGGCCAGGCGCAGGTCGATAAGGCCCAGCGCGCCGCCGGACAAGGTCGCGATGGCGAGCATGACCATGCCCCATTGTTCGGCATCGGCTTCACGCTGTGCATACTCGGCCTCGCGCCCAAGCGTTTTTAATAAATCGTAGAGGAAGGCCGTATCGGTACCCGACTGCATGGCGATTCCGCTGGCGAGTAAAAACTGTCCGGCCGCAAACCACCAGAAATTGCCGCCGATAATGAAACAGCAATAAGATCCGATCAGCGATCCGGCAGCCAGCAACAAGGTCGTGCGCCGGCCGATACGATCAGAAAAATAGCCCGACGGAACCTCCAGCACAAAAACGGAAAGATAGTAAATCGCCGACAGCTCGATTACCTGGTCCAGCGGCAGGCTCTGGCTCATGTAGATGAAAAACACGGTGATCCACGCGTGACCGTCAGACGCGGCCCGAAACCAGGGGTACAACCGAATATTCTGTTGCAGATCCGGCATGTCAGCAAAAACGACGCTGAATCAACACAAAGTCTCGCGTAGCATGATGTCGGCGGCAACGCATTTTCTCGGCGTCACCATTAATGGATTGATATCCATCTCCAGCAACGTGGCCTGATGCGCTTCCGCAAACCTGGCCAACGCATGAATACTGTCGACAACCATCTCGATATCCACCCCTTTCCCGCCACGAAACCCCTGCAGCAGTTCAAAGCATTTCAGCTCTTGCAGAGCAGCTCGAATCTGTACGATGTCGGTGGGTAGTAATAATGTTTTCGCGTCACGAGTCAACTCGACCAGCACGCCGCCGCTAGCAATGACCAGCAGCTGTCCGAACTGTGGATCGGTATTAATTCCGACCATCAGTTCGGCGACGACATCCTCGACCATCGATTCAACCAGCAGTTTTTCGATTTCCAGGTCAGGCCATGCTTGCGTTATCGACTTTCGCATCGAGCTGATGGCGCTGCGCAGTTGTTGCGCATTTTGCAAATTGATGCTGACCGCACCTGCCTCTGACTTGTGCGGTAAATCCGCGGACACCGCTTTAAGCACCACTGGATAACTCAGACTCTCGAGCAGCTCGTCGCTGGCGTCGGCATCGATAAGCTGTCCGCCCGGAACATCGATATCAGCATCGATCAATCTCTGCTTGCCCTGCCACTCATCTACAACCCGGGTGCTGGAATCGTCGGCAGGTGTTGTTATCATGCAGAACTCGAGTTGACCGGCTGTCAACAGTAGACGCTCGCGTATCATGCCGTAGCGGCTGGCGTTGGCGATTGCATCCAGCCCCGCATCGAGGCCCTGCAAAGGCGTTACGCCGCCGTCGATCAGTATCTCGCGCGTTTCTCGATCGATATTCTCAGGCAGGTCGCTGCACACAGCACCCGGAATCCCGAGTGCGCTGCAGGCCTTGATGAAAGATTTCGCATCATTGCGATAGAGGGTGTTATCCGCGTGGATATGCGCAGGCGGAAAATCCTGGATCGCAACCGCGGCATCGTAACCGTCGTCGACCATGGTTTGAAACACCCTCGGCATGGTCTCCGTGTTCCCCCACAGCGGCGTGGTGTAGTCGAGTGGATTTGACACTGTAGCGATATCGGGCAGTAATTCGGTCAGTTTCTCGCTGGTTGCAACCGAGGGCTGAGCCAGTTCGAGCCCGACCTTTTCGCTGTAATCGGCCACCAGCGCGGCATCACCGCCCGAGCAGGTAAAAGCAGCCAGCCTACGCCCTTTGGGCGCACCCGAAACCGACAGAAACTTCAGCGTTTCCATCATTTCCACCGGCGACTTGACGCGGATCATGCCGAGCTGGTCGAACATGGCCTGGAAAGCCTCGTCGGTACCCGACAGCGAACCGGTATGGCTAACCGAGATTTGTGATCCGAGACTAGACGTGCCAACTTTGAGCACGACGACAGGCTTGTTCGCGTTGATTGCCTTAATCGCAGCGTCGGCAAACTTCTGGATATTCTTGATGCCCTCGATATACAAACCGATTGCGGTCACTGCGGGATCGTCCAGCAACACATCGATATAATCTTCGATCGTCAGTACGGCCTGGTTGCCGGCTGAAATGACCAGTGAGATCGGCACCGAACGATCGTTCATGATCATGTTGGCCGGCAGCATGCCGCTTTGCATCACCAGTGCAACGCCTTTGTGGCAACGATGATTGCCCGCACCAAATGGCCACAACACCGCACCGTTGGTGAAGTTAACCAGGCCATAACAGTTAGGACCCACCAGTGCCATCGCCCCGGCAGCGTCGACCAGTTCGGCTTCGGCACGTTGACCGGCCATGCCCAACTCACCGTAACCCGCGGTAAAACAGGCGACACCCCCGGCACCCATCTGGTTGAGCTGTCTTATGGTTTCGGTTGCAGCGGCGCGCGGGGTCGCAAGGAAAACCGCGTCGGGGGCCTGGGGAAGATCCTCGACACTGCTATAGCAGGGCACCCCGCCTAAGGTTTCGCGATTCGGATTGACGCCCCATACCGGACCATCGAACTGTTGCGCGCACTGGCGGGCACTGAAATCGGCATCGCTACCGCCGATAAAGGCAATGTGTTTTGGCGATAGTAGTCGGCGCAGATTCTCGGACAGCCCTGACATCAGGATTCATGCTGACGCAGCAGGGAACGTGAAATAATGTGGCGTTGAATTTCCGAAGTGCCGTCCCAGATTCGATCGAGACGGGCATCGCGCCACAGGCGCTCGATGGGCAATTCTTCCATCAATCCCATACCTCCGAAAATCTGGATCGTGCTATCGGCAACGCGCCCAACCGCTTCGGAGGCAAATAACTTTGCCTTGGCCGCATCATCGGGTTCCATGATGCCCTGGTCTGCCTTGTCAGCAGCAAACATCACCAGCAGGTCAGCCGCCTGTAAATCGGTCGCCATGTCTGCAAGCTTGAACGAAGTCCCCTGGAATTTACCGATCGGCTGGCCGAATTGCTTACGCTCTGTCGCATATTTGGTGGCCATTTCGAGCAGGCGCTCCATCTTGCCGCAGGCCGCAGCGGCGACCCAGACCCGCCCCATCTTCAGCCACTTGTCGGCAAGTTCGAAGCCCTGTCCCTCGTTACCGAGGATCTGGCTCTGATGCAGCCGGCACTGGTTAAACGAAAGTTGCCAGGTGTGGTAGGCGCGCTGCGCCGCACAGCGTGGGCCACGCTCGATTGCAAATCCCGGGGTACCCCGATCGATCAAAAATGCGGTTACCAGTTTGCGCTCGCCACGTTTGCTCTGTTGCACCCCGGTCCACGCAAACAATATCGCGAAATCCGGGATGACCGGGCTGCTGATAAAGTGCTTGGATCCGTTAATAATGAAATCTTCGCCGTCGCGCTTCGCGGTAGTAGCCATCGACATGATATCCGACCCGGCTCCGGGTTCGGTCAGCGCGAAAACCTCTTTCTTTTCACCCGTCACACAGGGCATTAAATACTTTTCGATCTGCTCATCGGCGCAGGCCAGTAAAATCTCGGATGGTCGATGAATATAGCCATGCAAGCCGTAACTGGTTTTACCCAGCTCGCGTTCGAATAATGCCAGGGTTTTGTAATCGAGGCCGCCACCACCGATATCTTCAGGCAGGTTGGGCGCGTAAAATCCCATTTCCAGGGCTTTCTGTTTGATCTGCCGGCCGAGTTCTTCGGGCACTTCGCCAGTGCGATCCACTTCGGCCTCGTGTGGTTCGAGTTCCTGTTCGCGAAAGGCGCGCAGCGAACGGACAATCATGTCCTGCTCGGCGGTCAGACTGTAGCTCATAAGCGCTGGACCCGATAGACTATCAAACGCCTGCAGTCATATACCATTTGTTAGGCGAGTCTACTAAACTGCGCGGATCCAGCAACGGCAACCTGATGGGGAGATTATGATGATTCCAGGTGATAGTGAAGTACGGGTAGATATCGAAAATACGGTGATGTTGATCACCATCGATCGACCAAAAGCCAACGCCATCGATTTACCCACCAGTCGCAAGCTCGGTGAGGCGCTGGTCTATTTTCGCGACAATCCGGAGCTAAAGGTTGCGATTATTAGCGGAGCCGGTGAGAAAATTTTCTGTGCCGGATGGGATCTAAAGGCGCTGGATAGCGGTGATACTCCGCTGGAGAACTGGTGGGAAGCCGAAGACCCCGAACTGGGCGGGTTTGCCGGTATCACCGAAATGTGGAATCTGAACAAGCCGGTCATCGCCGCCCTGAATGGGCTTACCATCGGCGGCGGCTTCGAAATCGCGCTCGCTTGCGACCTGATCATTGCCGCCGATCATGTCGAGTTTGCGCTACCCGAACTGCCGCTGGGCCTGATCCCCGATGCCGGGGCGGTGCAGCGTTTACCCAGACGTCTGCCCTACAATATCGCCCTCGAAATGCTCTACCTGGGCCGCCGCATGAGTGCCACCGAGGCGATGCATTACGGGTTGATCAACAAGGTCGTCCCCGCTGCTGAACTGATGACTGCAGCGCGCGAATGGGCCGCACAAATGGCGCAGGTCGCTCCGCTGGCGTTACAATCGATCAAGGAAGTCCTGCGCGCGATCGAATGCCAGCCCACCGAACAGGCATTTCACAAAATGCGCTATGACGATCTGCCGACCTACAAGGCGATGCTGTCATCGGACGATGCCGGTGAAGGCGTCAAGGCCTTCGTCGAAAAGCGCGACGCCAAGTTCAAGGGTAGGTAGTCATGCTGAACCAGACCCCCGACGCCGTCCGCCGTATTACCTGTATCGGCGCCGGACCCATTGGCGGCGGCTGGGCAGCCCACTTTCTCGCCCAGGGGTGCCAGGTTACCAGTTACCTGCATGACGCGGCCGAGTACGATGGGCTGATGCGCCTGCTCGAAACCGCATGGACCAGTCTCGAGTCAATCGGTCTCGCCGCCGGCGCTTCGATGGATAATTTCGACTGGACAACCGATCTGGCCGAAGCCACCGAAAAGGCCGAGTTTATCCGGGAGAGCATTCCCGAAGTGCTGCCGCTGAAACAGTCCCTGTACAAAACCCTGGGTGATAGCGTAGACGCCGACGTGGTCATCGCGTCGAGCACATCAGGACTTTCGATGACCGATATTCAGGCGGCCTGCGCGACCCCCGAACGTACCGTGGTCGCACATCCGTTCAATCCGCCGTATTTGCTGCCCCTGGTAGAAATGATCGGCGGTGAAAAGACCAGTGCGCATACCGTCGCATGGACCGAGCAGTTCTATAAAATTGCCGGCAAGGCACCGCTGGTGATGAAAAAAGAAATACCCTGCTTCATCGCCACCCGCTTGCAGGAAGCGATCTGGCGGGAAGCCCTGCACATGGTTGCCAATGGCGAGGCCACCGTAGAACAGATTGACCAGGCGGTGGTTAACGGACCGGGCCCACGCTGGGCCCTGATGGGTCCCTGCGAAATCTTTCATGTCGGCGGTGGCGAGGGCGGTATGACTTATTGCCTGGATCAGTTCGGGCCGGCTTTGAAATTGCCGTGGACCCGGCTGGAGGCACCCGAACTAACCGATGACCTGCGTAACGCAATGGTGGATGGCTGCGTGGAAATGACTGCGGGACAGGACTTTGCCAGCCTGAGCAGGAAAATGAATGACGGACTGGTCGAAATCGCGAAAATGAAGCGTCGCGGAAAAAATCAGTAAAAAGCAAATTAGCGAGGAACAATCCAAATGAACAACGATGTCATCATCACCTGCGCCGTAACCGGCGCCGGCGACACCACCAGCCGCAGCAATCTGGTACCAATAACTCCGCGGCAGGTTGCCGATGCGGCAATCGAGGCGGCCCGGGCGGGCGCGGCCGTGGTTCACGTGCATGTGCGTAATCCGGAAACCGGCCAGGGATCGCGTGATCCGGCCTTGTTCCGCGAAGCGGTGGATATGATCCGTGACAGCGGGGTCGACATGATTATCAACCTGACCGCCGGCATGGGTGGCGACTGGGTGCCGAGCGAGGAAGATCCATCGTTACCGGGGCCCGGAACCGACATGATCGGTCCCGAGGCACGGTTGGCACATGTTGTTGAATGCAAACCCGATATCTGCAGCCTCGATTGCGGCACAATGAATTTCGGCGGCAACTACACTTACATCAATACTGCTCCTTACCTGCGCACCATGGCGGAGATTACCCGCGACCTCGGTGTCAAACCCGAACTGGAAGTCTTTGACCTGGGGCAGATTCGACTCGCGCGCAGCCTGATCGAAGATGGCTTGATCGACGCGCCGCCAATGTTTCAGATCTGCCTGGGCATTCCCTGGGGAGCTGGCGCCGATACCGAAACAATGTCGGCGATGAAACAGGCGCTGCCCGCGGATGCAATCTGGGCCGGCTTCGGCATTTCCCGCATGCAAATGCCAATGGTGGCGCAAGCGGTGCTGCTGGGTGGAAACGTTCGCGTTGGCCTGGAAGATAACATTTATCTCGATCGCGGAGTACTCGCCAGTAACGGCATGCTGGTCACGCGCGCGGTTGAAATTATCGAGCGCATGGGCGCGCGCGTACTAGGCCCCGATGAGGCCAGGCGCAAAATCGGCCTAAACTGAAAAAACAATTGAATGAGATAATTTGGCGCAAGACGTCTACACTTGTTGATATTATTGATTTTGCATACATATTGTCGCTATGAGCATAACCAATACACAATTTTCGATAGGACAGGTGGTACGCCACCGTGTTTACGAGTTTCGTGGCGTTATTGTCGATGTCGATCCGGAGTTCAGTAACACCGAGGAATGGTGGCAATCGATTCCGGAAGAAGTTCGCCCCAGCAAAAACCAGCCGTTTTATCACCTGCTGGCGGAAAACGAATCCAACGCTTATGAAGCCTACGTATCAGAGCAGAATTTACTGGTCGATGAAACCGGCGAGCCGGTCAATCATCCCCAGGTCGCCGAAGTGTTCGGCGAGTTCCTGGGTGACAGCTACGAGCTTCCGGACAGCTACCGGAACTGAAATTCCCGCTTATTCCCGCAGTTAACAAAAAGGGGTAGCTTTGCTACCCCTTTTGCTTATCCGTCTAACTTACCGCTACCTCAGGCAAACCACCAGCGCTCGGCATTCTTGGCGCCGTCAAGCTCCCAGTTATTACCGATCACATCAGGCACGTGCAGGCGCTTGTTATAGGCCATGACATCGCTGCGGAACAACGGCAGGCAGACGCCGCCTTCATTGTGCACAATTTGCTGCATCTCGACGTAGAGTACGCGGCGCTTGTTCGGATCGAGTTCAGCGCGCGCCAACACTAGCAGCTTGTTGAACTTGTCGTGCTTCCAGTAGGTGTCGTTCCAGCTCGCATCCGCCGCATAGATTTGCGAAAAGATCCAGTTTTCGGTGGCGCGGCCGCTCCAGTAACAGGCGGAGAAGGCTTTCTTCATCCATACGTTACTCCAGTAACCATCATCCGGTTCGCGCACGACATTGATGTTGATACCGGCTTTGCGTGCCGTAGCGGACATCAACTGCCCGGCATCGAGGGCGCCGCCAAATCAGGTTTCGGCGGCATGAAAATCGATGTCGAGCTTGCTTAAACCCGCCTTTTTCAGATGGAACTTCGCCTTGTCCGGATCGTACTGGCGCTGCGGTAACTCGGCCTCGGTGGCGCGATAGATATTGGCCGGGCCGACAGGACTGTCATTACCCAGCTGGCCGTAACCGTGTACGATCTTCTGCAACCATTCTTCGCGATCGACGATATATTTAACCGCGGTACGCACATCGTTATTGTCGAAAGGCGCGGTATCGGTGCGCATCGGCAGCGTTATCTGCTTGTTGCCGGTAGTCGCCTCGATCACGATTCCCGGTACCCGCTTCATCAGGTGCACGGTCTGGGTTGGCACGTTGTTGATCACGTCGAGTTGACCACCCTGCAATGCCTGGCTGCGCGCGGTTGCATCGGCGATCTGCGTGATTTCAACCTCATCGAAATGCGCAAAGCCCTCTTTCCAGTAATTCGGATTGCGGGTAGTGAATGAACGCACTCCCGCATCATGCTGTTTCAACACGTACCCGCCGGTACCGATCCCGGATGCCCAGTCGATCGTGCCGTCACTATTGGCCGGGCAGATGTTCATATGGTAATCGGTCAGCAGGAACGGAAAATCCGCGTCGCCGCCGTTGAGATCAATGGTTACAGCATGTTTGCCGTCGGCCTTGACCGAAACCACACCGGACATGATGCCCTTGGCGGCCGACTTCGAGTCTTCGCCGAGATGATGGTTGATCGAAGCAACCACGTCCTCGGAGGTCAGGCTCTTGCCGTTGTGGAACTCGACACCCTTGCGAATCTTGAAATGCCAACTCTTGGCGTCCGGGCTGGCTTCCCAGCTTTCTGCCAGTTCCGGCGTCAGTTCACCGTTGGCGGCAACCTCGGTCAGGCTGTTGCGCAACTGCCCGAATTGCAGATGGATCATGTACAGGTCAAGGATCTGGCCGGGGTCCATGGTATCGGTGGTCGCACCACCGGTCAGGCCGACGCGCAGGCGCCCACCCTTCTTCGGAGTCGCGGCTTCTACCTTGTTGAGAAGGGCGGATGCCGCGGTCAGCGATACGCCCATCGCCAGGGCCCCGGTCATGAAGCTGCGCCGGGTTACCTGTCCGGTTTCGAACGAGTGCTGAATATCTTTGATCTTGTCAGCCACCTCGAGGTCGCTGATACCTTTCGACAGGTCTATCTGCTTGTCATCTTTGGATTTCACTTTACTACTCCTCCTCTTCGGGATTGATACTTGCTCTTGTATTTGGACCTGGCGGGTCCTTTATTGGAGCCAAGGATATATCAGTTGGACGAAGCGGTGCAAATTGCAGTGTCTGGTTAACTCGCCAGCAACCGGGAGGCCGCTATCATTTCGGCTACATCCACTATATCCACCGGATACACTCAGCTGGAACTCGGCACGAAACCCAGATTTTTGTCGACCAGGTTAACCAGCGGCTCACCCGCCAGGTAGCGCTCCCAATTAAGCATGAACTGATCCGCCATGGTCTGCTCGTATTCGACGTAATCACCTGACATGTGCGGTGATACCAGGCAATTAGGCGCCTGCCAGAAGGGGCTTTGCGGCGGTAGGGGTTCCTCGACAAAAACGTCGAGTGCCGCGCCCGCGATCTGACCGTCGTGCAGCGCAGCAAGCAGATCGTCTTCGACTACCAGCGCACCCCTGCCGATATTGATGAAACGGGCATGTGACGCCATCGCGTCAAACTCCGCTGCCGCGAACAGATTACGGGTTTGCTCCGTTAACGGCGTGATCAGCACGACATAGTCGGCAAGCGGCAAGCGCGCATGCAGCTCAGCCACCGCGTATACATGGCCGAAGTCGGGATGGTTGTCGCGTGCGCTGCGGCCAACCGCTTCTACCTTCATCCCCGCCGCAGACAACAGGCGGCCCACCGCCCGTCCTATCGAACCAACCCCGACCACCAGCGCGCGCTTGCCGGCAACGAGCTCGGAGAGTCGGTACTGCCATTCACTGCGGGACTGGCTGGCCAGCGTCTGCGGCACATTCTTGGCGAAGCAGATAATCATGCCGAGCACCCATTCCGCCATCGGTACATCGAACACGCCCTGCGCATTGGTCAACTGCACATCGCTTGCGGACAGTTGCGGAAACACGGCGGCGTCTACCCCTGCACCCGCCCAGTGAATCCAGCGTAAATCAGTGGCGACATCCCAGGCCGCAGGCAGACTGGCATCGCGAAAGCTCCAGCCCAACATCACCTCGGCACCAGGCAGCGCGTCACGCAGTTCGTCGGAGTTGGTGGCAAAACGTAATTCCGCCTGATCGCTCAATTCGCCAAGGCGTGGCACCTCGTCAACGTCTTTCGCGCCCTGAACTACTAGTACTGGTTTCAATTTGATTCTCCTCTGGCGACCGCTATTTTATAGCTGTTTAGTCTACGAAATGACCGACACAGACACCACCATGGCATTCGAACCCGGCAGCTGTGTCAACCTGGAAAGGCGGTATTTCAGCCCGTGTATGTTGGGCATTAAATACTATATCTGCAGCCTCCTGTTCAAGCATGATTCAGCACCGCTGCCGGTGACCGCGCCGCGGAAACTGGTTGTTATCGAATAAACCCGTGCATATCGGGTCAGTGAAGATTATCAGGGGAAGTCACTACTCAACTACATTTTGATTCGCCACAATTCAGGCAGGTCAGACAACCGTCCAGCATAATCATGGCCCGGGTCAGGCACTTTTTGCACAGCGTTGTGCCTTCCGGAAAGTCATCCGTTTGCTCATTCGGGTCGGCGGTTTGTTGATTAAGTTCCTCCGCTTTACTCTTAATGAAATTTTCCTGATGTTCATCGAGTGTCGCAGGTTTGAGGATACCTATCTCGCACAAATGGTTCTCCAGCACATCGCCGATTTCGGCGACCAGGGAAGGCATGAATTTGCCCCCTTTTTTAAAATAACCACCTTGCGGATCAAATACGGAACGCAATTCTTCGACCAGGAAGGTGACATCGCCACCCTTGCGAAATACGGCTGAGGCAATCCGCGTCAACGCGACAATCCATTGAAAGTGATCCATGTTCTTGGAGTTTATGAACATCTCGAAAGGACGACGCAGCTCATGTTCGGTACCCGGATTCAGGACGATGTCATTGAAGGTGACGTAGAGCGCGTGTTCAGACAGGGGCGTTTTGATCTTGTAGGTCGAACCACTTAGCACAGGTGGGCGTTGCAGCTTTTCATGCATATGGACGACATTGTCGAGACTTTCAGCAGACAGCAGTTCGGCAGCTTGGCTTGAATCTTCGTCTGGATCAACGACAAAAGCTTTGCTGATTTTCTTATCAATTTTTCGCGCCATGCTTAACCTCCCGCTTACAACTTGCCATAGTATCCTTCCTTAAGCGCGTCATACAGATTTGCCGCGGTATGAATTTCACCATCGTACTCGATTTCTTCGTTGCCTTTTGCCTCGATGACTTCATCATTCTCAAGCACGAAGCGATAGGTTGTATTTTGCAGATCCTTTTCCTTGACGAGTACGCCCTGGAACGCCTCGGGATTAAAGCGAAACGTGGTACAGCCCTTCAAACCCTGTTCGTGCGCATAGCGATAAATATCCTTGAAATCTTCATAGGGATAATCAGTCGGCACGTTGGCTGTTTTTGAAATTGACGAGTCTATCCATTGCTGTGCAGCAGCCTGTATGTCCACATGTTGTCGCGGTGAAACATCGTCACTCGAAATAAAGTAATCGGGTAATTGCTGTTCCGGAATCTTCGCCTCCGGCACTGCCTGGGAATTGATCAGCTGCCGGTAGGCGAGTAATTCATAAGAGAAGACGTCGACCTTTTCCTTGCTCTTCTTGCCCGCACGGATGACGTTGCGCGCATAGTGATGCGCAAAACTGGGCTCGATGCCGTTGCTCGCATTATTCGCCAGCGACAGCGCAATCGTCCCAGTTGGCGCAATCGAACTGTGATGTGTAAACCGCGCACCGGTCGTCTCCAGTAGCGCAACGAGCTCCGCATCGATCTGCCTGATTTTTTGCATGTAGCGACTGTAGCGGCTGTGCAGAATGGCTCCCTTTACCCGGTCCCCTTTTTTGAAGCCATCGACTGCCATTTCAGGACGTTTTCGCAGCATATCGGGGGTCACGGTAAACATTTCATCCATGATTGGCGCAGGCCCCTTTTCATACGCCAGCTCCAACGCTACTCGCCAACCGGTCATGGCCAGCTCACGGCTGACAGTCTCGGTGAAAACCAGCGATTCTGCTTCACCATATTTCATTTTCAACAGGGCAAGTGTCGAGCCCAGCCCGAGAAACCCCATACCATGCCTGCGCTTGCGCAGAATCTCGTTCACCTGGTTTACCAGCGGCAGACCGTTAATTTCGACAACGTTGTCGAGCATGCGGGTAAAGACAGCCACCACCTCCCTGAATTTATCCCAGTCAAACCGGGCGCTGTCAGTGAACGGATCGACGACGAACCGGGTCAGGTTAATCGAACCCAGCAAACAGGCACCATACTCAGGTAAAGGTTGCTCACCGCAGGGATTGGTGGCGCGGATATTTTCGCAGAACCAGTTGTTGTTCAGTTCGTTCACGCGATCAATCAGGATAAAGCCAGGCTCGGCAAAATCATAGGTCGATGACATGATGGCGTCCCATAAGCGTCGTGCGGGAATAGTCTTGTGGATGCGGCAGGCGACCTTGCCATGCTCGTTTACCAGGTAATCTTCCCTGCCTGGCCAGTCGTGCCAGACGACTGTTTCCGTATCCTCAAGATTCAGTCCCGTTTCCTGCAACTCGCTTTTTTTGAGCGGAAATATCAAGCGCCATAAATCATCGTTTGCCACCGCCTGCATGAATTCTTCGGTGATCAGTAGCGACAGGTTGAACTGGCGCAGGCGCCCGGGTTCTCGCTTGGCGCGGATCAAATCGAGCACATCGGGATGACTGATATCGAAGGTGGCCATTTGTGCACCGCGGCGTCCACCGGCAGAAGATATCGTGAAACACATCTTGTCGTAGATATCCATGAACGAGAGCGGGCCCGAAGTATGGGCACCCGCGCCTGCGACATAATCCCCTTTCGGGCGTAGCGTAGAAAATTCATAGCCGATCCCGCAGCCTGCTTTTAACGTCAGCCCCGCTTGATGGAGCTTGCCCAGAATATCGTCCATGGAATCCCGGATAGTGCCCGAAACCGTACAGTTGATGGTCGAGGTAGCGGGTTTGTATTCTTCAGCACCGACATTCGAAATGATTCGTCCACCCGGAATCGCACCATTTTGCAACGCCCATAAAAACTTTTCATACCAGTGTTCTCGCAGGGCCTCAGTTTGTTCCTGGTCAGCCAGGGCGCGCGCTACCCGAGCACAGGTGGCCGCGACATTTTCGTCAACGGGAGTTCCGTCTTTAGCCTTGAGGCAGTATTTCTGCCGCCAGATATCAAGCGAGGCGGGCTGAAGCGGTATTTCATCCGCGGGGAGCGAATGCGCACGGGTTAGCTTATTTTCTTCTACTTTCATACCAGACCTTAGATAAGTCGAACAAGGATACCTGTCGATTCATCGCAAAACCAGCCGCTGCAATTTTTCGTCATGGAACCAGGGAAGTAACCAAACATCGGGGGATCGGCTACGTTATATCTATTAGACGCCCTGCCGATTAATCCTTCCTTGATAAATATCACGTCGATCATCGGTTTATTTTTACAGTACATCGTCCACTAGCTTCAGCAGACGGGCCGGCGCAAGTTCCGCTTTAACCGGATGCGGTTAAACCTTATAGTTACACCGGTATGGGAGGTTGGTAGCAATGAATGATCCGGCAACGCAGGAATATGACGATAAGCTGACGGCCTTACTCGAAGCAATCTGGGGCGAAGGTTTCATGTCCCCGGGCGGTATAGATGAGGTGGACAGGTATCTCGAGGGTATCAGGCTCGACGGTCTCGCGGTCCTCGATATCGGTTGCGGGTTGGGCGGGATCGACGTTCACCTGGTCAGGCAACATCGAGCAGCGATGGTGACCGGCATAGATATTGATCAGGCGCTGATCGATCAGTGCCGGAAACTGGCCGAAAAATATGGGGTCGAATCGCAAACGGAGTTTATCTGCGTCGCACCGGGGCCGCTGGCGTTCGCTGACGCAAGCTTCGACGCGGTCACCAGCAAGGATTCCATTATCCACATCCCGGACAAGCATGCGCTGGCAGTGGATGTTTTTCGCGTACTCAAACCAGGCGGCTGGTTTGCCGCCAGCGACTGGCTCGCCGGGTACGAAGGCGAACCGTCAGCAGAGATGCAGGACTACCTGGCTGCAGAAGGTCTCGATTTCGGATTAGCGACGGCGGAAGTTTATCAGCAGGCCCTGGCAACGGCAGGATTTACCGATCTCGAAATCGTCGACCGCAATGACTGGTATCGGCAACACGCCCGGCACGAACGGGATCATCTTAAAGGCGCTCTCTACGAGGGCCTGGTGGCGGCAACGGGCGCCGAGTTTGTAAATCACGAAGTCGAGGTCTGGGAAAAATGATCGTTGCTCTCGAACAAGGTCAATTACGTCCAACCCATTTACGCGGGAGAAAACCGGATCGGGACTGAATCGGAAACCAGCAATTGGCAGACGAAGTTCTGCCCGGGCGCAGCCCTACTTTTCCACAAACGCTCGTTCGATCACATATTCTCCGAGATCGCTTTTTCGAGTTTCGCTAAAGCCCAGATCGTCAAGAATTTGAGTCAGGCTTTCCAGCATACTCGGGCTTCCGCATAACATGAATCGATCATCATCCAGATTCAGTTCCGGCGTGCCTATATCTTCAATCAGCCTGCCGGTTTGCAGCAGGCTGGTGATACGACCGTAGTTTATGTAAGGCTCCCTGGTGACCGCAGGATAGTAAATCAGCTTTTCCTTGACGCTGTCGCCGAAATACTCGTTGTGCTGCAACTCGTGAGTAATCAATCGCTGATAGGTCAGTTCATTGATGTAGCGACAGCCATGAACCAGGATGACCTTTGTAAAATTTTCGTAAACTTCGGGGTCTTTTATGATCGAAAGAAACGGGGCCAGCCCGGTACCGGTACTCAACAAATAAAGGTGTTTCCCAGGTCGCAAACGATCCCACAACAAGGTTCCCGTGGGTTTTTTACTAACCAGAATTTCATCGCCCGCAGTGATATGTTGCAAGCGAGATGTCAGCGCTCCGTGCTGCACCTTTATGCTGTAGAACTCGAGGTAGTCTTCATAATTTGCACTGGCCATACTGTAGGCACGCATCAGCGGCTTACCCTCGACCTCGATACCCATCATCGCAAACTCACCATTGCGAAAACGCAATGAGCGGTCGCGCGTGGTCTTTATCGTGAACAGGGTATCCGACCAGTGGTGAACGTCGATTACTCTTTCTTTATGAATTTCAGTCATCAGCTATTTCCGGCCTCGCTATGGTGTTCCAGGTTTCGGCACACGGGGTACTCAACCCCGGCAAGGGCGAGCGCCCTGCCAGGCTCAACGACTTCGCCAACTGTGAACTCGTCGCAAATCAGGGCATCATCGAAACCACGGGACAGCAGCGCAGTATATTGATCTGGCAAGACATTTCCAACCACTGTCAAACGACCAACGTACCCATGTAACCGAATCTGTCTGCCGATACTGAAAAATCGACCGTCATTGAAATCGGTGGACGTGACCACAATCTGCGCAAAGCAATTCAATGGGCCGGCCAGAAACTCAAGCGAGGCCGGGAAGTGCTATCCCTGGTCAAACTGCTGCCAATGTAATTGATCGGATATTGTGATTTTTTACCGTATTTCAACCGAAATCATGCAGCCCGGAATTTAAAGCGTGGGTATAATCGGCTTTTTAATTCACCAGCCAGGGTGGCGGAATGTCTCAACAGCAATCAATTTATGAAAAAGCCCGGGGGCTAATCGATGCCGCAAACCGCGCAGACCCCAACCAGGTAACCGCCGATGGTAAGGAATGGCCCAAGGAACTGCTCTATTCGGAGCGCATGTCCGACATGCTCGAGCGTTACAACCCCGACGCTGACGATGCCATGAAACTTGCCATCCGCGCGCAACATATCGAGCGCTGGAAGTCGCCGCGCAATGCCTATCCGATGGATCGCATCGGCTACCTGACCTGGCGCAAGGATCTGTACAAAATCCAGGCCAACACCGCTGTGGATCTGCTGCAGCAAGCCGGCTATAGCGAAGACGTCACTGAACGCGTCTGGAAAGCCGTGGCGAAAAAGAATATCAAGGGAAACCCTGACACCCAGCTACTCGAAGACGTGACCGACCTCGTATTCATGGAGCACTACATGCTGGAGTTTGTCGGTAAACATCCCGATTACAGCGCGGAAAAGTGGATCGATATCATTCGCAAGACCTGGAACAAGATGTCCCCGACGGCGCATGAATTCACACTCTCGGGAGCGGTCAGGCTACCCGAATCGCTGTTGCCGCTTATCGAGAAAGCGACATCGAACAGCGATAGCAACGGCCAGTAGTCCGTGCGATTCGTAATATTGCACAGGTCGAATAGTGAGTAACAAAACCACCGCTCCAGGCGATCAGGCAGATCGTTACGAACTGCACAAAATCTGGTGGCTGTATCTGCCTGTCCCGTTTTTCTTTTTTCGCTACGCGATCGGCCGTTTCACCAACGCCCAAACCGGGCTGGAGTCCTGGTTTCGCCATGAACTGGGGGTGATCGAGAATCTAACCGTGGTTTTTCTGGTAGTGGCTCTTTTCTATACAGTCAGATTGATTGTGGTGTACACAGATTCGATGGATCTTCTTCTGAAAACTTTTCTCGTTCTGTATTGCCTGGGATGTATCTATTTTGCCGGCGAGGAAGCCAGTTGGGGGCAACACTGGTTTGGCTGGCAAACCGGTGGGTTTTTTCAGGGTATCAACGATCAGAATGAAACGAATTTTCATAATACCGCCGAATGGCTCGATCGTATTCCAAAAGGCATTGTCTCGCTGCTGATTTTTATCGGAGGAATTGTCATTCCAGTGCTGTTTTACTACAAATCCCTCAAGATCGATTACCAGGGTCGCTTCTGGTGGATGTACCCAACGCTCGTTTGCACCCCCACCGCCATATTCGCAACCGTGGCGACCTGGCCGTCAAAGATAGAGCGTCACACTGGATGGCACTTCTACTTCGAACAGGCACAGGAAACCAAGGAATTTTATATCGCCCTGTTCATCCTGCTGTTTGTCGTTTCGCTTTCCCGACGCATGCCGCTGGCCTCGAACCGGGCAGGCGACGTCAGCGCAAACAGCAACGTTTGAATTTCCTGCCGCTGCCGCAGGGACAGGCTTCGTTTCGACTCAGGCTGCGGGGTTTGAAAGTTGGCGCCAACTGGTCGCCACTGGTGTAGAACCAGCGTCCCCCCTCCTTCACGAAACAACTGACTTCATGCACTGCGTCCAGTCTTCCAGTCGCCACCAGGCGTGCTTCGAATTCGACTGTGGCGCAATCACCCTGTTGCCTGAAATCGATTATTTGCAGGCCAACCCAGCTAATCCCGCTATCCAGAGCGAGATCTGGCGGTCGGTGCTCGCTATGCCAGGTTTGCGCCAGGTAGTCAATGTCATTCATCACGTAAGCACTGTAACGCGAACGCATCAACTGCTCAGCATTTTCAGGCAGCATCCGATGTGATATAAAACGACCGCAGCACCGGTCAAAATTCTGGCCGGAATGACAAGGACAGTTCATTAACAGCTACCAAAAGGATTACTATACCACCATGTCACCAGCACTCGATATCCTGCGCCGTCACTTCGGCTATGACCATTTCCGCCTGCAACAAGAGCAGATCATTGAAACCCTGATCAATGGCGACGATGCCCTGGTGCTGATGCCCACCGGCGGCGGCAAATCTCTTTGTTACCAGATACCGGCAGTGGTGCGGGAAGGTGTCGCGGTTGTCATCTCTCCACTCATCGCGTTGATGCAGGACCAGGTCGACGCATTGGAGCAAAACGGCATCAATGCTGCATTTTTGAATTCATCGCAGAGCCCTGAACAGCAGCACGCGGTGACCAGGCAACTCCTCAACAATGAGATAGAGATGCTCTATGTCGCGCCCGAACGGGCCCTTACCGAAGGCTTTCTGAGCCTGCTTGAACAATGCAATATCGCCCTGTTTGCCATCGATGAGGCCCACTGCGTATCGCAATGGGGACACGACTTCAGGCGTGATTACCAAAGCCTTTACCGACTGCACGACCTGTTTCCACAGATACCGCGCATCGCGCTGACAGCAACCGCCGATAAACGCACCCGCCAGGAAATCGAACAACAGCTGGGTTTGCAGGATGCGGCTAAATTCGTGCATAGCTTTGATCGGCCCAATATTTTCTACCGGATATCAGAAGGCAGCAACAACCGCCAGAGACTATGGAACTTTCTGCGCGAGAATCACGCCAGCGATAGCGGCATCGTCTATTGCCTGTCGCGTAAACAGGTCGAGAGCACGGCCGCCTGGTTGTGTGACAAGGGCCGGGACGCACTGCCCTATCATGCCGGCCTCGATAACGCGACGCGAGCCAGGAATCAACGCCATTTTTTACAGCAGGAAAACGTCATTATCGTCGCTACTATCGCTTTTGGCATGGGAATCGATAAACCAGATGTTCGTTTTGTCGCGCATCTCAACCTGCCCAAAAATATCGAGTCCTACTACCAGGAGACGGGCCGTGCCGGTCGCGACGGCCAGCCCGCCAACGCGTGGCTGGCATATGGTTTACAGGACATCATAATGCTTCGTCAGATGATGCAACAGAGCGATTCGGACGAACAGTACAAACGCGTGCTGCATAACAAGATGGAGACGATGCTGGGGCTCTGCGAACAAACCCAATGCCGTCGTCAGACCCTGCTCAGCTATTTTGGTGAATCGGTGGACAAACCCTGCGGACACTGCGATAACTGCATCGAGCCCCCACAAACTTGGGACGCGACCGAGGCGTCGCGCATGGCCCTGTCCTGCGTCATCCGCACCGGTCAGCGCTTCGGCGTGAATTATGTTATCGACGTACTGATGGGCAAGGAGCAGGAGCGCATTCTGCAGAATAACCATCATCAACTCAGCACTTTCGGCATTGGCAATCTCGATGCCGCCGAATGGCGCAGCCTGTTTCGGCAACTCATTGCGCTCGGCTATCTGGTCAGCGACGTTGATAGCTACGGCGCATTGAAACTGCACCCCGACAGCAAACCGTTGCTCAAGGGTGAGCGAGAACTATATTTACGCAAGTTTGTACGCGAGATCAAACCCGCGACCAGCGCCAGAAAGGACAAAAAGACGACGGTTCGCGTTGCCGATGCACCGTTATTTGAGGCCTTACGCGATCATCGCAAGCAACTGGCTGACGAACAGGGAGTGCCGCCGTACGTCATCCTGCATGATAAAACCCTGCACGAACTTTGCAGGCAACGGCCTGTAAGCAGCGCGCAACTGGCCACCATTATCGGTATCGGCGCGCGTAAGCTAGAGCTTTACGGCCGTGATCTGATCGACATCATTGCGCAACACCCGCTTGAAAAAACACTCGATAACAGTCTTAGTGACACCATCAATGAAACGCTAAAACTGCATACCAGCGGACTTGAACCCGCTGCTATCGCGACTCGGCGAGAACTCAGCCTGACCTCCATATACAGCCATTTAAGCAGCGCCATATCGGCCGATGTGCTGGCGCTTGACGAGGTCATCAAAATCGATCCTGAGCAACTCGATGAAATCGTTTACAGTATCGAAATGGTACATAGTGAAGGCGACTTCAAGTTACGCAAGGTATACGAGTCACTCGATCGCCGCTACGACTACAACATAATCAATTGCGTGAATGCGAGTCTGAACCTGTGACAGCCGGGCCGCAGCCCCCGACTTCAGTCAGCAGATATCGTGCCGGATATTGCTTCCCGTGAACCTTACGGTCCCGCCGATTTCGAGATTTCAGAAAGAGCTACATCGATGTAAACTGCTGCCGGATCCGAAACAACGTTTTCGCGCAGCAGGGGAGTGACATAGTGAAACATGATAGCAAAAACCTTACCGATAAACGGCCAGCGGTCTGGGTCGGGCATGTTGCCATGCACACTGACCAGGTGACCGAATCCAGCCGCTTCATGCAACAGATCGGAATGCGCCCGATTGCCGAAGGCGACGAATTCGCGATACTGGAACTGCGGGGTGGTACGCACCTGGTGCTAACATCCGACGCCGAATCAAAGCTGATCAAAGCCGGTTTCGACCTGATGGTTGACGATCTCGACGCCAGTCACCGGCAGTATACAGAGCTGGGACTGGAACCGGGCGAGATTGAACGCGGTGAGATTCACGATTGTTTCACGCTACGTGAGCCTGGTGGAACGGTGATTACATTTAATTCAAGCCACGTCAGTGATCTACCGGTATGAAAACTGACCCGGAAGGCACTTAGGCCAGACGACAGTCGCTGTCAGAAATCTTCAAACTGTCGCCGAACCCTGGACTCGAGCAGGGGTATTGCTTTTTCGAGCACGAGTTCCTTGAAATGAGCGGTTTCCTGGTGCGCCTCGAGCCCGCTGACGTCGTGATACATCTCGTAGATAAAAAACTCGCGCGGATTATCCGGGTCAACATGTGTCGTGTAAGTCACCACGCCTTCTTCCTGTCGCGACGCCTCCCCCATTTTGGCCAGGATTTCGTGCACTTCCTTCTCGTTGCCGGGTTTTGCGGTCCAGGTAACTGCCAGTACAAATGCCATGCTGCTTCCTCCGGTGTTTTTACTTGAATTATCGTCTCAAAAAGTCAGTGTCGATCGATCACGTTCAGCCTGAATCCTATCAAGGCAGGAATAACGGATCAATCGACACTGCTCTATTTGAACGAAAACGGAATACGGAGCTGTTTAGTACTAGAAAGCATAAACCAGGCCGACTTGCAGGGTGGTCGTTTCGTAGTCGATCTCCTCGATTTCACCCGGGTCTCCGGACTCACCGTCTAGATCGATGTCGTCGATGCGACCGTAACGGAGTTCGGTCTGCAGTCGCCAGTCCGGGTTCAGGTCATAATTCAAGCCGGCAAAAACCTGGTAACCAATATCACCGTCTGACGAATAGGAGTAATCTTCACCGGGACCGCTTTCCAGGTCAATATCGATTTCCTCAGCCCAGGTCAGTCCGGCGCCGATGTAAGGTTGCCATTTGCCGCTCTTGTCAAAAAGGTAATGCCCGTTCAAATAAAATAAGTTCGATGCATAGTTACCATCGTCATATTTCGCCGCATCATCCAGGGTCACCTCGGAATCGTTGGAGCGATATTCCCAGCCGACTTCAACTGCAAAGTTGTCGGTATAGTGATAACCCAGCCGACACCAGCGGTAAAGCCGGTATCGAGATCGACATCTGCATCGCCCGACATGTTATCGATCTCGGAATAATCGGCATCGGGGTCGGACATATGGCTCAGCCCCACGTACGGTCTAACAAACCAGTTGTCTTGCGTGCCTAGCGCAGCAGTAGACAAACTGATTAGAGTGGCTGCGGTTGCTATTTGTATGATTCTCATGCTTTTATCCTCGAATTTGAATGATATGTGTGTTTCGAGAGTGTTTACCTGATAATTTAACCCGGAGATCATCGGAAAACGGGGATTTGCACGAATGGGCAGCTTTTTTGTATGAACGGGCATTTCGAGATTGGTGGAGTTACACCGAGAAGGTATTTTTTCTCGATTGCAATCGTGCTTGGACTCCTGTTCGCCCTGATCTCCGGCGATCAGGGCAAACCACAGATCGTGACTCTGGTGCAATGGCAGCTGCAAACCCTGTTGCCCATGGCGCTTTTAATCGGCACGCATATGGTGCTGTTGAACAGCGCCCGCTTTGCAGGTTTGAATTCGTGGCTGGCATTGACGATCTCAGGTGTCATCGGTGCTTCGAACTTTGCACCGCTGGCACTGACGATAGATTTCTGGCTGGAACCCGGAATCGAAGCGGCATTTGTCGAAGAACTGCAGGATGAATGGTTGAGCGTCACTCCACCGGTAGTGATCTGCTGGCTTGCGCTGAATACACCCTGGCTGCTGGGCTACCGTATCGAGAAATCTGCAGATACAGACAGGCGCGCAGTGACGGAGGGCCATCCCGCAATTGACAGTGTCGAATTCATGACATTGCTGCCACCCGATAAAAGGGGCAGGTTGTTGTTGCTGAAATCGGAACTGCACTACCTTCAGGTCGTAACCGATCAAGGAAGCGCCCTGGTCCTTTACAATCTTGGCGATGCCATTGACCAGCTGCCGCCAGCGCAAGGTCTCATGGTGCACCGCTCCTACTGGGTAGCGTACGATGCCATCGAGGAACTCGTCCGGCAGGGCCGGCAGGGCGAACTAAAGTTGTGCAATGGGCAGAGCGTTCCAGTCAGCCGAAACCGCCTGCAAGCGGTCACGAATTCTCTTGCGGCTCGCTAAGGCTTTCTTGCCCGTATTACGGAGTCAGTATCGATTGATCGGTGATTTCTGCCGTTCGCGATTTACGGACAGCATTTTAAACACCGGTCGCTATGCTCCAGCCAGTAACAGATTCCTGCTCAGGAGTTCTTCAATAAGCGTATGCAGATCGTGTTCGATATTATTGCGCTCAAGATCTGGAAAGGCTTTCATCAGTAAATTCGTGATTTCATCTGCTGTCATCGGATCGGCCAGTAGCGACCAAATGGCGGTTCCGATCGGATTGAGATGATGTATAGCGGCATCCTGCCCATCGGCGAGAAACACCTGGTCGTCGATCTGAACAATACTGATATCAGGTTTTCGTAAATATTGTCCGGGCAACAATTGTTGGATGAGGTCGGTTTGGCCATCCGCCAGTATATTACGGTTATTTCCGTTTCCGGTTTGTGTCGCCCAGTCACTCAAATTTTCGCGCAGCAGCCGGACGGCATCTTCCGCCCTGTCGTAACGCAATCGAAAACGTTGCGAACTCGCAACCAAATCACTAAGAGCATCAAGAATTCTGGGAGCTTCAGTTTCACGCGCAAAATTCTGCCAAATCACCTGGCGCAGAACTTCTGCTTCTGAAACAGTTTCCTTAAGCGGGCTCGCACCTTCCTCTCGTTCCAGTAACACGAATGCTCCGACCGGTAACCGGCATCCTCGTGGCGCAAGCACATCTTTTTCAAGGTCCAGATATAGATACTGTTCGCCCTGCAGTCGATTATGTTTATTGATGAAATCACGCGAGTTGGAATCCAGGTTATCGGGTAACGGCAAGCGCAAGCGCGGCGCGAACCCCGGTGCAATGCCCGCGGCGTCGAGCAGGCTGATTGGTAATACATCATCGCCAAACAACCGAACACCCGATGCGGCCAGGCAGGCCGACAGAACGCTCTTACCTGCCCTGTAGTTACTCGGGAACAGTACCAGTTTACCAGCGAATTCAGCGGCGGCGCCGTGCAGGCACAGCAGCTGCCTGTCTTCATGGACATAGGCACGCATGAGTTCGGCGACCAGCAAACAAATAGCGGCATCCTCGTTCTTGCGATAAGCAGGCTTTTTCAACCAGTCGCTTTCCAGGACGTAATGGTCATCATCCTTTGTCAAACTGAGAACCGGAGAAGCATGCTCGGCAGATACCTCGGTAATCTGCCAACCCGGAAATATAAACGGGAGAAATTTGCTCAAATGCCGGCAATTGATCAACTCGACCGAGTTAGACATATCGTCAAAGATCAAATACAGGTTGTCTTTGCGCATCGCAGATTTTCCGCCAGATCGTATCCGTGCTCAAACCACTAGCATAAGGGATTCACACCGGTTGTAAAAACAACCGGTGTGAATTCAAGAGGGGTCGTGATGTGGCGTTAACGGATCAGGTCTGACCGTTTATATCGTCATTGTTTGAATTGCTGCTTGCACTATCGCTTGAATCATCGCCGTTGCCGGAGCTACCGCTAGAACCAGCACCACTGCCGGAGCTACCGCTTGAGCCAGCGCCGTTGCCAGAGCTACCGCTTGAACCGGCACCATTGCCTGAGCTACCACTTGAGCCGGCGCCATCGCTTCTACCCTCACCGCTGTTTCCACCGCCCGAGCCGCCACCGCTCGAGCCGCCACCGCCTGAACCGCCTTTACCGCCGCCCGAGCCGCCCTTGCCACCACCGCCGGAGCCGCCTTTACCGCCGCCACCAGAGCCGCCACCGCCTGAACCGCCTGAACCGCCTTTACCGCTACCGGCATGTGCAGATTGACTTAGCGTCATCAGCACAGGTGCCGCATAAGCAGCAGTAGCGACCAATCCAAGGCGGGATAATGCCCTGCGGCGTTCAGGATCAACTGCATCTTCTGCAGAAACATCTGGGGTCTTATCTTTTTTCATAACTATTCACCTAAATCCAATTAATGTTTTATTGGGATTTTATTCCCATATTAAAGATTATAGGAAATTCCAGAGAAAAAGCAATAGATAACGTCCGGGGTAATCTCACCTATCGATTTCGGTCCGGGTAATGTGAAGTCAGATGCCAATTCATCCACTTTGCCCCACGAAAACGGAGTCATGTCCGGTTTTTGATGGGGCAATTCCAGATCTTTTAAATCATTGATTCTATTGCATAAGTTCGAGATTTTCATAACCATTTCCATACAATCCGATAAAAACTCGTTTGATGAATCTGAAATTCTTGGTCTATTATTTAATCAATGATTTGAAGTTCGGAGCTCTTCATGCGCCTTGATCAACAGCAATCGCCTATCACGGAAACATCGCTTTCCAGTTATTTCAGTAAGCGCCTGACCCGCTACGCCAGGCGATTTCGCCCGCCGCCGCACGAGGATACCTGCTGGTACCTGGGCACCCTGCTGGAGCGCTTCGGTCGCAGTGAAGAACTGTTTTCCTACCAGGATGGTCAGATGACGTTGCGACCACTGGCACTGTTATACAGCGATGCCATAGAGGCTGAAAATACTCGCGAACGCTGCCTGATGTTGCAGCAACTGGGGGACATGGCACTCTTTCTCGGCGCATTGTATCCCGAACGCTTTAGCCGCCACGGCATCCTGCAGGACTATTTCATCGGTATGGGTGGAAGCGCGTACGATTATCTGGCCGACAACGCCAGGTCAAACAGGCATATTTTCGCCGAACTGGCCAACACCTTCACCCGCATGCTGGAGATGGTGGCCAACGCCTGCTCCCGCGGGCAGCGCCTCACTACCGAGGAAGTACTCAAACTTTACCAGCGCTGGCTCGGCACCCGCGATCCCGTCATAGAAAACCAGCTGCGCGCTTTGGGTATAGAGGTTGCCGGGAGTGCGCAGCTTCAGTAACGGACGTCTCACCGGCGCAACCAAAGAGCGGGGCCCAGCCTATGAGCGAAGCGAATGCTGTGGCTGAAGCGAACGCTTCGGGTGTGACCTGCTTTCATACGGGGCGCTCCAACTCTCCAGGGCCTCACACTATCATCGGCGCGGCTCCGTTTCCGAACTCGGTCGAAGCGGCTTTATTCAGTTTGACCGGATGTATAAACAATGCCCGATAAACTGTGCACTTTTGTAGCCAGATCGGCACCGATGATCGATTGCAATTTAGATCGCAATTCGGGCCTGCTGGCAGTAAATTCTCTCACCCGACTCGCAGACCACTGCACTACCCTCGAGGGCTCGCGCACAAAAATATCCACCGGATTTGGCAAACCGCCATAGACCTCTAACGTGCCAATCAGTTCTCCGGGATGAAATTGTATGCGATCCTTGTCATTCAGGACCGCTTCAAGCTGGCCTGAAAACATGATCATCACGCTGGAAAGGGCCTTGCCTTTCTCGGCGACCTGTTCGCCGGCCTCACAGTCAACCCATTCAGCCAGGCTCAGCAGCTTTAAGTAATCTCGCTTGCCCATCGAGCTAAACACAAGCTGGTACAGTTTCTCCTCCTCATCACTGAGCACGACCGCGCGTCTTTCCAGCATCAGTAAAATGATCCTTACAAGATTGACGGAAATGAAGGCCAAACCCCAAACAATCGGTGTCCAAAGCGTCTCTGTCTGCAAATAATAGTATGGCAGGATCACCAGGTACGCGAGCACCGACAATAGTCGCAAATAGAGAACATCACGTACCGAAAAAGCCAGTAGAAAAGCCAGATTCGAGAGATTTACAAGGCCGTTGAGCCCAAACAACTGGTTTATTATAAATTCATTCATTGAAAGCCCTTGCATCGATTATGACGAGATTTTTAGCTCGCCCGTACTAAGAGCAGCATAAACATCGACCACTTCAATTCAAGCGAAACCTTCGCTGAGCTGGATCTAAGCCGATAAAGGTACTTTAAATTGGCATGTCGCTTTTTTCTGTCGCCGGAACAGAAAAACCAACGCGATTCTGTTGGCTGGGGTTTTGATGCTAATGCCTGGCAAGAGCCCGCCCGTGAGCGTGAACCAGCCGATAAGCGAAGCGAATGCTTTGGCTGAAGCAAATGCTTTGGGCGTGACCTGCTTTAATTGGGCGGTGCGGCGATCCGACGGTCCGGCGTTCCGGGGCACCACACGATCAACTTAATGCAAAAGTAGGTCATTCAAAATCTCTTGAACAAAAAAAACCCCGATCGAATGAACGATCGGGGTTTCGATGTTAATGCCTGGCAATGACCTACTTTTATATGGGGCGGTCCGGCGTTCCGGGGCACCGCACTACCATCGGCGGATAAAAGTAGGTCATTCCTGCTAATGGCGCATAAAAAAAAGCCTCGTACCAATTCGGTACGAGGCTTTGGTGTTAATGCCTGGCAATGACCTACTTTCACATGGGGAGGCCCCACACTATCATCGGCGCAGTTCCGTTTCACTTCTGAGTTCGGGATGGGATCAGGTGGGTCCAGAACGCTATGGTTGCCAAGCAAACCGGTTGGATAACCGGGGACAGATTTAAATCTGTCCCCAATTGTCCCAATTTGAATACTGTAATAAAGTCAATGTTGCATCGGTATGACGCGACATAACACACAACATAAAGTTGTTTGGGTGTTATATGGTCAAGCCGCACGGTCAATTAGTACCAGTTAGCTACACGCATTACTGCGCTTCCACACCTGGCCTATCAACGTCGTAGTCTTCGACGGACCTTCAGAGAGCTCGAGGCTCTAGTGAGAACTAATCTTGGGAGGGGCTTCCCGCTTAGATGCTTTCAGCGGTTATCCCTTCCGAACGTAGCTACCCGGCAATGCCACTGGCGTGACAACCGGAACACCAGGGGTTCGTCCACTCCGGTCCTCTCGTACTAGGAGCAGCTTCCCTCAATTCTCAAACGCCCACGGCAGATAGGGACCGAACTGTCTCACGACGTTCTAAACCCAGCTCGCGTACCTCTTTAAATGGCGAACAGCCATACCCTTGGGACCTGCTTCAGCCCCAGGATGAGATGAGCCGACATCGAGGTGCCAAACACCGCCGTCGATATGAACTCTTGGGCGGTATCAGCCTGTTATCCCCGGAGTACCTTTTATCCGTTGAGCGATGGCCCTTCCATACAGAACCACCGGATCACTATGACCGTCTTTCGACCCTGCTCGACGTGTCTGTCTCGCAGTCAAGCACCCTTATGCCATTGCACTCATAGCACGATTTCCAAACGTGCCGAGGGTACCTTCGCGCTCCTCTGCTACTCTTTCGGAGGAGACCGCCCCAGTCAAACTACCCACCACACACTGTCCCTGATCCAGATAATGGACCTAGGTTAGAACTTCAAACATACCAGGCTGGTATTTCAAGGGCGACTCCACGCAATCTGGCGATCACGCTTCAAAGTCTCCCAGCTATCCTACACAAGTAGGCTCAAAGTTCAGTGCGAAGCTGTAGTAAAGGTTCACGGGGTCTTTCCGTCTAGCCGCGGGTACGCAGCATCTTAACTGCGAATTCAATTTCACTGAGTCTCGGGTGGAGACAGTGTGGCCATCGTTACGCCATTCGTGCAGGTCGGAACTTACCCGACAAGGAATTTCGCTACCTTAGGACCGTTATAGTTACGGCCGCCGTTTACCGGGGCTTCGATCAAGAGCTTCTCCGAAGATAACCCCATCAATTAACCTTCCGGCACCGGGCAGGCGTCACACCCTATACGTCCTCTTGCGAGTTTGCAGAGTGCTGTGTTTTTAGTAAACAGTCGCAGCCACCATTTTATTGCAACCCCCACCAGCTTACGGAGCAAGTCCGATCACCGGCAAGGGCGTACCTTCTCCCGAAGTTACGGTACCATTTTGCCTAGTTCCTTCACCCGAGTTCTCTCAAGCGCCTTGGGATTCTCACCCCACCCACCTGTGTTGGTTTAGAGTACGGCCACACATGGCCTGAAGCTTAGAGGTTTTTCCTGGAAGCATGGCATCGACAACTTCGCTCCAATTGGTGCTCGTCATCACGTCTCAGCCTTAAGAGATCCCGGATTTGCCTAAGATCTCAGCCTACACGCTTAAACAGGGACAACCATCGCCCTGCTTGTCTAGCCTTCTCCGTCACCCCATCGCAGTAATGTGCGGTACAGGAATATTAACCTGTTTTCCATCGACTACGCCTTTCGGCCTTGCCTTAGGTACCGACTAACCCTGCGCCGATTAGCGTTGCGCAGGAAACCTTGGGTTTTCGGCGTGCGGGTTTTTCACCCGCATTATCGTTACTCATGTCAGCATTCGCACTTCTGATACCTCCAGCATGCCTCACAGCACACCTTCACAGGCTTACAGAACGCTCCTCTACCATGCATACAAGTATGCATCCGCAGCTTCGGTATACAGCTTAGCCCCGGTAAATCTTCCGCGCAGGCCGACTTGACTAGTGAGCTATTACGCTTTCTTTAAAGGGTGGCTGCTTCTAAGCCAACCTCCTAGCTGTCTGTGCCTTCCCACATCGTTTCCCACTGAGCTGTAATTTTGGGACCTTAGCTGGCGGTCTGGGTTGTTTCCCTTTCCACGACGGACGTTAGCACCCGCCGTGTGTCTCCCGCGATTGCACTTCTCGGTATTCGGAGTTTGCAATGGTTTGGTAAGCCGGGATGGCCCCCTAGCCATAACAGTGCTCTACCCCCGAGAGTGAGACGCGAGGCGCTACCTAAATAGCTTTCGAGGAGAACCAGCTATCTCCGGGCTTGATTAGCCTTTCACTCCGATCCACAGCTCATCCCCCCATTTTTCAACATAGGTGGGTTCGGTCCTCCAGTGCATGTTACTGCACCTTCAACCTGGCCATGGATAGATCGCCCGGTTTCGGGTCTACTCCCAGCGACTAAGACGCCCTATTAAGACTCGGTTTCCCTACGCCTCCCCTAAACGGTTAAGCTTGCCACTGAGAAGTAAGTCGCTGACCCATTATACAAAAGGTACGCAGTCACAGAACAAGTCTGCTCCCACTGCTTGTACGCATACGGTTTCAGGTTCTATTTCACTCCCCTAACAGGGGTTCTTTTCGCCTTTCCCTCACGGTACTGGTTCACTATCGGTCGGTAGTTAGTATTTAGCCTTGGAGGATGGTCCCCCCATGTTCAGACAACGTTTCACGTGCGCCGTCCTACTCGAATAATCTTTAAGCATCTTTCGCGTACGGGGCTATCACCCACTATGGCCAGACTTTCCAGACTGTTCCGCTAGATAAATAAAGAGTTTAGGGCTGGTCCCCGTTCGCTCGCCGCTACTAAGGGAATCTCGGTTGATTTCTTTTCCTCCGGGTACTTAGATGTTTCAGTTCCCCGGGTTCGCCTCGT
>Ga0209678_1000020_pt1:45000-85426 | contig 85426 bp, 87 predicted proteins | sample WorMetilvaeELBA1_FD_187404 | JGI IMG/M metagenome (GOLD analysis project Ga0209678, IMG submission 187404) | Marine gutless worms symbiont microbial communities from Max Planck institute for Marine Microbiology, Germany - Olavius ilvae ELBA.1... ...
TCAAACCAGGCCAGGAAATCCAGCTTCTTCTCGATGAGAACCGCAAGCTGCGGCAAATGAAATACATCCCGGATATTACCCGAACTCTGTTGATCAAGCGGCTCGAGGATCAGACTTTCAGCAGCGAGATCATCAATTTCCAGCTTGACGCCTATCCGGTTTATCGCGAAGGCAAGATCGAGACCTCGCTGTTTGAAGCAGCAGCCGATGCTGATATTCCTGAAGACGTCATTATGAATCTGGCTGCTATTTTTGGCTGGGATATCGACTTCTCCCTGGATATTCGCGACGGCGACCGTTTCGGTATCGTCTACGAAGAGCTCTACAAGGACGACGTCAAAATCCGCAACGGGCGCATCCTGTCTGCGGAGTTCATCAATAATGGCAAGACCTACCGGGCAGCCTACTATACCGACCCAACCGGAGAGAGCGATTATTATGCCCCTGACGGTAAAAGCATGCGCAAGGCCTTCCTGCGCAGCCCGGTTGATTTTCGCCGCATCAGTTCGCGCTTCAGCAACAAGCGCTGGCACCCGGTATTATCCAAGTGGCGCTCACATAAAGGCGTCGATTATGCCGCCAAACGCGGTACCCCGGTGCGTGCCTCCGGTGACGGCAAGATAATCTTCGCCGGCAGGAAAGGTGGATACGGCCGCCTTGTGGTAATCCGGCATGGCGGACGTTACACCACTGCGTATGGACATTTGAATGGTTACGCCCGAGGTACTCGCAGCGGCAAAAAGGTCAAGCAGGGTCAGATCATCTGGTATGTCGGCAGTTCGGGCCTGGCCACCGGACCGCACCTGCACTATGAATTTCGCGTCAACGGTGTACACCGTAACCCGCTAACGGTCAAGCTACCCGAAGCCAAGCCAGTTAACTCTGCTTACCTCTCCCACTTCAAAGAGAAGACCCAGGTTTATCTGTCAATGCTGCGCCTGATGGATCGCACGTTGGCCGACAACTCGCAGTGACCCAAAACCCGGGCAGCGAGATTTACATCGGCCTGATGTCCGGCACCAGTCTTGACGGGGTCGACGTCGCAATCGTTGATTTCGGTGATTTCCCACCCCGCCTGCTGCACTGCAGCACAAATCCCTATGCCGAATCGCTGCGCAATCACCTGCACGATCTTTGTCAGTCAGAAACGACCACGCTGGACAGTCTCTATGATCTGGATGCAGAGTTGGGCGAACTCTACGCCGAATCCATTAATCAAGCGCTAGAACTCGCCTCGCTGGATCGCGCAAAAGTAATAGCCACGGGCTGCCACGGACAGACAATACGTCACAGTCCCGACTCCCGCAGACCCTTCACCGCGCAAATTGGCGATCCCAACCGCGTGGCTGCGTTGACCGGCATTGCCACCGTTGCCGATTTCAGGCGCAAGGACATCGCTGTTGGCGGCCAGGCTGCACCCCTGGCGCCCGCATTCCATCGTTTCATGTTCAGATCGGATGACGAAGACCGGGCCCTGATAAATATCGGCGGCATTGCCAATATCACTTACCTGCCCGGCAATCCTGCCGCACCTTTAGTGGGATTTGATACCGGGCCCGGTAACACGTTGCTGAACTACTGGAACGAGGCACACCAGAAAACTGCTTTTGACAACGCCGGAAACTGGGCGCGAAGTGGCCAGGTTATCGATAAACTTCTCGAAGACATGATGGCGGCAGAAGATTATTTCCGCCTGGCGCCACCGAAGTCCACCGGCACCGAATACTTCAAAGCAAAATGGCTAGTCCGCTTTCTGCGCGATGAATATGAACCTAATGACGTGCAGGCGACGCTGGTCGAACTAACCGCTAGCACGATTGCTGATGCCCTGTCGGGGTTACCTCAATTGCCGGCAAACAGCTTTGTCTGCGGAGGCGGCGCTCACAATCAGTATCTGCTCGAACGTCTTGCGCTAAAACTGCCACAATGCGGCGTGGCCACCACCAGCACTCTTGACCTGGACCCTGACTATGTCGAGGCGGTCGCATTTGCCTGGCTCGCACGCGAGCGCATAAACCTGCGTAGCGGCAATATCCCGGAAGTAACAAGGGCCAGTCGCAGAGCCATTCTTGGTGGAATTTATGCGCCAGAATAGGCGTTTATGCTGTAAGTGACATAGTTTACAAAGCCGACCCATCGGGTGCAATATTAGTATTTTTAGCACCTTTTTGAATGCTACACTATACTACTGTAGACCTTCGGAAAAGTTAGCTTTCGCCACGATATTCATGAGCAAGATAACCCTGACAAACCGTGTATGCTCAATTTCGGCACTGTTGTGGATGGCGATTGGCACCGCCGAAGCGGAATTTATCGGTCTCGATCTTGGCGCCAGTCAATGGAAACCGGCTACCTCCAGCTCATTTGAGGCCAATGATACCGATAGCATTGACCTGATTGATGATCTTGATGTCGATAACCCCGAACAGTCATCGATGACATTTATCCTCGAACATCCGATTACTGCACTACCTAATATCAGGTACCAGGGATCTCAACTCGACTCCAATACAAGCTTGCAGGGTCAAACCTTTACCTCGGAGGGCCGGGAGAGCTCTGCCTTCGATCTCTCCCATGACGATATCGTACTCTATTACCAGCTACTCGATAACTGGGTCGATCTCGATCTGGGGGTCGATGTGAAGCGCCTGGACGGCGAGGTATCGTTTGCCGGTACAACCAGTAGTGCGGTATCTGTCGATGAAACGATACCATTGATGTATCTGTCTGCACGCTTCGACCTGCCGCTGGATGGCCTTTATCTTGGTGCCGACATCAATGCTAATGTTATCGATCTGGGTGTCAGCGAGAGCAGCGCGCAGGATACCACTTTCATGATGGGCTATGAATCGGGGACCGGCCTCGGTATCGAGGGCGGGTATAAGCGCTTCTCGCTCGATCTGGACAACGTCGACGAACCAGATACAGACCTGCAGTACGAAGGGGTTTATCTTAACGGCTACATCAACTTCTAGCCAACACCCCACAGTTATTCTTCTAGTTTCTGGACAGGGTTAATTCAGGCTCTAAGCCCGATACCGCGCACTACGGGGTAACCCGGGATGACTGCACGCCAGCAGAGAAAAAACCGTGATCAGTCAATTATTCCCGCAAGGCGTGTGCTTATGGGGAGATAGGCGCTCAAGCGGGGTTGAGCACGCGAAATAAGCGGGGATTGAACGATTTAGTATCGGTTTCAGGCACGCTGCGATGTGGATGGAATCGCCACGGCGAAAGCCGGCCGCGGCCATGCTGATCGAGCCAGGCGGTCAGTGGCTACTCGTTAAATGGAAAACGAAGCACCGCAACCACAGGTCGAGGTTGCATTCGGGTTATTCACTACGAACATCGCACCTTCGAGGCCCTCCTGGAAATCGACTTCGGATCCCGCCAGGTACTGGTAGCTCTTTTGATCGATAATCAGAGTTGCCCCGTCCTTTTGCACCGTTTTATCGGTGGGTTTAACTTCCTCGTCGAGCGAAAAGGTGTACTGGAACCCGGAACACCCCCCGCCGTAAACCGATACCCGCAGCATCAACTCAGGGTTTCCTTCTTCCGCCTGCAGCGACTTCAACTTGCGCACCGCGGAATCCGAGAACTCAAGCATGGTTTCAGCTGAACTCGAGCCGAGCGCCATACCAAAATTCGCATCGATAACTACTTCCATAACATTACTCGTTTCATTTGCAGCTTACCCGGCCGGACTGCTGCGTTAGTCCTAAGTCTCGGTAATCGGTTCGCCAGTATTGCCGCTGTTAGTATCCGACTTATCCTCGAGACGCTTAGGCAGTTGGCTCCCCTGGGGCTGATGCACAAGGCCGCCATTGACTTCGGCGCCGATCGCCATTTCGATCAAATTATAATACACACTACCGTTGATTCTCGATTTCGGTGCAAGTTCGACACGCGTCGAGCCGTAAACATCACCGACGATCTCGCCGTTGAGTACCATGTTAGGCACGTTGACCTCTCCCTCGATACGGCCGAACTCGCTTAGGATCAGCATCGCAGTGCTCCCCTGTTCGGCGACAACGTTGCCGTTTATTGTACCATCGACATGCAGTCCTCCGGTAAATACCAGATCACCGTTGATTTCGGTACCCTGCCCGATCAAAGTGTCGATACGAGAAGCACTAAACCCCTTTTTTTTACCAAACATTTATACACCCTCGGACAAAACGCGCGTCCATGAAATAGTTTCTGAAAATGATTTTACCTTCTTTGTAGTCGGTTTGATGCCAATTTCTACCTCAAAAGGAACAAAACCGTCAGGTAACGCTATGTCTCCTTCAAAAACCTGGAAGTATCGAAAGGAGAACTTTGTGCCTTTCGGCGGTTTTTCAAGCTCCAGATCGGATATTTTAAATTCACTGACATTACCAGCCTGCTCTCCGCGAATCATTACACTGGTCCCACCCTTGACCTTCTTGGTACTTTTGCCACTCTTGGTCAGGATCATTTTATAACTGTATTGATTCTGACTGTTCTTTTTGCGCATCTCGAAAGACTGCAGATTTACGCCTAAAGCCGTATCTTTGGGAGAAACAATACCCTGGTAGAAGACCAGTTCCTCCTTTTGCGCCAACAACTCCTGCTGCAGCCTCGCCAGTTCCCGGTTGGCGAGCTCATAGGCATCGCGTTCAATTTTGCTGCCGCCTTCCAGGTGAGCATTTTTCTGCACCAGACTATGGTTACGGCTTTCCAGCTCGGCGATACGGCTCATCAGGGTCTCACGTTCAAGCCGCAATCTATCCAGCTCGTAGGCCTGGTATCCTTCACCGAGATAAAAGAAGATGCCCATCAGTGCGATTATTGAGCCTATACCAAGCCAGATTTTCCACGGTTGATATTGCCTGACCTGAAATCCTCGATGTAGTTTGCTCACGGCATCACCCCGGGAGCATCCAGCCCGGTGGTTTCATCCAGTCCGAACATCAGGTTCATATTCTGGATCGCCTGTCCGGCTGCACCTTTGACGAGGTTGTCCTCTACCGACAACACGACATACTTGTTTGCCGAGGGCAGGTAGTGCACCGCGATACGACATATATTGGCTCCACGCACACTGCGGGTCTCCGGATGCGCCCCTGCAGGCATTACATCGACAAAAGGTTCATCGCAATAATGGCTTTCAAACAGGCTTTGCACCTGATCGGAGGATCCTCTCGCATCCGCATAGACTGTTGCATGGATACCACGAATAATTGGCATCAGATGAGGGGTAAATACCAGGTCGGCGCCAGAATCCAGGGTCTGCAGGATCTCCCGGATTTCCGGCAGGTGCCGATGCCCGGAGACCGCATATGCCTTGACCGATTCGGTAACCTCACAAAATGCAGTACCGACGCTGGCATTGCGGCCGGCGCCACTGGTACCCGACTTGCAATCGGCGATGATTGATTCTGGTTCGATCAAGTTGTTTGCCAACAATGGCATCACGGCAAGAATCACCGCCGTCGGATAACAGCCAGGGTTGGCAACCAGGCGAGCGTTCCGAATCGCTTCGCGGTTTAATTCAGGCAGGCCATAAACTGCTTCCTCGACTAAAGCCGGACAGGCATGGGTTGCGCCATACCATTGCTCCCATGTCGGGACGTGTTTGATTCTGAAGTCAGCTGCCAGATCAATCAGCCTGATTCCGGCATCGAGCAATTCTTCAGCCTGGGACATTGCCGTAGTGTTTGGAGTCGCAAAAAAAACCAGGTCGCAGTCCTGGTAGGATCCGGCCGCGGGTTCGCTAAAATTCAGATCTATCTGGCCACGCAGGTTCGGGAACATCTCGGCCACCGCGCTACCAGCTTGCGACCGCGAAGTAATGACTTCCAGTTTTACCTGGGGATGCCGCGCCAGTAGGCGCATCAATTCCACCCCGGTATAACCGGTGCCACCAACAATTCCAACCTTGATCATTTGTTTATCTGATTCTTGCCTTTAAAAAGGACGCAGCATTATACATTGATAGTAATGCGAGACCATTTAAATCCACTAGTTTACAATCGTTTAGCACAACTTGCTGAGAGATTCTTTAATGATTTGGGTAAAAGCATTCCACATTATATTTATGGTGGCCTGGTTTGCCGGCTTATTCTATTTGCCGCGCTTATTCGTTAACCATGCGATGGCCGAGGAAGACGATGTCAGAGCCCGCCTGGTAGTGATGGAAAGCAAGCTTTACCGATTCATCACACCATGGATGCTGCTGACAATCATTTTTGGTCTGTGGCTGCTGTTTGACTATGCCTGGACGGCCTACGCCAGTATGTGGTGGCTACATTTAAAACTGGTGCTGGTCGTGGCGCTGGTTGGTTATCACTTTTACTGCGGTAAACTTCTGCGCGCACTGGCCGACAATCGCTGCCAGCACTCGCATATATGGTTTCGCTGGTTCAATGAATTACCGGTACTTGTTTTGTTCGCGGTCGTAATACTCGCCGTCGTTAAACCATTCTAGGAGCTACTTCAGTTAGCGCCGTAAAGTAATGCTCTTGATATCACGACACTTTTGCAAGATCCCCGATATGTGCTGAGCATATTCGGGGATGACGCCGCTTCAGGCAGCATCACTTACCCGCCCGGATCAGCCCTCCAATCCCACGCTGATCAAGCTTGCCGGCGTACATTTCACGAATCATGAAGGCGTCCGACATGGTTAAAGCTTGCTGCAGCATTTCGATCAGCTCGGCATGACTGAAGGACATAATGACCTTTTTCGCGCGCAGCAGACTACCAACACTCATCGAAAGACTGTCGATGCCCATACCCAGCAATGCCATTACCCCCAGCGGATCACCGGCGAGCTCACCGCAAACGCTGACGGGCGTATCGCTTAGAGCGGCACCCTCGACGATCTGGCACATAGCTTTCAGGACGGCGGGGTGCAGCGAAGAGTAGAGATCGGCGACATTTTCATTATTGCGATCGACCGCGAGCAGGTACTGCGTCAGGTCGTTGGTGCCAATGGAAACAAAGTCAACCATCGAACAGATATCTTCGATTTGATAGACGGCTGACGGTACTTCGATCATGGCCCCGATCTTGGGCAGCCGTATGGTCTCGCCAAGTTCTTCCTCGATTTCGTCACGAACTCGATTAATCAATACCAGTGACTCAACCAGTTCGGCCTTGCCACTGATCATCGGCAACAGGATTTCCAGATTGTTAACACCGACATTAGCGCGGATCATCGCACGCACCTGGGTTACGAAAATCTCTGGATGATCGAGAGTTATACGCACACCACGCCAGCCTAAAAAGGGGTTGGCCTCATTAATCGGGAAGTAACTCAGGGGCTTGTCACCACCCACGTCGAGGGTACGCAACACCACCGGCATTCCTTTAAAAGTATCCAGCACATCCTTGTAAATAAGATATTGCTCCTCTTCACTCGGGAAGCGGTCACGGATTTGAAACGGGATCTCGGTGCGATAAAGTCCCACTCCTTCGGCACCGCTGCGTAGCGACGGCGTATGATCCGACATCAAACCCGAGTTAACCAAAAGAGTCACCTGATGCTGATCGAGCGTAACCGCGGACTGGTTCTTGAGTCCCAGCAGGCCCTGTTCGATCGCTGCTTCCTCTTCAAGATACTTACTGTACTCATCGAGCACAGACCTGTCCGGGTTGATAAAAGCCGAACCGTTGTAACCGTCGACGACAAGTTTAACCCCGTCGAGCTGCTTCACCGGCAGATTGGGTACGCCCATAACAGCGGGTATACCCAGCGCGTGCGCGAGAATTGCGACATGCGAGGAACTGCTACCATGCGCGGATACGATGCCGCTCAGGCAGTCCAGCGGGACATCGGCCAGATCGGTTGCGGTCACCTCATCGCCGACCAGAATAGTCTGATCAGGGAAGTCGAGGTACAGACTTTGCTCAAGCATTAACTTGCGCAAAACGCGCAAACCCAGATCGCGAATATCATTTGCGCGCTCAGCCAGGTAGCGATCCTCCATCTGGGTAAAGACATAAGCATGCTGTTCGACCGTATCTCTCCAGCTGGATGGAGCCCAGTTACCCGCAGCGATACTTTTTTCAGTGTCATCGATCAGTGACCCGCCACTCAGCATTTGCGCGTAGGCAAGAAACAGGGCGCACTCTTCTTCCGGCAGCGAGGCTCGCATCTTTTCTCCCTGCTCGGTCAGTTCCTCACAGACCTTGCGCACCGCTTCCCTGAAACTGCTTAACTCACCCTCGATATCAGTGGTCGTCTTGTCGGGCACCGATTCCAGGTTTACCCCGCGATTGAGAACCATGGCCTGACCTATGGCCATTCCCGGGGCTCCTGCCACACCCTTGACCACGTGGGTGGTCTGCTCAGTGCTGAAACGGCCCTGGCTTTCGGCGCGCTCGATCGAGGTCGCAAGCTGTGCCGCGAGGGTGGTCAGGTAAGCCTCTTCGTCTTCGTTAAAGGCATTTTCGGCGCGCTGTATCGAGATAACTCCCAACACCTCGCGGTGGGCGATTATCGGTACACCGAGATAAATAGGGAATTCGGCCTCACCGGAATCGGGCACCAGCATGAATTTCTTGTGCCCGGGGGCATCGGTCAAATTCATCGCTTCGGCGCGTGCGGCGATAGTCCCAACCAGGCCCTGGTCCAGTTTGCGTTTTACCTTGTCAATAATTTCAGGATTCAGGCCTTCACATGCTTTTAAAACCAACAGATTCGGTTCTTTTTTATCGGCGAGAAAGATGGTGCAGGCATCGGCCCTGAGGTCCTGGATCAGGCTCCCTGTAATCAACGCAAGCGCTTGATCGATATCAGGGGCCCGGTTGACCTCCTGGACGATGCGTTGCAGCCTGTGAATCATCGATGCCACTTAAATTATTACCCCTGCAAGATTAAATCAGCCGTCTGCTTTAACAGTCGGCGATGGTAGTCTAGGCTCCAGTTGAGCCAGCGCGCACTGGTATACGCGACGCTTGAAAAATATTACGTTCTCTACCGGGTACCAGTAGTCGACCCATTCCCAGTGATCGAATTCCGGCTTTTCCGATGCCGCCAGATCGAAACTCGCTTCATCTGCTTCGAGCCGCAACAGGTACCAGATCTGCTTCTGCCCCACGCAACGCGGCTCCGAACGCCGCATCAGTCGTTTCGGTAACTTGTAGCGTAGCCAGCTATCGGTAGCAGCCAGCAGCGAAACACTGTCTGCTTCCAGCCCGGTTTCTTCCCAGAGTTCACGGTACATCGCATCGCGGGGATTTTCATTGGCAGCAATTCCGCCTTGCGGAAATTGCCAGGCATCCTGCCCGACACGCCGTGCCCACATTACCTGGCCGGCATCGTTACACAGGACTATTCCTACGTTTGCACGGTATCCATCACTATCAATCATTTCGTCGGTCGCTGTAAATCGTTTAGAATTTGCGTCGCCCATTCTGACATAGACATTCTGAAACCAGCAAGTTACGACACCGGAAACTAACCATGACACTCGCAATATTCGACCTCGATCACACACTTATCACCGGTGACAGCGACTACCTATGGGGTGAATACATGGTCGAAAACAAGATTGTCGACGAACAGGAATATCGCGCGCAAAACGAGATTTACTACCAGGATTACCAGCGCGGAACGCTTAACAACGACGAGTACCTCGAATTTGCGCTTAAGCCGCTAACACAATTCCCTATCGAGGAACTGCATGCCTGGCGTGCCGATTTTGTAGAAAACTGGATAAAGCCGATAATCGCGCCGGGCGCCCGTGAGCTGCTCGATGAGCATCGCAGGCAGAATCACGAATTGCTCATCATCAGCGCGACCAACCTGTTCGTGACCGCACCAGTAGCGCAGTTACTCGGCGTACCAACGGTGCTTTCAACCGAGCCGGAGATCATCGATAACCGCTACACAGGACGCTATCTCGGCACCCCGACTTACCAGAAGGGCAAGGTAACCGCGCTATGGGAATGGCTCTCGCAATCCGCACACAGTATGGACGGAAGTTATTTCTATAGCGATTCGATTAACGACCTGGCATTGCTGGAACAGGTTGACCACCCGATCACAGTTCATCCGGATGACGAACTGGAAGCCATCGCCGAAGATCGCGGCTGGCCAATCATCAACCTGCACTAGTTCCCGCTTTCGGACAAGACCGCGAGACTCAAGCTTTCGGCAGGGTTACTCCCTGTTGCCCCTGGTATTTACCACCGCGATCCTTGTACGAAATTTCACAGACCTCGTCCGCCTCATAGAACAGCATTTGCGCAACGCCTTCATTAGCGTAAATTTTCGCCGGCAGTGGAGTCGTGTTGGAAAATTCGAGAGTGACGTGTCCCTCCCACTCGGGTTCCAGCGGAGTAACATTAACGATGATGCCACAGCGGGCGTAGGTCGATTTACCCAGGCAGACCGTTAGCACACTGCGGGGGATGCGGAAGTACTCGACGGTACGCGCCAGCGCAAAAGAGTTTGGCGGAATAATGCAGACATCGGACTGGATATCGACAAAACTATCGTCATCGAAGTTTTTCGGATCAACTATTGCCGAGTTGATATTAGTGAAAATCTTGAATTCGTCGGCGCAACGCACATCGTAACCATAACTCGAAGTACCGTAGGAAATAATACGCCCGCTTCCCGATTCTCGAATCTGACCCGATTCGAATGGTTCGATCATACCTTCCGACTCCGACATTCGACGAATCCAGCGGTCCGATTTAATACTCACAGCCTAATCCCGTAAAAAAAAGCGCAGTATATCCGCTCCGGGGGATGGACGTCGATTGCGATTCCGGATTTAGCCCCTGATACACACTATTTTGTACTTCTATACTCTGGTCATTACCCTCTCAAGCGATCAGTTTTAAGGCTTTCGGGGAAATGCCGATATCAATACAATGGCTGAATCAACACAAACCCTGCAAAAACCGACCTCCTGGTTCAAAGCGTTGTGGCAAATGCTCCGCTTTCGCCTCGCGCGCAAGTTATTCATGGTGGTTTTTGCCGCCATAGTCGTTATCGAATTCATCATCGTAATTCCTTCGTACAGCAATTTCGAGTCTTCGCAACTGGCTAATTACCGCGAAATCGCGCGCATCGCCACGTCGGCTTCACTGACCCACCATTCCCATGAAATCGATGAATTGCCGCAAGACCTCGAACAACTGATATCGGCTGATAGTCGCCTGCTGGGCGCCAGCGCATTAGATGCTTCGGGTCGGCAAATCGCCAGCGCGGGCGAACCCGTGAATCTGACATTGACAAGGGCACAACCGTCGCAGAGCAATTTATCCGGCAACACACTTGGCTTCGACGTTTTCTTACCGGCGCTCGAAACCGGCGCCGATAATGACGTAATAGTGCGCATGGATGCACGCCTTATCGCCGATGAACTAGATGCGTTCCTGGTGAGAATCCTGGGCCTGACCCTGATAATATGCGCTGTTGCCGGCTCTATTGTTTTCTTCTACGTCGTCTTCAATCTGCTACACCCGCTCGAGGAGATCCACGAAAATCTGAAACTGGCTAAACGCGATCCGGCGCGGGCGGACGCTAACGAAATTCATCACTCGCGCGACGATGAACTCGGCGAAACGATCGACCTGCTCAACGACGCATTACGCGAAATAGGCCAAAGCCATCGCAGCGACGTCGCCTTTCAGGAACAACGTCTGCGCGACTTTGCTGCATCGGGTTCCGACTGGTTTTGGGAGATGGATGAAGAGCTGCGATTCAGCTACTTTTCCGAGAGTTTTGAGGCTGTGACAGGAGTTCGACCGGAAACCTTACTCGGAAAAACACGCCTCGAGACCGGTATCCCGGATGTGGATGCCGACTCCTGGCAGGCTCATCTCGACGCGCTTGAAAATCATCAACCGTTTCGTGGATTCACCCATCCACGGCAAAAGTCCGCTGATGAGAAGGTATGGCTTGCAATCAGTGGAGTACCGATTTTTCATTCCAACGGGGATTTTGCGGGCTATCGTGGCACGGGTTCCGATATCACTGCCCTGCATCAAATACAGCAGGATTTGATCGAGGCCAAGGAGGCAGCTGAACAGGGTAATCGTGCCAAATCGGAGTTTCTGGCGATCATGAGCCACGAAATCCGTACCCCGATGAATGGCGTCATCGGCATGACCGACCTGCTGATGGACAGCAAGCTGGATGAGAAGCAAAAGCACTTTGCGCAGATAATTCAGGAATCCGGCACGGCATTGATGCGGATCATCAACGATATCCTTGATCTGTCCAGACTCGAGGCGCAGCGCATAACGCTCGAACAGGCGGAATTCGAATACTCGAGTGTGGTTTCAGGCGTGGTCGACATACTGACTCCCCAGGCCCGGGACAAAGGAATTGAACTCGTCTATCAAATCGGTGAGGAGGTTCACGGTAGCTATCTCGGCGACTACGGCCGCCTGCGCCAGGTTATAGTTAACCTGGTTGGCAACGCGATTAAGTTCACCCGCCATGGCTCTATTTCCATCAAAATTGATCGCGTTGGCGGTGACACTGACATGCCCCGCTTGCGCACCGAGATCAACGATACCGGCATCGGTATTCCAGCGGATGCGCTCGCCAAACTGTTCAAAAGCTTTACCCAGGTCGATGCTTCGACGTCGCGGCGCTATGACGGCACCGGCCTGGGCCTCGCAATCTGCCGCAAAATTGTTGAAACCATGGGTGGTGAAATCGGAGTTTCCAGCACGGAAGGTGAAGGCAGCCAGTTCTGGTTCGAAGTCTCATTGCCACGCTTCGACCCCGAGGCTTACGACGAAGATCGTGAAGACACCCTGACGATTATACCCGGCCAACAGTTCAAGACCGATCAAACCGGGGCCCAGCTGAAGATTCTCGTAGTAGACGACGTTCAGGTGAACCAGATCGTCGTTGAAAAAATGCTGGATAGTTTAGGCTACCAGGTTGATACCGCAGGTAACGGCTGCGAAGCTGTCGAGGCGGTAGAATCGAAGCACTATGACCTGATTTTTATGGACATACAAATGCCTGAAATGGACGGCCTTGAAGCCACCCGGCTAATTCGCAAGCTGGACATGGAAAAACGCGGCATTCCGATCGTAGCGATCACCGCAAACACCCAGGATAGCGATCGTGACTCATGCATCGAGGTCGGCATAAATGATTTTATTGCCAAACCATTCGTCAAAAAGCAGCTGGCCGCGTTGCTACAGCGTTTTTTCCCGGCAGCCGAGCTCGGCAGCCGCAAGGCCAGCTAGATACTGCGCTCGCTAAAGTGCGCGTAAAGCGCATCACTGAGCACCCGGACTCGTTGCGATACTAACCTGCCCGGCGGATAAACCGCGTACATACCGGTTACCTGTCTGGTGAAACCGGCCAGGATCTGCACCAGCTCGCCTCGCTCGATCGCATCCTGCAGAAAAGCCAGCGGACCACTGACAATGCCCTGCCCATGCCTGGCAACAGAGGCCAGAAATTCACCATTATTGGCGCTCAGACGATATTTCATTCTCGGACTCACGCGTTTACCATCCTGTTGGTAAAACCATTGTCGCCCTACCGCCACATTGCTATACACCAACACCTCATGCGCCGGCAATTCGGCGGGATGCCGTGGCTCACCGAACCTGGCAAGATATGCAGGGCTTGCGCAAATCGCAAAATGCACGCTGGCCAGTTTACGCGCAATCAAAGTTGAGTCCTCCAGGTCTCCAATCCGAATCGCGAGATCGATATTTTCCTCGACCAGGTCAATCTGGCGATCGTTCAAATCGACTTCAATTACGATCTCCGGATTGTCCTCCATGAATTGACTAATAGGTTCAGCAAGCTCGCTCGCACCCAGACCCAGCGGCAGGGCAAGCCTGATTTTGCCAGCTACACGACATTGCGTATCGGCAACAACCTGCTCGGCCTCGTTCAAATCGGCGAGAATTTGCAGGGCACGTTGATGAAACTCGCGCCCGGCTTCGGTCAGAGACTGGCGTCGGGTGGTGCGTTGCAGTAACTGCACCCCAAGTCTTTTTTCGAGCTCGCTGACCCTGCGACTTACCATCGACTTGGCGACGCCGAGTTTTTCACCCGCATTACCAAAACCATGAAAGTCGACCACGGCCACGAAAGCCTCGAGCTCCTCGAGGCGATTCATATTGTTCTCATTTTAGCAATTATATTTTACAAATACACTCATATATTAATTTATTAAGAACAATAATAATAGCGATATTACTAAACAAAGAGGTGAGAAAAATGGATTCAAAAACTTTAAGCAACGCTTCCATGTTGACTGGTCGGATCATGTTGTCGGCAATTTTCATTATTGCCGGCTTCGGCAAGATCGGTGCCGACTATGCGGGCACACAGGCTTACATGGATTCGGTAGGCGTGCCGGGGTTATTGCTACCCGCAGTAGTCGCTGTCGAAATCCTGGGGGAAATCGCGATATTAATCGGATTTCAGACTCGAATCGCCGCAGCGCTTTTGTTCGGATTCACGCTATTGGCTGCATTACTGTTTCACAGCGATTTCAATCAACAGATGCAATCAATTCTATTTATGAAAAACATCGCCATCGCCGGAGCGTTCCTGGTGCTGTATGCACAGGGTCCCGGCCAATGGGCTCTTAATCCTCAGTCAAAATTACAGGAGGCCTGATAATGCAACACGTAAAACGAATTTTACGACTCGACGCCAGCGCCAACCCCGATGAATCGGACAGCCGCAAACTGGGTGATCACCTGATCAGGCAGCTAATGCAGGCCAACCCGACCGCGGACACTCATGAGCGGAATCTTAACCGGCAGCTATCGTTTATCGACAGTAGCTGGATAGCAGCCAACTTCACCGCCAAAGAAGAACGTAGTGATGATCAAACGGCACGCCTCGCTCTTTCCGATCAACTCATTGCCGAGTTGAACTGGGCCGACCATATTGTGCTGACTACACCAATGTACAATTTCGGTGTTCCGGCAACGTTGAAGGCCTGGATCGACCTGGTCTGTCGCGCCGACATCACTTTCCGTTATGGTGCAGACGGACCCAAAGGCCTGCTCAAAGATAAACGTGTCGATATCGTTATTACCACCGGGGGTGCGCCGCTGGGCAGCCCGGTAGACTTCGTCAGCGGTTACCTGCGACAGGTGTTTGCTTTCATTGGTATCGACGATGTTAATATCATTGGCGCCGATCAAATGAACGTCGATGCCAAAGCGAGCTTCACTCGGGCAGTAACGCAAATCGAGCAACATTATCCGGCCGCTGCGGCCTAGGAGGAGTCATGAAAAAACGCAAGGTAAAACAGGTTGTCAGTGGACAGGCAACTACCGATGGCGCCGGAGTAGAACTGGTTCGGGTTATCGGCCAACCCGCGCTGATGGATCTCGACCCTTTCCTGCTGCTGGATGCATTCCGCTCGGATGACCCGGACGATTATATCGCCGGCTTTCCGCCCCACCCGCATCGAGGCTTCGAAACCGTAACCTATTTGCTTAATGGTCGCATGCGCCACCAGGATAATGCCGGCAACGAGGGTGTCATCGAGCCCGGTGGTATCCAGTGGATGACGGCAGGCAAGGGCATCGTGCATTCGGAAATGCCGGAACAGCAGGATGGAATGCTCGAAGGCTTCCAGCTGTGGATCGATCTGCCGGGGTCGCACAAGATGACCGCGCCCCCTACCAGGAGCATGACGCGGCAGATATCCCGACTGAATCAAGAGACGGTAGCCTGATCAAGGTAATCAGCGGCCAGACTTCGCGGGGCACCTCCGGCCCCGTAAGCCAGCCGCTAACCGATCCCCTTTATGTTGACGTATCGATGCAACCCGACAGCGCCTTTGAGGAAGAGATCGCCGCTGATCACAATGCGTTTATCTATGTCATCGACGGTGAAGTCATGCTCGAAGACACCAACGCTACCCAACTCAGCCTTGGTCGCGATCAGTTAGCTGTGCTGGAGCAGGGTGATTCGATCGCGCTGCGCAGTGGCAATCGGAAAACGCGGTTTCTACTGGTTTCCGGCAAACCACTAAACGAACCGGTAGCGCGTGGTGGGCCCTTCGTCATGAACACCGAAACCGAGATACGCCAGGCTTTCAGTGATTATCAACGCGGTTATTTCTAATCCAGAAAAACGCAGACAGGGCCCGCTTTCCAGCCAGGTCTGCAAACCCGGCTTCGCAGGCACCGAAGAACGGAATCTGCCCCCTTCGAAGCCAGGCAACAAGACGCGCTCGGGAGATCCCGGATATTCGCTACGCGAATTCCGGGATGGCAGTGGGCGCCTGACTTTGCCGGCCAAACCGGCGACTAACGCGAGAAGCCAGTTAAATTGACGATTACTCGCAACCGGGGAGGGGCACACATAAACGGACCCCGAAACAAATTTGGCGATACTCCGGACTTGCACGGCTCCAGTTCCAGCTTAATATGTAGTCTCACGCTAGAGATGCCTGCCTTCTCGTGCATATTAAGAGGCCTTCGGCCTTTGGGATTGGGCCGGCAGAGCTCATAAAGGAGGATCAAAGATGGCAGTTAAGGGTGGATGCCTGTGTGGCGAGATTCGCTACGAAATTAGCGGACGACTTTTTGATGCGAGTAACTGCCATTGCTCTATGTGCAGGCGGCAGCATGGTGCAGCATTCGCAACCTATGCGGATTTCAATCCAGACGAATTTAAATGGGTATCAGGAGAAGATCTTGTCAGGATATACGAAACGTTACCCGGTGCTGGCTGGTGTTTTTGTAGTCAATGTGGTTCGTCGCTGGCAGGAACCGACAAGGGCTGAGTCACTTCGATAACATTGGCTACCGTGGAGGGTGACCCTGGCATAAAACCGGAATCGCATATATTCACGGGATCCGCAGCTCAATGGTACCAGATAAATGACGATCTTCCGCAATTCGATGAATGGCCTCCCGAGACACAGGGACCATCCGGCAAAGCCCGCTGACAGGGGCAAGCGATAACTACGGATCAGTCGCTGCGAGCGAGCCGTTGAGCAAGGTTATGCACGTCTCTGCCGGGGTGTTTACGGTGCCCGGGGAAAAATTGCCGGCGTCTGCATTACCTTCTGGCATTCACAAACTGCGAGAGTTATTATACATTGCTTGCTGTACCGAACAAGAAAACGCTAAATTCTTTGCTCCGGATTCAAATGAGACTATTCGCACTGCTGATCCTGTCTATGCTGTCAACGGCTGCAAGCGCCGACCCGTGGCTGTGCATTACGGAGCAAACCACTGGTTTCATTTTCAAAAACGGCAACTGGGAGACCGGAAGATTTACTGTCGAAGATAGAAAATATATCTTACGTAAACTTACAGAAGGCGATTTTTATTATAGAGGCGAAAAAAGATACGGCCTGTTTCTGCTGGAAACGGATTTGGTAGGGACGCCTTGCGGCCCTGCCTCGATTGCTGGAAATATTTTCTGTGAAGACAATCTCAGGCAGTTTAAATTCTCCACCAAATCCGCGAGATTTCTGATGACGCATACGAGCGGATACTGGGAAAGCCTGGCCGATGATGAATCCCATACTCCACTAATCTCGCTAGGGCGTTGTTCAACGATATGAAAATCAAATCAGGAATTTTAGCTTTCGCCACCGTCGCGTTAATGTCCGCTATCAACCCGGCCGACGCTGGATATTACATGCCTGCAAACAAATTACTGAGCTTGTGCGAGAGTAACTCTGTCGCCGACCAGAATGTTTGTGTTGGATATGTGCTAGGTGTTACCGACGCAGCGCAGATGCTGGATTCACAGACCGACATGAGGAGATATTGCCCGCCGAAAAATGTCACCAGCAGCCAGTTAGAAAAAACTGCCGTCAAGTACATGAACGAGAACCGGCAAAATCTGGTAAAATCGGCCTCCTATTACGTTCTTGTTGCGCTGAGGGAAGCCTTCCCCTGCAAGGAATAATGCACCACCGGCGTCGTTCGCCGGAGCCGACTACCTGCGCCGGCTTTCTTTAGCCATCCAGCAATCTTGCCCCGGCAACCAATAACACTGGAGCCTGCTGGCGGTGATGTGTTTGCGTTGCAGGTTCCCCGCCAGTTTACAGGGTTTCGGTAGATGCGCTCTATACCAGGATACTTTGTCCGCCTGATCGACGCGATAGTACTTCAAACCATCGTTTCGGTTGATTTCCCGGCTAACATGAAGATATTGCCTGCGACCACAATGCATTTATCTACGTCATCAGCGAGGAAACTTTTGATTTCAAACACCATTCTGAAAGCGATATGTGGTGCAAAGAATCTTGACATTTCGAGTTGAAATGTGTAGACAGGGGGCGAACGTGCTCTATGGCTATCATAAAAAAAGTAGTAATTATGCGAAACCCGTCACATTTTTGATTTACGCATGTATTGGCGAGCTGTTACGCGCATGAAACTATGAATTTGGGAGAATTTAAGGTTATGAAAAACCAGGCTCTGAAACTGGCAAAAACAGGTTTATTGATATCCTGTTTATTTTGGTCCCAGACCTCGTTTGCATTATTCATTTTTTCAGATGTAAGTTATTCGACTAAACGCGTCTCATTCATTATAGACGGGGACATGACTGAATATACCGAACCAGATCAAAATAAGAATGCGTTTTCCATTAGATATCTGGGCGACATTTGGTCGGGGCCGGATGTCTCTTCGCTAAATAGTTGGTCGCAGCCAGTATTCGACGATTTAGCATTCATGTCGCAGGGTCGTACCGGAGGATTTGACTCATGCTGTGATGTGCCAGAGGACTTCAGCCAGTCGAGTTACTTCACATCAACCCTGTCGACCGCAACGGCGAATAAGCGGAACATTATTCTTACCCTGGGACGAGATTATCTAAACGAGACAGCCACCTCCGGCATAATCGAATTTCTGTGGGGGAATGGGCAAGAGGAATTCGAACCGACAGTACTCGATTCCTGGGATATTTCCGCATCCGCGGCACCGGAACCCCCTACGGAACCCCCTACCAGCATATCCGAACCCTCGATCATCGCGCTGTTTGTCGCAGGACTCTTCGGGGTCGGTTTCGCGCGTAGACGTCTAACGTAACGACACAAAATAGCGGAGCCATTTTTTGATCAGTTGTTCTGAATAACTATATTCGGGAAGGCCGCTGAATGATCGCGCGCCTTAGTCGCCAGCCTGGCTGCGGTTTTACGCGCAATTGCACGATAAATCCCACCTATCTGACTATCCTGCATCGCCGCCACGGTGGGATTGCCGCTATCCGCCTGTTCGCGAATTCGAATATCGAGCGGCAGCGAACCGAACAAATCGACACCATGATCCGCAGACATGCGGGCGCCGCCACCTTCACCGAAAATATGTTCACTATGGCCGCACTGGCTACAGATATGAATGCTCATGTTCTCGATGATTCCGAGCACCGGCACTTCAACCTTTTCAAACATTTTCAGCCCCTTGCGCGCATCGAGCAACGCGATGTCCTGCGGGGTTGTAACGATAACCGCGCCGCTTACCGGAATTCGCTGCGCCAGGGTTAACTGGATGTCACCGGTTCCGGGTGGCAAATCGATAATCAGGTAATCGACGTCATCCCAGCGAGTGTCGTTCAGCAACTGCTCTAATGCCTGGGTCACCATCGGTCCGCGCCAGATCATCGGTGTATCTTCTTCTACCAGATAGCCGATAGACATCGACTGGATGCCATGCCCCATCATCGGCTCGAGGCTTTTGCCATCGGAGGATTCGGGCTGGCCCTGGCAGCCGAGCATGCGCGGAATACTGGGACCGTAAATATCAGCGTCGAGAATGCCGACCCTGGCGCCTTCCGCCTGCAACGCCAGCGCGAGATTGACCGCGGTAGTGGATTTACCCACGCCACCCTTACCCGACGCCACAGCGATGACGTTCTTGATACCCTGCAGCGGTTTCAGGTTCTGCTGCACAGCATGTGACTTGATCTGGCTCGACACCGTTACCTCGACCTCGCCGAGACCGTCCAGTGCAGCCTTAATCTCCTGCTTCAACTCGTCGAAAAAACCGGATGCTGGATAACCCAGCTGAATTTCGATTTTCCAGCTCTCGCCGTCCTGTTCGATCGCTTTAACGGCCTTGCCGGCGACCAGATCGGTTTCCGTGTTGGGGTCAACCACCTCTGCCAGTTTCGCTTCAATCTGTGATTTATCAATAGCCATAGGTATTCGTTGTGTCTGGATTCACTTTAAAGAGGGCGCATTTTACCCGAGCCGGTCACCAAATATCACTTAGTTTTTGTGTGAATGTTCTATACAGCGTCCTGTACAGCACCTAAAATGACGTGTTTTGTCAGACCAGCCTACCAGATGAGTTCCAGACCCCGCCAGATAGTCGTAACCAGCGCGCTACCCTATGCTAACGGCCCGATCCATATCGGCCATATGCTCGAATACGTGCAGACCGATATCTGGGTACGCTTTCAAAAACTGCGCGGCCACGAATGCACCTATGTGTGCGCCGATGACGCACACGGCACGCCAATCATGCTGCGCGCCCAGGCCGAAAACGTCACCCCGGAAGAATTGATCGAACGCATGCACAAAGAACACCTGCAGGATTTCACCGATTTCGGAGTGGCGTTCGATAACTACTACAGTACCCATTCGGAGGAGAATCGATTTTTCGCCGAATATATCTATACCCAACTGCGCGAAGCCGGACATATCCGCACGCGCGTTATTTCGCAGGCTTACGATCCCAAAGCGGAGATGTTTTTGCCGGATCGTTTCATCAAGGGTGAATGCCCCAACTGCGGGGCTGCAGACCAGTACGGGGACAATTGTGAAAACTGCGGCGCCACCTACGCGCCGACCGACCTGAAAAATCCACTATCGGTGGTCAGCGGCGAAACTCCGATCGAAAAGGATTCCGAACAGTACTTCTTCAAGCTGGAAGATTTCGAGGACATGCTTAAAGCCTGGTTCGACGCCGGGCACGTGCAAACCGAAATTGCCAACAAGATGAACGAATGGCTCGAGGAAGGGCTCAATGACTGGGATATTTCACGCAACGCGCCCTACTGGGGTTTTGAAATTCCGGACGCACCGGGAAAATATTTCTACGTCTGGCTGGATGCACCGATTGGCTACATGGCCAGTTTCAAGAACTGGTGCGAGGCCAACGATCACGATTTCGACTACTACTGGAACAAGGATAGCAAGGCGGAACTCTATCATTTCATCGGCAAAGACATCGCGCGCTTTCACACCATGTTCTGGCCGGCCATGTTGCACGGTTCCGGATTTCGCAAGCCGAGCGCGGTTTACTGCCATGGATTTCTCACCGTGGATGGACAGAAGATGTCCAAGTCGCGCGGCACCTTCATCATGGCGCGCACCTATCTCGAGCACCTCAATCCCGAGTACCTGCGTTATTACTTTGCCGCCAAACTCGGGCCCGGTATCGATGATATCGATTTGAACCTCGAGGATTTCACCACCAGGGTCAATTCCGACCTGGTCGGCAAGCTGGTGAATATCGCCAGTCGTTGCGCCGGTTTCATCAACAAGACTTTCGACGGCAAGCTTTCAGCCGGGCTTTCCAGCAACGCGCTGAGCCAGCAATACCTCGACGCTGCCGAGACGATCGCGAGTTATTATGAGGATCGCGAATTCGGCAAGGCGATGCGCGACATCATGGCACTGGCCGACAAGGCCAACCAGTACATCGATGAAAAACAACCCTGGGTGACCATCAAGGACCCGGCACGCCATCACGAGGTGCAGGATGTCTGCAGCATCGGCCTGAACTGTTTCCGCCAGCTGGTCATCATGCTCAAACCGGTGTTGCCAAAACTCGCCGCGCAGGCAGAGGAATTTCTCAATGTCGAGAATCCCGGCTGGGCCGAGCTGGGCGACAATCTTCTCGACCATAAAATTAACCGGTTCAAGCCGCTGATGACCCGGATCGAACCGGTTTTTATCGAACGCATGATCGAAGCCACCAGGGCAGATCTGGCCGCGGAGCAAAAAATTCAGCAGGGTTCCGGCGATTCATTGCACGAAGCCATCGCGCCTGAGATCAACTATGACGATTTCGCCAAACTGGATCTGCGCATCGCAAAAATCGTCGCCGCCAAACGTGTCGAGAAATCCGACAAGTTATTGCAACTTACGCTGGATATCGGTAGCGAGACGCGCAACGTATTTGCCGGCATAAGCAACGCCTACCGACCCGAAGACCTGGAAGGCAAGCTCACGGTAATGGTCGCCAACCTGGCGCCACGCAAAATGCGCTTCGGAGTTTCCGAAGGTATGGTACTGGCAGCCGGTAGCGGTGAAACCGAGCTGTATATCCTGAACCCCGACTCAGGCGCCAAACCGGGAATGCGAGTCAGTTAATTGTCGTTACGCCTCCTATCACTCTGCCTCCTGTTGAGCGGATTTTTCTCTGCGCCGACACTGGCCCTGAATTCCAAGGAAATCTACCAGCTCAATGAACAGCGGGTTTTCCAGGTACGCGTGCTGAATCGGGAGACCGGCAAGAAATCCAGCATCGGTTCCGGCTTTATCGTTGGCGACGGTAGCCAGGTCGCGACCAACTATCACGTCATCAGCCAGGTCGTCCTCGAACCCGAACTATTCTACATTTCGTTCACCGGTAAGGACGGGCAGGAAGGCGAATTAAAGCTGCTTGGTCTCGATGTGGCCCACGATCTGGCGTTGCTCGGCGCTGACGAACCAATTGGTGAAGCGATCGAAATGAGCCCGCTACCACCCCGCGGTGCACCGATTTTCGCCATGGGTAACCCGCTCGATCTCGGTCTTACCATTGCGGTGGGCACCAATGGCGGTATTTTGAACCAGACCGACGACAGCCGCATCCTGTTTTCAGGTAACCTGAACCCCGGTATGAGCGGCGGACCCACTTTTAACGAGAGGGGCGAGGCGATCGGGATAAATGTTGCCACTGCGCGCAACGCTATCAGCTTCATCGTACCGTCCCGTTTTTTGAACGACCTAATCGAACAATCAATGGCTGCAGCCATTAATGACGAAACCGATTTAAAGGCTGAAGTGGCGCGCCAGGTGCTGGCGTATGAAAGCAGGTATATCGAGCAGCTTCTGGAAGGTGACTGGCCCAGCCTCGACCTGCGCCAGGTCAGGTTACCGGGCATTATCTCGCCAACCGTGCGCTGCTGGGACAATAGCGCAAAACTGAGCGCCATCGCACGCTACAAACGCTACCAGATCCGCTGTGCCAACAAGAATCATGTCTATCTCGACGGGGACAACAAGTTTGTCGGCAACCTGATCTACGAGTATTTCTGGCTTGAATCTGAGGATCTCAATGCGCTGCAGTTTTACAACCTGTATGAAAATTTGAACAAGGATCAAATCGAGTCAAAACTGGATCGAGACGTAGTCAGCAATTTCAATTGCCGCAACTGGTTCATCGAAGTGTCATCGCAGGAATTGAAAAGCAATCTTTGCCGGCGTGAATATGTCGAGTACGAAGGCATGAGCGACGTTCTGTTTACCGCTGCCCTGACTGGTCATAGCAACCAGGGGTTTTTCATAACCCTGATCATGACGGGGGTTGATTTCGAATCGACTTTGCCGCTGATTCAAAGATTTCTGGAGCAGATCGAATGGAAGCCCTGATGCTCGAAATCAGCACCCGCGGGCTGCATCGATACCAGCAGATTGATGGTGAAGTGACGACAATTGGCCGCGCGCTGGACAACGATATAATCTTGTCCGATCCCACCGTTGCACCACATCATCTGAAAGTCACCCGTCACAGTGACGGTTCGATCGAGCTGGTCAACCTGACCGAGGTAAACCCGACCCGGGTGAACAATCAACGCCTGCAATCTATGCTGGCTGAAAAGCTCCCGCTGAAACTCGAAATGGGGCGCGTCCAGGCACAGCTGATACCGCGCGATCACGCCGTTGCAAATACCCGGCCTCTAGCCGGTAACGGGCACGGAAACCATTTATTCGGCAGCAGCTACTGGACCGTATTCCTGGTACTGGCCTGCCTGTTGTTCGGCGGCATGGAATTCTTCCTGAACTCCTACAATACGGTCAAATGGAGCGACCTGTTGAAGTACGTGTTGCGCGAAACGATACTCACCATCGGTGTTTTCGTGCTGGCCTTGTCTATCCTGGAGCGACTGCTGGTAAACCGTTGGGAGATCAGGCAGTTGATTACTGCGGTTTGCCTGGTGTACCTGCTGTTTGATTTCGTCTCAATGTCAGGTCATGGTTTAAATTACCTGTTCTCGGCGAGCTGGCCGACAACATGGCTTCACTTCGGTTGGTACCTGACATTTATCCCCTGCGCGATCGCCCTGTACCTTATCCATATTTCCCATTTAAAGCACAGCCGGGCTATCCTGCTCGCTATATTGATCGCCAGCCCGATTGCGCTTCCTTCGATCCTGCAGAGCCCGCAGTTGAGAACGCTACTCGACGATTTCAGTCCCGCGGCAAGGTACCAGAACAGCCTCAGCGCGTTTGACTGGCGCCTCAAGGACAGCGTAACCATCGACAGCTTTGTCGAGCAGGCACGGGAGCTTGCACCCGGTGAGTTTGCCGACTGAAGCGCAATCCCGATGGGGATACTTAATAAAGACCTCAGGTAAATTCGGTATTTTTCATCAGGGTCAGGCCTTATAATCCGCCCATGTCAGAATACCTGCTACTTTTGGTCGGCACCGTATTTGTCAACAACATCGTGTTGGTGAAATTCCTTGGCCTGTGCCCGTTCATGGGGGTGTCGCGCAAGATCGAAACCGCTATCGGCATGAGTGCAGCCACCACCTTCGTGCTGACCCTCTCGGCGGTGCTTAGCTACCTGATAAACACCTGGGTGCTGGCGCCGCTGGAACTCGAGTACCTGCGCACAGTCGCCTTCATAATCGCCATTGCGGCGGTCGTCAATTTCACCGAGATGGCGGTTCACAAAACCAGCCCCTTGCTATACAACGTGCTGGGCATATTCCTGCCACTGATAACCACTAATTGTGCCGTGCTCGGTGTCGCCCTGATAAACGTCCAGCAACAGAACAGCTTTTTTGAGTCGGCAATCTACGGGTTCGGCGCAGCGCTCGGATTTTCGCTGGTACTGATCCTGTTCGCCGCAATGCGTGAACGCATCAACGTCGCAGATGTACCGGCACCGTTCAAGGGCTCTGCAATCGGCCTGGTTACTGCGGGACTCATGTCGCTGGCATTCATGGGTCTCGGTGGACTGGTCAAGGTTTAGGCGGTGATTCTCGCGATTCTCACCATCAGCGCGATGGCTGGATTGTTCGGCCTCGTCCTCGGCTATGCCGCTATACGCTTCAAGGTCGAAGGCAACCCGGTGGTGGATCAAATCGACGCACTATTGCCGCAGACCCAGTGTGGGCAATGCACCTATCCCGGATGTCGTCCCTACGCCGAGGCCATCGCCAGCGGCGAAGCACCGATCAATCAATGTCCGCCCGGAGGACAGGCAACCATCGCCGCACTCGCCAGTTTGCTGGATACCGAGGTGCTCGAACTCAATGCGGAGCACGGTGAACATCTCGATGTGCCATTGGTGGCGGTGATCGACGAACAAACCTGCATCGGCTGTACTTTGTGCATTCAGGCCTGTCCGGTGGACGCAATCCTCGGCGCGTCGAAGCACATGCATACCGTAATTGCGGAAGAATGTACCGGCTGCAAACTCTGCCTGCCGCCCTGCCCGGTCGATTGCATCGACATGATACCGTCACAGCAAACCATTGATGACTGGAAATGGTCGGCGCCACGGGATCTGCTGCAAGAGGTGCAGGATGCTTAAACTGCATCAATTTCACGGTGGCCTGCATCTCGATGGGCACAAGACAGAATCGCTTGGCCGCGGGTTACAGCAGGCGACTCTCCCCAAACGCCTGTTCCTGCCCCTAAGGCAACACATCGGTGAATACAACAAAGCGCTGGTCGAACCTGGCGACCGGGTTTTAAGAGGCCAGGTGATCGCGGCTAATCCGACGCTGATTTGCGCCCCGGTGCATGCCCCGACATCGGGGGTGGTCAGTGCAATCGGCGACTACCAGGTAGCACACCCGTCAGGACAGTCCGACACCTGTATCGTCATCGACGTCGACGGCAAGGACGAGGCGGTCGAGTCGATCTCGCTTGATCCGGGCAAATTGACCTCTAGTGAAATGATCGAACGGATTTGTCGTGCGGGTATTGTTGGACTCGGCGGCGCGGCTTTCCCGACTTCGCCAAAACTTTCACGTGGCAAAGCGAACGGTATCGATACCCTGATTATTAACGGCGTGGAATGCGAACCCTACATAACCTGTGACGATATATTGATGCGTCACTATGCAGCCGAGGTGTTGCGCGGAACCGGGTACCTGCAGCAAATTCTGCAGCCGGGCAGAACCATGATCGGCATCGAAGACAACAAGCCCGAAGCAATCGCGGAAATGTCGAAAGCGTTTGCGCAAAATCCGCTGGCAAATACCGAGATTGTTCCAATCCCGACGATTTATCCATCGGGAGGTGAAAAGCAGTTAATCCAGATCCTGACCGGCGAAGAAGTTCCCCACGGTCAGCTCGCGTTTGACATCGGCCTGTTTTGTCAGAATGTCGGCACCTGCGTCGCGATTACGCGCGCGCTTGAAAAGGATGAACCGCTGATTTCACGCGTGGTTACGATAACCGGAGACAATATTGTCGAGCCAGGCAACTGGGAAGTTCGACTTGGTACCCCGATCAACCACCTGATCGAGCTTGCGGGAGGTTACGGCGACGCCGCTGGCGAACACCTGGTTATGGGCGGACCGATGATGGGATTTTCACTTTCCAGCGACCAGGTACCAATCGTCAAGGCCAGCAATTGCATTATGGTAATGCGCGAGGAAACGATTCCACAGGCCCCGGGCTATCACGACGAATGTATTCGCTGCAGCAAGTGTACCGAGGTTTGTCCGGCGCAACTGCTGCCGCAACAATTATACTGGCATGCGCGCGCGCAGGCCTGGGAACGCACCCAGGAATTTCATCTGTTCGACTGTATCGAATGCGGTTGCTGTTCGGCAGTTAGTCCCAGTCAAATTCCACTGGTGCAATATTACCGTGCTGCCAAGAGTGAAATCGGGGCCGCGCAAAAAGCGCAATTCAAGTCCGATCGGGCTCGCGTAAGATTTGAGTTTCGTGAAAAGCGCCTGTTGTTGAAGCGGCAGAAGGACGAGGAACGTCGACGCCTGAAACGCGAAGCGTTGCAGAAAAAACGAGCCGAACCCGGTGCCGCCGAACCCGCTCCTGACCCGGTGCAGGCGGCACTGGAGCGAGTCAAGGCCCGCAAGAAATCGATACGGAAGGAGTCGCAATGACCAACGTCATCGTTTCTTCCCCCTTCGTGACTCCGGGCAACAAACTCAAACGCCTGATGCTCCAGGTCATCATCGCCCTGCTGCCAGGCACGCTGGCTTATGCCTGGCACTTCGGACCCGGTGTCATCATCAATATTGTCCTCGCGGTACTGTTTGCGCTGGCGTTCGAAGCCGGCATTCTCAAATTACGGGCCAAACCGGTGATGCCGCACTTGACCGATTACAGTGCGGTAGTGGCGGCCTGGCTGTTCGCACTGTGCCTGCCGATGCATTCGCCCTGGTGGCTGGTGCTGGTAGGCGTCGGTTTCACCATGATAGCCGGCAAGCATTTATATGGCGGACTTGGATTCAATCCGTTCAATCCTGCCATGGTGGGCTACGTGGTGCTGCTGATTTCTTTTCCGCGCGAAATGACTACCTGGTATTTACCTGCCGCGGTGAGCGGAGAAACCCTGAGTCTTACCGACGCACTGCGCTACAGTTTCGGCAATGTCGACATCAGCCAGTGGGACGCCCTCAGTTCGGCAACGCCGCTGGACCAGGTCAAAACCGCGGTCGGACAAAGTATCAGCATCAGTGAAATTCGAACATCACCAGTCTTCGGGGAGTTTGGCGGCAAGGGCTGGGAGTGGATCGCTTTGGGGTGGTTCATCGGTGGTCTGTGGTTACTGCTGACGCGCACCATCCGCTGGCATATACCCGTCGCCCTGCTCGGCGGAGTACTTGGCATGGCCGCTTTGTTTTACCTGGTTAATGCGGAAATATACGCTTCACCTCTGTTTCATCTGCTCTCCGGGGCGATCGTAATCGGCGCATTCTTCATCGCTACCGATCCGGTTACCGCGGCTACTACCGATATGGGGCGCGTCGTGTACGGTTTCCTCATCGGTGTGCTGATTTATATCATCCGGGTCTGGGGCGGCTACCCGGACGGTGTTGCATTTGCCGTATTGCTGACAAATATGTGCGTACCGCTTATCGACTACTACACACAACCTCGAACATACGGCGAGAAATGATCGCCATAAACCGACGTCAGATTCTGCTTTCAGGGGTTTTCCTGTCGCTGTTCGCGGTCGTCGGCACAACCCTGGTCGCGATCACCGAATACAGCACCGGTGCGGCAATAGCCGAGAACGAGCGCCAGGTGCTGTTGCGCAATCTCTACGCGCTGCTGCCCCGCGACCAGCTCGATAACGATATCGCAACCGATACCCTGGAACTGCCTGCGTCGACCCTGCTGGGTACCGATGATGTTTCTACCGTGTATCGGGCACGGATGCTGGGAGAGCCGGTGGCGGCAATTTTTAATAGCGTCGCGCCCAACGGCTATAACGGCAAGATACATCTGCTGGTTGGTGTTTATATCGATGGCAGGCTGGCCGGCGTGCGCGTCGTCAAGCATGCCGAAACCCCGGGACTTGGCGATGCAATCGAGATCAGGAAATCACCCTGGATCAAGGACTTTGCGGGTAAGTCACTGGACAGCCCGAGCCAGGAGCGCTGGCTGGTAAAACGTGATGGTGGGGATTTCGACCAGTTTACCGGCGCAACTATCACACCGCGCGCGGTAGTCGCTGCAGTGCGTAATACACTGCTGTACTATCAGCAAAACGCTGATATGATTTTTGATTAGATGGCAGGACATGACGACCAGACTCGAAATTTCGCGTAACGGCCTGTGGAGCAACAATGTTGCCCTGGTGCAACTGCTCGGGCTGTGTCCGTTGCTGGCCGTCACCAGCACCGTGGTAAACGGGGTTGTCCTCGGCATCGCCACGTTGATTACGCTGCTGCTGTCGAACACGATTGTTTCGCTGATCCGGGGCTTTGTACGCAACGAGGTGAGGCTGCCGGTATTCGTCCTGATCATCGCCTCAGTGGTCACCATAATCGAATTGACGATGCAGGCCCTGTTCTACGATCTCTACCTGGTACTCGGCATATTCATCCCGCTAATTGTCACTAATTGCGCGATCATCGGTCGAGCCGAGGGATTTGCATCACGCAACCCGGTAGGTCCCGCCGCCCTGGACGGTTTAATGATGGGCTTCGGTTTCCTGGTCGTGCTGGCACTGCTTGGTGGAATGCGTGAAATAATCGGATTTGGCACGCTGTTTGCCAACGCTGAATTGATGTTCGGAGAGGGCGCCCAATCCCTTAAGCTCGAAATCAGCCCCGATTACTCGGGATTCCTGCTGGCAGTGCTGCCACCGGGAGCATTCTTCGGCCTGGCGATCCTGATAGCCGCCAAGAACTGGCTGGATCTGCGCCCGCAGGAAAAAACGGAAATGGTCGCTCCAGCGCCTGAAAGTGCATGAACGCGCACAAGCGATACGAGATTTTTTCGCGTTTACGCGAACACATCAAGCAACCCCGTTCAGAGCTTGAATACCAGTCGAACTTCGAACTGCTGATTTCGGTATTGCTGTCGGCGCAGGCTACCGATATCAGCGTTAACAAAGCCACCGCAAAGCTGTACCCGGTGGCGAACACCCCGCAGAAAATGCTGGCGCTCGGTGAAGCCGGCGTGAAGCAGTACATCAAGACCATCGGGCTGTTCAACTCGAAAGCGAAGAATATCATTGCCACCTGCAAGATCCTGCTCGAGCAGCATGATGGCGTCGTACCCGATGACCGCCAGTCCCTGGAAGCGCTACCCGGTGTAGGGCGCAAAACTGCGGACGTGATTCTGAATGTCGCTTTCGGTCAGCCTACGGTCGCGGTAGACACGCATATTTTTCGCGTCTCCAACCGCACCGGTATCGCGCCGGGAAAAGATGTTCTCGCGGTAGAGAAGAAACTGCTCAAATTCGTCGCTGACGAGTTCAAACTCGATGCCCATCATTGGCTCATCCTGCACGGACGCTATACCTGTATCGCGCGAAATCCACGCTGCGGTAGCTGTATCATCGAAGACCTGTGCGAATTCAGGCAAAAGAATATTGATTAGAGAAAGATAAATGTTGCAGTCACGTGATGAAGTGCGCCAGGTTTACCTCGGCGTATGGCAAAAGATCCAGCAAAACCTGGTGCTGGAACCGATGGAAGCATTGATCGCCGATATCATCGAAATCCACCCCGAGTACCATGCCCTGCTTGGCGCCGGCGATGACGTCAGGCACGAGGAATTCACCCCGGAACAGGGACAGACCAATCCTTTCCTGCATATGGGCATGCATATCGCGCTGCGCGAGCAGGCTGGCACGGACAGGCCCGCGGGCATCAGGAAGATACACCAGAAACTGGTCAGCAAACAGGGTGCTCATGAAGCGGAACATGCAATGATGGAATGTCTCGGCCAGACGCTGTGGACTGCCCAGCGCAACAACCAGCCTCCGGACGAACCTTCTTATCTCGACTGCCTGCGAAAGTTGTAAAAGTGAGATTTACCTGACATTGATTCAGGTATAAGCTAGCAACCTGAGGAGCTGGATCGACGCCATGGCTGACCCATTCAAACTGCTTGTATTACCCGGCGACGGCATCGGTCCCGAAGTGGTGTCGGCGGCGCTAAGAGTGTTCGAAAAGCTTTGCCGGCTCGAGCAGATCGAAACCGAAATTCAGCACGACCTGCTGCACGGCGCTGCCTGGGAAAAATACGGCAGCTTTTGTCGCGATGAGACCGTGGCTAGCGCGCAACGGTCCGATGCACTGTTGATTGGTGCAGTGGGCGGGGCACAGTGGAACAACCTGCCGCCAGATGGTGCTACCCCGGCCGAGCGTGACGGGTTGATGCGTATGCGCGAAGAACTTCAGACCTATGCCTGCCTGCGGCCATCGCGTGCCTATGAGCCCCTGCTGACTCGCACTCCATTCAGGCCCGAGGTCGTTGCCGGGGCAGATATCCTGGTACTGCGCGAACTCTGCGGCGGCCTCCCCTATGGCACCCCGCGCGGTATCGACAAGCTCGACGACGGCAGTTTTCAGGCTTACGACGCTAACTTCTACAGCAGCGAAGAAATTCGTCGCTGCGCGGTGGTGGGATTCGAAGTTGCGGCAGGTCGTCGCGGCAAGCTAACCTCGATCGACAAATCCAACGTCATGGAAAGCGGCATGCTGTGGCGTCGTATCGTCAGCGAAACAGGCGCCGATTATCCCGCGATAGAACTCGAGCATCTTTATGCCGATAACGCGCTGTATCAAATGATGCTGCGCCCTACGGATTTCGACGTGGTCCTGGCCGACAATATATTCGGTGATCTTGCCTCCGACCTGGTGGCGAGTTATGCCGGGTCGCTAGGCATGCTACCCTCGGCTTCATTGTGCGGATTGAACTCCGGGAAACCGGCAATTTACGAGCCGGTACACGGTACCGCGCCCGATATAGCGGGACAGGGGATAGCTAATCCGATCGGAACTATTCTTAGTGTTGCAATGATGTTCGACTACAGCATGCAACGTAAGGACCTGGCCATGCGCATCGAAAATGCGGTCGATCAATGCCTGCTGGCGGGTGTACTGAGTGCAGATCTCGGTGGCAGCGCGTCCACCGATCAAGTCTGTGAACAAATTCTTTCAGCATTGAATTAAAGACCAATTATGACTGACTCCAGCGAATTGAATGTAGGCGAAGCCACCATAGCATTACTCGAAAAATATGGCGTAGATACACTCTTCGGTATTCCCGGGGTGCATACGCTCGATTTTTGCAAGGGACTCAATCGAAGCTCTATCCGGCACGTGCAGGCACGCAACGAACAGGGCGCCGGTTTCATGGCCGATGGTTATGCCCGCGCATCGGGTAAGCCAGGGGTGGCGCTGGTTATTTCCGGCCCCGGCGTTACCAATACACTGACCGCGATCGGACAGGCCTATGCCGACAGCATTCCAGTGCTGATGCTCTCCGCCGACGCGGCCAGTTATACGCTCGGTAAGGGCTGGGGGTGCCTGCATGAAGTCCCCGGCCTGACCGACACCACTGCACCGCTCACGGCATTTTCCGCAACCGCAATGACCGCGGAGGAAGTTCCCGGCCTGATCGCTAAAGCCTTTTCAGTTTTTGCCAGCGAGCGCCCGCGCCCGGTGCATATCGCGATTCCCATCGACGTCCTGGCAATGCCGGCAACGGGTGACTGGCAGGCAATCGAACTGCCCACACGACCGGCACCGACAGCGAGGAAAATCGAGCGCGCCTGTGAACTGTTACGCGCTGCTGAGCAACCTATGATCTGCGTTGGAGGCGGCGCCTGGATGGCCAGCGAGGCGATCACGGAAATCGCGCAAAGACTTGGTGCGGCGGTGATTGGCAGTACCGCGGGCAAGGGTGTCATCGATGATTCACACCCGCTTTCGCTGAGTGCCGGTACGGTGCGCGGCGAAGTCCAGCGCTACTTGAAAAATGCGGATGTAGTACTCGCGCTCGGCACCGAACTCTCCGAAGTCGACAGCTTCGTCGAAACGCTCGAAATCAACGGCAAGATAATCCGGGTCGACCTCGATCCGCGCAAAATGAATGATCTTTATCCAGCCGAAGTCGCCATAATCGGCGGCGCTAAAGCCAGTGCCGAGGCGATCGCCCGGAATCTGGGCGATGTCGATGTGCGCAGCGAAACCGTCGCCGAAGTGGCCGCGATTCGTGAGGACATCCGCAACAATTTAAGCGCCAGTGAAGTACGCCATTGCAAAACCCTGGATGTACTGCGCTCTGTCCTGCCCCCCGATACCATCGTTATGGGCGATATTTGCCAGCTGGTTTACACTGGCGCTTTTGCTTTCGACGTGCCGAAGCCTAAACTCTGGCATTACCCCGCCGGCTATTGCACGTTGGGTTGCGGTTTACCAGATGCCATCGGCGCCAGTCTCGCCCTGCCGGATGCGCCCGTCGTCAGCTTCGTCGGCGACGGTGGTTTCATGTTTACCGTACAGGAACTGGTGACCGCAGCCGAGCTCAAACTGGCGCTGCCAATCATCCTGTGGAACAACGACGGTTTAAAACAGATCCAGGATGATATGAAGCTGCGCAACATCGAATTGGTCGGCGTCAGCGGAATCAATCCGGACTTCATCGCGCTGGCGAAATCCTGTCACTGCCATGCCCGCAAGGTTGACAGCGCTCAGGATCTCCGGGATGCCGTTAACGCAGCGTTTACAGCCGATCGCCCCACTCTGATCGAAGTAAACGAATTCGCTTCGTGGCTGAGCCAGGCAATCGTTGATGGCAAGTGATGCCAGGGCATGCTTGAATTTCTGCAGGTGGGGCAGGCCTGCGCGCAACGCTAAGCTGCGATGAAGTCCCGACCATACCAGACCATTCAGCTCATGCTTTCTATATCGCTGCTGGGGCTTGTCATCGGGCTGACGACAGCCTTTGCAACCATCGGATTCGTCGAGCTGGTTCACTACCTGAACGATATTCTCTACGTCAGCGCATCTTCCCGCGCCGGAGTAGAAAACGGGCAACTCTGGCTAATCACTATCGCAAGCCTGACCATCGGTGGGCTGGTGGTAGGCCTGATTCTGCAATACGGGGTCGAACAGCAGGAACCGATCGGGCCTCAGGATACGATTTATGCGGTCCAGTTGCACGAGCGCCTGCCCTCACCCGTGTCAGGTGCCTCATCTACCATCGCCGCAATCCTGTCACTGGGCTGTGGTGCCTCGGTCGGGCAGTATGGTCCATTAGTCTACCTTGGCACGCTGGTCGGTCAGCTCGCTAATCGCTTGCGCTTCGGCTTAATGGATGTACGCAACATCGCTATCGCCTGTGGCGTGGCCGCGGCGATATCGACCGCCTTCAATGCGCCGATCGCAGGACTGATTTTCACCCACGAGGTTATCTTGCGCCACTACTCGCTGCGTATGTTTACCGCGGTCACCATTGCCAGTGCCTGCGGCTACCTGGTCGCAAACGTGATCTTCGATCATCCGCCATTGCTGCTGATTGAATTCACCGGCAGTTTTCACTGGGTGGAGTTTTTTCTGTTTGCGCTGCAGGGTATCACCTGCGGGATGCTGGCGGTTTTATTCCTGAAGATGCTTAAACATACCGTTTTATTTGCAAAGCGTATCAACGCACCACCAGCCTTAAAACCGATGTTCGCCGGGTTTATCCTGTCCCTGGTCGTGATGCAGATTCCGGAAGTACTGGGGGCCGGACAGGCGGTTTTAAACCAGGCGACACAGGGCGGTGTCTACAGCGCCGATTCGTTGCTGTTGATACTGGTTGCCAAACTACTGGTCACGGTGTTGTGCATTGGTTTCGGTTTTGCCGGTGGCGTCATATTCCCTTCCCTGTTGATTGGAGTTCTGTTCGGAGCGCTGTTCGCGTTGCTGGTGCCGGAATTGTTACTGGATAACTATTCCGGCATTTCGACTTACGCGATCTGCGGTATGGTCGCCATTATGGGTCCGATTATCGGTGCACCGATGACGGCCCTGCTACTCGTATTCGAGCTGACGCGCAGCTATGAAATAACGGTTGCCGCGATGGTTGCGATCGTGTTTGCTAACCTGACGGCTTACAACTGGTATGGTCGCTCCCTGTACGACTACCAACTCAAGGTGCGGGGCATCGATCTTTCCATGGGTCGCGAACGAGCTTACCTGTTACACCACAAGGTGGCCGAGCACGTCACCGAGGCACTGCCCGCGGTGCGACAATCCGCAAATCTCGGTGCACTGCGCCTGCAAATGAACGAAAACTCGAGTGCGGCCGCGGTTATTGTGGACGACGACAACAGGTACCTGGGGCAGATTTTTCAACATCAACTGCAGGAGCTCGATGACGAGGCCACGATCGGATCGATCGAACTTCAGCCGGGCAGTACATTTACTGAAAACACCAGTATCTGGGAGGCGATGGAAGTCATGCGCAGCTACTTCGGGGAGGCCATCGCGGTGGTTGATTCCGCCAGCGGTTTGTACCTTGGGGCAGTTCCCGAAGCAGTCGTTATCAATGCTTATCTCGATGCGGCCGAGGAACTACGTCGCGAAAAATATGAGGTGTGAGTGATGGAGTTGTATCAATTGATTATCAACCAGGCCGCCAACGCGCTCGACGAGGATGTCGGCAGTGGTGACATTAGCGCGAACCTGATCAACGCCGGGGCCTGGTTGGAGACCGAGCTGCTGGTGCGTGAAGACGCAGTGCTCTGTGGCTGCCAGTGGTTCGATGAAGTTTTTCGCCAATGCGATGACAAAATAAGTACGCGATGGCACGCCGGCGATGGCGATCGGATCACTGCGAACAGTGTTGTCTGTGAGGTTTCCGGCCCGGCGCGTGGCCTGCTGACGGCGGAACGCAGTGCGTTGAATTTCCTGCAAACACTCTCCGGCACCGCAACCCTGACACGAGCCTATAGCGACCGAATCAAGCATACCCGGTGCAAAATTCTCGACACGCGGAAAACCATTCCGCAGCTGCGCGTAGCGCAGAAGTACGCCGTCCTCTGTGGCGGGGGTAGCAATCATCGTATCGGTCTTTTCGATGCCTTCCTGATCAAGGAAAATCACCTGGCGGCCTGTGGCGGAATAGCGAATGCCGTGACGCGGGCCAGGGAGACGCACCCGGACAAGTTTCTCGAAGTTGAGGTAGAGGGCCTGGAGCAGTTGCAACAGGCAATCGATGCAGGGGTCGAACGCGCCCTGCTCGATAATTTTTCGCTTGCCGATATGGAACGCGCCGTCGAGCTCAATCAGCAACGCATCGAACTCGAGGCGTCGGGCAATATCGAAGAGGATAAACTGGCGCAGATCGCTGCTAGCGGGGTTGACTATATTTCGATTGGCGCATTGACCAAAAATCTTCGCGCTATCGATTTCTCGTTACGCTACCGTTGATTGCAGACCCCCATGGACAACCAACAATAGTCTGGCCCGGGGGACGCCGACAGTCGATAACAACCCTGCACTAACCCCGGCAGATTCACCGTTCGCTAAAAATGTACGCAGGCCAAACCGGACTATGCGCAAAATCTATAGCAGACGTTGTTTAATTCAATTTTCTTACCCGCGCCGACTGCCATAAAATGTTGACCAGTTGAAAGTTAACCATGTGACCGCAAATATTTCTGCTATTATCCTTATTTAACAACCACATAGCACAATAACTTAACGACCTATCGTAGGAGTCCAGGCATCAACGGCAGTCTTATTCTGATCAACCTGATCGGTGGTGTAGCCCTGTTACTATGGGGCCTGCGCATGGTGCGCATAGGAATTTCTGATAGCTGGGGCGGCGAAATACGCAGTGTACTTGGCGCCAGCTTGAATAATCGATTCAAGGCATTTCTGTCCGGGCTCGGCGTAACCATGCTGCTTCAGAGCAGCAGCGCTACAGCGCTGCTGACCGCATCGTTCAGCGGCCAGGGCATCCTGACTACCGCAACCGCACTTGCCGTATTACTTGGCGCCGACGTCGGCACTACCATAGTCGCGCAGATTCTGACCTTTGACTTATCCGCATTATCACCTGTGATGATTGCACTTGGCGTAGCGTAATTTACCTATTCGAGTGGAGGACGGAGCAAGGATGTCGGTCGACTGATGCTCGGCATAGGCATAATGTTACTGGCGCTGAAATTGATCGTGGCGGCGTCACTGCCGATGCGCGAGTCCGTAATCATCCAGCAGATATTTGTCGCCCTGGGCGAAGACCTCGTGCTAGCGGTCATCTTCGCCGTAATCATTGCCTGGGCTTCACATTCCAGCCTGGCCACCGTGCTATTGATAATCGCGCTCGCCAGCACCAATTCGCTGGATATCACCGTCGCCTTTACTTTCGTGCTCGGTGCCAACATCGGTAGCGCGATTCCTCCAATTATCGCCACGCTGGGCGCGAACCGTACCACCCGACAGCCACCCCTGGGGAATCTGTTGTTTCGAATATGCGGCGTCGTCATCGTTTTGCCTTTCATCGGCGTGATCGCACAACAGCTGTCTGCGCTCGACATCAGCCACGCCCGCCAGATTGCTAATTTTCATATGCTGTTCAATCTGGCCCTGGTGATAGTTTTCTTTCCGCTGATCGACCGCATGGTTTCACTTACCGAGCGCATGATCCCCAGGGACGCGGTCGAGGTCGATGAAATGAAACCCCGGGAACTGGACCGAAGCGCATTCGAAACACCTCTGGTAGCACTGGTCAACGCCGAACGCGAAGTCCTGAGAATGGGGGAAGTGGTCGAACGCATGTTGCGTAACGCTTTTATTGCACTTAAGAAAAATGACCATGAACTGGCGCAGAAAACTCGCAAAATGGACCATTTAACCAACCAGATGTACGATAACGTGAAGCGCTATCTGACCGCTTTGGCCCGTGAAACGCTGGGCGAAAACGAAAGCCGCCGTTGCACTGAAATTCTAAGTTTCGCGACCAACCTGGAGCACATCGGCGACATCATTTCGGGCGAACTGGTACACAACATACTGAGTAAAAAAGTAGCCACACGCAGCAAGATGTCGCTGCAGGATCGCGAAGATATCAATAACTTGTACCAACCCATACTGGTGTCTTTCCAACTGTCACTGAGCGTATTCACTTCCGGCGATGTACAGATGGCGCGACAACTGCTGGCCAAGAAATACAAGTTCATCAAGCGAGAGAAAAAAGCGGTCCTGAACCATCTCGAGAAACTGCGCGACGACGCGACTTACGATTCGAGGCTTAGCGCATTACAACTCGATGTACTGCGCGACCTCAGGCGAATCAATTCTTACCAGACCGCGGTCGCTTACCCGATCCTCGAAGAAGCCGGGCATCTACGCAGCAGCCGCCTACGCAGCCGCAAATCAGCGGCTAATAGCCCTATGCAGATAGATAACTCAAGCGAACCCTCGACCAGTAGCTAAAACGGCGATGAAATTCGGAATCTGTCACAAAGGCATTCTTTGCCTGTTACTGGCAATGCTCGCTTTGACGGTGCAGGCATCAGAAGAAAAGAAAATCAACGCACAACAGGCAGCCACTGCATGGCTAAAACTGGTGGACGAGCGGCAGTACCGGGAGTCGTGGGAAGAGACCGCAACCCTGTTCAGGGCGCAGGTGAACGCCAGTTCCTGGGTGCAGCAAATGACAGCCCTGCGACAACCCATGGGCGATGCCGGCAGCCGCGTACTGCTCGCTGCGACCTACGCTACCAGCCTGCCGGGTGCTCCGGACGGAGAATACGTGGTACTTCAGTTTAAAACCGTGTTCGAGCATAAGAAAGATGCGATCGAAACCGTGACGCCGATGCTGGATAATGGGCAGTGGCGCGTGTCCGGCTACTACCTACGCTGAATTCGCCAACAGTCCGCTTAAACCCGCTCAGGTAACGCCTGCTTAGCGATCGTTTAACGCATCCAGGCGCTCGAGCGTGCCTATATCGGTCCAGTCTCCACGGAAGATTTCACCCGTGACCTGGTGTTCTTCCGCTGCCGCAAACAGTAACGGTGCGAGTGCCTGCTTACCCGGCGTTAATCCGCTGAAAAAGCTGCGCTGGTACTGAGATATGCCGCTGAAAGTGTAGCGCGGTGACCCTTCGATTCCGATCATAGATTCGTTCAGCGTGAAATCCCCATCTGCATGATGTTGCGGATTTTCTACCAGCACCAGGTGGGCGACGCTGTCGAGATGCATCAGCCGGGTAAAGTCGTAGTTGGTAAATATATCCGCGTTGACAACGATGAAGCGCTCTCCAAGTAACGGTAACGCCTGCTGTATTCCGCCCGCCGTTTCGAGCGCTTCTGGCTCCTCGCTATACTCTATCGACAGGTTGAATGCGGCACCGTTGCCAAGCAGGTCGCGTATCTGATTCCCGTGCCAACTCAGATTGACGACCACTTCGCTGAAACCCGCCGCGGACAGGGCTTCCAGGTGGTGTACGATGAGCGGCTTTGCCTGCACCTCGAGCAGGGGCTTGGGCGTGACGTCCGTCAACGGGCGCAGGCACTCTCCCCTTCCGGCGGCCAAAATCATTGCTTTCATAGCTGGCTCACGATGTCACAACCGCGTCAATCCGCGCATTCAGCCCAAGTTGCTCAATGATAACGGAAAGGCCTTCAATCGACATATCGTCGGCGCTGACCTGGCGCACATACTCCAGTGTGCGCGGTATATCCTTGAGATAACCCGGTTTGCCATCACGAATCTTGAGGCGTGAAAAAATTCCAATTGTCTTTAGATGGCGCTGGGTTCCCATCAGGTTAAACCAGCGCATGAACTGAGCCGGTTCTGCGTCAAGCAGATCATTGACGCGAGCCCTTTCGTAGTAGTCCAGCGCAAGCTGTTCAACACGCGCCGGCGGCCAGTCGATATAGCAATCCCGCAACAGTGACACCAGGTCGTAAGTAAGCGGACCTTTTACCGCATCCTGAAAATCCAGAATTCCCGGATTATCGGTTTCGAGTTGCATCAGATTACGCGAATGATAATCGCGATGTACAAACACCTGAGGTTGTGCCAGCGCATTTTCGACCAGGGTCTGTTTGATCGACTGCCAGATCGACTGCTGCACCTGATCGAGTGAAATGCCAAGCAGTTTGCCGAGGAACCAGTCGTGGAACAGATCCATCTCCCGGTTTAATAGTGCCGTGTCGTAAAGCGGTAATTCGGCAGCATCGATACGCGTCTGCATCAATAAAAGAGCCTCGAGTGCATCCCCGTACAATAACGACTCATTTTCAGGGTTGAGTTGCGAGAGGTAATCCCTGCCGCCAAAATCAGTCAGCAAAAGAAATCCCTCGCCTGGATTTTGCGCAATTATTTCCGGTGCGTTTAAACCGGCACTGCGGAGTTTGCGCGCCACGGCGATGAACTGATCACAGGGCCCCCTGTCAGGAGGCGCATCCATTACGATCAACGATTCAGCATCGGTTTCGAGCCGCAGGTAGGATCGAAAACTGGCGTCCTCTGATGCCGGACTCAGGCGGTAGTCCCGGTAGCCAAGCTGATCCAGCCATCGGTTTAAATTTGTCGATCTGTCGCTCATAATGCAGTTACGGCTGCGATCCCGTTAAAAGGCCGGTATTATCGGTGAGTTCAACTGATCGACGCAACACTTTATCTTTAGATGAAAAGATGAGGCGTTGTAAATGTCACGCAGAAAACGAAGATGGTACACGGCATCGGAAAAGTCCGAGATGTGGGATCGCTGGCAGCGGGGTGAATCGCTTAATGCGATTGCCCATGCCTTTGAAACCAGTCATTCGGCAATTTCCAAAAACTTTGAGCGCTTCGGTGGT
>Ga0209678_1000021_pt1 | contig 80101 bp, 4 predicted proteins | sample WorMetilvaeELBA1_FD_187404 | JGI IMG/M metagenome (GOLD analysis project Ga0209678, IMG submission 187404) | Marine gutless worms symbiont microbial communities from Max Planck institute for Marine Microbiology, Germany - Olavius ilvae ELBA.1... ...
ACTTGGGAAAAAGGAAAGTAAAAGCGACCAATCCTCTGACATATTTTTTACCTCCACCAGGTATTTTGATGGAAGCATATGTTAATATTAATAAAAAGTCAATAAAAATAACTTAGCGCTTATGGGGGTGACCACGGCCGAGCAAGTCATTGCGCTTGTTGGTTCGCTTCCCTCTTTTTCCGCTTCCGCGGCTCCGGCAGAAGGCGAAACGAGCGGCGTCATCAATACAGGTCCGGGTTCAACCGGTTCGACAGGGGTTGATGCAGACGGCGGCAGCCCGGCTGTTGCCGCCCATGTCACGATTACCAGCCCCGGCGACAACAACAACCTTACCTTTACTGCCGCGACTGCCGGAACCGCTTTTAATGATGTAACGGTCGAGTATGTCAACGGTCTGACGGCCGGTGCCGTTTACGCAGGTGCTGGTCCCGGTCCAAAGAAACTGACCATCACGGTAGTTCCCGGTGTGACTACGGCACAGCATATCATTGATGCGCTTGGCGCGATTCCTCAATTTGAATTTACCGCAATTGCCGCGGAAGCTGCAGCCACCGGGGTGATCAACACGGCCTCCGCATCAACCGGTCTGACCGGCGGGCCTATCCCCCCGCCACAGATTGACACCCGGCGATGGATTTCCCTGAAGGCCGAAGTCGGCGACGTGGGTTTCGTAGGTATCGACGGTATAACCGTCCAGGCCGAAGATTTGATGGTGGCGGTCAATCAAGGTCTCGGGAAAAATGCCGCTGATCCCGCCAATCCCGGCGGGGACCTTGAAAACAAAACCGTGGCGGATTTTGAAACCACACCGCTTATCGTCAACACCGGCATCGACCAAACAGATACAATGGCCGTTGATTTTGCAGGATCAAACGGCGAGCTGCTCGAGGCCTCAGGCCATATAAACATTGGCGTGTACGGCTTTTTCCATGTCTCCGGAGGTTTTGCCTTCACCAAGAAGACCGAGTCGGTAAACCTGTATGACACAGTGACCGGCACGCTGGATGCCAACCCGACCCAGGTCAATGTACTCACCCTGGGCGCGAGCAATGTGAATGCATTCGCCGGGGTGAACGGGCCGTACTGGACCGACCTTGACCACAGCGGCACGGTAACCTGGACGAATGAAAAAGGGGAGCCGCAGGATGAAGCCACCGCGGACCTGAACCACGACGGGATCGTGGATCCTGACGAGACCGCCGAACTGAGCGAGGCGGCGGTCGGGCTGAACCTGCAGAACGTCAATTTCGCCCTGGCCATGATGTCGCCGAAACCGCCTCCGGCTGAAACACAGCAGGGAGCCCAGCAGGCCGCCCGCGTGACCATGGTCAGCCCCGGCCCCAACAACGACCTCACCTTTACCGCGGCAGTCGCCGGCGCCGGCTTTAATCAGGTGACCGTCGAATATGTCAACAGCGACCACACGGAAGCGGTTTACGACCCTGTCGCCAAAAAACTGACAATATCGATAAAGCCGGGAGAAACCAGGGCAGCCGACGTCATTACTTTGATGGACGGGGTGGGGGAATTTAGCGCCACAGCGGCGGAAGCCGGCGTTGACGGGGTGATCAACACCAAGTCCGACTCCACCCTAAGCACCGGCACAGATTCTGCGGCGGCCCATGTCGCCATTGAAAGCCCCGGCCCTAATAACGACCTTAGCTTTACCGCGACCGCTACCGGTCCTGATTTTAATAATGTGACAGTCGAGTACGTCAATGGTTCAGCGGCTGGAGTCAGCTACGATGGCACTGCCCAGAGACTGACAGTAACCGTAATACCTGGCGTCACCACCGCCGCTGAAATCATCGCTCTGACAAGCGGTCAGCCATTCACGGCGACTGCAGCGGAAGGCGGTGCCGGCGGAGTGATTAATACGTCGCCCGGCTCAACCGCTGCCACCGGTACCGGCGCGGCCGCCGCCTACGCCAAAGTGACCACACCCGGACCGGATAATGATCTTATTTTTGTCGGCAACGCAGCGGGTATCGATCTTAATCAAGTGACTGTTGAATATGTCAATGGCGCTAAGGCCGGCGCGGTTTACAACAACACGGCGAAAAAGCTGACCGTCACCGTGGTGCCGGGTGTTACGACCGCGGCTAATGTCATAACCCTGCTCGGGTCGGTTCCTGAATTTAACGCGATATCAGGAGAAGGCGATTCCTCCGGGGTGATCAACACGGCCCCCGGTTCAACGGATTCCACCGGCACTGCCCTGGAGAAAGCCCATGCAACGATTACCAGCCCGGGTAGCAACAATGATTTGACCTTCACGGCCGCCACCGCGGGCGATACTTTCAACGAGGTGACGGTTGAATATGTTCACGGAACCGCGGCGGCCGCCCAATATCTTGCCTCTACTAAGACCCTGAAAATTACAGTAGTGCCGGGAGTGACAACGGCGGCGGAGGTCATTACCCTGCTGGACGGTGTAACGGAATTTAACGCGGCCGCTGCTGAGGCGGGCACCGGCGGTGTCATCGATTCCGCCGACGCATCCACGGGTACTACCGGCGGAACCGCCCAGCCCCCGCCACCGGTTGACAAGCGCAAGTGGATCGGGCTGAAGGCGTCAGTGGGCAGTGTGGGATTCGTCGGTATCGACGGCCTGACCGTGCGGGCGGATGACCTGATGGTCGCCATCAATCAGCGCTTCGGTCAGATCACCGGGGTTCCCGGCCCGCCTGCACCCGGCACCACCACCCCCACCTTGATAAACCTTGACAACACAGCAATGGTGGACTTTGAAAGCACGCCGCTTAATGTGAAGACCGGGTCCGGTGACACGGACTTCATCACCTTTGATTTTGCCGGCCGCCATGGCAACCTGCTCGAGGCCGCCGGCAGTGTGACCATTGATGTGTTCGGTTTTTTCTATGTGTCAGGCAGTTTTGCCTTCACTAAAAAGACCGAGACGGTTCAGTTATATGACACGGAAAAAGAAAAATCCGGTCAAGAGGTCGAGGTCGACCTGCTCACTGTGGGTGCCGGAAATGTAAATGCCTTCGCCGGGGTGAACGGGCCCTACTGGGTCGACATGGACGGCAGCGGTGATCTTTCCTGGGTGGATGAAAACGGCGTAACCCTGGATCGGGCTGATGCCAATCTCAACCACGACGGCATCGTCGATCCTGACGAGACCGAGGAACTCAATGAAGAGGCAATGGGGTTTGCCCTTGCCGATGTCAATTTCGCCCTGGCCATGATGACGCCCCATAAGCCTACCGGACCGCCTCCGGTATATCATCCGGCCCACGTGACCATGGTCAGCCCGGGCCAGAACAACGACGTCACTTTCACGGCCAAGAAGGCAGGCCCCTATTTCAACGATGTGACCTTTGAGTATGTCGACGGCCCCGAGCTGAAAGCCTCCTATAACAGCGCCATCAGGAAATACACGATCACGGTGGTTCCCGGTGTTACCACGGCGGCGGACATCATCAGCCACATGGAGGCCAGCCAGTATTTTATTGCCACGGCGGCGGAAGCCGGCACGGACGGGGTGATCAACACCAGGGCAGGCTCCACCGAAACTACCGGTTCAGGTTCTGCACCTGCCACGGTCACAATCGCAAGCCCCGGCCCGAATAACGATGTCACCTATACGGCCACGGCCAACGGCACTCAATTCAACGATGTAACCGTAGAATATGTCAACGGCCTGGCGGACGCTGCGGTGTATGATGCTGCTGCCAAGAAACTGACCATCACCGTGGTGCCAGGCGTTACCACGGCTGCCAGAATAATCGAAGTGTTGACAGCATCATCGGTAACGGAATTTGAAGGTATTGCCGAGCAAGACGAAGACCGCGGGGTGATCAACACAAAAGGCGGGTCAACGGCAAAAACCGGCAACGGACCGGGAACCCTAAAAAATGCCAATGTGACTGTCAGAAGTGTCGGCCCGAGTAATGATCTTACCTTTACCGCCGTTACGCCCGGACCGGAGTACAACAACGTGACGGTGGAGTATATCGGCGGCGCATCCCTGGGCGCGGTTTACAACAATGCCGACAGTACCGACAAGAGGTTGACCATCACCGTTATTCTCGGCACTACCACCGCAGCCCAGATCCTCGGGGTACTAGAAGGCACTCCGTTTACAGCGGCAGCAGCGGAAACCGGTACCGGCGGGGTCATCAACGACCTTGTTTCCGCTACGACCGGCATTACCGGGAACAGTGTGGCGGCGGCTGAAGCGGCACATGCAACGGTTACAATCGACGGTACCCATAATGATCTCAAATTCACGGCCACCACACCCGGTATTGCTTTCAACGGAGTGACCATAGTCTATGAAAAGGGCAGTGAGGCGAGTGCTTCCTATTACGGACCGACCAAGACCCTGACCATTACTGTTGTCGAAAATGTCACCACAGCCGGCCAGGTTATCACACTCCTGGAATCCCTGCCTGAATTTTATGCGACTGCAGCAGAAGAGGGTACGGACGGCAAAATCATCCCGGCCCCCGGAAAAGCTATCCCGGCTTCCGTGTCAACCGGTTTCACCGGCAGCGACGCCAATGTCGCCCGGGTCATTGTCAAAAGCCCGGGTGATGATAATGACCTGAAATTTACTGCAAAGTCGGCAGGGCCGGACTTCAATAACGTAACCATTAGGTATGTCAACGGAACTGCTCCCGGTGCGCTGTACGATGTCCTCACCAAGACCCTGACCATTACCGTTGTGCCGGGGGTGACCAAGGCTTCCGATGTCATCACTCTGATGCTCACGTTGCCCGAGTTTATCGCAGTTGCCGTGGAAGGCGACGCGAGCGGGGTCATCAACACGGCATCCGCATCAACGACATTAAACGCTCAAGTTCTGTTACCCATGAGCGGCGCCAATAATGATCTGCTTATCGTTGCCAAAACACCTGAACCCCAATACGGCGAAAATGCAATCTCACTGGTAATTGACAACAGCATCAGCCAGAACGTAGAGACCGCCTACAATAAAACCGCCAAAACTCTGACCATCACTGTGAAGGACACTGTTACGGCCGCCATGGTGCGGGATGCGGTAAACAGTGCCACCGGCATTCCCTTTGAGGCGCGGCTGGATACAACCGCAGATAGCCTGAATAATGGAACCGGCGCAGTTGTCGCGGCCAACGGCACGACCAGCTCTGTTGTAGTTGCGGTTAAGGCCGCTGTTACCATGGTGAACCCCGGTCCCAATAACGATCTGACCTTCACCGCGGCAAATGAAGGCGCAGCTTTCAACGGTGTAACGGTCGAGTATGTCGAAGGCCAGGAAGAAAGCGCGGCCTACACGGACGACGGTACTGCCAAAAAGCTTACCATCACCATAATCCCCGGTGTGACCACGGCGGCAAAAATTGTGACCCTGATGGAATCGGTTGCCGAATTTACGGCCGCCGCCGCGGAAGGCGGAACGGACGGCGTCATCGACACGGCATCCGCATCAACGACCTTAAACGCTCAAGTTCTGTTACCCATGAGCGGTGCTAATAATGATCTGCTTTTTGTTGCCAAAACACCTGATTCGCAAAACGAGGATAATTCAATCTCCCTGGTATTTGATAACGGCATCAGCCAGAATGTCGAGACCGCCTACAATGAAACCGCTAAAACTCTGACCGTAAAAGTGAAAGATAACACGGTTACTGCCGCCGATGTGCGGGACGCGGTAAATGCTGCCGCCGGCATTCCCTTTGCAGCGCGGCTGGATACAACGACCGATTCTGACAATAATGGAACGGGAACAGTTGTCGAGGTCAGCGGCAAGAGCAGCACGGTCAAGGCCCATGCAAAAATGGTCAGCCCCGGTGACAACAGCGATCTGACTTTTACAGCAAAAACTGCAGGCTCCGATTACAACAATGTAACGGTCCAATTTGTAGAAGGTCTGGGAGCGGTGCCGCCGGTCACAACCAACTATGATCCGCTTACCAAAAAACTAACCATCCCGATAACCCCCGGCGTTACCACCGCTGCACAGGTTATGGTTCTCATGGCGGCGGTTCCCGAGTTTACGGTGACTCCGGCCCAAGGCGGTACCAGCGGGATTATCAACACGGCCGCTAAATCCACCGGTGCTACCGGTGGGGTCGCGGACCTCTCCGGCATGGTGGATGATGAGCGCAACTGGCTTTCTCTGAAAGCCAGTGTCGGACTGGCCGAATTTGTCGGCGTCGACGGCATGACTTTACGGGCCGAAGATTTGATGGTGGCGGTCAATCACGGCGGAGGCCGAACCATCCCAGTTATTGGTCCTCCGCCCCCTGACCCGACGCCCGGCGCGCCGCCTGTCAATTTGAATCCGACAGTGGTAGACTATGAAGCCACTCCTCTGAATGTGAAGAACGGTCCCGGCGACACCGATTTCGTCACCCTTGATTTTGCCGGGACAAACGGCGAACTGCTCGAGGCCTCAGGAAGGGTGGCTATTGACATGTTCGGCTTTTTCCATGTGTCCGGGAATTTTGCCTTTACCAAGAAAACCGAGTCCGTGCTTCTGTATGACACGCTAACCCAGAAAGCGCACAAAACGGAAACCACGGTGGACGTGCTCACGGTGGGCGCCAGCAAAGTGAATGCCTTCGCCGGGGTCAACGGTCCCTACTGGACCGACATGGACGGCAGCGGTGATATATCCTGGGTTGATGAAAACGGGCTTCCCATGGCGCCAGGGGCTGCGGATCTCGATGCCGACGGCATTGTCGATCCTGATGAGACCGCTGAACTCAGTGACTCGGCCATGGGGCTGTCCCTGGAAAATGTCAATTTTGCCCTGGCCCTGATGAGCCCGAAAACCCTGCCCGAGGATTACACACCTCCGACGCTTCCCAATGCCGACGTGACCATCATCAGCCCTGGCGGAGACAACGATCTTACCTATACAGCCACCACACCGGGTGCCAGCTTTAATAACGTGACGGTTGAATATGTCCAAGGCGATGCCGCAGATGCGGTATACAACCAAATTGCCAAAAAGCTGACAATTACCTTTGTCTCCGGCTTCACCACTGCCGTAGACATTATCAATCTGATGGCGGGAGTCCCTGAATTTACCGCTACCGTGGCGGAAGGCAGCGGCGGCGGAGTGATCAATTCCGTTGCCTCGGCTTCCACGGCCACAACCGGAGGGACCGCGGCTGCGATCCCCAAGGATAAACGCAAATGGATTGCCTTGAAGGCCTCTGTGGGCGGGGTCGAATTCGTCGGTGTAGATGATAATCTTACCGTACGTGCCGAGAATTTGATGGTTACGATCAGTCAGCGTCTGGGCAAGATTGATGGTGCCCCCATCTACGACAATACGGCGTCCGTGGACTTTGCCACCACGCCGATTACGATAAAGACAGGTCCCGGAGAAACCGATAAGATTGTCTTTGATTATCCCGGCTACACCGGCAACCTGCTTGAGGCATCCGGCAGCGTATCCATTAATGTATATGACTTTTTCTATGTTTCCGGCAACTTCGCTTTCGTCAAGAAAACCGAGAAGGTGACGCTGTATGACACGGTAACCGACAAGCAGGACAAGGTGGAAACCGAGGTCGATCTGCTTACCGTGGGCGTAAGCCAGGTCAACGCCTTTGCTGGGGTAAACGGTCCGTACTGGGTCGATCTCGACGGCGACGGTGATATATCCTGGTCCGATAAAGCCGGCAAGACCCTGACCCCGGAGCAGGCTGACAAAAATCACGACGGCATTGTGGATCCCGATGAATCCTATGAACTGAGCGAAGCGGCGGTCGGGATGTCGTTGGCGGACGTGAATTTCGCCCTGGCCATAATGAGTCCCCGGCCGCCACCGAAAGCAAAGGCCCAGAATCTGGCCCATGTGAACGTGGTCAGCCCAGGTCCCAACAATGATATTACGTTTACCGCCAAAAACGCCGGCCCCAATTTCAATGACGTGACGGTGGAGTATGTTAACGGGGCATCCCTGGACGCAAAATATAACAGTGCTGCAAAGAAACTCACCATCACCGTGGTTGCCGGTGAAACAACGGCAGCGGACATCATCACCCATATGGAAGGCAATCCGCTTTTTGTCACCGCTGCTACCGAGGCTGACACGAGCGGGTCTATCAACACGGCCTCGGCCTCCACCCTCAGCACCGGCACAGATTCGGTTGCCGCCCATGTTACCATTGCAAGCCCGGGACCGGACAATGACCTGACCTTTACCGCCACCGCGACCGGCACTCAATTCAACGATGTAACGGTGGAATATGTCAACGGCCTTGCGCCCGCAGCGGCTTACAATGATGATGGCACCACCCGGAAGCTAACCATCACGGTGGTTCCCGGCGTTACTACGGCCGCCAGGGTCATTCAAATCCTGGACGCGACAGTGACTGAATTCAGGGCATCAGCCGCTGATACCGATGACGGCGGAGTGATCAACACCGCTTCGGTTTCCACAGGAACAACCGGAGACGGCCTCGGGGTGGTCAACCGGGCCACTGTAACAATGAAAAGCCCGGGTCCGAACAATGATCTTAAAATCACGGCCGATACGGCCGGCCCGGCTTTCAACGATGTGACGGTCGAGTATGTCAGCGGCGCTTCTTTGAGCGTGTTCTATGACAATGCCGACAGCACAGCCAAAAAGCTCACCATTACCATAGTCCCCGGCGAAACGACGGCGGCCCAGATCATCGCCAAGCTGACAGGGACTCCCTTCACCGCCACTGCCGCGGAAGTCGCTGCCACCGGGGTGGTCGATACGGCCCCGGGTTCAACCGGTTCCACCGGCACTGCCCAGGAAAAGGCCAAGGTGACCATTACCAGCCCGGGTTTGAACAATGACCTGACCTTTATCGCCCAGAGCACCGGTGAATCGTTTAATGATGTGACGGTTAAATATGTCAATGGCGCCAAGGCCGGCGCGGCGTACAGCAGCGCTGACCCAAAGACCCTGTCCATCACCGTGGTGCCCGGGGTTACGACGGCTGCCGAAATAATTACGGCCCTGGCCGCTGTCGATGAATTCAGCGCCAAAGCGGCCGAAGGCGGCACGGACGGTGTCATCAACACGGCTCCCGGGTCAACCGGAACCACCGGCAACCCGGCTGCCGCTGCAGAAGCTGCCTGGGCAACAGTTAAACTCGACGGTGACAACAATGATCTGACTTTCAGGGCAACCACAGCCGGTGCCGCTTTCAACGAGGTTGCCATCTCCTATGTCTACGGCCCCGAAGCCGGAGTGGTATACGATGGTGTTGCCAAAACACTGACCATTACCGCTGTCGAGAATGTCACCACTGCGGCCGACGTCATCGATCTTTTGCAAACAATTCCTGAGTTTACCACCATTGCCGCGGAAGCGGGTACGGACGGTAAAATCACTGAGGCAAGCGGATCGACAAGATGGACCGGCAGTGACGCCAATGTCGGCCGGGTAATCGTCAAAATTCCGGGAGAGAACAATGATCTGAGGTTTGTCGCCACAACGGCCGGTCCCGGCTACAACGGCGTCACCGTGAAATATGTTCACGGTACCGTTCCCGGAGCAGTCTACGATGCCCTCACCAAGACCCTGACGATTACCGTAACTTCGGGGGAGACCACCGCGGCCCAGGTCATTTCCCTGATGGAAACGGTTCCACAGTTTAAGGCTGAAGCTGTTGAAGCAGGTGATAGTGGTGTCATTCGCACCCTGAGAGGTTCGACAGGAACGACCGGGGCGGAGGGTACGCCTGGGACTCCCGCCCATGTCACGATTCAAAGCACAGGCGCCGACAATGACCTGACCTTCACCGCTGAGACTCCCGGCATTGCTTTCAATGATGTAACGGTCGAGTATGTTGAAGGTCCGGTGGAAGGTGCGGTGTATACCGATGCCCTCGGCACCAAAAAACTGACCATTACATTCGTTTCCGGCGTTTCCACAGCGGCAAGCATTATTACAAAAATGAACACGGTTGCCGAGATCAATGCAGCCAAAGCTGAACCTGGGGACACTGGCCTCATCAAGGCGCCGTCCGGATCCACCGGAGGCACCGGCGGCGTTGTAAGCACTGCCAGCAAGCTGGGCGACAAACGCAAGTGGATTTCCCTGAAGGCAAGCGTCGGTCAGGCAGAATTTGTCGGTATCCCGAATGTGACCATACGGGCTGAAAACCTCATGGTCGCTGTCAATAACGGCTTCGGCAAAATCGTACCTGTTTCTGAAACGACCCCGCCCACGCCCAACAACTGGGTCGTCGCCTATGACGTCAAACCGCTGGTCGTCAAAACCGGTTCCGGGGCAACGGATACCATTACCTTTGATTTCCCTGGCTCAAGCGGCAGACTGCTCGAGGCCGCCGGTCATTTGACCATTGATGTGTTGGGCTTTTTCCAGGTCTCCGGTGGTTTTGCCATCACCAAAAAGACCGAAATGGTGAGGCTTGCAGACACCGTAACAGGCGTTACGGAATCCCAGGAAACCAGAGTCGATGTGCTGACCGTCGGCGCCAGCCGCGTGAATGCCTATGTCGGGGTCAATGGTCCCTACTGGGTCGATATGGACGGTGACGAAACCCAGAGCTGGGTCCTGCCGGACATCTCCGACGGCAGGGTAGTGGAATTTGAAGGCCTGCAGTATGGGGACATCAACGGTGACCTAATCATAGATCAGAATGAAACAGCAGACCCGGAGGGTAAGCGCTGGCTGCTGCCGGATATCTCGGATGGTCGAGAAGTTCAGTTCGAAGGCCGGTCTTACGGCGATCTCAATCACGACGACATTGTCGATGTGGACGAGACAGCAGAGCTCAACGATGAAGCAGTCGGGTTTTCCCTTTCAGATGTCAATTTTGCGCTGGCAACCATGACGCCCCATCCGCTGCCGACGCCGCCTGTTGCAGATCCCCTGCCGCCGAAGGCCAATGTAACGATTACCAGTCCCGGTCTGAATAACGATCTCCTTTTCTCGGCCGCAGAACCGGGGCCCGACCTGAACGATGTGACGATTGCGTACGTCCATGGTTCCGAGGCTGCCGCGGTCTTTGATGCCGGCCGGAAAACCCTGACCATCACCCTGGTGCCCGGGGTGACCACCGGGGATGAGATTATCACCCTGATGGACGGGGTGCCGGAATTCACCGCCTCGCCCGCGGAAGGTGTGGCCAGCGGCGTGATCGATACGGCCCCGGCTTCGACCGGTTCCACCCCTCAGGTTCTGCTCACCATGAACGGCGGCAATAATGATCTGCTCTTTGTCGCCAAGACCACTGAGTCGAAATACGACGGAAATACCATTTCTCTGGTTATTGATAGCGGTATCAACGAGGATGTCGTAACCGCCTACGATGCAACGGCCAAAACACTGACCGTCACCGTGAAGGATACAGTCTCCGCCGCCATGGTACGGGACGCAGTAGTGGCTGCCGGCCTTCCGTTTGTGGCACTGCTGGATACGACGAACGATACTGCCAATGATGGAACCGGCACCGTTATCGCGGCCAGCGGCACGACTAGCACTGTCAATGCTAAAGCCAGTGCAACAATGGTCAGCCCCGGTTCCAATAACGATCTTATCTTTCTCGCCACCACGGCCGGTCCCGCTTTTATTGATGTAACGGTCGTATATGTCAACGGCGCCAAGGCCGGGGCAGCTTACAGCAGCGCTGATCCAAAAACCCTGACCATCACCGTGGCGCCCGGGGTTACGACGGCTGCCGAAATAATTACGGCCCTGGCCGCTGTCGATGAATTCAGCGCCGAAGCGGCCGAAGGCGATACGGACGGTGTCATTAACACCGCCCCCGGGTCAACGGGAAAGACAGGCAACGGCCCTGAGGCGGCGGAAAACGCGCAGGTGACCATCTCGATCCCCGGCGACTACAACGATCTTACCTTTACGGCCGCAACCCCCGGCAGTGCCTTTAACGATGTGACGGTTGAATATGTCGACAGCGGGGGCGCCGAACCGAGTGCCACCTATACAGGCGGCGCAACCAAAAAATTAACGATTCAGATAAAGCCCGGCGTCACTGAGGCGGCTGAAGTCGTCACCCTGCTGGAAGGGGTTGCCGAATTCAGCGCGACCGCGGCGGAGGGTGCCGCCAGCGGGGTGCTCAGCCCTGCCACCGGTTCGACGCTGGCCACCGGCAGTGAAGCCAATTTCGCCCGGGTCATTGTCAAAAGCCCGGGTGAGAAGAATGATCTGAAATTCGTTGCCGCGGCCCAGGGCCCGGACTTCAGCAATGTGACCGTGAGATACGTGGACGGCCTAGAGCCGGAAGCGTTCTACGATCCCCTGACGCGGACCCTTGCAATAACCATAGAACCCGGGGTCACCACGGCGGCCGACATCATTGCCCTGATGGAATCGGTCCCCGAATTTGCAGCCGTTCCGGCCGAAGGTGCCCTCGCCGAAGGTGAAAGCGGCGACGCTATCAACACAACGTCAGCCTCAACCGGGACCAGCGGGGGTGCAGCGATTGCCCCCCGAGTGACGATTACAAGCCCCGGCCCCAATAACGACCTGACCTTTAAAGCCACCGAAACCGGCACAGCCTTTAACGATGTAACGGTTGAGTATGCCAATGGTGCGGCCACGGCCGCGGTCTATAATCCGGTTGACAAAAAATTGCTCATTACGGTAGCGCCCGGTGTTACGACAGCTGCTGATATAATTTCTGCCATGGGAGAGGTGGATGAATTCAGTGCTGAACCTGCGGACGGCGGCACTGACGGGATCATTAACACGGCTTCAGGTTCCACCGGGCTTACCGGCGGTCCGGTTCCGGTCGCAACCCTGCCCCAGACGCCCACCGACAAACGTCGCTGGTTAACCCTCAAAGCGGAAGTCGGCCGGGCCGAATTTGTCGGAGTTGACGGCCTTACCGTTCGGGCTGAAAACCTGATGGTTGCCATCAATCAGGGCAGCGGTCAGATCATTCCCGTTGCTGCGCCGGTGCCCGGCAACCAGCCTCCCCCCGTGACCATCCCCCTGCCCAACAACACGGTTGTGGCCTATGATGCCAAGCCGCTGGTGGTGAAGACCGGTCCCCTGGTGGGGGATGAAATCACTTTTACTTTTGCCGGCTCCAGCGGCAAGCTCATCGAGGCCTCCGGCAAGGTGACCATCAATCTGTTTGGCTTCTTCTATGTGTCGGGTGAATTTGCCTTTACCAAGAAGACCGAGAGGGTGCGCCTGGCCGACAAGATGACTGGTGTCGTGGATCCCCAGGATACCCGGGTCGATGTGCTGACCGTGGGCGCCAAAAATGTCAATGCCTTGGCCGGCATCAACGGACCCTACTGGACCGATCTTGACGGCAGCGGCACCCTGACATGGACCGATGCCGACGGTAATCCCCTGGATGCGACTGTCGCCGACAAAAATAACAATGGTACAGTGGATACCGATGAAAGCGCCGAGCTTTCCGACGATGCCATCGGCTTTTCGCTCTCCGAGGTCAATTTTGCTCTGGCGATGATGAAGCCCAGCTCGCGGTTGGCAACCCAACCACGTCCGCCGCCCTCGGCAGCCGCGGCGTCCACCGTAACGGTTGTCAGTCCGGGACCGAACAACGACCTGACCTTCACCGCTGCCGCCGTGGGCCCTGCATACAACAATGTGACGGTTGAATATGTCAATGGCACGGAAGCGGCGGCAGTCTACAGCGGGGTTTCAAAGACCCTGACCATTACAGTGGTGCCCGGCGTGACTACGGCGTCCGATGTTATTGCCCTGATGGCCGCGGTCCCGGAATTTTCCGCCGCTGCCGCCACCGCCGAACCGGACTCCACCGGCGTCATCAATACGGCCCCCGCTTCAACCGGTTCCACCGGGATCGATCAGGGAACGGCCCATGCGGTTTTGACCATAGACGGCGCCAATAACGACCTGCTTTTTGTGGCCAAGACCCAGGATCAGCAATACGATCAAAATACAATCTCCCTGGTAGTTGATGACAGCATCAGCCAGAATGTCGAGACCGCTTACAGCGCTAAAACGCTGACCATCAAAGTGAAGGATATCACGGTTACTGCCGCAATGGTACGGGATGCGGTAAACAGCGCCACCGACATACCCTTTACGGCGCAGCTGGATACAACGACCGATACCGCCAATAATGGAACCGGCCCTGTCGCCGCGACCAACGACCCGATCAGCGGCAAGACCGGCACTGTTGCGGTGAATGCCAGCGCAACAGTGGTCAGCCCCGGTCTGGAAAACGATCTGACATTTACCGCCCGGACCGCCGGCGTCGGGTTCAACAATGTAACGGTGGCGTATGTCAATGGGCCGACTGCTGCAGCAAACTTTGACGACAGCGACCCAAATGCCAAGAGACTGACCATCACGGTCGTGCCCGGCGTCACCACCGCGGCCCGGATCATCGCCCTGCTCGAGGAGGATCCAACGCTGTTTTTTACCGCGAGTCCCGCGGAAACAGCCGTTACCGGTGCCATCAATACGGCCAGGGACTCAACCCTCGCGACCGGCAACTTTGCCAATTTCGGCCGGGCAGTCGTACAAAGTCCGGGCCCGGATAATGATCTGATATTTACCGCCATAACCCAGGGGACACAATTCAACAATGTGACCGTGGAATACGTGAGCGGCCAAAGCCTTGCGGCAGTTTACTCCAGCACCGATCCCCTGGCGAAAAAGCTCACCATCACGGTGGAGCCCGGGGTGACCACGGCGGCCGAGGTTATTGACTATCTGAATCTGCCGGAAAATGCCGCTATTCCGTTCAGGGCAGCGCCAGCGGAAGCAAACACTACCGGCATTATTGCCTTTCCCTCCGGTTCAACCGGAAGCACCGGCGTTGACGGGCCCCCAGTGGAGGCCGCCTATGTGACAATCAACAGCAGCGGTCCAAACAATGATCTGAAGTTTACCGCCAGGCCCCCCGCTACCGGACCTACACCCGGCACCGAGCTTAACAATGTGACGGTGGAGTATATCAGCGGGGCAGCCGCCGACGTCACTGGCGACGACAGCAACCCGCAAGCAAAAAAACTGACCATAACCGTGGTCAACGGAACTACCACGGCCCAGGACATTATCGACCTCTTGAAGCTGCCTGAAAAGGCAACCATTCCGTTTAGCGCGGAAGCAGTCGAAGTTGACGCCAGCGGAGCCTACAGCGCCAGTGGCGTAATCAACCTGTTGCCTTCCGGGTCAACCGATCTGACCGGCGGCGGCCAGCCGCCGCCTGGCCCCGGCGGTGCCCTCCAACCCATTGATAAACGCAGCTGGACGAGCCTGAAAGCGACTGCCGGCACCATTGCCTTTGTCGGAGGGTCCGGCGGTATCAACATGAGAATCGATGACATTTCCGTTGCCGTAAACCAGGCAGGCGGCGGGTTTGTCAATCCGACAACCGGCACCGTTACTCCGAATTCAAAGGTGGTGGCTTATGATCACACGCCGGTGCGTGTCAAGATCGGCAGTTACATGATGCTGGATCATGCCGGCAATGACGGCGAACTACTGGAAGCCACCGGCAGTATATCCCTGAATATTTATGACTTCTTCCATGTTTCGGGTAATTTCGCCTTTGTGAAGAAGACGGAGACCGTGCGCCTGTATGATACCGCCACCGGCCAACTTGACAGCCAGGATACGGAGGTCGATCTGCTCACACTCGCCGCCGGCGGTGTCAATGCCTTCGCCGGAGTGAACGGACCCTACTGGACCGATCTGGATGGTGACAACCAGGTCTCCTGGGCCGCGGCCGAAGGCAAGTCATTGCCGCAGAATCCGGATATCGATAACGACGGCATCGTCGATGCAGACGAGACCGATGAGCTGAAGGAAGCGTCCATAGGACTGTCGCTCATCAACGTCAATTTCGCCCTGGCCCTGATGTCCCCGGTAAAAACGCCGTCCGTTGAAGGTCAGCCGGAAATTGTTGACAAGCGCAGCTGGATAGCCCTCAAGGCCGGGGTGGGCAGTGCCGCCTTCGTCGGCATCGATGGTCTGACCGTGCGGGCCGACGACCTGATGGTGGCCATCAACCAGGGCGGCGGCACCTCCGGTGAGGCGGGCCTTGCCAACACCACGGTGGTGGATTTTGAATCCAAACCCCTGGATGTCAAGAACGGCCCGGGACCTGACGACTTCGTCACCATGGATTTCAAGGGCACGGACGGGAAGCAGCTCCAGGCTTCCGGCAGCATTACAATCGGAATATTCGGCTTCTTCCATGTGTCGGGCGGTTTTGCCTTTGTGAAAAAATCAGAGACCGTGGTTCTGAGTACCGGCGAGAGCGTGCTGGTGGATATGATGACCGTGGGTGCAGGTGATGTGAGCGCCTTTGCGGGAATCAACGGTCCTTATATATTGGACGACAACGACACGCCGGACGACTTCACCGACGACACGGTCAGCGAGGCGGCCCTGGGCCTGTCGCTGTATAATGTGGACTTTGCCCTGGCCCTGATGAGTGTGCCGCAGCCGCTGCCGACGCCGGGCACGCCGCCGCCGGCGCCCACGGGCGCGGGTGTGGATCTGCGCAAGTGGACGGCGCTGCAGGCCTCGGTGGGCAGTGTGGAATTTGTGGGTATCGACGGCCTGACGGTCAAGGCCCAGTCCCTGTCGGTGGCCATCAACCAGAACGGCGGGACCCTGGGCGACGGCACCAACGCCAATGCCAACACCACGTTCGTGGACTTTTCGGCCGATGCCGGCAATGACGGCACGGTGGGCACGCCACTGGATGTCAAGACGGGACCGTCCAGCACTTTAGCCCTGGAACTGGACGGCAAAGAGCTGATCGAGGCCAGCGGTTCGCTGTTTTTGGATGTGTTCGGTTTCTTCTATTTGAGCGGCGGCTTTGCCTTTACCAAGACCACCGACACGGTGACGCTGTCGGACGGCACTTCCGAGACGGTGAACCTGATGACGGTGGGCGCCAGCGACGTGAGCGCCTTTGCCGGCATCAACGGACCTTATATACTGGACGACAACGACACGCCGGATGACTTTAGCGACGACACGGTCAGCGAGTCGGCTTTGGGTCTGTCGCTGTACAATGTGGACTTTGCCCTGGCGTTGATGAGTGTACCGCAGCCGCTGCCGACGCCGGGCACACCGCCGCCGCCGGCCACGGGCGCGGGTGTGGACCTGCGCAAGTGGACGGCGCTGCAGGCCTCGGTGGGCAGCGCGGAGTTTGTGGGCATCGACGGTCTGACGGTTCAGGTCCAGAATTTTTCGGTGGCCATCAACCAGAGCGGCGGTACCCTGGGCGACGGCACCAATGCCAATCCCAACACCACGTTCGCGGACTTCTCGTTCGACGCGAGCACGGACGGGACGGTGGGTGCACCGTTGGATATCAAGACCGGCCCGGCGAGCACGTTCACCCTGGCTTTGGATGGCCGGCAGCTTCAGAAGGCCGAGGGCGCCGTCGAGCTGGGGGTCTTCGGCTTTTTCTATGCCCGGGGCACCTTTGCTTTCGAGAAATCCACGCAGACGGTAACGCTCTCCGACGGTACCTCCGGGGTTACGGTCGACACCCTGCGCATCGGGGCGACGGTGTCCAATGCGTTTGTGGGCGTGAACGGCCCGTATCTGGTGGATTCCAACAATAACGGCGTCATTGAAATCAATGACACCCCGAATGCGGCGGCGCTGGGATTGTCACTCTCCAACGTTGAGTTCGCCCTGGCCCTGATGAGTGTACCCAAGCCGCTGCCGGCCCCGGGCACATCGCCGCCGCCGGCCACGGGTGCGGGTGTGGACCTGCGCAAGTGGACGGCACTGCAGGCCTCGGTGGGCAGCGCGGAGTTTGTGGGTATCGACGGTCTAACGGTCAAAGTGCAGACGCTGTCGGTAGCCATCAATCAGAACGGGGGCACCCTGGGCGACGGGACCAACGCCAATCCCAACACCACGTTCGTGGACTTCTCCGTCGATGACGCCAATGACGGCACGGTGGGCACGCCGCTGGACGTCAAGACGGGTCCGGCCAGCACCTTCACGCTGGAATTGGACGGCAAGGGTCTGATAGAGGCCGCGGGACAGGTCACCCTGGATGTGTTCGGGTTCTTTTTCTTGAGCGGCGGCTTTGCCTTCACCAAGACCACCGACACGGTGACGCTGTCGGATGGCACCTCAAAGACGGTCAACCTGCTGACGGTAGGCGCCGGCGGAGTGGACGCGTTTGCGGGAGTCAACGGTCCCTACCTGGTGGATTCCAACGGGGACGGTGTGATCGACGGCAGCGACACGCCCAACAGCGCCGCCATGGGTCTTTCGCTGCACGACGTGAATTTTGCCCTGGCCATGATGTCGGTGCCGCAGGCGCCGCCGCCGGCGGGTGCGCCGGCGCCGGTTCCCACGGGCGCCGGTGTGGACCTGCGCAAGTGGACCGCACTGGCAGCGACGGTGGGCAGCGCCGAGTTTGTGGGTGTCGATGGGCTGACGATCCAGGTTCAGAACTTTGCGGTGGCGATCAACCAGAGCGGCGGGACGCTGGGCGACGGGACCAACGCCAATCCCAACACCACGTTCGCGGACTTTTCCGTCGATGCGGCCAATGACGGTACGGTGGGCACGCCCCTCGATGTCAAGACCGGTCCGGCCAGCACTTACACCCTGACCCTGGATGGTAAAAATCTCCTCCAGGCTGAAGGCAGTGTCGAGCTGGGGGTCTTCGGCTTTTTCTATGCCCGGGGCACATTTGCTTTCAAAAAAACCAGCGAGACAGTGACCCTTTCCGACGGCACGACCGGCGTTCAGGTGCAAACACTGCAAATCGGGGCGACGGTCTCCAACGCCTTTGCGGGCGTGAACGGCCCGTACCTGGTGGACTCCAACAACGACGGTGTGATCGACGCCAGCGACACGCCCAACGACGCTGCAATTGGCCTTTCGCTTTCCAACGTGGAGTTCGCACTTTCGCTGATGAAGAAAAACCCCACCGGACCGACCGACACGGACTTGCGGTCATGGACCGCCCTGAAAGCCTCTGTGGGCACTGCGGAATTTGTGGGAGTCGACGGCATTACCGTTAAAGTGTTCGACCTTGGCGTGGCCATCAACCAGGGCGGCGGTGCTAATGCCGGCGTCGCCAATACCACGGTGGTGAATTTCAGCGGCATGCCCGGCGGCGGGATGGCCATCAACACGGGCGACGGGACGCCGGTGCTCATGGATTTCGCCGCCAAGACCCTCAAGGCCCAGGGTGGGGTGGAACTGAACGTCTTCGGTTTCTTCTACGCCCGCGGCACCCTTGCCTTTGAAAAAACGACCCAGACAGTGACCCTTTCCGACGGCACGACCGGCGTTCAGGTGCAAACACTGCAAATCGGGGCGACGGTCTCCAACGCCTTTGTGGGCGTCAACGGGCCCTACCTGCAGGACTCCAACAACGATGGGGTCATTGACGCCAGCGACACAACCAACGACGAAGCCCTGGGGTTGTCGCTCGGGAACGTGGAGTTCGCCCTGGCCTTGATGAAGAAAAAACCCACCGGCCCCACAGACACGGATAATCGATCGTGGACGGCCTTGAAAGCCTCCATCGGCAGTGCCGAGTTCGTCGGGGTAAACAATCTTACCATCGCCGTCACCAGTCTCAACGTGGTCATCAACCAAAGCGGCGGTAAGAAGGCGGGTGTGGACAACACCACGGTGGTGAATTTTGCCGGCATGACCGGCGGCGGAATACAGATCAACACCGGCGACGGCACCCCCGTATTGCTGGATATGGACGGAAGCCGGGGGCAGCTCTTAGAAGCCAGCGGTGTCGTTACCCTCGGCATCAACAAGGACAACGGCGAAGAACTCATTTCCATCTCCAGCGGGTTCCTCTTCACCCGGGAGGTGGTGGTCAACGGCACCGTCACCACCTCCAAGGTGAAGATCGGGGCCGCGGGCATCGAGATCTTCATCGGTGACGGCACGGCCCGGCTGCCGGACACCGACCCGGTGGATCCCGGCGGCATCGACCCGGATGCCACCGGCGTGCTGATCACCGACGTCAAGTTCGGCCTCGTGCTCTTTAGCACCAGAGACAGCGCTGCACCGGCGAACAAATCTTCTTCCTTCGCCCTCAACGCATCGGGCGGAGCGCAGCTCATCGGGATCGACGGTCTCAAGCTGGGCGGCACGCTCGGTGTGAAGTTCAACAAGACCGGCAAGCTGGTCAATGAGCAGCTCGTCGTGCCGCTGCCCGGCGGCGGCACCGAGACCATCGACCTGGTGTTTAACTCGACATCCGCCGCGCCGGTCATTTCCGGTTCCGTATTTTTGGAGATCGACGGCCTCGTGAAACTGTCCGGCAGCTTTTCCGTTGCAAGAGAAGTTGAAGTCAACGGCACCGTGAAGACGACCAAGATTCTCATCGCCGCCGCCGACATCAATGCCTTCCTCGGCGTCAACGAAGGCGAAGACGACGAAATCGGCATCCGCATCACCGACGCCCAGTTCGGCCTGGTGCTCTTCAGTACGAAGAACACCGCCAGTCCCGGATCCGGCACCACCTCTTATGCCATCACGGCCGACGGCAGTGCCGGATTAGTGGGCCTGGACGGGCTGGTTCTCTACGGCGGTGTCGGGATCCAGGTCAACAATACCGGCAAGGTCGTCAACGAACACATCGTTGTGCCCGGCGACGACGGTGACATCGTGGTGGACATTGTCTTCCCCACGGCCGCAAAAACCCTGGCATTCCAGGGCGATGTGGTATTGAAGATCGGACAGACCGACACCAACAGCAACGGCGTCATCGATGAGGCCGACCAGGCCGTGTTCGAACTGGAAGGCACCATCAAGTTCAAGAAGGGTCCCACCGGTGTGAACGTGGATATCCCCAACGCCGCGCTTCGCATCCACATCGGTGGCGAGGAAGTGTTCGGTATCAGCGGGGCCGCCAAGTTTTCCATCAGTGACACGGAAGGCTTCAAGCTGGAGAACATCCGGATGAACGGGTTTTCCATCTTCGGGTTCTCGCCCACCGACATCCTGCCCAGCGCGCCGACGGTGCAAAAACCCTTGGCGGACCTTGCGGATCCCATTAAGGGTGGTGCCATCGAACTCGGTGAGTTCCGCACCAGGAAGTATATTGACGTTACGTTCTATGACCCTGAAGGTCAGGAGATGGACGAAGCGTCCATCATGGATGCCGATCCGGAGTTCACCCTGGCCCAGCCCGGCGGTACCCTATTTGCCACAGTCAACGGCACGCCCGAAAAGATCGGCTTCGACACCTACCGCTACACCATTACCAGCAGCATCCCCACCGGGGCGCCCAGCCTGGGTGAGTGGAAAGTCAATTTCATTGCCGGAAGCTGGAAGGATGACGGCGGTACCGCCAACGCTGCTGCCAGTCAGACATTCACCGTTCGTGAAGGGCCCAAACCCACGGCCAACCTGTCCAACCCCGCCGCAGGAACCACGGTCGCGGTGTCAATGCTCAACGCCCGCAAGTATCTCGACGTGACTTTTGCCGATTATAGCGGCACTGGCCTTGACGAGAACTCCATTTTGGACGCTACACCGGAATTTACTTTGAGCGGCCTCGGTGTCGGAGACGCCATTGTGAGCGGCTCGCCGCTGCACCTCTACGGCAACACCTACCGGTATCTGCTCTCCGACGGTGTGGCGACCAACGAGATCGGCATCTTCAGGCAGGGTACCGTCAACGTCAACTTTGCCGCCAACGCCTGGGCGGATCAGGGCGGCACTGCCAACATCGCCGAAGTGGAGACGTTCACTATCGCGGCTGCCACCGACGGGCAGGCCGCCACCGACAGCAACATGGGTGTCGGGCCGATCATTCTGCAAGGCCCCACCGTCGGACTCAGTGGCCTTGGCTTCAAGGAAGGCAAGCTGGTCGTCACCATCGGGCTCGGCGTGGAAAAGGCGGGATTGAACTTCGGTGGCAAGAACCAATCCTCACAGTCTTCCCAGCAGGGCAGCAGCGGCATCAAGGCGGAACTCACCGGCGTCCTGGGCACCTTCGAAGTGGCGGTGGACATCGGGGAGCTGTTAAAGAACCCCTTCGCCGCCATATCGCCCACGGGAAAATTCTCGCTGGACATTGCCGGCCTTGAAGTCATTGTGCCCAACGTCTTCGTGCTGACGTCGAGCGGGATCAAGATCCAGTACGACCCGGATTACGACCCGGCCGAGCACGACAACCAGTCCCAGGAACTGGTCCGCATCAACAGCGCCCTGCTCGCCGTTCCGAGGCTCAACCTGGCCGGGAGAATCGACCCCTTCACCCGGCCCGACGGCACCACCATACCCGGTCTCATTATCAAGGAAGACGGATTCCGCCTGGGGACGGCCCAGATCATTTACGGCGATATCAGCGGCATGCTGCCGCCGGGCAGCTCCGAAGGAACGGCCACCAGCTCCGACGGCAAGATCCGCCTGGGCAGCATTTTGGAGTTCGACGACATCCGCTTTGGGGTTTCCGATTTCGGCGTCACTTTCGGCCAGGCGCTTGTTTTTAACGGTGAAATATTCATCGCCTCCGGCGGGGCCAAGTTTTTTCCGGGCAAACCGGTAAACGCCGTTATCAGTGACCGGCCCGGCACCGAGAAAGACGCGGACGACCCCAACAATACCGAAGCGCTCAGGGCCACGCTCTCCTTCACCGACGGCAAGGTGGATTCCTTCAAGTTCGACGTGGACACCTTCCGCATCGAGTTCGGCCAGTTCCTGGCGTTGAAGGGTGTCGGCATCCACCTGGATACCGGCGCTGCCGACAATGAGGAGTTGATCAGTTTCGTGTCCATCGGTGCGGAACTGAAAGTCGGTCCCCTGCAACTCAGCGGCGAGGGCCGCAACTTTGCCTTCCTCGGCGACGGGACCTTCCGGGCCAACGCCGGGTTCGGCGTGTTTTTCGGCGTGGAATCGGCCAGCGGCAGCAGCGTGGGATGGCCCAAGTGGCTGCCCATCAAGATCACAGAAATCGGCCTCCAGTGGCGTGACATCAACAATGCGCCGCTCGATTTCATCCTGATCTTGTCGGCCAGCGTCAGTTCCATCGAGGGCGTTCCCGGTGCCGAGTTCACCGGCACTATCGAAGGGGTAAAGATCGACATCGGAAAACTCTTCGCCGGCGAGTTCCCCATTATCGATATCGCTGCCATCGGCGTCAGTCTCGAAGCCAAGATGTTCGGCGGGGAAGTCTCTGCGGGCCTGATCGGCGGGATCCTCAAGGTCGATCACGACAACCAGTTGATTACCGTCCTCTCACCGCCCGACACACCGGTGAAAAAGCGAATTTTCTACATCGGCGCCAAGGGCGGGTTCAAAATGGCCGGCATCGGATTTTCCATCCGATTTGCCCTGTCCGAACTTGGCCCGTTGGGCGTGCAGATCGAAGCCCGTTCACCCGTGGGCATCCCCATCGCCTTGCCCCCCCCGGTGGCCGCCCTGGGCCTGATGATCAACGACTTCACCGCCGGCGTGGAGTTCTTCACCTCCATCCCCGATGCCTCGGAGCCCAAAGACTTGAGAGATCCCCGGTTCTCCATCTCGGCTTCCGACGTGGATGCCGATGCCTGGCTCGATCAGGTGAAACAGCAGGTCCTGAACCAGTACATCGCCATCCAGGCCAATCCTAACCGAGCCGGCTTTCTGGCGGCCTTCTTCGAGCCCATGACATTCACCGGCAGTGCGAAGATCTACACCCAGTACACCTCCATCATGGTGTTCAACGCCCAGGTGGGTCTCAAGATCAGCACGGACGGCAAGTTCCTGGCGGTGGGCAAATTCAATTTTCTCGACGGCGCCTTGAGCATCGCCGCCAAGCTGTATATCGATCTGTCGAATGTTGCCTCGGGCCAGTCGAAAATCCTCTTTCTGTTTGATGCCCCGGAGCAGTTCGAGCTTTTGACCGTGGGCGGAAAACTCGAGCTGATTTTCAAGGGGCCGGGCGGAGAGGTCGCTGAGTTCGATTTCGCCGATCCGGTGACCAACCCGTATACCATCAAATCATACCCGGGCACCGGCACCATTAGGCGGGACGAACTGAACCAGGCGGGGTATATCGACATCGAGTTCCTCCCCTCGGATGACGCCACCCTGAATGAAGCCAGCATCCTCGACGCGGATCCGGAGTTCACCCTGGCGGGAGACGCCGCCGCCGACGTGACCATCCTGGACGGCAGCGTCGAGAAGATCTCCGAAAGCATCTTCCGCTACACCTTCACCGGGGAGTTCGGCGTCGGCACCGTGACACTGGAGTTCCCGTCGTTGACCTTTATCGATTCAACGGCTGCCAGCACCCGCCACACCCAGAGCTTCAACGTGAAAGACGTCATCGGAGTGGTGGTGGCGCCGCAGGACGGCAGATCCATCGACGTGGAGGGGTTGAACGCCAACAAGTACATCGCCCTCCGGTTCCTCCCCATTCCGGGCAACCAGGTAGACGAAGTCACCCTCGAGGACAGCGACGTGATGTTTACCCTGGCGTTGGCCAACGGCAGCACCCTGGACGTGGCGGGTCCGGCCGTCAAGGTGGACGACGAATACCGCTACATGCTGCCCGACGAATTCCTCTTCGAACCGGGAGAGGTGACCATTACCATCCACCCGGACACCTGGGCGGACTCCGGCGGAAATGCCAACATCGGGTCCACCAGCAAATTCATCGCACTCGGGCCTACGACGGATCTGGTGAGCCCTTCCGCGGGCAGCCGCTTCGATCTCGACAACCTCAACCTGCAGGGCTACATCGAAGTACGCTTCTTGCCTTCGGGCGACAATAGCATCGTCGATGCGTCCATCATGGACGACGATCCCGAATTAACCATCACGCTGTCCGACGGAACCACGGAAGAAATCCGCGGCCCGCCGGAGGCAATGGATGGGAATATCTACCGCTATACGCTTCCTACAGACTTCTTCATTCCCGGAATCGTTGAAGTTGATTTCCTCGCCGGCAGCATCGTTGACGATGCCGGCTACCTGAATGTGGCGGAGCAGGAAACCTTCAGCGTTACCGGCGCCTATGCCAATCTTGCCGATCCCCTGGACGAGAGAATCGTCGGCACCACCCAGATCAACGGCCGCCATTACATCGACGTGAAGTTCCACGGCGCGGGTGGCGGGGTCGTCGACGAACTCTCCATCATCGACGACGAACCGGAATTCGAACTGAGCGGGGAGGCCTCCACTGATGTCAATGTCAATGGCGCCGCCACCAAAATACCCGGAAAACTCCTATTTGATACCATTGATGAAAGCTCGCAACTCTCAGGTAAACTGAACGACCAGGTCTTTTCGGAGGATTGGCGAGTGGTCTTTTCGGTCGGATCGGTTCGCATCAATGGAAATGCAGCGGTTACGGTCCTGACCAACGGCAGCAGGTGGAAGGTAACCGATGAGGATAACCTGGAATACCTGATCGAACTGGAAACGGATGACGGTCAGAACGTACTCAAGGTTTATGATTTTAATGACACGTACCGGTATTCATTTGAAGGCAGTTTCGGCGTCGGTGAAGTGGCCGTGGAATTTGCCGTCGGTGCCTGGGTTGACGAAAACGGCAACACCAACCTCGCCGAAGTCGAGCGCTTCGTCGTCCAGGCGCCCACCGCCGATCTGGTTGACCCCGAGCACGCCACCACGGTCGACCGCAACAAGATGACCGACAAGGGCTACTTCACCGTCCAGTTCAACGACGACACCGGCTTGGGTCTGAACGCAGATTCCATCACCGACGCCGACCGCGAAATCGTCTTCGCCGGGGTGGGGGCGGGCACTGTTGTTGTCAACGGCAACGCGGAAAGTCTCGGCGACAACGTGTACAAATACACTTATTCCGGCGCCTTCGAAGACGGCCCCGTGGAAGTACGGTTCCTGGTGAGCAGCTGGGAGGACACCGCCGGCAATCTGAACCAGGCGGAAACCGAGAAGTTCGGCATCGTCACCGAGGCCGTGTCCATCGAACTTCGCCTCGAGGGCTTTTTAGAGCTCAATGCCGGCGGGTTCACGCCGGATCTCGACGGTGACGGCATTCCTGATCCGCTGCTCGCGCTTGAAGGCACCGTCGTTCTTGCCACCGATTTCATCCTCGACGAGGCCGGCAACCTCACCAAGGCCAGGTTCACACTGGATATGCATGCCACCGCCAAGATTATCTATCTTGGCAACATCGGCTCCATCGCCGGCCGCTTCATCCTGAGCATCGGCCAGAGCCCGAGCGAGGAAGAATCCATTTTCGGCGGCATCGGCGACATCCAGGTGGAACTCTGGGGCGTCATCAAGCTGGAGACCAAACTGGACATTTTAGAAAACATCGGCATCGAGATGGACGCCGAAGTGCTCCTGGAAATCAACGCCACCAACGAGCAGAAGACGGAAACGCTCTTCCTTGAAGGCATCAAAGGCGACACCCTCTTCACCATCACCGATGCCGGCATCACCAGCCAGCTGCCCGCCAGCCCGCTGGATGAGGCTACCAACACCATCCCCGTGGAACTGCAGCAAGCTTTCACGGACAACGGCATCGACATCTCCGACAACCTCGTCGTTAAGAACACGGTGGCCGGCAAGCAGTGGGAGATCATCGACAACGGCAGCGGTGAGCAGAAGTACTATTTCATCGATCTGAAGGACGGCCAGATTTCCGTTGCCAGCGAAGCCCAGACCTTCGTCCTCGATCCCTACACCCTGGCACTGTCCGTCGCCGGTGCGCTGAAGTTCAAGATTCCGCCCATCGATGAAAACAGTGAAGAGTTGTTCCGGATGAGCGGCGCCTTCTACGCCAAGATCAGCACCGAGGGCCTCGAGATGTTCGTTCAGGCCGAGCTCACCCTTGGCCCTGAAAGCAGCCCGGTACTTCGGTTCAGCGCTTTGGGTGTCATTCTCATCAACGACGAAGGCTTCTCCATGCTCATCGAGCTGAGCTACCAACGCGGAAGCTCAGAGGTTCTGGAGTTCACCGCCGATTTCAATCTCTACCTCAACACCACGGGGGAATCCCAGGAATTCCGCATACCGAACCTCTTCCTGAATCCCGAAAAGGGCTATCTCTCCCAGTCCTTCCTCGACTCACTGGAATACGGCACCGGCGACTACATCACCAGTACCACTGACAGCAACGGCAGCATTACCGATGCGCTGAACCAGGAGATACTGCCCACGGCCGTTCAGCAGAAACTTGGGCTTTCCGGCGATACCACAGTCAGAAAGATTTATAAAGACAACCGCTGGGAGGTCACCGACGGCGGCAAGGGATACGTGGTTCAGACCGACCCCAACAACCCGGCCAAAATCGATATCTTCGCGGCGGCCGAAGACGACCGCTACAATGTCAACATCGCCCGCGGACCGCCTCAGATCGACGGCTCTCTCGGCACGGCCGGGCATTACGTCGTCATTGCCGGCCACGGCAAGCTCACCATAGCCGAGATCTTTGTGCTGGAGGGCGCCTTCCGATTCGAGCTCAGTGTCGACAAGCTGCAGCTCCAGATCGAAGCGCAGCTATTGCTGGGCCCGCTGGGCGAAGTCTATGCCTTCGGCTTCCTCGAAATCAATTTTGATGACGGCGGTGTCGTCGGCGCGTTGATGCTCGACGCCCAGTTCAAAGGCCTGGAGCCCCTTGGCATCGAGTTTGCCGTGTTCGCCGTGCTCCAGATCAACAGCACCGATCAGGACAAGACCGTCCTCTCCCTGCTGGACGATGCCGACCCCATCGTCATCCCCAAGAATTCCTACATCGTCGAGATGGCGGGCAAACTTATCGTAAAGATCCCGGGCACCGACACCCGGTTGTTTGCCGCCAGGGGTGCCTTCTCCATGGAGATCAACGACGAAGGGTTCACCCTCTTCGTGGCGGCGGAACTGGAAATCGGCCCCGAGGATTTCGACCTCTTCACCTTCAGCGCCGTGGGCCTCCTCGTGGTCAACAGCCACGGCCTGGCGGCCAAGTTCGATCTCTCCTACGAGGTCGGGGACCCGAACCTGATTGATTTCTCCATCAATTTCAACCTGCTGGTGAACACCACCCAGCAGGATCTCGAGTACCGGGTGTCCGACACCTTCATCGAGGGCAACTACCTGTCGCCGTCGTTTATCGCCGCTATGGAAATGGGTACCGGTGCCAACCTCGGGACCGTCACCGATTCCAGCGGCAGTCTCAAGACCGATCTCAACCGGGGGATCCTGCCGTCTGCCGTCGCTGCTGCACTGGGCATCTCAGAAAATGTCACCGTACGACGGATATACGTGGACAGCCGCTGGGAGGTGGTCGACAGCTCCGGTAACCAGTATGTCGTCCAGGCCGCGGCCAACGATGGCACCCAGCTGAATCTCCACGCGTCACTGGGCAGGAAATTCATCCGCCTGCCAGGTGCCACGCCGCTTATGGACGGCTCACTGGGCAACGTGGAGGTCTATGCCAAGATCGCCGGCCAGGGCAACTTGACCATCGCCGGGTTTCTCGTCTTGGAGGGCAGCTTTGAGTTGATCATCAGCGCCAGCGTGCTGCAGCTCAATCTGAACGCCAGGGTCGACATGGGCCCGCTGGGTGAGTTGATCGCCAACGGCTACATCGAGATCTCCAGCGAAGGCCTGGTGGGCAGCCTGCAGCTATATGTGGGCCTCGGCGGCGACAGCATCGGTACGGACATCTTCAGCTTTTCCGGCCGCTTCCAGCTCGAAGTCAACACCACCGGCCAGGACGTGACCATTCAGCGCCTCAACATCGACAGGGAAACCGGGAAAGTCAACGGCCTGGTGGACGGCATCCTGCCGGCTTACACCGTAAGGGTTTCCATCGGCGGCAGCCTCGAGATTATAAATGCCTTCAGCATCAAGGGGAGCATCGATCTGGTCTTCGGCGCCGACGGCTTCGAAGTAAGTTTCGACGCCACCCTGGATCTCTCCTTCTTCGGCAAACTCAGCGTCCAGGGCGGGGCCATCATCCGCGGAGACGTCTTTGCCATGTACCTGGGCCTTGGCGTCAACGCCTTGTCTTTCGGTCCCTTCGGCCTGGAAGGCAACTTCACCCTGATGATCAACACCAGCAATGCGCCGGTCGAGATCGGCGACAACACCGTGGCCCCCAACACGGCCAAGGTTCACGTGGATGCCACTTTAAACCTGTGGGTTTTCAAGGCCAAGGGTTCGGTGACCATCGGGGTGGAAAACAGCATCTTCGAGATGGCTTTGGATCTCGAAATCAATTTCTTCAATTTTATCCAATTGCAGATCGACGGCTACATCCGGTCCAACGGCCAGTTCAAAATCCACGGCCTGGTTTCCATCTACATCCCCCTCGGCCCCTTCGCCCTGAGGGGCGGGTTCGAGATGACCCTCAGCGACGTAGAATTCAGTGGCCGGGCCTGGGGATCGGTGGGCATCGAGATCCCGCTGCCGTGGCCGCTGCCGGATATCAATATCACCCTGGCCGGGGTCGAAGGGAGTTTCGAATTCCGTGCCACCACCATCCGGGTGGGCATCACCGTCACGGTGATCGGCATCAGATTCCCCGGCGAGATCATCTGGTCATTCGGTCCGGATCCGGTGCTGGCCACCAAGATGGGCGACACCCTCTACCTCAACATGGGCGACGACGCCCCCAACCGGGGTGAGCACTACGACACGGACAGCGCCGAATCCTTCACCGTCAAGCATGTCTCCGGCGGCTATGGGAACGAGACGGTCCAGGTCGATGCCATGGGATTCTCCCAGACCTATTCGGGAATTAAAACGATCGTCGTCAGGGACGCCGGCCAGGGGGATGATTCCATCCACATCGCATCGGGTGTTTTGGCTGACGTGGACGTCAACGGCGGTGAGGGCAACGACACCCTGATGCTGTTTACCGGCGGCAGCGTTACGGCCAGGGGTGGCGACGGCGACGACCTGCTCATCGGCGGCCCCGGCAACGATACCTTTTATGGTGAGGGCGGCCGCGACCTTTTGACCAGCCAGGCCGGCAACGACGTTCTCTACGGCGGTGACGATGATGACCAACTCGTAGCCACCGCCGGACTTAACGTCATGGACGGCGGCAGCGACATCGACACGTTTACCGGCGGCTCAGGCCGTGACATCCTCTACGGCGGACCGGGCAACGACATATTTGACGGCGGTGCGGGCAGCGACGTTATCTTCGGGCAGGAAGGCGAGGATACCATCCACGGCGGCCCGGGTGACGACATCCTATTGGGTGACGGCAACATGGACGATGCCGTCTCGCAGACCACCAGCGTGAAGACCACGGTCGAGGCCACTGAGCTTGTCGGCAGCGGCAACGACACCATTACCGGCGACGGCGGCAATGACGTGATCTTCGGCGGCGCCGGCACGGATACGATCTCAGGCAGCGGCGGCAATGATGTGCTTTTCGGCGACTACGGCCAGGTGACATTTGCCGGTGGATTGCCCACCACTGTCATGACGACCCAGCCTGACAAGGGCGCTGCCGACAATCTCGATGGCAACGACGGCAGCGACACCCTCCTGGGCGGCTTCGGCAACGATACCCTCCAGGGCGACGCCGGCAACGACGCCCTCGTTGGCGACCACGGCCGCGTCGTTCTCAACCATTTTGCCAACAACAGCGTCACTTCCACCGATCCGGATGCGGCCCGGAACGGCGACGACACCATCCACGGCGGCGACGGCGACGACGTCATCGTGGGCGGCGGCGGCAACGACTTCCTCAAGGGGGACAGCGGCGGCGATGTCATCATCGGCGACCATGCCCTGGTGGCCCGGGATACGGCCTACCGGGTGCTCCGGGCCGAGACCAGCCAACCCGAATTCGGCGGGGACGATGAGATCGATGTGGGCACCGGCCATGAAGGGGCCGACTTCATCCTGGGCGGATTCGGCGGCGATACCCTCAACGGCGGCACGGATGAAGAAACCGATGTCCTGGTGGGCGACAACGGCGTCATCGTCAGAAACGACGGCTCTTCCCGGGCCAACGACATTTACACCACGGCCTTCGACCATGGCGGACCCGACACCATCTTCGGCGGGCCGGGCAACGACATCATCTTGGGCGGCTCCGGCGGGGACGACGCCCGCGGCCTGGGCGGCGATACCATCCAGGGCAACACCGGCGACGACGTCATCCTGGGAGACAACGGTTATGTCACCCGAAACAGCAGCGATGAGGTCGAACGGGTGCAGGCGCAGAATTCCGCAGTGGGCTACACCGGGTCGCCGGCCACGGGCGGCGACGACGTCATCGACGAAGCCGGCAGCGAAGGCGCCGACACCATCATGGGCGGCTATGGCAACGACCGGCTCTACGGCGGCCTGCTGGATGCGTCGGATGATATCATCTTCGGCGACAACGACCTCACTGAGCGCACCGGCGCCACCTTTGAGAACATCGGCCAGACGGCGGCCCTGGTCGATTTGGGCGGCAACGACTATATCCACGGCGGCCCCGGCAACGACGAGCTCCACGGCGGCGGCGACGTGGATATTCTCATCGGTTGGACCGGGGAGGATATGTTGTTCGGCGACGGCGGCGACGACTTTGTTTTCGGTGACAGCGGGTTGATCGACGGCACGCCGGATGTGCTGCCGAGCGCAGCGGCCGTTGCCGACGCCACGGTGGGCACCGAGGTGACGGCCGGCGGCGGCAACGACCGGCTATACGACGGCAGCGGCGGGGACTTCCTCTTCGGCGGCGCGGACCTGGATGCCCTGTTTGGCGAGACCGGTGATGACGCGCTCTTCGGCGACTACGGCCAGGCCCTGTTTGCCGCCGGGCTGGTGCGTACCATCCGGACCACCACGCCGGGGTCGGGAAAGAACGACGAGCTCCACGGCAGCGCCGGCAACGACACCCTCTTCGGCGGCGCCGGCAGCGATTCCCTGGAAGGCGGCGCCGGCAGTGACACCATCTTCGGCGACCACGCCAGCGTGGTCCGCAACAGCGCCGAGAACGATGCCGACAGCACCGATCGGCTCGTGGGCGGCGCGGATACTATCAGCGGCGGCACGGGTGACGACAACATCGTCGGCGGCCCGGCCGGCGACACCATTCACGGCGACGGCGGTGACGACATCCTCCTGGGCGACGGCGGCTACATCGATCGGGACGGCGCCGACACGGTGGTTCTGGTCCTGACGACCTTTGCCGATGACGGTGGGGTTGATTTCATTTACGGCGACGCCGGCAGCGACACCGTCCTGGGCGGCCGCGGCAACGATGTGATCCAGGGCAACGCCGGCGGCGACGTGCTCCTGGGCGACCACGGCAGCGTGGCCCGCAACAGCGTCAACAATGACATTCTCAGCTCGGATCCGACCCTGGGCGGCAAAGACACCATTTCCGGCGGTGACGACGACGACCTTATCATCGGCGGTTCCGGCGACGACGACATTCACAGCACGGGCGGCGACACGCTCACCGGCGACGCCGGCGACGACATCATCGTGGGCGACAACGCCAACGTCACCCGCGACGCTGCCGACACCATTCTCCTGGTGCTGACGGCCTTTGCCGAGACCGGCGGCGATGACTTCCTCTATGGCAACCCGGGCAACGACCATCTGGTGGGCGGCACCGGCGACGACCGTCTGGAAGGCCATGACGGTGCCGACATATTGATCGGCGACAACGGCTCAGTGGCCCGCAACAGCGCCAGTAACGACCTCACCACCACCGATCCCGAGTACGGCGGTGTGGACACCCTTGTCGGCGGCGCGGGCGACGACCTCATCATCGGGGGATCGGGCGGCAACGACACTGACGGCACCGGCGGCGACACCCTCCAGGGCAATGATGGAAAAGACATCCTGCTGGGCGACGGCGGCAGCGTCACCCGCAGCAACACGGACGTCATCCTCCTGGTGTCGTCTGTGGATCCGGCCTTTGGCGGCGACGACGACCTCTTCGGCCATGACGGCGACGACCACCTCATGGGCGGCTTCGGCGACGATGAGCTTTACGGCGCCCTGGGTGATGACGTCCTCATGGGCGACCACGCCGAGGTGGCCCGCAGCCGCGCCACGAACAACAACATCGTTTCCATTTTCGGCGAAACGGCCTTAAACGGCGATGACACCATTTACGGAGGCTACGGCGATGATCTCATCATCGGCGGGTCCGGCAACGACATCCTCAAGGGCGAGATCGGCCGCGACATTCTCGCCGGCGACAACGTGGCCGTCACCCGTGACGCCGCAGACACCGTGCTTCGCATCGAATCCAACCTCACGGCGTTCGGCGGCAATGATCAAATCGATGTGGACACCGGCCACGACAACGGCGACTTCATCATCGGCGGCACCGGCGACGACACCCTCCAAGGCGGCACCGGCGAAAACGTGGACGTCATCCTCGGCGACAACGGCGTCATCGTCCGGGTCGACGGAACGGTGAATGCCAACGACATTTTCACCTCGGCGCCGGATGACGGCGGTGTGGACACAATCCTGGGCGGTCCCGGTGACGACATTCTCATCGGCGGCTCCGGTGGTAACGATATCCAGGGCTTTGGCGGCGACATCATCAAGGGCAACGCCGGCCCCGATATCATCCTGGGTGACCACGGCTATGTCACACGGGGAGCTGACGATGCCGTTGAAAGCATCACCTCCGAAAACGACATCGGCTATGCCGGCTATCCCGCCAAGGGCGGCGACGATCAGCTCGACTACCTCACCGGAAACGAAGGTGCGGACGTCATCCTGGGCGGTTTCGGCGACGACCTTATCGACGGCGGTGTTTTCGACGCCGGCGCCGACATCCTCCTGGGCGACAGCGGAGAGCTCATCGTCATCGGCGGCAGCTTCCAGCTGGCCGGCACCCGGTCCACCCACCTGGCCTTCGGCGGCGCCGACCGCATCACCGGCGGCCCGGGTACGGATCTCATCTTCGGCGGCGCCGACGACCTTCTCATGGGCAATGACGACGCCGACTACGTGGATGGTGACACGGGCAGCGATCTCATCTGGGGCGGCGCCGAACTGGTTTCTTCGGCCTTCTTCCGGCTGGCGGACGGCGAGACCCGGTCCGACAAGTTTGAACTCCCGCCGGGATTCGCCGAGGCCGAGGCGCTGACACCCACCGGTTACACGCCGCCGGTACTGGTCATGGCCAAGGAGTTGAACGGCCTCTCCCTTGACGGCACTTTGGACGGCGCCGACACGCTGCGGGGCGGTGACGGCATTGACTACGTCTTCGGCGGCGGCAACGACGACGATATCGACGGCGGCCCCGGCGACGATTACGTGGACGGCGGCGCCGGCAACGACAATGTTACCGGCGGCGGCGGCAACGACCTGGTCCGCGGCGGCGCCAACGACGACGTGGTCCGGGGCGACTTCGGTTTCGGCAGCAGCCCCGAGCTGGCCTTCAGCATCGCCGGCGACGCCGCCGGCATTGACCAACTCTATGGCGGCGCCGGCAGCGACAACCTGTTCGGTGACGGCGATACGGCCGCCAACAGCATTGCTTCCCAGGCCGGCCAGCGGCTGTGGGGAGGGGCGGGCATCGATTATCTCTTTGCCTACGCACCCACCAACGACCACGTCCACGAAATGGATCTGGTGGGCGACGAACTCCACGGCGGCTCCGGCGGCGACTGGCTCTACGGCAACATACGCCAGGACACCATCTACGGCGACAACGGCAGCGACTTTCTGGCCGGCGATTGGCTGGCCGGCAAGCGCTACGCCCTGAACAACCGGCCCTCCGAGATCGGCGGCGGCGACCTCATGTACGGCGGCAGCGGTGAGGACCAGCTTCTGGGCGGCGGCGGCAACGACATCCTCTGGGGCGGGGCCGACTCAGACTGGCTCGAAGGCCAGAACGGCAACGATGATCTATTCGGCGGCGGCTGGATCGACATCATGGTCTTCGACATCGGCGTGGGGATCGATCCGGCCACCCTGGCCCTCACCCAGTTCTACGATGTTTTCGGCGACAACGTGGACGGCCACTACGGCAACATGACGCCGGGCGACGTCCTGGACGACAACGCCACCGACATCCTCCTCATCGAGGGCACCAGCCAGAACGACCATATCCGTCTGTCCGAAGAAGTGGCTCTCTTCGGCCGCGACCTCAGCGAGACCGTGGAACTGTTCAGCCGCACCCTGCCCACCGGGCTGCCCACCGGTGAGGTGCGATTCACCCTTAACCTGACGGACGAACCTGCCAACGCCGTTGAAATAAGCGCCACCCTGGCCGGTGGGTCGGACACAGCCGCTTTCGGCGTGGCCGCTGCAACCATCCAGAGCGCCATCGACGCCGTCCCGGCCCTGGCCGGCAAAGTCCGCGCTATCGTCCGGGGCAACACCATCGCCCTGGTTACCGACGGCCTCGGTCGGACGGCCACCCTGACATTCGGCTACGTCGGCCTCACCGAGGATGCGTTACGGACGCGCACGGAAAACCTTTTCGGCCTTGCCGACAGTGCGGACGCTGCGGAGCAACTCCGGGTGGATCTCCAGGCCGGCTACCCATTTGGGGATGACCAGTTGATCCTGGGCACCTGGCGCGCCGCCGACGGCACACCGGCGGTGGAGCAGTTCCGCATCTCCGGCCTGGTGGGCAACGACGACATCGGGTTCATCGAAGGCCTCAGTGCGGTGGACGCCTCGGCCCTCACAGACCGCAGCGACGACTGGGTGGGCGTCATCGACGGCGGCCCGGGCAACGACATCCTGCGGGGCACCGGCGCCCGCGACCGCCTTGACGGCGGCAGCGGCAGCGACAAGGTCTTCGGCTTCGGCGGCGACGACATGCTCTGGGGTGACGGCGGTCCGGGCCAGGGTCTGCCCAACGATTTCGACCGCATCTACGCCGGCCAGGGCAACGACGACGTCATCGGCGGGCAGGGAACCAACTTCCTCTACGCCTGGTCCATCGATCCCGTCACCGGCGGCGCTGACGACGGCTCCGTGGCGGACCTTCACTTCTCCGACGGTCAGACCGACACTATCACCGATTTCACGATCGGCGATCCCATTGTCATGCTCGAAGGCGATGCCGACGCACCGGTGGACGGTGTGCTGACCCGCGACGCCCACTTCACGCTGATTTTGGCAGACGGCGTGCCGGTGGACGTGACGGTCCTGGCCAACGCCACCAACGGTGAAGACGGTACGGACGCCAACGGCACCATCGACGACCTCATCGACGACATCAACGACGCCCTGACGGCTGCCGGCATCCGCAGCCAGGTCGTGGCGGGCCGGAACATGCTGCCCGACCTTACACCGGGCAACCGGATTACGCTGGCCCTCACGCGCCAGAGCGATCCTTCGCTGCTGACCATTGCGGATATCATCGCAAACAGTACAGCCTTTACCGAGCTGAAATTCGAGAACGGGAATTCTTCCGGGCGTGCGAATTTGATCGCTACGGGTGCCCCGATTTCAACGTTCGAGCTCTCGGCCGCCGCCAACTTCACCCTGGGCAGCTTTTACGATGCTGTCAATAAACAGTGGATAAATGTTGCGGTATCGGTCACCGCTGAATCAACCGAAAAGAACACCACCATCGAGGACCTTATCGCCGACATCAACGGCGCCCTGGTTCGCGCCTTCGCGGCGGCCGGCGTCCCGCTCCAGGTGACGGCCGGCCAGGACAACGGCGTGCTTACGCTTTCGTCCACCAAGACCTCGCTGACCCTGCTCACCCAGTTCGGCGTCTACGTGGATCCCGACACCGGTGAATTCCGGTTCAGCGACGGCGGCGGCCTTTATCAGCTCGAAGACACGGGACTCAACCGCATCCTGGGCGGGCCCAACAACGACAGGCTCTACGGCGGCACCGGCCTGGATTTCCTCTACGGCAACGGCGGGGAGGACACATTATACCGGGCTGACGGCACCACATTCGATTCCCTGGACGGCGGACTGGCCGGGGACGCGTGGAAACAGTACGCCAAAGAGTCCGACAAGGTCTGGTATTTCGGCGGCTCCAACGCCGATGACGTGATCACGGTGGACTTTGTCACCGAGCCGGGGCTGCTCCAGAACAAGCACCTCATCACGCGGCTTACCAACAACAACGGCAACTTCAGCTTCGCCGCCCAGGTCAAGCTGGACTTGAACGCCAAAGACGACGACGGCAACCCCATCTGGAACCCGTCCGACAGCCAGATCGTCCTCGACTCCCTGCGCAAAGCCGGCAAGGAGGACGAAGGATCGGTGGAAATCCAGTTCAATGAGCAAAAGCTCATCGGCGGACTGCTGCCCCCTGAGGGCGACTTCCTCGTCATCATCGTGGACGCCCTGGACGGCGACGATCAGGTTACCGTGGGCCCGACGGTGCAAAAGACCGTATGGGTCGATGGGGGCAGGGGCGACGACCGCATCGAATTCCTGTCCGGCAACGCCATCCTCTCCGACCAGACCGAGAGCGGGCAGCGTAACGACATCGCCGCGTCGGCCTACGCCTTCGGCCAGCCGCTGCTCATCGCCGGCAGCGACACCATCGGGGCCAACAACAGCCTGGTGTTCACCGCCCTGGGTGCGGGGACGGCATTTGACGGCGTGACCATCAATATAGTCGACGATCCTGATTTCAACACCGAGGAGGATGTGGCCACCGCCGCTTACGACAGCGTGGGCCGCATTCTCACCATCAAGATCAACGCGGGCTACACGACGGCCGCCACGGTGGTGGCCGCCGTCAACACCGATACCGCCGCAGCCGATTTCAGATCGGCCTATGCCATCGCCCTTAACCGCGCCATCGACGTGGACAACGACGGCTCCGGCCTGGTGAAATCCACCACCGCCGTCATCGACGGCGCGGTGGCCGGTGCACCGGCCACCGCGGCGCTCAATTCCGCGGTCGGCCACAACGACATCGCCGTCACGGCCAAGGCCAACGGCTCAGCCTTCAACGACGTCACCGTGGTCATCGTCGACAACCCGGACCTCACCGGTTCACAGAACCTGGCCTCGGCCGCTTACGACAGCCTGACGCGAACCCTCACCGTCCGGATCAACGACGGCTTCACCACCGCCGCCACGGTGCTGGCCGCCATCGGGAGCGACCCCAACGCCGCCCTGTTCCGGCTGGCGTTTATCGCGTCCCTGGACGATACAATCGATACCGGCAACGACGGATCCGGCCTGGTGACACCGACCACCACCGACACCGACGACGGCGTGGACACCGTGCTGGCCGGAGCGGACGTGAACTCGCTGACCTACATCCTGCCGCTGCAGAACGGCGGCGACCCGGTGTTCACGTTGTTCATTGACGGGGATGCCGGCGGCCACCGCATCAGCCTCACCGGCACCGGCAGCAACGGCAGCCTCGCCGACCTGGTGGCCGACATCAACGCCGCCCTCAATACCGCCGGCATCGGCCGGAAGGTGGTGGCTTACAGCATCGACGAACGCATCGCCTTCGGCCAGGTGTCCCAGGGCAGCTACGTGGCCATCGAAATCGCCGGCGTCGAGGGAAGCAGCCAGACCGTTTCCGCCCTCGGGTTCGTGAACGGCGATTCGGTGGGGCAGGCCGTGCTCGTCGGCAGAATTCCCGCGCCGATCAACGGCCGGCTCACCGGCGACGCCACCTTTGATTTGGCCGTCAACGGCGGTGCCCGGGTGTCCGTGGTGGTTGCCGCCGACGCCACCAACGGCAACGACGGCACCCCGGCCAATCAGAGCGCCGCCGATCTGGTGGCCGATATCAACGCGGCTTTGGACGCTCTGGGACTTGGCGGCCAGGTCCGGGCCGGCCTGCTGGGCAGTGTCATCAAGATCTCTACCGTGGCGGGCGGCCCGCGAGCGGCCCTCGGTCTGGACATCAGCAGCACCGAGACGGTGACCCCCGAGCAGTTGGGTTTCGTCGACAACGAGCGGGCCGTGGCGGTGCTGTTCATCGCCCAGAACACCGGTATCACCGGCCTCACCATCGACAACCCCCAGGATGTCGACTGGTACACCTTCCAGCTGCCCACCAACACGGCCGATGACGGCCCCAAGTGGCCCGACGCACGGATCACCCTGTCCAGCGCCTCCGAAATCGACGGGCTGGGCCTGGCCATCTACGCCGCCGACGGCACCCAACTTCCTGAGGCGCCCGAGTTCAAGGCCCAGGTACTCAATCCCGACAGCATCGATACCGGGAACAGCCCCAATGATGACCAGAGTGGGGCCTATCGCTTTGAAAATATCCAGACATTCAGTCGGATCTACGGGCTGACCATTGACGACGCCACCGATGTGGATTGGTTCGTTTTCACACTGAATGACGCTGCCGTGGCCACCGACAAGTTCAGCCTGCTGAAGCTCACCGGGGACGATGCCTTTCGCTTCGAGCTCTACAACGGCGACGGCCTCTTGATGAATTCCGGCGCTACCGGCGACGAGGCCTATGTCAAGCTGGCCATGACCCGCCCGGCAATGATCACCGCTCTGGATGCCGCGCTGCTTGACGGCCGGCTGTCGGCGGATGCGACCTTCGATCTCGGCGTCAACGGCGCCGCCGCCGTTGCCGTGACGGTAGTCGCCGACGACACCAACGAAACTGTTGACGACCTGGTGGCTGACGTCATCGACGCGCTGGCCGTTGCCGGACTTGGCGACGACGTGCTGGCGGCCCGGGTGGACAACACCCTGGTGCTGCTCACCACGCTGAGCGGTGCTGACGCGTCCCTGAGCCTCTCTGATGCCGCCGGTACCACGGTAAGCGAATTGCGTTTCGTCAACGGGGCGACCGACACCGGCGGCCTCCTGACGGCCGACGACTACTACGTGCGCGTCACCGTGGACGGCGGCCTTACGGGCACCTACGAACTCTTCCCGGCCGTGGGTGCGGCCGGCGACACGGTGCTGGATCTCTCGGGCCGGTCCAACGGCTTCATCAGCCTGGCGGGCCTGGATCCCAAGACAAGCTACTTCCTCAAGATTACCACGCCCAACCTGGTGCCCACCATCTATGATCTGAACTTCAACCTGGGGACCGGACAGGCGCCGGTGACCCTGGACCTGGCCACTCGCACCGACACCGTTAGAAAAGACGTGATCCTGGGCGGTCAGGGCAACGACGTGCTGCAGGCCGGCGCCGGGGAAGACTGGATCTTCGGCGGAACGGGCAACGACGTCCTCTCCGGCGGGTTCGACCGGCAGGCGCCCGACCTGCTCTTCGGCGAGGCCGGCGACGATACTTTTCAGCTCATGCCCGACGACCTGCCCCTGATCAAGGGCACCGATCAAACTTTTGTCCCCACCTTTGTGGACACCTTCTTTGGCGGCGACGGCGATGACCGGGTGCTGTTCATGGGCGGCGACCTGGACAACAACGGGCGTCCCGTGCCGGATTTCGTGGCGCTGCGCTACAACCGCTTCCTCCAGCGCTACGAATTTACAAGCCTCACCTGGGATACAGCCAACCAGGCCTTCCTGACCCAGGTGCTGGACGGCGCGGTGCTCACCGCCCAGACCGTCACCTCGGCGTCGGGAACTCTTTACGGCATCGTCCGTGAAACAGCTCCAGGCGAAATCAACACCAGCGGCGGCAACGCGGAAATCACCAGTGACGGGTTGAACAACGATCTGACGTTCACGGCGGTGGAAGGCAAGGACGCTGCCAACCATCCAGACGGCGTCGAAATTCGCATCTTGGACGGCGCCGCCCCGGGCACGGAATCGGTGACCTACGAAATCGACCCGGACACCGGCCGCACCCTGATTATCCGAATCGCTGCCGGTATCACCACGGCCAACCGGGTCATCGCCCTGGTGAACGAGGAAGGCACCTTCGCAGTTGTCCTGAGGGCTGGTGACAAGGAAGACGCCGTCTTCACACTGACACTGACCACGAGTGGGACGCCCGAAGACGCTACCGTCACCGTGCCGCACACGGCCACCTTCGACAACACTTCTCTGGCAGACCTGGCCGACGACATCAATGCGGCCCTGACGACGACCAGCGAAGGCGACATCAACGACAAAGTGTCAGCGTCGGTGAACGACGGACGGCTGAGTTTCATCACCAGCTACATCGGCCGCGGCAATGCCCTCACTTATACCGCGAGCGTGACAACGACCGCGGTGCTGCTAGGCTTCGCCGACAACCAGACCGCCGAGAATATCAAGACGGCCTTCCAGCAGACCTATATCTTCTATCGGACCAACGGTGTGGAGCGCAGCGTCATCAGCACCCGCGGCGGCGACGACGAGGTGCGGGCCGATCCGGCGTACAAATTCCCCAACATCGACAGCGAGTGGGGCATCAAGGAAGGGGCCGAGGAGCAAAACGGCCAGGTGTCCGCCCTCGAAATCTACGGCGGTGACGGCAACGACAAGCTTTACGGCGGGGCCTACGACGACCGGATCTTCGGCGGTGGCGGCATCGACTTCATCGCCGGCGGCCCGGGCGACGACTACATCGACGGCGGCGCGGGCGCCGACCTCCTGGCCGGCGACACCGCCGACGCCCAGGATCCCTATGAACTGGTGACGCGGGCCGGGACCACCGGCGCCAACGACGACGTCAACTTCGCCGCCGAATTGCCGGTCATCATTCCCGGCGACGGCGTGGTCGACATTGTGGACGGCCTCTCGCTCCATGAAGGCGACCAGGGCGACTGGTTCGTCATCCGGACTCCCGACGCGGCGAAACAATACGGCGACGTCCTCTCGGCCTTCCTGTCCATGGAGATGGTCTCGGTGGTGTTCGAGCGGGCCGACATGCAGGCGATCTTCGACGATCCGGACTACGCCGGCCGGAACCTTTTCCTCTTTGCCGGCGAGGATTCGGATCCCGGCGAGGTCCTGCGGGTGCTGCCGGTAGAGCAGTTCGCCGGCGTACCGGACTACTACCTGCTTCACGTGAACAACGTGCTTTCCTACTGGCTGACTGCCAATGCGGCCCCGTCGTCAGACCTTGGTGACCTCACCGCTGCGGCAACCATCAGTATCACCCTGGGCAACGACCCGGCCGTGAATATCACCATCGCCGACGACAACAATAACACCGGCGTCGACGACCTGGTGGCTGACATAAACACAGCGTTGGAGGGTTCCGTCCTAGACGGGAAGGTGAAGGCTCAGAAGGTGTTCGTGGCCACCGGCGAGCGGATCGTACTTTACAGCCGATACGCCGCCACCCTTACAGTGGCTTACACCGCAGACGACCCGGCCGCCGAACTCGGGTTCGAAAGCGGCCAGACCAACCTTGGGGTGGCGCCGGCCATGGGCGGGTACAAGCTGGTTTTCAACACGGATCCTGTTAACGGGACGGCTGCGGGTGAAACCATCGACGTGCCCGAAAGCGCCGCGGACAGTGCCATCGACTCCACCGACCCGGCCCATCGGCCCACTATCATCGCCCTGGGCGACATCAACGGCGACGGCTTCAGCGACTTCATCGGGGCGGTGAAGGACGATGTGAACCGTGACGCCGGCTTTGCCCGGATCTTCTTCGGCAGCACAGAGCCTGAGGCTGCCTTCGATCTCGATGCGAACAGTGCCATGGTGCTCGAACTGCCTGCGCCGGTTCTTTCCGCTTCACTGGCCACCACGGCCCAGTCTTATTTCAGCACGCCCGGTGACTTCAACGGAGACGGCATCGACGACATCGTCGTGGCGGTCACCCGCAACGACGGTGATCCGGACAACACCTTTACCAACGCCATTTATATGATCTTTGGCGACGCCGCCTGGGGTCCGGGTGACACGGTGGACATCTTCAACGACGCCGATATATTCGATGCCAGCGGCACCCCGGGGACTCTGTCGGTGGCCAACGCCGGGGATCTGGACGGCGATGGCATCGACGACCTACTCGTCGGTATCGACGATCCGAACACCGACGCCAGCGACCGGATTCAGCTCTTCTACGGTCGAATCGACTGGAGAGCCGCCGACAGCGAGATATTTTCGGCGGATTTCGGCACCACCGCCGGCGACGATGCCTTCACAGTGGCCGGGGACCTATGGAACCGGACCGAAAACCGAGGCAACGACCCCGGCCACACATCAACCTGGAGCTACTACTTCGGCGATCCTGCCAGCGGCAACTACGATACCCGTAGCCAAGTCACTGGAACGATCACCTCCAGCGTTATCGATCTATCCGGCGTATCGTCAGCGACCCTGAGCTTCAACTACTTCCTGGATACGGAAAACGATCCCGCCGGTGGGTTCGATGTGGCCACGGTGCAGATTTCCACCGACGGAACGACCTACACCGACATTGTGTCCAACGCCGACAGCCTCATCGAAACCGGCGGTGTTTGGACGAGCATCAGCATCAACCTGGCCGATTATATTGGACAGACCAATCTCCGAATCCGTTTCCACTTCGACAGTGGTGACGACATCGAGAACCAGTATGAAGGCTGGTATGTGGACGATGTCACCGTGGTGGGTCAGAATATAGCGGCAGACGCCACTTTCCAGATTGCCGGGTTCACGTCGTTTGCCGGCATCGGCAACCTTAACGGCGACGACCATCCCACGACCGGGGTCCGGCTCGATGATTTCGCCATCCTGGTTCCCGACTCAGGCGCCGGCAGTGGGAAAGTATTCATTTTTTACGGGAGAGAGTCCCGATACAGCGGCGACATTACCGCCGGCGACGCTGACGTCACCCTGAGCGGCGACGATCCGGAGAACGGAGATGATCCACTGGCCGGCTATTTCGTCCGCCCGGCAGGCGATGTCAACGGGGACGGTTTCGACGAAATCTTGGTCACAAGTGCCCTGAAGTCCTACCTTGTTCTCGGTGGCGGCACCATTACCAGCACGTTGAAGGACAACATTGTTGACGAGGTGCCAAGGCTGCTGTTCGGCATCGGCGATTTCGACGGCGACGGCATCGACGATTTGGGCGCCGTTACCCTGGAAACCAGCCCGCGAATCAGCGAGACCGGTGAGCGGGTGGTGCATGCGGTGGGTCACATCCTGCTGGGCGCGGTCAGTCTCAACAGCCTGGGGAGCCCCGACCTGATCATCGAGCCGGATCGGCCCATTTACCTGGATCCGGCCCAGGCCACTTTGCCGCGTAATTTCTTTGCCGCCGCCGGCGACCTGAACGACGACGGATCTGCCGACGTGGCCACTGCCGAGACACTGGGAAGTTTCGTCCACGTGTACCAGGGCCGGGTACTCACCGCCATGGCGCCGGAACCTGCCGCAGCCACCGATCCGTTGACCGTCAAGAAATTCGTGTTCGAACTGGCCCCGCCTGATTTTGTCGACCCGGCTGCAGGGATTGCTACCGGCATCGATCTTTCCGACACCACGGTGACCAACCCGGCAATCAGCGACGCCTTCGTGCTGGAGGGGACGGTGTCTCTGGAACAATTGGCCACGGCACAGGACATCGGTGATTTCGACGGCGACGGCAAGGCCGACTTCCTCGTGAGCGGCCCGGATCAGAGCTACATCCTCCTGGGACCGGTGGACCTGAGCGGGCAGAACGATGTGGCCATCCGCGCCGAATACATCATCGACACGGCCTCCCTGGGCACGCCGGCGGCCCGCATGGGCGACGTCAACGCCGACGGCATCGACGACCTGGCCTTTATCCGCCACAACGCGGACGGCGGTGAGTCCATCGTTACCATCATCTTAGGCGGCCGCGTGCTGCCGCGGCAGATCACCGCCGCAGCGCTCGACCCCGTCTACACGCGTACCATCCGCCTGGACGACGCCCGCTTCACCCCAAGCGGAGCCACTGTCTACATCCTCAACGCCAGCAGCCAGGTGAACGCCGTCACCGGCCACTACTACTATGACGTGGCAGTTGTATCGCCCTCGCCGGGTATCACCAACCTCTACGGCTACATCTTTGACGGCAAGTCCATCGACACCGCCGGGACCGGCGTCGACACCATCGAAGCGGCGGCGGCGGCCGTGGACCTCGAGCTGTTCACCACCATCGTGTCGCTCTCCGACCTGTCGCTGGACATCCCGGGTGCGACGGTTTTCGATCCGGATCTTCCCAACCAGTTCGTCTACCTGGCGCCGCCCGCAACGGTGAAAGGACCCGTAAGCGCCATCGACGACCCGTCGGATCCGGAAGATGTCTCCGCGTCAGTGAGTTATGGCAAGCCGACGGCCTTTTCGGCGAATTTCGAAAGTGGCAGCAACGGATTCAGCTTTAGCGGCGACCTGTGGCACCGGACCACTCACGGACGCGATATCGGCAGTGCCAGTCTCTACTTCGGCAGCGGAGAGTTCGTCGACTTTTTCCTTTTCCCGATTTACGGCGACTTCGACATCGGCCGCACGGTCAGCGGCTCGGTGACCTCTCCCGCTTTCGATCTCAACGGGTTCACCGGTGCGACGATGGCCTTCCAGTCGTTTCTGGAGACGGAAAGCAGCAGCTACTACGACCAGGCTCGGGTGCTGGTATCCAAGAATAATGGTGCCTCGTGGACCGCCATCGCCGATAAACGGCACCTCACCTACGGGACAAGCGGAACCTGGGTAGAGCAGACCGTTATCATCCCGTCTGCATTCTTGACCACGAACGTGCAGATCCGCTTCGACTTCAACAGCCGAGACGCCATCCTTAACAACTACGAAGGCTGGTACATCGACAATATCGAGGTCAAGGAGACGCCCGCCGCTACGGTGAAGCTGATCAGCGACAAAGCCTCCACCGCCGTTCAATTGAATATCGGTAACTTCGACAACGGCGATCGGCGGGTTGACGGGGTCACCGTGTCCGTCAATTTGGATCACGCCCGTGTGACCGACCTATCACTGTTCCTCAAGAGCCCGGCCGGCAATGAAGTGCCGCTGAGCGGCCTGACCAGCCAGGGCGGCAAGAACTATGCACTGACCCGGAATCTTTCGGCCTTTGATGGCGAACAGCCGGCGGGCAACTGGACCCTCACCCTGAAGGACCAATTCGGCGGGGTTGTCGGCAACCTCAACGATTTCAACCTCACGGTCACCCAATCCCTGGCTACCTTCACCGAATATGAGGTCAGGGTCGATGATCTAGCGGGAAAACTCACGGACATTGACCTTGCCCTCGACATCACCCATGCCAGGGTTCAGGACCTTGAAGTCCGTCTGATGTCTCCCGACGGGACTGAAGTGACGCTGTTCAGCGGCATCGGCGGTGACGGTCAGAATTTTGTCGGCACCATTTTTGATTCCGGTGCCACGAACCATGTCCTGAGCGCGGATGCGCCCTACACCGGGCGTTTCACGCCGGTCACCCCCGCCGCGCTCGACGAGTTCGACGGTTTGGACAATGCCGACCTTAACAATATCTGGAAGCTGAGGATCAAGGACACCATGCCGGGGATTACCGGCACTCTCGATGACTGGTCACTGACCCTGCGAACCGACGCGCCGGCTACCTCCGATATCATCGTGTCCGGTTTCGCCGGCGAGAGCAAGATCGCCGACCTCAACGTCACCGCCACCATCTACCACCCCCACCCCAACGACCTGGCCGTGGCACTGGTCAGCCCGGGCGGCACGCGGGTGACGCTGTTTGCGGCGCTGGGTGATGCCGACGACCCCCTTGGCTACAACCTTGCCACGTTTACCTTTGACGACGAGGCCGGAGCTGCCATCGGTGCATTTTCAAACGGCGTCTTTAACCCGGAAGGCGCAGCCAGCCTGACGGATTTCGACGGCCTCACCGGCGCCAGTCTCAACGGCACCTGGACCCTCGAGGTTTCGGATAGCACCGGGAACTGGTCGGGAGATCATCTCCATCCATTGCAGCGCGGCCTGCTCATCGACTGGTCACTGGAGATTTCCACCACGCCGACCTTCTCCGAGATGCCCGTGTCGGGCATCCCCGGAAACATCACCGATCTCGATGTCACCATCGATATCACCCATGAACGCACGGCGGATCTGGAGATCCACGTTGTATCTCCGGAAGGCACCCAGGCCCTTTTGTTCGCCGGACTTGCCGGAACCGGCTTCACCAACACCACGCTGGACGACGATGCCGCCATTGCCATCGACAGCGGCGGCATTGCCACGTCGCCTTTCACTGGAACTTTTAAAACCGCCATTAACAACGGCGCAGATCTCCTCCAGATATTCGAGGGTGAGAATCCAAACGGTATCTGGAAACTCAAGATCGTCGACACCGTCGGCGAGAAGGTGGGTACGCTGAACGGCTGGTCGCTCACCATCACCTACGAACCCGTTTCCGTGGTCACTGCAGCCGAAGACGCCCCGGTGGGTCTCCAGGTGGCCGTGGCAGGGGATGTCAACGGCGACGGACTGGAAGACCTTCTCTTCAGCGCCCCCGGCTTCAAGGACACCGCTTCGAGCCTTGGCCGCGCCTATCTCCTGCCCGGGCGCCCACTCGCCGAAAACGCCGGAACCGGTGCGGTCACCGTTGCCAACGGCGTCACCGCCGGTGGGTCGGCCACCGCCAAGTCCTCGGCCGTATTCGTCTTCGCCGGCGACGACAACGACCTGCTCTTCGAGGAAATCGAGCCAAACGGTGGTGCCAACAACGGCATTCAAATACTGCTGGTAGATGGGGATATATCTGGCGCCACCGGTGCCCTGAGCGCCGATGTGGTGAGTTTTACCGGGACGGTCCTTACCATTAACATCGACAGCGGCGTCACGACGGCAGCCGATATTGAAGAAGCCATCAAGCAAGATGCCGATGCGGATGCGTTTAACGACCTGTTCCTAGCCGACTTCAAGTCCGAGGCCACTGCGCAGCTGGAGCGCGATGCCGCCATCCGTCTGGAAGACACGGCCCTGGGCGGCGGCGTCTTCGCACTGGGCGACCTCGACGGCGACGGATACGATGATTTTGCCGTGAGCCGCATGCGGGAGGATGCAGGCGATGCCTCAGGCGGACTCTTCATCTTCATGGGCGCGGCGGCGAACTCGCTCGGCGCCGGCGTTGAACGCGGCGTATGGGATGTTTCTGAAAATGATGATATAACCATATCCCAGGTCGATCCGGAAGAACTCGGCGCCACGTCGCTGGTCATGTCGCTGGACGCCACGGCCGGGGATTTCAACGGCGACGGACGCCTGGATCTGGTGGTGGGGCAGCGGACGGTATTCCAGGCCACCGGTGACGCCCTCGATCCGCCTCAGTCGGCCGTTCTGGACCGACAGGAACGTGGCCGGGTCCACATATTCTACGCTGTGGCCGACCTGCCGGAGGGCCCCACCTTTGCCGACGCCCAAGTGACGCTGGAGGGGGAAGGCGAGTTCGACCGGCTGGGAGCGCTGTCCGCCAGTCCGGGGCTGGATCTGAACGACGACCGCATCGACGACCTCATCATCGGCGCCCCCAAGGCCGACGGCTTCATCGGCAGCGTCAAGACCGACGCCGGCAAGCTCTACATCATCTACGGATCCAACCGGCTGGCAACCCTGCCCACCTCGGGCTTCGACATCATCGCCAACCGTACCTTCACCGGCAGCGGCGACTTCCTGGTGGACGCGGGGACCGGCAGGCCCGACGTGTTCATCGATCTCGACCTCAACGATGACGGCGCCCTGGACACCAACCTCTATGTCCTGGGCCTTGGACAGGGCGAGCGCTGGTACCGGTTCACCACCCTGGGCGACGGGCAGCCGGGCAACACGATTAGACTCTCTCCAGTGGACATTCCCGGCACCACGGTCATCGTTCCCGGCACCGAGGGATCGGTGAACGGCGCCAACGTGGATCTCTCCGGCGAGGGGCTGACGGTGGACAGTGCCAACCCGGCCATCCTGGAATTTGACCTCACCCGGTTCCTCCCGCACCTGGACGATCCGGAATACCTGGCCAGAGTGACCCTGTACCTCTACAACATGCTGGCGGCGGGCGGCCAGTCGAACGACAATCTGCCCCTGTCCGGGATCGGAAACCTCACCGACGTGGACGGGAAATTGTTTTTCACCGTGGAAAGGGGATTCCCGGTTCAGCACACATTGTGGAAAAGTGACGGCAGCCCGGTGGGCACGGCTCCGGTGGCTTTGTTGACCAGGGCGCCGGGACAGCTCAGCGCCATGGGCGGCATCCTGGTTTTCGTTGAAGGCGACGACACGCTGCTGCGTAGCGATGGGACGCCGGTGGATCTTGATGCTGATGAGCCGATTACCTCAGGAAGGGAAGTCGTCGAAGCGGCCGGCGGCGTCATCGGCAATCTCACCCCGGTAAACAATAGCCTCTACTTCACCCTCGATGATGCCACCCTGCGATATATCGCGGACATCACTTTGGCCGATCCCGCCGACATCAACTCTGTCGAGGTGGGCGGCATCGCCACGCCTTCGGTGCTGACCGTATCAGACAACCTGCTCTTTCTGCTCGCCGATAGCGGCGCCGGGCAGGGATTGTGGTCCGTCGCAGACGGGACGGCAACCCCTGTTCTGGAAACCGCCCCGCCGGTGAACGCCACCGATTTCGTCCAACTGGACGGACTGATCTTCTTCACCGCCGACTCGGGCAACGGCCCCGTCCTATGGCAGACCGACGGTACCGGGGCCACCGCTGCCGTATTGACCGATGCCCACCGACTCCTGGGCGCCCCCGGCGCATTGATCCCCTTTGACAACGGTGCGGAGACCGGCCTTTACTTCAGCGCCGACGACGGGATCGCCGGGAGAGAACTTTGGAAGATCACGGTGGCGGGTACCACGGCCACGGTGGTCATGGTGAGGGACATCAACAGCGGGGCCGACGGCTCGAACCCCGCCCAGCTCACTGTTCTGGACACCGAACTGCTCTTCGCGGCTGCCGACGTCGACAACGGTGTCGAGTTGTGGAAAACGGACGGCACAACGGCGGGCACTGTCCTGGTGAAGGACATCAACACAACGGCAACGGGTGCGGGTGATGCATCCCCCATCAATTTGTTCGCCTGGAACGGGGCGCTCTACTTCGCCGCCGCCGACGGTACAAACGGCATAGAGTTGTGGATCTCCGACGGCACTGCCGGCGGCACCACCATCATCAAGCCCCTGGATATATCCGGCACACCTCAAAATGGCGGGGTCAATCCCACTGCCGGCAGCTCGACGCCCTTCGGTTTTACTCCCTTTGACAACGAGCTCTACTTTATTGCGGACAGCGGCAGCAACGGGACCGAGCTGTGGAAGACCGACGGCACCGGCGCCGGCACGGTCATGGTGAAAGACATCCGTCCCGGCTTCGAAGGCTCGGGCGTGGCAAGCCTCGAGGTGGTGGGCAGCAACCTCTACTTTACGGCCGACGATGGCACCAACGGCATCGAGCTCTGGCGGTTGGTCGCCTCCGGTACCGGGGCTTTCGCTGACATCGATCCGCCGGGCGCTGACAATAAGCTCCGGATTGGGCCCAACCCGCTTCATGCCGATTATGGTCAGATCCGTCTGGACGACACCACCATCAGATTTGTGGATACCGGGGCCGTCACCGGCAATGCTGCCGAAATCAGTTATTCTGCGGGCCTGCTGACCATTGACATCGACAGCGGCGTTACCGACGCCGACGCCGTGGTTGTCGCGGTCGCTCTTGACGGTCGCTTCACGGCGACACATCAGGAGGCCGCCGGCAGCGGAAAGATCAACACCGTGCCTGTGACCACCACCGGCGGCACGGACGGTGACCCTGTGATCTACCACGTGGACATCGACCCGGCTACCGATGACACTCTCATCGTCATTGAGGCGCCGTTCGACAACATCGATGTCGTCATCGTCGACGACGGTAGTGTCACCAACGGCGATGCCGTCATCACACTGGACGATAACGCCAACCCGACGACCGTCACCATCAACATTCAGAACGGTGCCACCTCCCCGGACGTGGTGGCCCAGCGGATCAGTGAAACCGCCGCCGGCATTGATCCGGAAGACCCCGCCCCCTTTAACGCTTACCGAGCCAACGAGGCGGAGCCCGGGGTACCACTGTTCAAGAGTATCGTGGTGACGGGCCGCGGCGCTCCGGCCCAGAGCGCCGTCCCCGCTTCCGTGGCTTTCGACGTCACCCACAACGAAGCGGCGGATTTGTCCTTCTTCTCGATTTTGGCAGACGGCGCTACCGTGGGCCCCATTGACGTCAGCGGTGCTGCAGATGGGGACGATCTGGCCGGCATGCTCAACGACGATGCCGCTTTCAGCGGCGAAGGACTTGCGGCATCCTGGGCCGGCGACGTGCTCACCATCGAGGGTGGTGCGGAAACGAACTTCGGTCTCCCGTCGCTACTGGAAGGTGACGGCGTGACCGAAGTTGACGATGACGGCGCTGTGATCACCGAGGGCACCCCAAACCTGCCTGCGTTTTCCGCTTCGGCGACCTACGATGAGCCGGAGACACTTTCCCGTGCGGATTTCGATGTCACCGATGCCCAGGCGACCAACCTGTCCACCTTCGACATCACCGTCGATGGTACCGCTGTAGGCCCCATCGATGTCAGCTCCGCCACCGATGGCGGCGATTTGGCTGACATTCTCAATGTCGACAGCGGATTCTCCGGCGACGGGCTGACTGCTTCCTGGAGCGACGACGTCTTGTCCGTCGTGGACGACGGCCAGGCCGTGCTGACGAGCCCGTCTCTCCAGGACGGCGGGGGCAGCGAAGTGGACGGGGATGTCACCGTTATCACCGGCCAGGCCGGCACCGAGGCTATTTCCTTCGCGGCGCGATCCACCGGGGAGGATGACAACGGCGTGATCATCGCCTTCGTGGACGATCCGAGCCTGTCCGGTGACGCGGCCGCGGCTTCCTGGGATGGTGCCGCACGCCTGCTGGTGGTCGCTGTGAGCAGTGGGGATACCACAGCGGCCACAGCCGTTGCCGCCATCCAGGCCATCGATCAGTTCGATCCTGCGGACGACGGCAACCGGATCTTCGACGTTTCCACGCCGGGTGGCGGCACCGGTGTGCTCAACCCCTTGCCCGGCGTGTTCACGGCGCCGGTGACAACCTCGGGCGGTGTCACCGGTCCGGATTCCCAGGTGTTGATCCAGCCTGAAGGCGGGAACAACGACTTCCGGGTACGCGCTGCTGACCCGGCAGCCGATCTCAACAACAGAACGGTCCGGTTCATCGACGACGGCGTGCTGGCCGACCCGCACGACCCGGTAGTCACCTATGCCAGCAACACGCTGATCATCGAGATCACCAACGGTGTGACCACCGCCGCCGACATCCGGGATCATTTCAACGACAACCAGAGTGTGTGGAATCTCGAGACAGCCGGCGACTGGTCCGACGGCAATGGCACCATCCATACTGCCGCCGTAGTGATGCCGGCCGGTACCGCGAGCAGCGCTACCTTCGATGTGAGCAACCCGGCAGGGTTGTGGCTTTTTTCCATCACGTTGGGTGGTGTTAACGTTGGACCCTTCGACGTTAGCGGCGCTACTGACGGCAGTAACCTCGCCACTATCCTCGATACATACTTCAGCAATAACAGCTTTGATCTCGACGCCACGTGGACGGATGGCGCCACCGACCAGTTGCGCATCGAACACAACGGCATCGCCGCGCTGACCGACCCCTCTCTCACCGAGACACCCGTTGAGACCGATGACACTCCGGTCTTCGCCCCGGGTACCGCCAGCAGTGTGACCTTCAATGTTACCGATGGTCAGGCGAACGGCGGACTGGACACATTCGAGATCACTGTCGACGGGACTACGGACGTACAAGTGGCCGTCGCCCAGGCTACGGGCGGCGCTGACCTGGCGGCTAAACTCGACAGCAACAACGGGTTTTCCAACGCCAATCTCCTGGCCGAGTGGGACGGTGGCGCAAATACACTGAAGGTGTCTCACAAGGGCACCGCTCCCCTGAGCAGCGCTTCGCTGACGACCATGACGGGTACGGAGATCGACGGATCACCGTCGGGCACCGGCTCGTTGAATGTCGAATTTGACGTCTCCGACGGCCAGGCGGCGAATTTGGACGCCTTCAGCATAACATATGGCGGTACCGACCTGCCCGCCATCGACGTCAGCAGTGCCACCAATGGCAGCGGCCTATCAGCGATTCTGAATGGAGACAATACCTTCAACAGCAACGGTGCCAGCCTCACCGCCAGTTGGACGGGCGATGTATTGACCATCACCCACGGGTCCAGCACGCTCACCAACCCGTCCCTGACAGCCGCAGCAGGTGCTGAAGTGGACGGGAACCTGGATACCGATCCTGGGACGGACAGCAGGATGGTTTTTGGCGTCGACGCGCCGTCCAATCTATACCTCTTCTCTATCCGGATCGATGATCCTGTCGACCTTATCACCACCGTCGATGATATCGATGTGAGCGGTGCTGTCGATGGAGACGCACTGGCATCGACGCTGACTACTTACTTTACAAACAACAGCATCGATCTTGTCGCCACTTGGACGGATGGCGCTCCTGGCCAGTTGACCGTTACCCATTACGGCATCGCCACCTTGAGTCAGGCGTCGTTGACGGAGGCTCCCCAGGAAACTGATGCCGGGCCGAAAATTGTCGACGGTGTGGCATCGACCACCAATGTCGACATTGCGGGCGGCGACAATGACGTGAAGATCACTGCCAAGACAGGAACCGGGTTTGTGATCACAGGCGGCGTGACCATCGAGTTCATTGACGACGGCACGATCAACAGTGCTGTGGCCTCTGCGTCCTTTGCCGCCAATACGCTGACCATCAACATCAACAATGGCGTAACCAGGGGCGCCGAGGTTATTGACGAAATCAACACCAACAACTCCACTAAGGACCTCTTCCTGGCCGAAAACGGCGAGGCGGCAAATACCGGCCCGATTCACACACCGGACGGCAGCACAGCCACCGGTGTCACCCCGGTAGCCGCCACCGCGACAATGATGATCTCCGGCGACGACAACGACCTGATCTTCACCGCGGAAATCTCCGGCACAAGCGAGAACGGCATCAAAGTCCGTATCATCGACGACGGAACGATTGCCGACAATTCGGCTACGGCCAGCTACAACTCCATTGGACGTGTGCTGACTATCAACATCAAAAACGGTGAGACCACTGCGGCGATCGTATGGGAGGCGGTGAACAGTGGCCCCAACGCCGGCACCATCCCATTGACGGTGGCGGATGCCGATGCGGTTGGTGATAGTGGCAGCGGCATCATCCACGCGACCACTGAGGTCAAGGCCCAGGCACTCGGCCCGGCCGCAGCGGCCACGGCGACGATCACCCCCGACGGCACCGACAATGACCTGAGCCTCACCGCCGCCAAGGCCGGGGCCGCCTACACGGATGTTGAGGTCCGCTTCGCCGCCGGCGCCGCCAACGGCGAGGCGAGCGTTGTTTTCGATCCGGCTACCAAGACGCTCACCATCACCATCGAACCCGGCCGCACCGAAGCGGCGAAGATTCTGCAGGCCATCGATGACAACGGCGTTTTCGATGCGGCGCCCACCGGGGACCACGTCACGGGTCTGGGCGTCATCAACACCGCCGACACGGTCATCGACGGGGCCCTGACGCAACTGGGCGCCAATCCCTCCGAGCTGACCACCTTTAAAGGAGAGCTCTACTTCTCGGCCAATGACGGTACCGACGGCGTTGATTTGTGGAAGACCGACGGCAGCGTCGCCGGCACCGTGCAGGTGACCGATATCAAAGGCGGCTGGGATGCTCCGCCGACCTCACTAACCGACGCTGGCAGTGCGCTTTATTTTACGGCCGACGACGGTAACGGCCCCGCCCTGTGGCGGACCACTGCCGGTACGCCGGGCACCACAGCCATGGTCGCCGGCACGGAAAACGCCGATCCCACGGACCTGACGCCCTTCGACGGCCGTCTCTTCTTTTCTGCCGTGGACGCCGCCGGCAGGGAGCTGTGGATTTACGACGGGACAACGCTTTCAAAGGTAGACATCAACGCCAGCGGTGATGCCAATCCGGTCAACCTCACCAGCGCGGGCGGTGATCTCTACCTGGCAGCCGATAACGGTTCCGGCAAGGCCGTCCTCTGGCGAATCGACCCGGCGGTGTCCGATGATCCGGAAGCAATTACCGGCACGGATGTGGTGCTGAGCCCAAGCAACCTCACCAACGTGGACCGTGCGCTTTTCTTCGTCGTTGCCGGCACCGATGGCGACGTCCTCATGACCACCGACGGCACCCGCACCCTGGCCCAGCTTCCCGGAACGGCCTCCGATCTCACCGCCGTTCAGACCGATGTGGGTAGACGCTTCTATTTCACGGTGGACGATACGATCTGGGTGAGCGACGGAACGATTGCCGGCACCGGCCTGTGGGAAGACCTCTCTGCCAGCGTTTCCGGGTCGACCCCGGGCAACCTTGCGGATGTCAACGGCACCCTGTACTTCACCGCCACGGTAGGGGGTGCCACCCACCTGAGAAAAGTGAACCCATCCGGTGGGTCCACGCTGGTCCAGACCTTCACGCGGTCGCTCGATGCCCTCGTCAAAGCCGACGGGCACCTGTTCTTCATACTGGTCAAGCCGCGCGTTCGGGAACTCTGGCAGACTGACGGCACCACGACGACTCAGGTTATGGTGACGCTAAAAGACCAAAGCACAGAACCGGTGCTGGATCCGGCGGACCTCATGGTAATGTCCGACGGCCGCCTCTTCTTCACCCTTGATGGCAGGCTCTACACCAGTCAGCGGATCCCCGATCCGGAGTCTCCGGCCGACCTGATCCGCACCACCGTCCGGTTCGCCGACCTGAGCATTAACACCCTGCCGGCGCTGCGGGTCGAGGTGCTGGCCGATGAAGGCGACGGGCAGATCACAGCCGGCGATGCGGCCACTGACGCCCGCTTCACCTTTATTACCGATGAGAACCAGGGCAAACTGGATCTGACCGCCGCGCTGCGGGCGATTATAGCCGATGGCTGGAGTCGGGCAACACTTCGATTGACCACGGATTCAGCGGCAGATACGGTTACCTTGCGGCGGCTTGGCAGTGCTGATACCGACACCCGTATGGAAATCCTGACCGCACCGCAGACGGGTGTCCGAGGAGATCTCTACACCGCCGAGGGCCGATTGCTGCTGGAAAACCAGTCTATTTTCGATTTGCGGCAGTTCGAGGCCGGCACGTTCTACCTGAACGTCTACGATCCATCCGTAGCGATCACCGCCGACACCGTTGTGGACAGCACGCTGAGGCCCATCCCCGAGCCGACCCAGATGACGCCGGTGGGCAACACCCTTTTCTTCTTGTCGGGCGGGAACCTCTGGCGTAGCAACGGCCTATCCAACGTGGAGATCAAGACGTTTACCGACAGCCTGTCTCTCAGCGCCATTCCGGGCATCACGGCCATCGGCAACCTCACCGCGGCCGGTGGGGCGCTGTTTTTCACCGTGACAGCCGGTGGCATCGAGCAACTGTGGACAAGCGACGGCGTGTTCGCAAAGAAGGTGTCCGATCTGACCCTGACACCGGATAACCTCGTCGGTACGGGCAGTGCCCTTTTCTTCACCCAGAACGACGCAGCCAACGCAGAGACCCTGCTCCTGGCAGGAGACAGCGCGAGCGAGAGTGAAGAAGAAGACGTCATCGGCACCTTCGCCGGCCTTGACGCCCTGTCCAGCCTGACGGTGAGCGGCAACCTGCTGTTCTTCGTGGCCGGCGGTAAACTCTGGAAGAGCGATGGCACCGAAGACGGCACCAGTGAAATCACTACGCTCATTACCGGCACGACCGCATCGGGGGCGGTGGCGGCCGTTACGGATGAACTGTTCTACACGGTCGCCGCCGGCGCGGACGTCGAACTGTGGCGAAGCGCCAGCGATTTGGGAACCAAAGTGGCCACCATAACCGATGCCACAGGAGCGGATCTCTTGGCAACGGTGAACGGCTCGCTGTTCTTCACCGTATTCAAGTCCGGCCAAACCCAGCTCTGGAAGAGTGACGGCACCGAAGACGGCACCGCCTTCGTCACCGACCTGGTCAACGTCAACGCGCCGGTCGATCTGCTCAAAGTGGAGAACGGGACGGTCTTCTTCACACTCGACCTTGGCGCCACCGTTGAACTCTGGAAGAGCGGCGGGTTCGCGGCCAGCACCACACGGGTCATCACCACGCTTCCGGGTGATCCCAGCTACCTCATGGACGTGAACGGCACATTGTACTTCGTGGGCCAAAACGCCACTTCGCCGACCCTCTGGAAAACCGACGGCAGCAGCCTGGAACTGCTGGCCGGCCTGGCCGGCAGCGTGGGCGCCCTGACTCATGTCAACGGGACGGTTTATCTGGGTATCCTGGAAAACGCCCAGGCTGAGCTTTCCCCGCCCGGCTTCAACAACGACCTGGTCATTACCGCGGCTTCCCCGCTGACGGACTTCGACAACGCCGTGATCCGGATCGTTGATGACGGCTCCCAGACCGGCGACAGTGCAGCGGCCGTCTATGACGCCGGTGTTCTGACCATCCGCGTCAACAACGGGGTGACCACGGCCGCCACGGCAAGGGATGCCGTCAACGCGGAGGGCACCTTCACGGCCAAGCTCAACACGACCAGCGAACCGGGCAACACCGGGGCGGGCGTCATCAACACGGCCGCCGTGGCCACCGCCGGTGGTGCAGACCTGCTGAAGGCCGCGCTGACCATCGCACCGGTGGGCGCCAACAACGACCTCATTTTCGAGGCCCCTGAATTCGGCGCCATCTTCAATGGTGTCACGGCCCGTCTGGTGGACGACGGCTCCGTCTCCGGAGACGCCGCGCTCGTCGCTTACGACACCGACACCCGTGTGCTCACCGTCACCATCAAGGCCGGCGTCACCACGGCCGGCACGGTCGTCGAGGCCATCAATTCCGATGTCAAATCCCTGGGCTTCGTCACCCGCACCCATTTCACCATGGATCTGGCCGACGGCAGCAACGGCCGGGGCCTGGTACACGACACCGTCGTGACCACGTCCGGCGGCACCGATCTCCTGGCGGCCGGCGCCCTGATCCTCTCTGGTGAAGACAACGGCGACATCATCGTGACGGCCGGCGCCGCCGGTGCCGACCTCAACGGCGTCACCATCATTTTTACCGACGACGGCAGCCTGTCGGGCGATGCGGCCGCGGCGAGCTACGACAGCGGCACCCGTACCCTCACCGTCATAATCGACGAAGGTTCTACCACAGCCGGCACTGTCGTAGATGCGGTCAATGAAGACGTCGCTGCGGAAGCTTTCCGGACACGGGCCAACTACAGCGTGGTCCTGGCGTCCGGCAACGACGGCACAGGCGTGGTGCTGGCAGCAGAAGGCGTCATTGCCGGCGGATCCGATCTGGCCCCGGCCATCGCCGTCCTGAACGCTCCCGGCGCCAACAACGACATCCGCTTTACCGCCACTTCGGAGACCGCGTTATTCAACGGTGTCCGCATCGTGATGATCGACAACGGCAGCATTAGCGACGGCAGTGCCACTGCCGATTACGACCTCGACCTCAGGGTCCTCACTATCACGATCCAGGATGGTGCGACCACTGCCGACACGGTGGTGGCGGCTGTCGAGACGCTGGGTGCATTTGGCGCCCGGTTCACGGTGAGCCTGGATACGGCCACCGATCCCGGCAACACCGGCACCGGCACCATCAACACGGCCCCGGTCATCGCCACCCAGCGAAACGCGCTGTGGAAGAGCAACGGCACCTCGGAGGGCACCGTTTTTGTGCGGGCTTTTGAAACCATGCCGGAGAATTTCACGGCGGTGAACGGCACCACCTTCCACGAAGTGGTGGTCGACCTGATCCCACAGGATCGCAGCGTCAACGGCGTGCTGTACTTCACCATCGGCGACCAACTCTGGCGCTCCTTCTTCGACGGCGTGGTCCAGCGCACCGTTCAGGTGAAGATCTTCACCGACCCGCTGGCCGATCTTACCGCTGCGGACGGCACACTCTTCTTCACAGTGAACGGTACCGATCTGTGGAAGAGCGACGGCACCAACACCGGCACCGTGGAAGTTGTGGGTACTTCCGCAGCCGTGGGCGGCCTCACCGCCGTCAACGGTGATCTCTTCTTCGTCGCCGAAGACAGCGGCTCCCTGAAGCTGTGGCGCACCACCGGCACGACAGGCATTCTGCCATTTGCCATGTTCGCCAGGGCGCCGCTCCAGGGGGCCACTCACCCGGGCACCGACAACGACGAGATCCACGGCGGTGACGGCGACGATGTCATCATCGGCAACGGCGGTCTGGATCGCATGGTGGGCGAAAGCGGTCAGGACGCCTTTATCGGCGAGTCCATCGAGATTCGCGACCTGGAAAGCGACGAGGGTTTCACCCTGCCGCCCACCGCCGAGTTCAGCACCAATCACCCGCGGCCGATCGATCCCGCGATCGTGATCCCCGACGCGGCTCTGAAGAGCGGTATTGCAAACGCGCTGACCATCCCGGTCACGCTGCGATACGACGGCAGCCCGCTGGTGTCCGCCCCCATCTACGGGAGCGATCTGGCCACCCTTACCGATCTGCAGCTCGACTACCTGGGTATCCACCGGCTGGAAGGCATCGAGTTCGCCTTCAACCTCCAGGTGCTCAACCTCAACGGCAACCGGATCACCGACCTGTCCCAGACCGTGCCGGGCATTGACGCCGTCACCCGCTCGCCCATCGGCATGACCGATCTGCGGTACCTCAGCCTGGACTATAACGGTGCCGGGGCGTTGAATTTTGACGGAGTCGATGATGTTGTGGTGCTTGATCCTCTGACCCTGAACACGGCGTCCAACGTGACTACGGAGTTCTGGTTTAGGACCACGGATACCGGAACGCAGTCGGTTCTCAGCGGCGCGAATCCAAGTAATAACAATGAATATCTTATATACTTCCCGTCACACTCCCAGTTGACTATCCTGGCCGACGGTTCGTCGGTGACCTGGAATCTGGCCGAGCCCGCTGACGGTCCGTGGGGCATTGCTTCCTTTGCCGACGGGCAGTGGCACCATTATGCCGCCGTCCTGGATGCCGGCAATGATACGGCGACCCTTTACCTGGATGGCGCGGCCAAGGCGACCAAAGCCCTGACTGTGGAGATTCTCAAAATCGACGGGTTGGTGATCGGCCAGGATCAGGACATCGTTCTGGGCGGATATCAGGCGAATCAGGCGTTGAACGGTGACCTGGACGAACTGCGGATCTGGCGCGCGGTGCGCAGCGAGAGCGAGATCCAGAGCACCATGAACATCCCGCTCACGGGTAATGAGATCGATCTTGTCGGGTATTGGAACTTCGAGTCCAATTCCGGCACCACGGTGTTCAACAGAAGCATTTATTCCGGAAACGGGCGCACGGGCGGTGGCGTTGCTGCGCACCAGCCGGCCCGCATCCTGGTGCCCGCAGACACTGGAGCCGGGCCGTACCTGGTTGCCGACATCGGCCCGCTGGACGATCCCCAGCAGCCCATCCGGCTGACGGGCCTCAGCCTCGGTTACAACACCATCGCCGATCTGGCGCCCATCGACGCCCTCCAGCGGCTGCTGTACCTCAGCCTCACCGGCATCGTCACCGATCCGGTTGCCACCGCCACGCTCGGCACGACCCGGTCCGGTGGCAGCATCACAGCCAAGGACGGCACCGAAATCGATCTTGTGGGCAACACGCTGGTTCTCAGCGCCGGGAAGTTTGCCGTGAAACGGCTGGACGTGGGCGGCGGTGTGGACAACGACGAAACTTTCGCCGTTTCTTATGACAGCGGCAGCGGCACCTACACGGTGACGTTTACGGATGCCGCGGATGATGACCATACCGAAACCTTCACCGGTATCGACGCCATTTTCTTCGACAGCGGTGACGGCGACGACACCCTGGTCGTCGATGCTTCCGTGACGATTCCTGTCCTGGCAGTGGGCGGTGACGGTGATGACGTGATTAACGGCGGCAGCGGCCACGACCGGCTCTACGGCGGCGACGGCGACGACACGCTCACCGGCGGGGCCGGCAGCGACACCCTGTCCGGCGGCGACGGCCACGACCGGTACGTTTTCACAGAAGACTGGGGCGAGGACGTCGTCCTCGAGGCCGCGGGCGGCGGCAGCGACACACTGGATTACTCCCTGGTGAGCAACGACCTGAGTTTCGTGCTGGGCAGCGAAACCACCGACACCGTTGACACGGCCAACGTCACCACATACCCGGGCAACTTCTTCGAGAACATCCTCGGGGGCACCGGCTTCGATACGTTCGCGCTTGAAAGCGCTGTCAACAGCGCCGTCACCATTGACGGGAATGCCCTGACCTTCGGCGGTACCACGGTAAGTATGGCTGGCATCGAATCGATTTCCGTCATCATGAAAGACGATGCAACGCGCACGGGCGTCATCAAAGTGGCCGGCGCGGTGAGCCTGGCCGGGGATCTGATCCTCGAGGCCAGGACCATCAACGTGGCCGCTCCGATCACGGCCGGCAGCCTGGCCCTGACCATGGAAAACCTCCTCGTCATCGGTCAGGATCTGGATGTGGCCAACGGCGCCGGCGACGTGAACGTCCTCACGGCCGATGCGATCCACATCACCGCCGACGCCGGCATCGGGTCGCCTAGTCAGCCCGTGTATGTGGAGTCCAACACGGCGCCTGTGTTGAAGCTGGAAGCCGCCACCCAGGGCACGGCCGGGATCTACCTCACCGCACTTTCAGATATGGAGATCGGCAACGTGGCCATTGACGGCGTGGCCGATCTCACCGGGCTTGCCACCGGCACGGCCGGGAAAATCGCCCTCACCGTGCTGAGCGGCACCCTCCGGGTATCCGAGACTGTCGACGCCACCGGCGGCGACATCATCTTCACCACGGAGCGCATCGATATCCAGGCCAACATCCGGAGCTGGAACGGCGGCCCCGACGACCTGCGCGGCACCCTGCGGCTGCAGCCGTTGAGCGTTGAGACCGGCATCGGCATCGCCGACAAAGCCGCCGGCGGCTTCAACCTGAGCACCGCGGAAATGGACCGCATTATCAACGGGTTTGACGGCATCCACATCGGCCGCGACGACGGGCGGCACGCAGTGGAACTTCAGACCTACACCTACCGGGATTCGGTGACCGTTCACTCACCGGTGGTGGGGGGCTCCATTGCGGTGACCGGCGTGATCCGCACGATCGGGCCCGACGTGAAAGTGCTATTCGACGGCGCCTTCGATACGACGGTCCTCGAGAACGACATCGACACGGCGGGGGGCGATTACGATCTTTACGACAGTCTGGAAGTCGCTGACGGCAAAACCATCACCATTAGCACCCACGGCGGTAACATCCGAATTATCGGCAGCGCCACGGAGCTTGGAACCATCAACGGGCAGGATACCGGAATTGGGGACCTCGGCGCCGAGCACCTCATCCTGGATGCCGGTACCGGCGACATCACCATCAACAGCACTGTGGGCGGTGTGGTGCCGCTGGGATCCATCACCATTCGGTCCGCCGGCAGTGTCACCTTCAACGGGCACGTCATCGTGGCGGGCGCCCTGATCCAGGAAGACGGCGTGAGCATTCAGTTCCTGGGCAACGTCACCGCCGGAGAAATGGACCTCACGGCCACCAACTCGATCTTCTTCGGCGCTGCGGGAAGCCCGGTCAATGTTACCACCACGACCGGCGACCTTGTCCTGCGGGTGGACAAGGATAAGGACGCCGCACCGGGCCTCATCGACGTGGTGGGACCGGTTTCCGTGGCGGGTGACCTCATCATCCGAGAAGCCAAGAACGTCTCCTTCGGCAACAACACCGTGGCTGTGGGCGGTGCGCTGGTGCAGATCAGCGGCGGCAACAGTACCACCTTCGCCGGTACCGTCATCGCCGAGACCCTGGACCTGCGGGTGGAAAACCTCATCCGGTTCGACGGCATCGTCAACATGGTGGGTACGGGCAACATCACCCTGATCTCCGACGAGATCAACTTCGGTACCACGGCCAACAGCATCAGCAGCAACGGCACACTGACCCTGGTGCCGTCCACCTCGGCCATGGCGCTGTTGGCCCCGCTGGGCGCCGACAACGACATCGTCTTCACCGCCAGGACCTCCGACGCCGACCTGAACGGGATCACCATCGTGCTCACCGACACGGGAGTGCTTACCGGTGACCTGGCCGCGGCAGTCTACGACGCGCCATCCGAGACCCTCACCATCGACATCAACAACGGCGTCACCCGGGCGGTCACCGTCATCACGGCCGTGAACGCCATTGCCGACCCGGCCCTGATGCCCTTTTCCGCAACTGCCGCGGCCGGCAACGACGGCACCGGCCCCATCCATACGGCGGGGGCAACCACTGCCGGCGGCGACGACACCGGACCCGTGCCGGCAACGGCCGTCGTGCGGCCCGCGGGCAACAACAACGACCTGGTCTTCACAGCCATTAACACCGGGGCCGCGGAAAACGGCATCGCCATCCGGTTCGTGGACGACGGCAGCATCACCGACGGCACCGCGTCGGCGGCTTACGACATCCCGTCCCGGACGCTCACCATCACCATCCAGAACGGTGTCACCGATGCCACTGCAGTGCTTGATGCCATAGGCCGCACCCCGGTCCAATCCAGCGGTACCGTCAACCCGGAAGGTGACAACAATGCGCTGACCTTCACTGCGGACGACCCCGACAGCACCTACGACGGGCTTACCGTGATCTTCACGGATACGGTAGCCAAGGGATCCGAGTCGGCCAGCTACGATGACGGCACCAAGACGCTGACCGTTGAAATCGACGCGGGCGCCGGCGGCTCCTCGGCAGTGGAGATTATCGATGAAATCAACAACGGTGCCAACAGCGCCGGCATTCCGTTCACCGTATCATTGAATCCGGCCGCCGAGAGCGCCGGCACCAACGACGGCACCGGCACCTTCGGCGCGGCACCCTTCAACAGCGTCACCTCCGGCGGTGCGACGGGCGATGCCAACCCGGCCCTGCACGTTTCCGCAGCGCTGGAAGCCACCCTCGAATTGAGCAATCCCGGCACGGGCACCATCCACACTGCCGCCGTCGCCACTTTCGGCGGTGCCGACAGCGTGCCCGTCGATGTGGGGGCGCTTTCCGAAGGCGATCAGCCGCGGCTGGCCATCAGCACGGCGGACATCGCGGCCCTGGACGACGGCTTTGCCCGCATCGTCATCGGCGGCTATCTGGTGAACGAAGGCCCGGTGCTCATCGGCAACAGCGTCTTCACCGACCCGGTGACCGTTTACGGGACCCGCATCGGTATCCAGGGAAATCTCACGGCTTCGGAAAACATTACCTTCGAGTCGCGCACCGGCACCATTGAACAGACCGCCGGACTCATCACGGTGCCTGACCTCGATATCGACGCCACTGAAAGCGTCACCCTCAACGTGAACGTGGACACCCTGACGGTCCACCTGACGGGTAGCGGCGACATCGACATCACAGAAGCCGATGACGTCACGGTCCTTGGTCTCACCAACGACACGGTCGACGACGGTAACGCCGGTACCGGCACCATCCGCCTGGAGACCCTGGACGGCACCATCACCATCACCGCGGCCGCGGCCGGCAGCGGCGTGACCACACCCGACGGCGACATCACCCTCATTGCCGGCGGCACTGACGCCGACGTGGACGTGGAGCAGGTCATCACCACCGGCACCACGGGCAGCGTTGAGATCACCGCCGCCGACAGCGTTACCTTCACTGATAACGGCGACGTCATTGCCACCGGGACCGGCGATGTTACCGTAACGGCCAATGCCAGCGACGCGGCCGGCGACACGGGCAACGTCATCACCATGGCCGACGATACGCTCATCGATGCCGGCGAAGGCCTTATCGCACTGTCAACGGCCGGTGCGGTAAACGGTTTGGGCGGCGGCATCACCCTGGGCGGTCTGCTGACCACGAACGCGACGGATACGGCAGTGACCATCACCACCGACGCCCTGGTGGATGTGATGGCCGTTGACGGCCGCCTGGTGATCTCAGCCGGCACGGGCATCGGTGTCGCCGGGGCTTTCGGCGCCCTGGAGACCACGGTGGCCTCCGCTGACATCACCAACACTGCGGGCGGCGCCATCGATATTCTGGAAAACGACGATTTGACCGTTGTGACCCTGACCAACGGCGCTGCCGGCGGCAGCATCACGATCCGGACCACCGACGGCAGTCTCTTCCTGGATGCGGCCGCCCCCGTCAGCGCCAACGCCGGTGACATTACCCTCGACACCAACGGCGCCGGCCAGGGCATCGTGCTCACGCAGGCCACGACCCTCACCACCGGCTCCGACACGGCCGGGAACATCCGGTTTGGCGACAGCACGCCTATCAACAGCAGTGCGGGCACCCACCACGACCTGACCCTCACCGCCGGCACGGGCAGCGTTTTCTTCAATGACGCCATCGGCGGCACCACCTCCATCGGTGCCCTGACCATCACCCGGGCTGACGGCGGGGTGACCTTCGGTGAGACCACCCCGATCACGGTGATCAACACCGACGGCGGGATCGACATCGGCACCGGCAACGATGTCATCGGCGGCACCGGCATCACCCTGAACGGCGCCGCCGGTATGCTGACCGTCACCACCACCGAAGACGACATCCGCTTCAACGGGACCGTGACCCTGGCCTCCGATGTCGCCATCAACACGGACACCGGCGCGGGCGGCATCCTGTTCACCCGGTTTGCACCTGTCAGTGCGGCGGGCGAGGGCAAAGATCTGACCATTACGGCCGGCACCGGCAATGTGTCCTTCAACGCCGCCATCGGCGGTTCGGTCGGCGGCGAACTCGGCAGTCTGGACATCACCGACGCCGCCGGCGTAACCTTCGGGGGCGCGGACACGCCGGATGTTGACGGCGATCTGGCCCCCGTGACCGTCGTTATCGTCACCGGCGGCATCGATCTGGGCAGCAGCGCGGCCATCGGCGCCGGCGGTATCGCCTTCAACGGTGGCGACGACGGGGACGACGAAACCACCGAGCTGCCCATTGCCATCACCACCACCGCCACCGGCGGGCTGCGCTTTAACGGCGCGGTGATCCTCGCTACCGATACGGTAATGACGGCCGGCGCCGGGGACATCACTTTCACCAACGACAGCCCGGTGGACAGCCAGGACGGCGAGTTCAACAGCCTGACCCTGACGGCGGCGACCGGCGCGGTGCAATTCAACGAGGATGTCGGTGCGGCCCAGGCTCTCAACGAACTGAAGGTCATCATCGCCGGCGCCGGCGCCACCTTCGGCGGAAGTGACACCGAGGTTCCCGGCAGCGGCACCACCGGCCCCGTGAATATCGTCAACACCCGGGGCGCCGTCGATATCGGCAACGGCACCAACGTCATCGGCGGCGCGGGCATTGTCCTCAACGGCGGTGCGGCTGCCATTACCGTTACGGCCACCGGTGCGGATATTCGCTTCAACGGCGTCGTGACGTTGCAGTCGGATACCGCCATCAGCACGGGCGACACTGCCGGAGACATTCGCTTCACCAAGGACAGCCCGGTGGACAGCCAGACCGCTGAGTTCAACAGCCTGATCCTGACGGCGGGCACCGGATCCGTGCGTTTCAACGAGAACATCGGCGAGACCCGACCCCTGAACGAACTCATCGTCACCCGGGCCGACGGCGGCGTGATCTTCGGTGAAAGCGGCAGCGAGACGCCCGGCAGCGGCACCGTCGGCCCGGTGGAGGTGATCAATACCGAGGGTATGATCGATATGGGCAGTGGCACCGACGCCGTGGGCGGCGCGGGTATCGTCCTCAACGGCGGCGCCGGCGCGCTGACCATCAACACGACCGGCGACGATGTGCGCTTCAACGGGGCGGTGGTCCTCGAGACGGATGTGGTGGTCACCACGGGCAGTGCGGTTGCCGGCGACATCACCTTCACCAATGACGGCCCGGTGGACAGCCAGACCGGGGAGTCCCACAGCCTGACCCTGACGGCCGGCACCGGGGCCGTGCGCTTTAACGAGAACATCGGCGAATTTGATGCCCTAGACGCCCTTGAGGTCCTCCGGGCCGACAGCGGTGTGATCTTTGGTGAGAGCGACGCCGAAGTGCCCGGCAGCGGCACCACCGGCCCGGTGAACATCATCAACACCCGGAACGCCATCGATATCGGCACCGTTTCCGCCATCACCGGCGGCATCGTCCTCAACGGCGGCGTCAAGGGCGATTCGCCCAACGCCTCAGGCACCGTCGATCCCGACGGAGACAACAACGCCCTGGTCCTGGTGGCCAACAGGGCCGGCGCAGCCTTTGAAAACACCGATGTGGACTTTGTTCTGGATAAGATCAACGGTTCGGAGACCGCTAGCTATGACGCCGGCACCAACGTGCTCACCATCCACCTTGCCGCCGATTCCACGGCCAACCAGGTCATCGAGGCCGTCAACGACGGCGGCGATTTCACCGCCTATCTCCAGAATACGGACAACGATCCGGATAACGACGGCACCGGCACCTATGCGGCGGGCACGTTCACCGACGTGACGGAGATCGGCGGCGTTACGCCCCAGGCCCAGCAGATGGCCGTCACCACGGCCGGCGGCGACATCAGGTTCAACGGGCCGGTCACCCTCGGCGCCCATGTGTCCCTGGATACGGGCGCACTACTCGACGGGGATGTGGTCTTTACGCGATACGCCACCGTGGACAGCGATCCCCAAGAGGCCAACGAACTCCGGGTGACGGCGGGCGCCGCTTCAGTCGTCTTCAACGCCGATGTGGGTGCTGATGCCGCTGGAACGGCCCTCGGCAAGCTCACCGTCACCGACGCCGCCGGCGTGACCTTCGGCGGGGCCGACACGGCTGCGGGCGATCTCGGCCCGGTGACCATGGTGATTATTGCCGGTGATGACGACGACGCCACCACCGACTTCGACCTCGGCAGCGTCACACCCATCGGCAGCGGCGGCATCCTCTTCAACGGAGGCACCGCGACCGGCCTGGTCACCATATCCACTGCCAACCTGGTCAATAATGGCACCGGCACTTACTTAGAGCAAACATTTACAGATGTGACGACTGGCTCGGCCAATGCATCGGGGTCGATCGATCCTGATGGCTACAACAACGCGATATTCCTGTCGGCCAACCAGGCGGGGACCGCCTATGAGAATACGAATGTGGTCTTTGACGACGATCTCGCTGCCGCAGGAAATGAGAACGCAGTATACGACGCCGACACCAATACACTGACAATACAGATCCTGCCCGGCGTCTCCACCGCCAGCCAAGTGATCGCCGCCATCAACGATGAGGGCACCTTTAACGCCACCTTGCATGAGGACATCACCGCCGACGATCTGCGCTTCAACGGTGCGGTAACCCTCGGCACGGACGTTGTTTTGGATGCGGGGGACGGCGCCGACATTATTTTCACGCGGGTGGCCACGGTGGACAGTGCCGGCAGCGAGGCCAATGACCTCACCCTCACGGCCGGTACCGGCACCGTTTCCTTCAATGCCGACATCGGCGGCGGGGCCGGCGGGGTGCTGGGGCGCCTGGTGGTCACGGATGCCGACGGGGTGATCTTCGGCGGGGCGGATGAGCCTTTCGGCGACCTCGGCCCGGTGACCCTGGTGAACGTGGACGGCGACGGCAACGACGCCACCGCCGACATCGATGTGGGCAGCACCGCGGCCATCGGCAGCGGTGGCATCGTTCTCAACGGCGGAACGGCGGCAAATCTCATTACCCTGTCTACTACGGGCGACGCCATTCGCCTCAACGGCGCCGCAAGCCTCGAAACCGACCTGGTTGTCACCACCGGTGCTCCGGCCGGCGGCGACGTCGTCTTTACCAATGACAGCCCGGTGGACAGCGACAGCGGTGTGGCCGTGGGGACCCTGGATCCGGTCGGCGACAACAATGCCCTGACTTTCATTGCCGCGATCCCGGGTGACATTTACCGCGACCTGACGGTGGTATTTGTTGACGATGCCCCGGCCGTGGGTGGCGAGACCGCGGAATACGACCGGGCCACCAACACGCTGACAATTCACATCGTGAGTGAAACCGTGGCCACCGGCGCCTTTGCGCCGGCCGGTGACAACAACGACATCGCCCTCGACGCCAATGCGCCTGGGGCCGCATTCACCAATGTGGATGTGGTCTTGGTTGACGATGCAGCCAAGGGCAGCGAAACCGCCACCTACGATGCCGGCACCAACACATTGACCATCCACATCCAGGCCGGTGACGGCGGGTCCACGGCCGATGAGGTCATTGCCGCCATCAACGCTGAAGCCACCGGCGCCTACACCGCATCGCTGAGCATGCTGATGCCCAACGACGGTACCGGCACTTTCACGGCCTTCACCTTTACGGATGTGACCGACGAAGAAAAAGCGGTGGGCGGATCGGCGGCCAACGACATTGTCGCCGCGGTTGGCACCGAAGGCACGTTCACGGCAGGGCTAAACACACTGGCCGATCCTGAAAACGACGGCACCGGATTCTTCCTGGCCGGCACCCACGCCGATGTCACCAGCGACATCGCCCCCATGGGTGAAAACAACGATCTCACCATCACGGCCGGCACCGGCGCCGTGCGGTTCAATGAAGACATTGGCGCCTCCCAGGCATTAGGCGACCTGGTGATCACCCGCGCCGATGCCGGTGTTTTCTTCGGGGAAGCCGACACCGAAACCGTGGGCGCCGGCACCAGCGGACCGGTAAACGTCATCGCCGCGGCAGGCATCTACGAGGTGGGCAGCACAACCAGCGCCGTCACCGGCGGCATCGTGTTCAACGGCGGGGCAGACGCCCTGGCCATCACCACCAGCGCTGCGCCGGTGCGGTTGAACGGTGCCGTGACGCTGGCAAGCGCGGTATCCATCGATACGGGCGCGGGCGCCGGGGACATCACCTTCACCAATGACAGCCCGGTGAACAGCCAGACCGGTGAGGCCAATGATCTGACCCTTACCGCCGGCATCGGCAGTGTGGTGTTCAACGAGGATATCGGCGACAGTGTCACCATCGGCGCGTTGACGGTGATGCGAGCGGACGGCGGGGTGGTGTTCGGCGGCAGCGACACCGAAACGGAGGGTTCCGGCACGACAGGTCCGGTGACGGTGGTTGACACCACCGGCCCCATTGATCTGGGCGTGGGCGGTCAGACCATCGGCGGCCTCGGCATTGTATTCAACGGCGGCGGCAATCCGCTGACCCTGGCCACCGACAGCGAAAATATCCGCCTCAACGGCGGGGTGACACTGGCGGCCAACGTGGTCATGGATACCGGCACCGGACCCGGTGATGTCACCTTCACCAACGACAGCCCGGTGGACAGCCAGACCGGGGAAAACAACGACCTGACCGTTACCGCCGGCACCGGGACGGTCTTCTTCAATGCCGACATCGGCAATGGGGCCGTGGCCAGCGAACTTGGCCGTCTGATTGTCACGGATGCCACGGGCGTAGTCTTCGGGTCGGCCGGTACCGATGGTGTCGACCGCGGCCCGGTGGCCCGGGTGACGGCAGTCAACGGCATCGACCTGGGCAGTGCCTCTGAAATTGGAATCGCCGGCATTGTGCTCAACGGCGGGCATTTTACCGCCTCTTTGCAGGATACCGACACGAATCCGAATAACGACGGCAGCGGCACCTACCTGCCGGGCACCTTCACCAACGTGACCGGGGCGGGCGTTGTCGACATGGTGGGCGACAACAACGCTTTCGTGCTGTCGACCGGTGATCCCGGCATCGATCTGCTCGCCCTCACCGTGGTGGTGGAGAACGACGTTGACACGGCCGGCAGTGAAACCGCCGACTATGACGCCGGCACCAATACCCTGACCATTCACCTGAAGGCCGACGTGTCGACGGCCGGCCAGGTGATGGCGGCCATCAACAGTGAGGATACCTTTACGGCGGCCCTGAACGGTACGGACACCGACACGGACAATGACGGCACCGGCACCTTCCAGCCCGGCGCCCATACCAATGTGACCGGAGCGGGTGCCCTCGACTTGAATGGCACTGACAACGCCCTGGTGCTGGTGCCCGGCGACCCCGCCTTCGACCTCACCACCCTGACCGTGGTATTTGTCGACGACCTCACCGAGGCGGGCACGGAAACCGCTGATTTAGACGAGATCACCAACACCCTGACCATTCACATCCTGGCAGGCGTCTCCACGGCCGATCAGGTCATTGCCGCCATCAACGGCGGGGGTGCCGACACTTCCATAACCCTCACCACACTTGGCGGCGACATCCGCATGAACGGCCGGGTGGTCATGGGCTCCGACGTGGTCATGGACACCGGTGCGGTGCTGCCCGGCGATATCCTCTTCACCGGTACCGGCACCGTCGACAGCGCATACGGGATTGCCGTGGGATCCATCGATCCGGCCGGCGACGACAACGCCATCACCTTTGAAGCCGCCATCCCGGGTGAGGCCTACCGCAACACCGACATCATATTTGTCGACGATGCGGAAAAAGGCGAGGAGTGGGTCCGGTACGACCCGGTCAGCAATACGCTGTTTATCCACATCAAGAGCGTGGCTGTGGCCGTGGGCAGCATCGATCCGGCGGGTGACAACAATGCCCTTACCATCGAAGCCAAGAGCCAGAGTACGCCCCAGAATACCGACATCGTGTTTGTGGTCGACGGCGCAACGGGATTCGAGACGGCAGATTATGACGCCGACACCAATGTGCTCACCGTCCACATTGCCGCCGATTCCAGCGCCAACCAGGTCGTTGCCGCCATCAACAACGAGCCGGAAGACACCTTCGCGGCCACTTTGAACACGGACCTGGATCCGGGGAACACCGGTTTCGGCACCTTTGAGGCGGCCACCTATACGGATGTGACGGCCGATCTCAAAGCGCTGGCCTGGGGATCCACCGCCAATGAGGTCATTGCGGCGGTAAACAACGAGGAAACCTTTACGGCCGTCTTGAACACCGAACTGGATGCGGACAATGACGGGACCGGCGCCTTTTTCGTGGCGACGCTTGCCGATGTCACCGCCGATGTCTTCGATCCGGCCGAGGGCCGCGGCCTGACCCTGTGGGCCGGCACCGGCGCCGTATTCGCCGGTGGCGATATGGGGGCAGGGGGCAACCTCGGAACTCTGGGGGTCATGGCGGCCGGCATCACCCTGGACGGCGGTGCGGACGGTCTGACCATCACCACCGCGGGCGCCGGTGTCGGCTTCCACGGCCCGGTGATGCTGGGCTCTGCGGTGACGATCGACACGGGCAGCGGTGCCGGCGACATCGCTTTCTCTTCGGCCAGCTCCATCGACAGCATTTTTGGCGAACACAACGACCTGATCCTGGCCGCCGGAACTGGCAGCGTCTTTTTCAATGAGGATATCGGGGCCGTCCGGAGCATCGGCGCCTTGACCGTGGAAACGGCCGCCGCCGGCGTCGTTTTCGGGACCGGCGACACGGAAACGGCGCTCACCGGCCCGGTGAACGTGGTCAACGCGGACGGGGCCGTCGACATCGGCAGCAACGCTGTCATTGCGGGCGCCGGTATCATCCTCAACGGCCGGGCAGGCGTGCTGGCCGTGACCACCACCGGCGATGACGTGCGCGTCAACGGTGCCGTCACCCTCCAGAGCGCGGTGACCGTCAATACGGGCGCCGGCGCCGGAAACATCACATTTACAGCAGCCAGCCCCATCGACAGCCAGCCCGGTGAGGACAACGCGCTGACCCTTACAGCGGGCACCGGCACCGTGGCCTTCGGCGGCGATCTGGGTACCATTGACACCCTTGGCTCATTGAGCGTTTCAGGTGCCGGCATCATCCTGGGCGGCGGCGAGAATACCTTTACCATCACCACGGACGGCCGAGACATCGTCTTTGACACGGCGGTCACCCTGGCCAGCGCCGTGCACATCGACACCGGCGTCGGCGGCGGAGACATTGCCTTCACCAACAACGCGCCGGTGGACAGCACCCCCGGAGTGAGCAACGACCTGACACTTGCCGCCGGCACAGGCAGGGTGGTCTTCAACGAAGATATCGGCGCCACCTTGCCCATCGGCGCCCTCACCGTGGACCAGGCCGACGGCGGGGTGGTCTTCGGCGGCAGCGCAACAGAGATGGGGCTCACCGGCCCGGTGAATCTTGTCAATTCGGACGGCGCCATCGACATCGGCACCGACGCCGACGTCATCACCGGCAGCGGCATCGTCTTGAACGGCGGCGGGGTTGGCCTGAGCATGACCACCACCGACGACGACGTGCGCTTCAACGGCGCCGTCACCCTGCAAAGTGACGTGAGCGTCATCACCGGCATGGGAGCCGGAAATATCACCTTCACCGCCGACAGCCCGACAAACAGCCAGACAGACGAATTTAACGACCTGACATTGGCTGCCGGCACAGGCCACGTCTTCCTCAACACCGACGTGGGCACGGCCACCGGCGGTACGCTCGGCACCTTGGATGTGACCGGTGGTGATATAACGATGGCCGACGGCACGGCCACTCAGGCGTCTGTCTTTGCATCGCTGGTCGCCATCGGAGATGTCGCCCTGAGCGCCCTGTCTGCCGGCAGCATCGTGGTGACGGCGTCCGGCGGTGCCATCATTGACAACTCTACCGTCGAGGCTGCCAACATTGCAGGCACCAGCGCCGTTCTCTCGGCAGGGGGCGCCATTGGCGTGGTCGGCGCGGGCGATATCGACACGGATCTGGGCGCGATTTCTGCCGCCGCTCAGGGCGGCCTGTTCATCAAAGAAGCCGATGACCTGAGCATTGTCGGCACAGGGATCACCGCCGGCGGTGGGAGCAGCCCCATCGTCGTGGTGCTACCCAACGGCGCCCTGACGGCTAATGTCGATGTCCGCGTCGCAGGCACCGGCGGCATTCTGCTCCTGGTCTCCGGAGACGTGGCTCAGAATGCGGATATTTCAGTTGGGGCCGGGGGCATCAATGTGGAGTCCCTTACCGGGTCTGTGACCATGACCGATGGGTCCATCACCCGGGGTACGGGCGGCATCATCCGCTACGCGGGCGCTCAGAACGTGACCGTCACCGGTATCGATGCAGGAATCGGCGCCGTAAGCATCACCGCTACCGGCGGCTTGATTTTGGATGGCGGCGAAACCCGCCCGGATGTGGTGGCCGAAGCACTGAAACTGACCGCCGGGGTGGGTGTGGGGACTGCGGCGGACCCGCTGGAAACCGCGGTAGGCACCATTTCGGCAGCAGCCGGCAGCGGCGGCATCCATCTGATCAATGACGGTGCGCTCACCATCGGCACAGTGGGCCCCTTTACCATTACACTCGACGACGGGACGGTGGTGACCGATACTGCCGTGACCGGATTCACGGTTACGGGCGACGGTGCGGTGAGCCAACTGGTCGACAATGGGGCCCTCACAATCGAAAGCCCCGTCAATACCGTCGGCAGCGGTGGTGTCTTCCTGACGGCGGATGCCGATGTGACTCAGAACGCCGGTATTGCCAGCGGCGGCGGGGTCATCACTGTGGCGGCGATCAACGGTTCCATCACGATGGCCGACAGCGCGGTGAGCCAGAGCGCCGGTGGGGCCATATACTACACTGCGGCCCGGAACGTGGCGCTCGATGCGGTGGATGCCGGCGGCGGCCACGTGGCTATCATGGCCGCGGGCGGCGCAGTCAGCGTAAACGATATAGTCGTCACCGCCGGCGCCGGGGGCGTTCTCCTGCTGGCCGGTACCGAAGTGGCCCAGGATGCTGATATCATCACCGGCGGCGGTCCAATCGATGTGGAGGCCGTTGGCGGTTCGATTACCATGGTCGATGGGGCCTTGAGCCGGAGCGCCGGCGGCAACATCCGTTACAGCGCGGCCATGGATGTTATCCTCGGTGGTCTGGACGCGGGCGCCGGGGATGTGAGTATCATCGCGGCCGGTGGATCGATTTTAGATGGTGGCGATACGTATATGGATGTGACCGCCGATGGTCTGAGACTGGCAGCGGGGGTCGGCGTGGGCACGGTATCCGACCCGCTGGAGACGGCGGTGAACACGGTGGCCGTGATCTCCGGCAGCGGCGGGATTTGTCTCAGCGACGTCGACAGTATCGCGATCGGTACGGTGGGTCCGGTGGACGTTGACCGAATTCTGGACGACGGAACGGTGGTGACGTTGACAGACGATCCCATCAGCGGCCTTTTCGCTGCGAACGGTGGTTCGGTGGTGCAGGTGGCGCTGAATGGAGCGATCATCGTGAACGACCCCGTGACGACAACCGGTGACGGATCGATTGTGCTGCAAGCGGACGATGTTTCAGTGAATGCACCGCTGACAACGCCCAAGGATGATGTTTCCATGTTGACCAGCGACGGGGCCACGTTGCGGTGGGCGGCTGTCGACGAGGCGACCCGGTATTACCTGGAGATCCTCAGGAATGGTTCCGTATTCGACGCCTTGTGGATCGACCAGACCAGTTGGGAGCCGGCATACACGCTTCCGCAGGGGACCTACACCTGGACGATTCGGCCATGGAGCCCCGACGGTTTCGGTGCTGTTTCGGCGACGGCGACCTTTAAGATACTGCGGCGGCCCGAAGCTCTGACTCCCAGTGGTCCGGTGCCTGGCAGCGATCTTACCTTCACCTGGACGGCCATCAGCGGCGCCACGCGCTATCAACTGCTGATCGAAAAAGACGGGGCCGCCTTTGCCTCTGAATGGGTTGACGGTGTGACGGAATGGATACCGGGTTTGGATTTTGCATCGGGGACCTATCAATGGACCGTACAGCCGTGGAGTCCGGCAGGCTTTGGACGTAAATCTGCCCCAGCTCAATTTGTCGTTGCGACGGCGGTTGCAGCCATACCGCCGGCGGCCGTCGATCCGTCGGGAACGCTGCCGGGCGCAACCGGCGTGAATTTCAACTGGACACTGGTGCCCGGTGTCAGGTGGTATCGGCTGACCATCGAGAGGGACGGGGCGGTTTTTGCGGTGCATTGGCTTGACGGTTTGAACACGTGGACTCCTGACTTTGCTTTTGTGGCGGGGACCTATCAGTGGAAGGTGCAGCCCTGGAGTTCGGCGGGATACGGCCTGGCGTCGAATTCGCTGGCGTTCAACCTTGGTGTCATCTCGTCGAGCAGTGCCCCGGCACCGACGGCGGCAGTGACCGGTGCTCCTGTTCCGGCCGGCTTTTCAAGCGCGGCATCGCTGACAAGCGGCCAATTCGGGGAACTCCCTGCAACTGTGGATACGGGTGCAAACCCGGGTGAGGCGGCGAGCCCTGCCCTGCCGGCGGTTTACTCCCGGCCTTCCGCCATCAGGGGCTTTGCCGCGGCTGAATCGAGTGCTGCGTCTGAGGACATTGGTAAACAACTGTCGGCTTTGGAAGAAATATACTCCCATGAAATAAATGACCATCGGGCTGCAATCGACGACGACGCGGTCAGTCTAGCGCAAACGGCCGGTTATGCGGTTTCGGTTGTTCAGGAGGAAGACCTGACGCTGCAAGCAATCAGCGCCACAGGGTCACCACAAAATAACTCAGGCAATCAGTCCGCAAGCGCTGATAATCGAAACGCAGATGACGACAATCCGGTCTTGAATCAAACCAAGGAAGCAGATATAGATTTGGTGAGCGCCAAGATGGGTTACATTGCGCCGATAGATATTGTCGTCGGTCCGATGAACGATCCTATATTGAAGCAGCCCTACAGGCCGCCGGACAAAAAGCCTGAAGACAGACCGGACGGAAGTTAGAAAGGAATATGGATGGGGATTCAGCGACGAATTAAAATCTTTGGCAGTTGGGCCATCCTCATTGGTCTATTTACGCTTCTTTATTTGCAACCGCCAGCCCGGGCAGAGACGTGGAGCCTTCAAAATGTGGATACGCCCCGGCAGTTCAGTGAGCTTACCACAAGATCCATTGCCGTCGATTCTCATGGCAACCCCCATATCGCCTATGGCCAGGACCACCTTTACCATGCCTTCTACGACGGTTCGACCTGGCAGGTCGAGATCGCGGATGGGTCACCCAAGGTGGGCCGGCACGCCAGCATCGCCATTGATGCCGCCGACCGGGTGCACATCAGCTATTATGATACTACCAACGGCGATTTGAAATACGCGACCAACCGCTCGGGCGCATGGTCGAGTTCGACTGTGGACAGCAGCGGCAATGTGGGAACCTACACTGCCATCGCGCTGGACGCAGCGGGCAAAATTCATATCAGCTATTATGATTCGTCAAAAGGCAACCTGAAATACGCGGCGTCAGGCGGCTTCGGCGGCTGGAATATCGAGACGGTGGACAATGGGGTGGACCTTGGCTGGTACACCTCTATTGGCCTGGACGGCTCGAATAACGCTCATATCAGCTATTATGATGTTGACAACCAAAATTTGAAATATGCGACCAACGCCTCCGGTGCATGGGTGACCCAGCCGGTGGACAGTGCCGGCAACGTCGGCCAGTACAGCGCCATCGCTGTTGACGGTTTGGACGGGGTCCATATCAGCTACTATGATTCAACCAACGGCGACCTGAAATATGCCGCCGACACAACCGGCGCATGGGTTGCGGAGACGGTGGACAGCGCCGGCAATGTGGGCCGGTACAGCTCCATCGCCGTCGACGGTGCGGACAAGGCACACATCAGTTATTATGACAATACGGGCGGCGCCCTGAAATATGCGACCAACATTCCCGGTGTGTGGCTTGTTGAGACGAGGGACAGCGGCGGCGATGTGGGGCTATTTACCTCAATTGCCCTGGATGGATCCACCAACGTTCACATCAGCTATTTTAATTCCACCCTAAATCAATTGAAATATATTACCAATGAGACGTTGGTATGGGTAAGTTCATCCATAGACAGTGCCGAGGATGTCGGCCGCTACAGCGCACTTGCGATTGACCCGACGGGTGTCGCGCATATCGGTTATTTCGATGTTCTGAACCAGAACTTGAAATATGCCACCGATGGGTCGGGCGCATGGGTTAATACGATTCTAGATGATATCGGTGATGTCGGCCGCTTTGCCGCCCTGGCAGTGGATGGTTCCAATGGGGTGCATATCAGCTATTTTGACCTGGATAACGATGATCTGAAATACACTACCAACACAACCGGCAGCTGGGTAAAATCCATCGTGGATAGTGCCGGTAATGTCGGCGCTTACACTGCTATTGCCGTGGAAGGCACCGGCGAGGTTCATATCAGCTATTATGATTCGTCAAACGGCAACCTGAAATACGCGGCGTCAGACGGTTTCGGCGGCTGGAATATCGAGACGGTGGACAATGGGGTGGACCTTGGCTGGTACACCTCTATTGGCCTGGACGGCTCGAACAACGCTCATATCAGCTATTATGATGTTGACAACCAAAATTTGAAATATGCGACCAACGCCTCCGGTGCTTGGGTTGACTCGGTCGTGGATAATGACGCCGATGTGGGCCGTTATTCCGCCATCGCGGTAGACGGTTCGAATAAGGTGCATATTAGCTATTTTGACTTTGTTGATGGAGACCTGAAGTATGCCACGAATGCCTCCGGCGGCTGGATAAAATCCATCGTGGATAGTGCCGATACGGTCGGTTCTGATACATCCATCGGGGTTGACGAGTCCGGCACGGTCCATATCAGCTACTATGATGCAACCAACGGTCATCTCAAATACGCCACCGGCGGCTCCGGCGGCTGGACGATCTCGATTCTGGATGACGACCCGGATGTCGGTACTTATAGCTCCCTTTCCCTTGGAAGTGTTCATATCAGCTACTACGATGCAACCAACGGGGACCTGAAATATGCTGGAACGGTACCTGCTTTCCCACCCATTGGCCCCCCGGGCGCTGGCGGTGGCGGCGGTGGCGGCGGTGGTGGCGGCTGTTTTATCGCCACGGCCGCCCACGGTTCAGAAATGACAGATCTTGCAATGGCTTTGAGAAGGCTGAGAGATCTTTATCGTCAACTCTTCGCTTGGGCCGCAGGTCGGCTGACGGCTATGGTGGACGAACATTATCGATCGCCGCATTCAAATCCAAACACGAGACGCTGAAAGGCCGGGTAAAGGTGGGAAAAGTTGCTTTTAAACCCTCACCCCTCCATGCCAAGCGGGTCTAATTGCGGGCTAATGAGATGGCGTATACAAGGTAATAATCACGATACAGATATTGAATTTCCCACCGACTCCTGGCATCATTCCACGCAACCCTGAATTGGCGCATTTGATGCAAACCGTCATCGGAGTCCGTGAAGTACAAGATATAATTGTCTTCTTCGGCAATGTATTGATATCCATAGATACTAAGAAAGTGCCCAATTTTTTTGTCGGGATAGGCCATCTTTATGGCCACGCCTTTGCCCTCATGGACAGCGCTGACAATAAAATCGAGCAGCATGTGTGAGCGGGATTCTCTTACCACAACCCTTTCGGCACTGACACCGGGTATATAATCGGTGAAATAATAACGCAAGGCATCATAAATATAGCCGGCTTTATCTTCAAACTGATCCCTGAAGATGTTGAAGGTATCATCTTCGTCGGCGGTCCATCCGGACCATGCTAATAAATTCGCAGCGACGGCCGCCCAGCACATATTGCTGTCACCCGCCCCGGTCTTGTCGGCGTCGGCGAAGGGCGTCTCATCATGCTCCCACATTTTGTAATTCGATGCATACTCCTGCGCCGTGTAGTCCTCGGAACCGGCCCCGGGAATGAGCTCATCCGCGTCATGCTCATCGCCGCCGCCCGCAGTATAACAACCGGCAATAAACAGCAATATGCAAATCACAACGGCCGCTAGATTTTTCAATTAAGTGTCTCCTCGAAAAATCTATATCGGCTGATTGCGGTTGCCGCTAAAGGGGTTTTTATTAACCGGTTATACTGGAAAGCAATAAGGTCTACTCAGACTCACCGTTAGCCCACAATTAGTCAAGTCTTTTAGCGAGCCAGGCGGATACAGACGGTGGTTCCCGGGGATTGAGGAACTGGTGGTCGATCTGGCTGACGGGGGTGACGCCATCATCGGCTCCCAGCCGGACCAGCCCATTGGAAAAACCAGGATCACTTCCCTGGGCGGTGATCTACGACATCAACGACAGTGATTCTGTCATTTTCTCAGCCTTGAGGCTTCCGGTTCGGATACGAGCCACACCATCCGCACCGACAAGCTGGTCCATTGCGGGACCTGTTACCACCTCGCATTTAAATGCGGCGCGGACGGCATGAAGCTCTGCCTGGACAGCCAATTAGAGGGGGTGAATGACTATACCGGCGGCATTCAGGCCAACGGGGCGCTGGCAACACGTAGGAATAAGGTCAGTGCCTGCCAGTGATTTTGCATATAGGCGATGGCTTGTCCCAGCCCGGAGTTTGGCTCGGCCTTTTTTTCATTCAATTGATCATCGAGCCATTGTTCGAGCCTTTTCATTAGAGGCTTGCTGTGGGTCTGATGATAAACCAAACGATCTTGAG
>Ga0209678_1000023_pt1 | contig 78571 bp, 77 predicted proteins | sample WorMetilvaeELBA1_FD_187404 | JGI IMG/M metagenome (GOLD analysis project Ga0209678, IMG submission 187404) | Marine gutless worms symbiont microbial communities from Max Planck institute for Marine Microbiology, Germany - Olavius ilvae ELBA.1... ...
CTAAAATCTGAGATTGCAATGATTGACTCTGGTTAATTGAATTTTCAAAGAACCGGCTCGGATCGGACCCGTGGAGTGTTGCCTAAAAAAAATTGAAATTTTTTGCTTGACTTCTTCTTGGTGCTCTATATTCCTTTTCGTGACTTCGTCCTTTCGTGTTTTCGTGATTTTTTTGGTTATTCGCCAACCCGCAAATTCCGTGGCACTTCAAATGGCTTGTCCGGTTCAGGAGTTAGGTGCTTACTTTTTTCACCTCTTCGGCAATCGCCGGAACGATTTGTGCCAGATCGCCGACAATGCCCAGATCGGCTTTGGAAAAGATCGGCGCTTCCGGGTCCTTATTGATGGCCACGATGTATTTCGAAGTCGACATTCCGGCCAAATGCTGAATAGCACCTGAAATGCCGCAGGCAACATACAATCCCGGGGAGACGACTTTGCCGGTCTGCCCCACCTGATCACTGTGCGGCCGCCAGCCTTCATCGACGGCCGAACGCGAGGCACCGACCGCACCGCCAAGGGCGGCTGCCAGCTGCTCGATAGCAGCAAAATCTCCCGCAGTTCCGCGACCACCGGACACCACGACATCGGCTTCGGTCAACTCAATTTTATCACCGGTATCCATACTCTTGCCGGCAACCGTGGTTTTTATGTCACCGACGCTGACCGCCGGTTTTTCACTGGCGCAGTCCTTGGGGGCTTCGGTGATGTCCATCACGTTGGGACGAATCGCTGCGATTTGCAGGGCACCATCGATCTGGACATCGGCAAAAATTTTTCCGCCGAACATCGGACGGGTGAACGTCAAATTGCCGTCGGCCAGTTTGACTGCCGTACAATCCATGGCCAGACCGGCATCAAGCCGGGCAGCCAGGCGGGCGGATAAATCCTTTCCCTGGGCCGAGGCACCCAATACGATGACCGCCGGATCTACGGATGCAACCAAATCGGCGATAACATTGCTGTAGGCGTCCGTCGTGTAATCTGCCAGGGCCGGATCGTCGGCCAACAATATCTTATCGGGACCATATTTTTCGAGTTCAGCGGCAAGACCTTCGATGCCGGAGCCGACGACAACCGCGGTCACACCGGCGCCCAATCCGTCAGCAATGCGTCTGCCTTCACTGACGGCCTCAAAAGACACCTTCCTAAATTCATTATCTCTTTGTTCCGTTATAACAAACACACCCTGTGCCATTTTTCTCTCCTTAGTATCTTAGAAATTATGTTTGGTGCATTAAGTGACAAGTTTTTTTTGTGAAAAAATCAAGTTGCCCAGAGAAATGACTAAAATTGCAAAATGACAAAAATGACTAAAGTTAAGGTATTCTATCGATATTAATAAACAACAAACCAAAATCGAGTACTATTTTATTTTCCTGAATTTTGGAACCTCGTAGGCCAAGTATAGATCTTTCATAATAATGACGGAGCGAAGCGACACCATAATTTTAGTCATTTTAAATTTTAGGTCATTTTAGCTCATTTTTCCGGGTTTGGTTATATAACCTTGGCCTCTTCGTGCAGGACCCTGACCAGCTCGGCAGCCTGGTCCTGAGCCGATTCGCCCTCGATCATTTTGACGGCCTGTCTTTCCGGCGGGAAATTCAATGCTTTAATTTTAACTTTGCGATTGGCCCCACCCACTGTTGCCGCGTCGATACCTAGATCTGCAATGGTTTTAACATCCACCGGCTTTTTCTTGGCCTTCATGATTCCGGGCAATGAGGCATACCGCGGTTCATTCAAACCACGCTGGGTCGTAAACAAGGCCGGCAATGCCGCCTCAACCGTCACGGTGCCGCCTTCGACGGTACGCTCACAGGTTATCTTGCCATCAGCCAATTCCGCTTTCACCACCATGGAAATCTGGGGCACACCCAGCATCTCAGCCACTGCAGCGGCAACCTGGTAGTTATCTTCATCGACCGCGCGGTGTCCGGCAATCACTAATTCAAAGGCGACTTCCTTTAAAACAGCTGCCAGTATTTTGGCCGTCGCCAGGGCGTCGCTGCCTTCGGCAGCCGGGTCGTTGATATGGATTCCTTTATCAGCGCCCATGGCCAGAGCCGTACGAATGGTCTCCACTGCCTTGGGGCCGCCCATGGAAACAATGGTTACCGTCCCACCTTGGGCTTCGCGGATTTGCAGGGCTTCTTCGACGGCAATTTCGTCATAGGGATTCATGACCCATTTGATATCCTGCTTTTTTATGGACACCCCGTCATCTGCAATTTCAATCAACGATTCGGTGTCCGGCACCTGTTTGACTAAAACGACTATTTCCATAATGTACTCCTTTCAAAAATGGGAAATTTTCAGAATAAACAACCAGTATTATTAATCGGTCCTATAATTTAGGTTTCAGGTGTCAGGTTTCGGGTGTCAGCAACAAGAATAAAACTGAATAGTTATCTCTATGTTGCCAGATCTTGGTTGTAAAGTTCGAACAATTTTTATACCTCTCTGCGTCTTCCTGACACCTGAAACCTGACACCTGAAACCCTTTGCCTCTGACAGAATGCATTCAGTATAAACCAACAGGAGCCCTATACACCACCTTTGCCCTTTGCCCTCTGCGCTATGCTCTATGCCCTGTGCCCTATGCGACGGTTAGCGGTTGGCTTTACGTATCCCCAACTGATCCAGCGCGATAATCCATTTACAGATATTGGCCGAGCCCTCCACCATGGTATAAGTGGGTGCATCTCGGTAGAAGCGCGCCACCGAATACTCGGTGGAATAGCCGTACGCGCCCAGGATTCGCATGGCGTAATTGGCGCATTTCGTGGCCACTTCGCCGGCCAGGTATTTGGCCTGGGCAACGTCCAGCCCGTTGTTCAGCCGGCCCTGATCTTTGACCCAAGCCGCTTTGTAAACGACAAGGCGGGCGGCCTCTAGTTCGGCCGACATCTGGGCGATAAGATCCTGGTTCATCTGAAATTCACCGATGAGTTTGCCGAACTGCTTGCGCTCTTTGCAATATTTGATAGCTTCATCCAGACAGGCCTGGGCCACACCGATTCCACCGGCGGCAGCCGACAGCCGGGTTTGGTTCAGCGAACCAAAAAGGATCTTGGCCCCGTCTCCCGGTTTTCCCAGGATATTTTCTTTGGGCAATTTGGTGTCGGTCAGGTATATCTCACCGGTCGGTGATGATCGGGAACCCATTTTATCCAAGGCGGTTGTGCTGATGTCGTTAAAGTTCTTAACCTCAACCACGAAGGCGGACAACCCCCGGGCTCCGGCAGATTGATCGGTGTAGGCATAGTAGATAATCGCATCGGCCACATCGGCATTCGAAATCCAGGTCTTGGATCCGTTTAACAGCCAGTGGTCCCCCTTATCTTCGGCCTTGGATTTCATGGCCATAACATCGGAGCCGGCATCCGGCTCGGTCATGGCAAAGGCCCCCATGTATTCGGCACTGACCAGTTTCGGGATGTATTTCTGCTTGAGTTCGTCACTGCCGTAAGTGAATATGGTGTAGGCGCATCCCAGGGTTTGCATGTTAATCTGAACCCGCAGAGAGCTGGATGCCCGGGCGATTTCCTCGGTGACAATCATCGCCGCCAACCATCCCATTTCAGAACCGCCGAATTCCTCCGGTATTACCGTTCCGAATAAACCCAGCTCCCCCATGGGTTTGACTACTTCCTCATACGGAAAATAATGTTTCTCATCCCATTCGTCAGCGAACGGTGCAATTTTTTCAGCGGCAAAATCACGCACCATATCCCTGAGCATCTCAAGTTCTTCGGGCAGACTAAAATCCATTTTCAATCCTCCTGATTATTTGTTTAATCTAATCGGCAAAGCCATTGTATATACAACATTAATTCGATGGTCAAGTCAGTGAATACTGGATCGGCGTCATTGTAATGCGGCAAGTTACCTTCTCGGTAGATTCAGTTTTGGCATAGTTTGCTTAAAAATTAACAGATACCTGAGTATTTGTCAGCAAACTTCGCTGCAGATGGATCACCGGCACACACGATTTTTCACATTCGATAAGAATATGTGCAAAATTCAGGTATTAAGAGATGGACTATAGAAGAAGGCAAGGGGTAAGTCAAGCAAGAAAGTAGCTATTTTACAGCTACATTGTAATTTCTCAAAAAAAAAAAGTCACGGCACCCCTCGCGGGGATGGCGTGCCGCTCCGGGTCTTAAATCCCTTTATCAAGAATGTTCCGATCGTGTTTAAGCCGCTCCTGAATCCCTTTTCCGATTTGATAGGAACGGCTGAATTCAGACCAAAATTCGTTATCTTTCACTTTCCAATCGGGGCCGAAACGTTTGTCGAAATAATCGCCGAGCTTTTCGAAAAGCAGCTTCCAGGGCGGCTCGCCCCGATGATGCGCTGCCAGCAATTCATTTAGCAGGTCATCCAGATTGACCAGGCTTTCCTTGGGCAGATAGGATATCGCACCTTTTTGGATGGATTCCATCAGGGTTTCGGGATTGATGGCATGGGCGGTTAGCATCACGGCTGGAATTTCCCGGTCCACGGCCTCTTCCAACAATTGCAGACCATCGACCCCCATAATATCCAGTATGGCCAGATCATAGCGCCGTTCTTTTAATTTAGCGGAAGCAGTCGCATAGTCGCGGGCCGTGTCGACTTCAGATTCATCCAGAATATCCACGATAGTCTCCAGGATATCCTCTTCATCATCGACGGCCAGTATTTGCTTATCCTTGAGAAAAGATTCCGTTGCATTCATTTTTTAGGTGTCTCCTGATTCATCCGCCCTGAAGAATCGAGTAATCAGGGGTTTGGGTTCGTTCTTAGATATCTGGTGAATTCTGCTATTCCCCATAACCCATTAGTTTCGGCAGCCAGAGCACCGCATCTGGAAAATAGGTTATGAAAAAGAGCACGGCAATTTGGATCGCAAGAAAAGGTATAACTGCCTTGGAAACATAAATGAGATTCTTATTGGAAATCGAACCCGTGATATATAAACTGACACCCATGGGCGGTGTGCAGTACCCGATAGCTAAATTTACAGTGAGAATCAACCCGAAGTGCATCCAGTGGACATTGAACGCATCCAGCATCGGCAGGAATACCGGACCTAAAATCATTGTGGCCGAGATGATATCCATGAACATACCGATGATCAGGAGCAAAATATTCATCGCCAACAGAAACATGACGGGTGAATCAATGGTTGCCAGAACCGCCTCGGTAATTTTTCCCGGTATGTCTTCCAGGGTAAGCAGACGGCCGAAACAGGTGGCTCCGGCGACGATAATCAGCAATGTGGCAGAGGTCACCGCCGAACTCACCGTAATTTTTTTTACATCCCTGAACTTAACCGTCCTGTGAATGAAAAGCTCAACAATCAAGGCATAAACGCAGGCGACGACGGCGGCTTCATTGGCGGTAAATGCACCGGAAAAAATTCCCCCAAAGATTATCACCGGCAGCATCAGTGACCAGAATGTTTCTCTAAAAACAAGCAGCAATTCCCGTGTGCTGGGGATGGGTTTGCGTACAATCTCTTTCTTTTTGCGAAATATAAAATATGTGTAAAGGCATACACCAAACATAATCATGAGACCCGGTAGGAACCCGGTCAGAAAGAGCCCTTCAAGGGAAACGTTGCTGATCATGCTGTAAAGGATCATGCCAATGCTGGGAGGAATAATCACCCCAAGATTGGGAGATGTGGTCATCAGTCCCAGGGTATATTTTTGTGGATATCCATTTTCAATCAGGGCTGGAATCATAAAACCACCCAAAGCCACAACGGTTGCGACGGTGGAACCGGAGATGGCACCGAAAAGACCGCAGGCGAGAACGCCGGCCATTCCAAGGCCGCCTGGCAGCCAGCTCACAATCGTATTCGCAAACTTGATGAGTTTTTCAACAATCGAACCGGCCGTCATAATATTGCCGCAGAGGATAAAAAATAGAACCACCACCAGCGCAAAATTGTCCATACTTTTGAAAAGACTCTGGGCCAGCAGCAACAGCGGGAGATCGGTGAACAGGATAAATCCCAGGACCGCCGTAAAAAAAAGACACATAAAAACAGGAATATAGGTCGCCATACATCCCAGTAGAATCATCATGATCGCCACATGGCTCGTTTCCATAAACCGGCTCTCCTCGTATAATACTAAATGTGAATAGAACAGCGAATCACAGATTTTCGCTATTCGCTTTTTCAGAGACTCTTAATCGATTCAACGGGCCGCCCTCCCGAAACGGGAAAAATTTTCAAGCCGGCGGCCATGCTCTTTATATAATTCGAAGCGCTTTAATAACTTTTAACACTCAAATTAGGAGTTACTGTTTATTGGCCCTTTGCTCAACGATGTCCTGGTAGACGACCTGGATGGCCCGGATCAACATCATCGTACCCATCAGCGGCAGGATTAAATAAAGAATAACATAAGGAATCTCCATGATAATCGTTTTTTGCTGGGTGCGATGCTGCAGTTCCACCATCAGTGCGCCGTAATAAATCATCATGACGGCAAAAATCATAACCACGAAATTGCTGAAATAGGTCAGCGGCATCTTTAACTTGGGCAGCAGCTGTACCGAAGCGTCAATTTTGATCATCGACCGGTTTTTTACGGCGGCACTGCATCCAATAAAGGTCGTATAAATAATCACTTCTCTGACAAGCTCCTCGGACCATGCCAGGGAATAGTTGAATCCGTAGCGCAATACCACATTGATAAAAAGCGCGATCAAGGCCACGATCACACTGATAAACAGCGTCCATTCTTCAAAGAAAGTCAGGATCTTGTCTAGAAAATCCAGTATCTTGCCAAACATGAATTCATCCCTCGCTGCAAAAATCGACACAGCTCCCGATCAATGCTGTACCAAAAGTATAAGAGGGGGCCCGGGAGCCCCCTTTTTATTATAATCCAAGAAAAATCGCTGATATAATCGCTATGGCTTAAATCCCATGTAGTCCTGGACTTCCTGCAGAAAATTTGCCGGTTTGTATTGATCTCCGGAATAATTCTTATTGATTTCAGGGGCAAATTTCTGATGAACTGAACTGGCCTGGCCGACGAGAGTTTTCATTTCCGCGTCAGACAGCTGAAAATATTCAACGCCGTATTTATCTTTGGCGGCCTGGCGCTGCTGCATTTCCTGCTCCTTCGCTGCGACCCTGGCCTTAGCGCACTCGTCGCGCACGGTTTCAACCAGGATTTTCTGAAGATCTTGCGGCAATTTATTAAACCAGGCTTTGTTGAACAGCCAGATAAAAAGACCCTGGGCATAATTAAGCTCGGTGAAATACTTGGCGACTTCAAATTTTTTGGTGATGCTGCAGACAGTCAGCGTATGATCCAAACCGGTGATAACCCCTTGTTTCAATGCCACCGGCACGTCCGGCCAGGGCATAACTACCGGGTTAAATCCCCATGCTTTGTAGGATAGTTTGTTGACCGCGGCCTCGGCAATGCGAAATTTCACCTTTTTGGCATCCGCAATGTTTTTGACGGGTACGGTGGTGGCCCAGCCGTAATTGCCGTAGCTGGCGATATCCACGGCCATTATCCCCTGGTGATCCATTGCCATCAGGAAGTGATCAAAGAGCTTTCCGCTGGCGACGAATTTATCTAATTTTTCAAACGAATTGATCAGAAAAGGCAGGTTTACCAGTCCGAATCTGGGACCCAGGTTGGTGGAAGCCACCGAACTGCAGGCCATGCCCTGGATGGCTCCCATCTGAAGCTGGTTGAGGACTTCAACCTCTCCACCCAGCATGGAGAAGGGTTTGTAATCAAGGTACATTTGGCCCTTGGACCGCTTCCACAGTTCATCCCGAATGGCGAAACCGGTATAAACGCCCTTCAGCACCGGGTGGGACACATTGGAGACGATTAATTTGTATTTCGCACCTGATGGATCGAAGGCCGGCTTCCATTTATCAAGTGAAGGTCCTTTAGCGAATGCGGGGGCAACAGCCAAACAACAGACAACCAACGCCAGCACAATACAGGTAAACATCTTTTTACTTGTCATCATTCCCCTCCTTAAATTAAGTGTAGAAAGTTAACTCTAAAACCCATTCATTTTCCAAAGGGCGTTTTAATTTATGAGGCTATACCACATTATGGAATTCGAATTCAAGAGAAAATTGTATACAATTATGAGTAAGGTTCCGGGTTCAGAGGTTTGGGGGTTCAGGGTTATGGATACAGCGAACCGCAGAATATCGAATTTCGAATGTAGAAAGGTAGAATCGCTTCGCTCTAACTTATTAAAAAGAAAAGGAAGTTCGGTCGATACGATCCTGAGAACAAATCATTAGGATTTTATTTGCCCTTTTTTGCAGGTTTTATGCTGGTGATAAAGTTTGTTCTGTCGTATTAGAATAGCCAGCATTCCTTACTTCGAAATTCGATATTCAGTATTCGATATTCTGCGGTTCGCTTTTTTTTCAATCACCCGACCAGTATCCTTCCGGATCGAATTTCCGGATCATCTCCAGTTCCATGGCTGTTGGAGCCGGTGTCACGGTCAGGTCGTCGGCGATTTTAAGGGGCCATCCCGTGTTTTGGCAGACCTGCTCGACAGACACGCCGGGATGCGTTGAGCTAAGCATCATTTCGCAGGAAGCCGAATCAAAACGCAGTACACCGAGCGTGGTGATAACGGCTGAGGGTCCGCCCCGGGGCAGGCCGACCTGCGCCCGCCAGCCGGAACCGTTGCCAAAGCCCGGGGACGTGATGTAGTCCACCCGGGGCATAAAGCGCCTTTTTTGATGATTCATCACGATTATGTGCCGTTTGCCCAGGCACGCCAGATCGCACGCGCCACCGCTGCCCGGCAGGCGGGTTTGTACATTTTCAGTCCCGCCGATATAGCTGGTGTTTAAATTACCGTAGCGATCCACCTGGGCGCCGCCGATAAAACTGACATCTACCCTGCCTTGCTGGAGCAGCCCCATTGCATCGGCCGTATCAGCCAGCCACTGGGCACGATTCAGATTCGGCAGGTCCCCCATGGTCAAAATCGGTTCGGACGCAACCGCATTGCGGACGATCCCCAGTTCATACACCCCGATGGCTCCGGGGGCATGGGTGCTTTTGGCCAGCAAAAAACCCAGCAGCGGCAACCGCATGCCGACAAATACCACCTCCCCATCGCTAATTTCCCGCGCCGCCGCCGTCACCATTAACTGGGACAGATTATATTCACTTAATTGGCTTTTATTGTCTTTCATCGAGAATTATCCACCTGTATAATTTGCCCCTAAAAGGTTTCAGGTGTCAGGTTTCAGGTGTCAGCCGGTGAAAACCCCAAACATAAAGGCGATTATGTTAAAATACGGTTCTAAGCCTAAAAAATAATGGATTAACCTTTAAATGGAGGAATCAAAGTATTAAAAGCGTCACAATTATAGACTTAAGCTTTAATTTTTTCCTGTGGTTTCCGACTCCTGAACCCTGAAACTTTTTTCTTTTGTTGCTGACACCTGAAACCTGACACCTGAAACCTATTTAATATCCATAATCAACCGTCTCCGCATAGTCGTGGTTTTTAATGGCCAGTTTATCCATCCGTTTCTGCCCCAACATATCGCGATATTCGGTGGGACCGTGAATACCGTTTACCCAGCGCTCTTGCCAATCGAAGTATTGCTCCGGCGTTTTGCTCTCATTGCGATAATCGATAAACGCTTGATGATCCCGGTTATAGTGGCCCGGAACCGGCGATGGATGGCCGCCCCAAGGGAAGTGAACTACTGCGCTGACCTGGAATCCGGGGGTGAGTACACGATTGGGATCGCGGCTGATGACATCCGGTGAGACAATTTCTTCGGCGGAGAGGATGATACGACGGCTGGCCAGGCAAGCATCCCGGGTCACACCCAGGTTGCCCCAGGAATGGGCGTTGCCGAATTCATCCGATCTTTGAACATGTACGATGGCAACATCGGGCACAATCGCCGACACGGCCGTCAGACGGTCCCCGGTAAAGGGACAGGTCATGGATTTCAGGCCGGGGTTGGTCTGATGGAGATCGCTGCCCAGGGTGGTACGGGCAGGCATAAAAGGAACTCCCATGGCGCCGGCTTTTAGTGCCATGGCAATGGTCAGATTGGAATGATCTTCGATGAGCAGTTGCCCCGTTTCAATTCCCCGCCGGAAATTGTAGCTGGAGCCGGTTATCACGTTTCCGACCCAGGCGGCGCGGATTTTTTTGACGCAGCCGGCACCGATGACCTGATCGAACAGCATGTCGGAAATGGGACCGATTAGGGTCAGGTTTCGTTTGCCCTGACGGATAATTTCATGGCCTGCGGCAAAGGGGATAAGTGATTCTAGAGACAGTCCCATGGCGATTGAACTGCCGTCGGGTACAAATCGGTCAATTGCATCGGATAAAGAGTATATTTTCGAATCGGACAAGTGGTGGTTGGCCTCCGTAGGATCTTAGTGCCTTTTTTTTGACAACATGTTGTAAGTTACGGATGGTGTCAGGTGTCAGTGTTCAGGTGTCAGGATTTTGCGCGTCGTTTCCCTGACACCCGAAACCTGACACCTGAAACCTAAAACCAAAAAACTGCGCTATTGCTGCCCCGCTGGGGCCACTTTTCCCGATCGCGCATAGGAAAAAGCTTAGAATCTTAATTGTGTAATCTTTATAAATTACGAATAGATTTTTTTATCACGAAAACACGAAAAGTTCCTTAGTTTTATTTCGTGTTTTCGTCATTTCGTGCTTTCGTGATTGTTTTTTTGGTTCCGGCTTGGCTGGGTTATGATCTAATCAGCATTTTTTTCCGAGTGCAGGGATTTTTCGAACTCTTCAAAAAATTCGTTGCGCTGTTTCCAGTCCGGTCCAAAGTGTTTATTGAAAAAGCCGCCAAGGCTGTCGAATAACTTCTCCCACACCGGTTGTCCGCCTTTTAAAACGACATCTGCAATAAAATCATCAAGTTCGCTCATCTTTTCCTTGGGCAAAAAGGATACTGCACCCAGTTTGATCGATTTTTCGAGAGATTCAGGGGTCAAGGCATAGGCCGTCAGCATGACGGCAGGAAAGCCGCGTTTGACAGACAGCTTTAAAAGTTCAAAACCGTTAACACCCATGATATCCAGAATCACGATATCGAAAGTGTAGCTCATCAAAAGCTGGCGAGCCGTATCATAATCATTTGCATTGCGGACAAGACACATATCCAGCACTTCTGCCACGGTGGCGGTCACATCCACCTCGTCATCGGCGATCAGAACAACTTTATCTTTCAAAATTTTAGTTGAATCCATCAGCTCAGCTCCTTTCTCAATCTGGGCTATGACCATATCACTGTAAAAAGTGATAAGTCAATGATCAAGGGGCGGGGGGCAGAGGGGCAGAGGGGCAGAGGTTCAAGGGTTCAGAGGTTCGGGGTCCAGAGGGTCGGGGTTCAGAGGTTCAGAGGTTCAAGGGTTCAGAGGTTCAGGGTTCAGAGGTTCAGAGGTTCAAGGGTCTAGAGGTTCAGAGGATCAAGGGTTCAGAGGTTCAAAGGTTCAGAGGTTCGGGGTCCAGAGGGTCGGGGTTCAGAGATTCAGGGTTCAGAGGTTCAGGGTTCAGAGGTTCAGGGTTCAGAGGTTCAGGATTCAGAGGTTCAGGGTTCAAAGGTTCTGGGTTCAAAGGTTCGAGGTTCAAAGGTTCGAGGATCAGCCTAGCCGCCGACCAATAAAACGGCCGGGCAAAACCGAAAAAGAAACTTATGGGGCTCCTCACCGAATTCGACCATTGTTGGGTTTCGAATTTATTGCAAAAAGGCCGGCAAAATGTAGGTTGGGTTGAGTGCAACGAAACCCAACAAAGTCTGGAGTAAATTCAACCCAACCTACAAAACTGATCGTAGAAATTGGTGGTTTTCTGGAAATATGGACTTCGGCTCTTCCGGGATAAGAAAGTGAGTTCTGATATAGGGTACAAATCACGATCGGCCCTTTGACTTCTAACTTCCGACCCCTGACCTCTATCCCCGCCCTCTGACTTCTGTCATCTGTCATCTGTCTTCTGTCATCTGCGCGCCGCGGCGTAGCTCGGAGAGCGAAGACGGGTCATCTGTCTTCTGTCTTCTGTCATCTGTCTTCTGTCATCTGTCTTCTGTCATCTGTCATCTGTCTTCTGTCATCTGTCTTCTGTCTTCTGTCTTCTGTCTTCTTTACCCTGACACCTGAAACCTAAACATTTTTAATACCTGACTTTGGTTGCTATCCAGGTTGACTTGTGTTAGACCTTCCACAATTTTGAAAGGATAGCTATGCCCACCGACCTGGAAGAAAAACAAATTCTCAAACTCAACAATAAGCTCACCCGGGACATCACCATCGGCCTGACCGTATCGGAACACCCGACCTACAAGTCGTTTAAAGAATTCTGCGATATGTTGAGCCGGCTGGTTCCGGGGATTAAAGTATCAAAAGACGACGATTCCGGCCGGCAGCAGCCGCAGATTGTGATTGGCAATGGTCTGCGATATCAAACCGTGCCGGCCGGCCATGAGTTGCAGCCATTTCTTGAAGCGCTGATCGCTTTTGGCTCTGACACCCCGGATTTTGCCGCCCCCACCCGGGCGCTGTTAAAAGAGGAGAAACTGCCGGCCGCATTGACCTTATTTATTGCCCAGCAGTGCACATTTTGCCCGACTGCTGTTCGTCAGCTTTTCCCCTTGCCGTTGATAGATGACAAGATTCAGCTGACCATTATCGATGGGACCCTGTTTCCCGAAGCAGCTGAACCCCACAAGATTCAAGCCGTGCCGACCTTGCTTTTAGACGAGCAGTTTCGCTGGACCGGTTCGGTGCCATTGGAAGAAATAATCAACACCATCAATTCCCGGGATCCGGCCTCACTGGGTGCCGCTTCACTTGAAAATATCTTAAAGGAAGGCCGGGCAAGCCATCTGGCGGCCATGATGCTGGACGACAAGCAAATATTTCCGGCGTTTCATGAATTGCTCATCCACGACAAGTGGCGTATTCGTCTGGGCGCAATGGTTGTGATGGAGGAAATAGCCGATCAGGATCCTGGCCTGGCCGCTGAAGTGCTGGATTTTTTATGGGATCGATTTCACCGGCAGCAGGATCAGGTAAGAGGTGACATCCTGTACATGTTGGGTGAGATCAAAGACCGCCGTGCCGTATCGTGGCTGGAAGAAGTCCTGGCCGGCGATTACAGTGCAGAGGTGCAAGAGGCGGCCAGGGAGGCGCTTGAAAAAATTCCGAAGATAAATAGAATGCACTAATAAAAAAAACGAACCGCAGAATATCGAACAAGAAATGTCGAATGATGATTTCAGCGTTGTTTATTGGACACAGCCCACTGCCCGCCTTTGACAGATGATTTTAACGATGTTTGGTGGGCACAGCCCACCCTACTGTTTTCCGACCTTTGTTCTCGGCCCTCTGTCCTCTGTCCTCTGTCCTCAGCGATATGTTCAATCAATCCGCAATCCGCATTCCTAAATCCGCAATCGTAAGCCTCTGTCCTCTGACCTCTGTCATCTGAATAAAAAAAGCCCCATCGAATCATCGACGGGGCTTTTATAAGGTTCAATTTTAAATCCGGACCAATCCCGTATTACTCCTCATCCTTGGCAGGTTTCTTGGTATCCGGGGCGTCCTCTTCTTCAGGCGCATCAGCTTCTTCAGGAACGGCCTTGGTTTTCTTTTCGGCTTTTTCTTCTTCCTTGGCACTTTCGTCTTCGACCGGGGCTTTGGCCTCCTCTGGCACGGTTTCCCGGCTCTCTACGGCGGCCTCATCTTCCGATGGTACCGCTTTTTCCTTGGCGGCTTTTTTCGGCTCTTCCTGCCCTGTATCAGCGGCCTTCTTGTCGACTGCAGCTTTTTTTGCCGCCGGTTCGGATTTTGTTTTTTTCTTTTTGGTCTTTTTCTTCTTGGTATCCTGCGACACGACCAGTTCGACCAGTGCAACCGGCGCAGCATCTCCCGGTCGCCGGCCCAATTTTATGACGCGTGTATAGCCACCGGAAACCGCCCCAAATCGATCGGCAGCGTTTTCAAATAATTTATGTACGACATCTTTTTCTCTCACAATTGCAAGGGCCTGGCGCCTGGCGTGCAAATCTCCACGTTTGGCAAGGGTAACCAGATGATCTGCCCAACGTCTTAATTCCTTGGCTTTGGCCCCGGTTGTCCGGATACGGTCATATTTAAACAATGATGTCACCATGTTTCTGAACATGGCATTGCGGTGACTCTGAGTTCGATTTAATTTTAGTCCGGCTTTACGATGTCTCATGGCACTGCCTACTCTCCTTCCTGAGTATCTTCCTCGGGCGGCGCAAATCCTTCAAGCTTCATTCCAAGAGAAAGGCCCATTTCAGCCAAAACTTCTTTGATCTCATTTAATGATTTTCTGCCAAAATTTTTAGTTTTCAGCATCTCGGCTTCAGTTTTGCTTACCAGTTGATAGATTTTGTTGATATCTGCATTTTTCAAACAATTAGCGCTGCGCACGGACAGCTCAAGTTCTTCAACACTGCGATATAAGTTTTCATTAAAGTCAGGCACGTTCTGTTCTTCAGCCTTTTTATCCGGCTTCGGCTCGAGCTGTTCATCAAAATTGATAAACATGGTCATCTGCTCTTTTAATATCTTGGCTGAATAAGCGATTGCGTCTTCCGGGACAATGCTGCCGTCGGTCCAGATTTCCATGGTAAGTTTATCATAGTCGGTACGCTGACCCACCCGTGCATTTCCCACCGTGTAGTTGACACGCTTAATCGGTGAAAATACTGCATCAATGGGGATGGTACCGGCCGGTGCGTCTTCATCCTTGTTGGCTTCGGCTAAAGAATAGCCTTTGCCGACTTGTACCGTCATCTCCATTTTGAGGACGGCTTGATCCGACAGGCTGGCGATGTGCTGCTTTGGATTGAGAACCTCGCATTTACCGTCATCGCTGAGGATGTCGGCGGCGGTGACTTCTCCGTTACCCGCAGCATCAATGCGCACTGTTTTAGGCTCGGGATCGGCGACCCTGAAACGCACTTCCTTCAAATTCAAAATAATTTCGGATACATCTTCGAGAATGCCCGGGATGACACTGAATTCGTGCATAACCGCATCGAATTTTACTGAAACAATAGCCGCACCGTACAAGGAAGAAAGAACGATTCTTCTTAAACTATTGCCGATTGTGATCCCGAAGCCTCTTTCAAGAGGTTCGCAAACAAATTTCCCATAGGATGGATTACTGCTTACCTGAACTTTTTCTGGCATCACCAACTCCTGCCAGTTCATGTACATAAGTTCATCTGACGGCATTTTTTTTCTCCTGATAATTTCAGGTTCTGGTATTTCGACCGCAAACGGCGGTCCCTCTGCCTGGTTTAAAAGACACTATTTCGAGTAAAGCTCAACGATAAGCTGTTCCTGCATCGGCATGGTGAGATCTTCGCGCAATGGGAACCCTTTTATACTGCCCTTCATGGCATCTTTATCAAGATCGAGCCATTGAGGAATCCCCCGGCGGACCACAGCCTCCAGAGAGTCCTGCAAGGCCTGAACTTTTTTGCTCTTTTCACGCACCTCGATCGTATCACCGATTTTTACCAGAAAAGAGGGGATATTGACCCGTTTCCCGTTAACCAAAAAGTGCCGGTGCCTTACGAATTGTCGGGCCTGGGCCCGGGAATTGGTGAAACCCAATCGATACACAACGTTATCGAGACGGCGTTCCAGCAATACGAGCAGATTGGTTCCGGTAATACCTTTCTGGCTGTCCGCGCGTTCAAAAAACAGATGAAATTGGTTTTCGGAAAGACCGTACATGCGTTTTACTTTTTGCTTCTCGCGCAGCTGAATACCATAGTCCGACAGCTTCCGGCCGCGACGTTCACCGTGCTGCCCGGGCGGGTATCCCCGTCGGTCAAAGGCACACTTATCCGAATAACAACGGTCTCCTTTGAGAAATAGCTTTAGATTTTCCCGTCGGCAATGCCGACATACGGAATCTGTATATCGTGCCAAATTTATCCTCCCTATATTGTTAAGTTATCCGACACTGCTGATTGGTATTTCGAATAACCATTAACGAATAGCAATAAACTATTAGACTCTACGACGTTTTGGCGGCCGGCAACCGTTATGTGGAATGGGGGTCACGTCTTTTATCATCACCACGTTAAAACCGGTGGCCTGAAGGGCCCGCAAGGCGGATTCCCGTCCGGGTCCCGGCCCTTTGACGTATACTTCCACACTTCGCATGCCGTGCTCCATCGCCTTTTTGGCGGCATCCTGGGCAGCCAGTTGAGCGGCAAAAGGTGTACTTTTACGGGATCCCTTAAATCCCTGGACACCGGCGCTGGACCAGGCCACCACATTGCCCACCGAATCGCTTATGGTGACGATGGTATTGTTAAATGTCGATTGAATGTGAACAACACCATTGGCGATGTTCTTTTTTACTTTTTTTTTCGTACGAACCTTCTTAGCCATGAATATTTCCTGTAATATTAATTAAGGAATTGAGGGATTCAGGAATTTAGGAATTTAGGAATCGATTGTTCTAGCGCTTAATTCCTCAATACCTTAATTCAAAATCCCTAAATCCAAAGTCTATTTCTTCTTCGCTCCGCCTTTTTTCTTAACAGCGGCCCGTTTGGGTCCTTTCCGGGTACGGGCATTGGTTTTTGTCCGCTGCCCGGCGGCCGGCAGCGATCTGCGATGGCGAAGTCCGCGGTAGCTTCCAAGATCCATCAGACGTTTGATGTTCATGGAGACTTCAGTTCGAAGTTCACCTTCTACTTTGTAGCTGTCATCGATGACTTTGCGGATATTGTTAATCTGCTCTTCGGTCAAATCATCGGTTTTGGTGCTTGGATCAATCTGCAGATGGGAAAGTATCTTTTGGGATGATGTTTTCCCGATCCCATAAATATAGGTCAAGCCGATTTCGATCCGTTTTTTTCTGGGTAGGTCAACCCCCGCAATTCTTGCCAAAACGTATCCTCCTATCCTTGTCTCTGTTTGTGACGCTTATTTTCGCAAATAACCCGCACAACCCCTTTTCGCTTAACGATCTTGCACTTGGGGCATATCTTCTTGGCCGATGCTCTGACTTTCATTTTAAACTCCCTTACAATTGACTAATGTCTAATGACAAATGAATAATTAAGGATTCTATCTAATTTAAATCAGGTCCTGCATCCATAATTAGATGCCAGAATACCTCCATTAGTCATTATTCATTAATCATTATTCATTTCTATTACTTCGACCGGTAGGTAATTCTGCCACGCGAAAGGTCATAGGGTGATAGTTCTACGGTCACTTTATCACCGGGCAGTATTTTTATAAAATGCATTCTCATTTTACCGGAGATATGGGCCAACACCTGGTGCTTGTTCTCCAGTTCAACTTTGAACATCGCATTGGGTAAAGTCTCCAGCACAATACCCTCGACTTTTATTGCCTCTTCTTTCGCCATAGTTATTATCGCCCTTTCAACTTACCGCCGCTTTTTTTCAAAAAACCCTCATAGTGTCGGCTCAACATATGGGATTCCATCTGAGCAACCGTATCAATTGCCACACCGACTACAATAAGAAGGGCGGTGCCGCCGAAATAAAAAGGTACGTTGAATTTTGTGATCAGCACTGACGGCAGCACACATACCGTTGAGACATATACAGCTCCCCCCAGGGTAATGCGGGTCAGCACTTTATCGATATAATCCGCCGTGCGCTTCCCCGGACGAATTCCCGGGATATAACCACCGGCTTTTTTCATATTGTCCGCAACATCAACCGGATTGAAGGTTACGGCCGTGTAAAAGTAACAAAAGAAAAATATAAAACCGACGAACAGCAGTTCATAAATCAGGTTACCGGGGGTCATGGCATTGGTAATGTTTTGGATCCATTCCACTTTTACGAAACTGCCGATGGTAGCCGGAAACATGATGATCGATGAAGCGAAAATCGGCGGAATAACTCCGGAAGTATTTATTTTCAACGGCAGATGGGTGCTCTGCCCACCATACATGCGGCGTCCGACCACCCGTTTGGCATACTGAACAGGAATGCGTCGCTGCCCCTGTTCGACGAATATAATGAAACCAATGACGCCAACCATTAAAACGACTAAAATCAAAACAGCAAAAATCCCCATTTCGCCGGTCGAAAGCAGTCGCCCGGTGTTGACGCTGGCCACAGGCAATCGGCAGACAATGCCGGCAAAAATGATCAAAGAAATGCCGTTGCCGATACCCCGCTCGGTGATCTGCTCTCCCAGCCACATGATAAAAGCGGTGCCGGCTGTCAGGGTAATGACGGTCATCAACCGAAAGGCCCATCCCGGCAAGAGGACGACCGGAGCACCGGCAGGCGAGCTCATACTTTCCAGCCCCACACTGATGCCGAATCCCTGAATAATACTCAAAACGACGGTGCCGTAGCGCGTATACTGGGTGATTTTTTTGCGGCCCTGTTCGCCTTCTTTTTTGAGTTGTTCGAGATGCGGAACAACAACTGTCAGCAGCTGCAAAATAATCGAGGCACTGATATAGGGCATAATGCCCAGCGCGAAGACGGACAGCTTTTCGAAGGCACCGCCGGAGAACATATTAAAAATACCGAAAATGGTGCCTTCGGCTTGTTTAAAAAACGAAGCCAGCGCCAGGCTGTCGATACCGGGCACGGGTACATGGACACCGATGCGGTAGACAATCAACAGCGCCAGGGTGAATAAAATTCTTTTCTTCAGCTCGGGTATTTTAAATATGTTTTGAAACCCGCCACCGATCATTATATTACCTCTACTTTTCCACCAGCAGCTTCAATCTTTTCTCTGGCGCTTTTGCTGATTTGGTTGACCCGAATATCCAAAGCGTATTTAATTTCACCTTGCCCCAGCAATTTTACCCCGTCCCGTTTGCCCTTGACCAACCCGGCCCCAACGAGTGCCTCGGTGTCAACCACAGAACCTTTATCGAATTTCGCAAGGTCCCGTATGTTGATTACCGCAATATTTTTTTTGAATATATTTGTGAATCCGCGTTTGGGCAGGCGACGCTGCAACGGCATTTGACCGCCCTCATACCCGGGACGCACCCCGCCGCCGGAGCGGGAGTTGTAGCCCTTTGTTCCGCGGCCGGCAGTCTTTCCGGTACCGGAAGCAACGCCGCGTCCGAGACGCTTGGGTGCTTTGCGGGAGCCTTTGGGCGGTGATAATTCATGTAGCTTCATTATTTTTTCTCCTCAGCTTTGACCAGATGAGAAACGACATTGATCATCCCTCGTATAGAAGCCGTATCTTGCAATTCGACGGTTTTATTCAACTTGGTCAATCCCATGCCCCTTAAAACCTTGCGGTGTTTTTCAGGCCGACCGATCATACTTTTTACGAGTGTTATTTTAAGCATTCCTGCCATCTGTGACGTCCTTTCTCTCTTCCCCTGACCAGTCAACATTAGCCAGTACTCGGTTCCTACAGATCCTCAACCGCAATCCCGCGTCTGGCAGCTACCTGATCACGGCTTTCGAGTTGTTGGAGTCCCCCGATGGTTGCCTTGACCAGGTTATGCGGGTTGTGCGATCCGAGGCATTTGGTCAGTATATTCTGAACACCGACCGCCTCGAGGACAGCACGCACGGCACCGCCGGCGATCACACCGGTACCCTGGGCGGCAGGTTTAAGCATGACCCGGCCGGCCCCGAATCTCCCGATCACTTCATAGGGAATAGTACCGTCGACCAGAGGGACATTCACCATGCTTTTTTTCGCTTTTCCAACGCCTTTGCGTATGGCTTCCGGCACCTCCCCGGCCTTGCCGAGTCCGAACCCAACCGAACCGTCTCCATCACCAACGACAACAATCGCGCTGAAACTGAATCGGCGACCGCCTTTGACGACTTTTGCCACCCGATTGATATGAACCACTTTGTCAATTAATTGTATTTCTTCTAGATCTTGTTTCAACAAGAGCCTGCCTCCTTCGCAGCCAAAAAAAATATGAAAGGCTAATTATCAACCGTTAGAAAATCAGTCCTGCTTCACGGGCACCTTCCGAAAGGGACTTGATTCGCCCGTGATATAAAAATCCGTTACGATCAAAAACTACTTTTTTAATTCCCTTGTCCAGTGCTCGTTCGCCAATGAGTTTGCCGACAAAATTAGCCGCTTCCACCTTGCTCTCGAAATCAGGCGCATCTTTGGCTTGATTATCCACCGTGGAGGCGGTCATCAGTGTACGTCCCTGAGAATCATCGATGATCTGAGCGTATATATGCCGGGCACTCCTGAACACACTGAGTCTCGGGCGATCAGATGTGCCTTGGATTTTTTTCCTGATTCTTTTTTTTCTCTTTAAACGCGCCTGTTTTCGAATATTCATAGACCCCATGTTGCTTTCCCCTTGGAAATGACTAATGACGAATGAATAATTATGGAGGTCGCTTCGCTCCATCTTTTTTATAACATAGATTGATCCGCCGGCCTGCGGCGAGCTCAGTCGAGCCGAGGCGGACATTAATTATTCATTATTCAATATTCATTATTCATTTTATTTCGTGCCGGTCTTGCCGGCTTTTCTGCGAATTTGCTCCTCGGCATACTTGATGCCCTTGCCCTTGTAAGGCTCCGGTGGCCGAATCCGCCTGATCGCTGCCGCTGCCAGCCCCACCTGTTGTTTATCGATACCGAAAAGGTTAATGTTGTTGTTTTTCTCGACGGTTGCCGAAATACCCTCCGGCAAATCAAATGGAATCGGATTCGAGTAGCCGACGTGAAGAATAATTTGCTTGCCGCTTAGTTCGGCCCGATAGCCAATGCCGTTTATTTCAAGTTTACGTTCGAATCCCTGGTTCACGCCGGTGATCATATTGGCAACCAGGCTGCGGGTCAACCCCTGCAGGGCCCGCGTGGGCCTGTCGTCGGTGGACATGGTTACGTTCATGACGCTGTCATCAATATCTAAATCAATCGCGGGATGGATGGTCTGAACCAGCTTGCCTTTGCCGCCTTCGACGGTCAACACCCTGTCGGCATAAGTGATTTTAGTTTTATCCGGTATCGGAATCGGTTTTTTACCAACTCGAGACATATGCTGCTCCCCTTTGCTTAGTTGATTGGTTGATTCGTTGATTAGGTAATTAGTTTCTGCCGGTATGAAATTTAGTGCATCATCCGGCATTGATTTTGACCACCCAACATTCCAACGAATCTGTTATTCAAAGATGAAACCACCCAACCACTAAATTATTCAACTATTTAATTGATAATCTTTTCAATCATTAATTCAGTCAGCCAATCAACTAATCATCCAATCAACGAATCTAGCAACAATTACCAGACCTGGCAGAGAATTTCGCCGCCGACTTTTTCCTGGCGCGCTTTCTTATCCGTCATTACCCCTTTGGAAGTAGATAAAATCGCAATTCCCATGCCGTTGTAGACCGGCTTGATCTCCTTGCATCTCACATATACACGCCGGCTGGGTTTACTGATTCGCTTGAGACCATAGATCACGTTGGATTGGCCCCCGCCGTATTTGAGATAAATCCGTAAAATTCCCTGCTTGCCGTCTTTGAGAAATTTATAGTTGCGGATGTATCCTTCGTTTTTCAATATTTTTGCCAGCTCGATTTTTAAGGTCGATCCAGGAACATCTACGCTGTTAAATTTTGCTTTGGCCGCATTGCGCACACGGGTTAACATGTCAGCTATTGGATCACTAATCGCCATTGTTTTCTCCTGTTGTTCCGGTCTCTATTGCTCGTTTCTGGTCCCCGGGACCAGTTGTACCAGTGCTGTAAATCTATCAGCAGCCGACGGATCTGCGGCTAGCTGCCGGTGCCTATAATTCGGTCTACCAGCTGGATTTTACTACGCCGGGTAATTTACCCTGGGATGCAAATACTCGAAAGCAAATTCGGCAAATACCGAATTTCCTCAAATAACCCCGGGGTCGGCCGCAAATCGGGCATCGATTATAGGATCTAACTTTAAACTTGGGTTTTTGCACCGCTTTATGTCTAAGCGCTTTTTTTGCCAAATCGTCCTCCTAGTGTATCGGTTCCATATGATTAGGGTTTGGTTTCAAAAGGTCATCAACGGATACCGCTGTGGTACATCTACTGCAAAGTCTATGAAGCATCGGTTTCGAACCTCTGAACCTTTGAACCCAGAACCTTTAAACCTTAATTTCTAAACGGCATGCCCAGAATCCGCAGAAGTTCTTTACCCTCTTCGTCGGTTTTGGCGCTGGTTACCACGCTGATGTTAAGCCCTTTGATTCGATCGATTTTATCGAAATCAATCTCCGGGAATATCATATGCTCTTTAATTCCCAGCGAGTAATTCCCGCGGCCGTCAAAGGCCTTGCCGGAGATCCCCCGAAAGTCACGGACACGAGGCAGGGCAATATTCACCAGCTTGTAGAAAAAATCATACATCCGTTCGCGCCGCAGAGTTACCATGCAGCCGATGGGCATCCCTTCTCTCAATTTGAAAGCGGCAATCGATTTTTTGGCACGCGTGATTACCGGCTTTTGCCCGGCAATGATTTTAAGTTCCTCGGCAGCTGCATCCAACAATTTGATATTTTGAATGGCCTCTCCCAGGCCCATGTTCAGGACAACCTTTTCCAGCCTGGGAACTTCCATGATATTCTTATAATCAAAAGCTTTTATCAGCTTGGGAACGGCATCTTCTTCATAAAACTTTTTTAATTGTGACATTCTGATCCTCCGGCAAATGGTCTTATGTATCCAGTGCTTCGCCGCATTTTACACAGACCCGAACCTTGTTTCCATCCTCCAGCCGCTGCATTTTGAAACGGGCGGGAGCAACGCATTTGCCACACATCACCATGACATTGGACCATTGGATCGGCATTTCTTTTTCGACAATCCCGCCCTGTCGGTTTTGTTGGGTCGGTTTACTGTGACGCTTGACAATATTAATCTTCTCTACGAGCAGGCCGCCCTTTTTGCGGTCGACCTTCAATACCTTTCCAATCTTGCCCTTATCCCTGCCGGCAATGACTTTTACTTTGTCGTCCTTTTTTATATAGCACTTATTTGCCATCATAAGAATTTCTCCAACAGCTTGTTATTAGTTATCTGTTATTGGTTATTAGTTTGAAAAGAATATCGTCCATTTTATGATCTGTTCGTCATAGATTTAATTGATGCGCTCATTGCCGCCTTCTAATAACAAATAACCATTAACGAATAACTAAAGCACTTCCGGTGCCAAGGATATAATCTTCATAAACCGTTTGGCCCTGAGTTCGCGGGCCACGGGACCGAATATACGGGTACCGATGTGTTCGCGGGCCGCATTGATCAACACAGCCGAGTTGTCATCAAATCTGATATAAGAGCCGTCGGGTCGACGTATTTCTTTTTTCGTTCGTACGATAACGGCTTTTAATACATCTCCCTTTTTCACTTTAGCGTTCGGTATGGCTTCCTTAACGGTCACCACTATAATGTCGCCGACGGATGCATACCGTCTGCGGGAGCCACCCAGCACTTTAATGCAGTAGAGCACTTTGGCGCCGGAATTGTCAGCCACGGTCAATCGTGTTTCCGCCTGAATCATTTTCTTTAATTCCCTCTAAAATCAAACAGCCTTTTCAACGATTTTGATTACCCGCCATCTCTTTGATTTGCTAAGTGGACGGGATTCCGAAATCAGCACCTTGTCACCTATCTGACAGTCATTGCTAGCATCATGGGCTGCAAATTTGGCGCGCCTTCTAACGTATTTGTGATACATCTGGTGTTTGACCAGCCGTTCAACCAGAACCGTCGCTGTTTTGTCGGCCTTGTTGCTGACGACCGTCCCGATCAACTGTCTTTTCATTCCTCTTTGTTTCATAGCAGCCACTACTCGTTGGTTTCCTTTTGGTTTAAGGTGACTTCTTTAATGATCGTTTCCACTCTGGCAATATCTTTTTTGGTCTGTTTCATCCGTTGAGGATTTTCCAGCTGGCCGATTTCGTGTTGAAATCGCAGATTGAACAGTTCCTCTTTCAAATCAGAAACTTTGCTATGCATTTCATCCAGGTTCATATCCCTGATCTCGCTGGCCTTCATAAGCTCTCGCTCCTCTCGACGAATTTGGTTTTTACCGCAAGCTTATGGGCGGCAAGCCGCAAGGCCTCCTGGGCCATTTCTTTGCTAACCCCCTGCATCTCGTAAAGGATTTTACCCGGACGAATGACGGCTTCCCAACCTTCGGGCGAACCCTTGCCTTTGCCCATCCTGACTTCAGCAGGTTTTTTGGTAAATGGCTTGTCCGGGAAAATACGAATCCAGATTCGCCCACCCCTCTTGACATGCCGGGTCATGGCAATACGAGCCGCCTCGATTTGTTTGGCGCTCACTTTGCCGCATTCGGTCGCCTGCAACCCGTATTCACCAAAATTCAACGTGCTCCCGCGGCGCGCGACGCCACGCATTTTTCCTTTTTGCTGCTTGCGAAATTTTACTTTTTTGGGGCTAAGCATAATACTAACTCCTGTTGCCTGCTGCACATCAATCAGATCTGACCGGACAAGGCCCGCAAACCCCGGCAATGCGCGCTAGGCAACATATATCGACTTTAGATGATTAAATATTATGGAATAGAAACTCACAGACCATAAATTTTCGGGCGCTAGGCAGATTCCGTCTGCAAATGATCTTTTTTCAGTATCTCTCCCTTGAAAATAAAAACTTTAACGCCGATGATCCCGTAGGTGGTGCGGGCTTCAATAAAGCCGTAATCGATGTCTGCCCGCAGGGTATGCAGCGGCACCCGGCCTTCCCGATACCATTCGGTGCGGGCCATCTCGGCGCCACCCAGCCGTCCGGAACAGATTATCTTAACACCCAGGGCGCCAAAGCGCATAGCAGAAGATACTCCCCGTTTCATGGCGCGCCGAAAGGCGACCCGTCTTTCAATCTGCAAAGCCACATTTTCAGCCACGAGTTGAGCTTCGATTTCCGGCTTTCTGACTTCCTGGATGTCAATCATGACCTCATGGGCGGTCATCACCTCAAGATCTTTTTTGAGCTGCGATATTTCAGAACCTTTTTTGCCGATTACAATCCCGGGTCGGAAAGTGTAGATTCGCAACCGAACGCGCTTGGAGGATCTTTCGATTTCAATCCGTGAAACACCTGCATGGAAGAGTTTTTTCTTGATAAATTTGCGCAGCTTATGGTCTTCCAGAATATATTGGGCATAGTTCTTACCTCCGAACCATCGCGATTCCCAAGTTTTAACTATTCCCAATCTTAATCCTATCGGATTTACTTTTTGGCCCAACCTTTACCTCCTTTATGATAGCGCAGTTTCTTCATCTAAGATGACAGTAATATGACTGGTTCTTTTCAAAATACGCGTTCCTCTACCCCGTGCTCGCGCCTTCCAACGCTTGAGCGTCGGCCCCTGATCGGCGGTGATGTTGCGTATAACCAGCAAATCGACATCAATATCTGAATTTTGATCTGCATTGGCAACAGCTGAACGGATAATTTTTTCCAGAATGCCCGCGGCCTTCTGCGGCATGAACTTGAGCGTTTGCAGCCCGTTTTCCACCGGTTTGCCTTTGACCGCACCCACCAGCTTTTTCACTTTAGTTGGTGAAATGCGAACGTATTTAGAGACGGCTCTAACCTCCATGGTTCCTACCCTCTATGGCTAAGTGTTCAGGTGTCGAGCGTTCCGTCACAGGTGGAACACCTGAAACCTTAAAGTCAAATAGATCCCAGCGTCGGATACCCCGGGATTACCTTTTCAATTTGGATCTCTTATCACCGGCATGGCCGTAAAACGTGCGGGTCGGGGAAAACTCACCCAGCTTGTGACCCACCATATTCTCGGATATAAACACCGGCACGAACTTGCGACCGTTGTGAACCGCCAATGTAATGCCGACCATTTCCGGCACAATCGTCGAACGTCTGGACCAGGTCCGGATGACCCTGGCACTGCGTGTCTCCTGTGCCACCAGCACTTTGCTCATTAGCTTTTGCTCAACATACGGACCCTTTTTTAGCGATCGTGGCATAAATACCTCAGTGATTGGTTATTAGTTACTGGTTATTGGTTGCTGGTTATCGGTTATTTGTAAATCATCGCCTTGTAACGCAATAAGCGTCTCCTGACTTCTAATAACCAATAACAAATAACGAATAGCTATTTTTTCGTGCGTCGTTTAACGATCAAACGATCACTGCTTTTATTTCTGCGGGTTTTATAGCCCTTGGTCGGGACACCCCACGGACTGCAAGGATGACGTCCACCGGACGAGCGTCCTTCACCGCCTCCCATGGGATGGTCGACCGGATTCATGGCAACGCCGCGGACCTTGGGCCTTCTGCCCAGCCAGCGTTTGCGGCCGGCCTTGCCCAGGTCAATATTCTCGTGCCCCACATTGCCGAGCTGACCGACGGTGGCCTTACAGTTCATCAGCACCATGCGTACCTCGCTGGAGGGCAGCTTGATCAGCGCGTAGCGATCTTCCTTGGCGACCAGCTGCGCATAGGTTCCGGCACTTCTCACAATCTGGCCGCCCTTGCCGGGCCGCAGCTCGACATTGTGAATCTGGGTGCCCAATGGAATATTGCTTATCGGCAAGGTGTTGCCGGGCTTAATATCGGCCTCGGGACCGGATTGCACGACATCGTCGACCTTGAGATTCAACGGCGCCAGGATGTATCGTTTTTCACCGTCGACATAGTGCAGCAGGGCGATGCGGGTCGATCGGTTTGGATCGTATTCGATGGAGGCCACTTTGGCCGGAATGCCGATCTTGTCGCGTTTAAAATCGATGACCCGATAGTGACGTTTGTGACCGCCGCCGCGGTGCCGGCTGGTGATGCGGCCCTTGGCATTGCGGCCGCCCGTTTTCTTGATAACCCGCAGCAGCTGCTTCTCCGGCTTGGTTTTCGTGACCTCTTCAAAGGAAGAATAGCCCTGAAATCGTCGTCCCGGAGACGTTGGTTTTACCTTTTTTGTCGCCATTCGTTATACCCCCTCAAAGAAGTCAATTCGTTCACCGGGCATTAGGGTCACAATCGCCTTTTTCCAATCGCGTCGTTTGCCGGTTATTCGGCCTCTTTGCTTGGTTTTACCCGTAACCTGCATCGTTTGAACGCCGGCGACCCTGACATTAAAAACAGTCTCGATCGCCTTCTTTATCTCTATCCGATTGGCCCGGCGGTCAACTTCGAATGTCACCTTGTTGAACATTTCTTTCTGGATACTGGTCTTTTCGGTGATCAGGGGTCTTTTAATAATTTCATGGTTAATCATGCTTGCAGTCTCCCCTCAATGTTCTTTACCGCCGGCTCCAAAAGCACCAACGTCCGGTATTTGAGAATATCGTAAACATTCAAACCTTCGCTGCGCAGAACCTTGACATCTGGCACGTTTCTGGACGAAAGCTCTAAATGCTCGTCTTTTTTTTCGGTGACGATCAGGGCATTGCTGAGTTTCAGGGCCTCGAGAACGCTGACAAAGTCACTGGTTTTAATCCGGTCGAGCTCGAATTGATCCAAAACCATCAGCTCCTTTTCGAGCACTTTGCTGCTCAATGCCATCTTCAGCGCCAGCTTGCGAACCTTCTTGGTGGTTTTTTGGGTATACTTCCTGCCGTCATGTCCGAAAACGACCCCGCCGCCTCTCAGCAACGGTGATTTGACATCGCCGCGACGGGCCCGTCCGGTGCCTTTCTGGCGGAAAAGCTTGCGGCCGCTGCCCCGCACGTCGCTGCGATGTTTGACGGCTGCCGTACCGGAACGCCTGTTAGCCAACTGCATGGTAACGACTTCATGCAAGACACTTGACTTGACAGGCACGCTAAATACGTCATCCGCAAGTTCAACCTGCGAAATTTGTTTGCCTTCTACATTTTGGACATCTAGGACCGGCATAGTTTTCCTCATCTATTACCGTTGATCCAAGTCAACGGATCACATAATCTGTTTAGAATTTGAGCTTATTTACGGACACCAGGCCGGCTTCGGCTCCGGGAACCGCTCCTTTCACCAGAATCAAATTATCATCGGAACGGATGTCGACGATTTCAAGGTTGCGAATCGTCTTACGATCGTTACCGTACTGGCCGGGCATCTTTTTCCCCTTAATAATTTTGGCCGGCCAGGCACTGCAGCCGACGGACCCGGGTCGCCGGATATTGCGGCTTCCGTGGGTCATGGGCCCGCGATGAAAACCGTGGCGTTTAATCACACCTGAAAAACCGCGGCCTTTCGTAGTTCCAACCACATCGACCCGCTCGCCCACTTTAAAAATCTCGATCGTGAGCTCCTGTCCGACTTCATAATCAGCTGGATTTTCTACCGAAAATTCTTTCATAAACTGAAAGCATTTATCACCGCTTTTTTTGAAATGCCCCTGCAGGGGCTTGTTCACCCGGCTGGATCTTTTCTCGCCGAATCCAAGCTGCAACGCATCATAGCCGTCGGTTTTCCTGGTCTTGATCTGAGTGATCACACACGGTCCGGCTTCGATAACGGTCGCCGGAACATACCTTCCTTCGGATGTGAAGACGCCGGTCATCCCTAATTTTTTTCCTAATATTCCTCTGCTCATGGCCAAATGTATCCCTTGTGTGCAGCTGTTATCTTTTTAATCGCCTCTGTCTGAAACAGGATTGATTTTTCAGTCTTGACGGGAATTAATCCGCCCTGTCAAATAGCATATTTAGGGCCGCGGAAAATCCATTGAGAATTGCAAGGATTACTGAATCGAAGGTCTGCGGATTAATTACTCTATGCTACATATTATTATATTTTTTTAAAGCTTTATCTCTACATCGACACCCGGGGAGAGATCCAATTTCATCAGCGCATCTACCGTTTGTTGCGTGGGCTCAAGAATATCGAGCAGCCGTTTGTGAGTCCGCATTTCAAACTGCTCCCGTGACTTTTTGTCGATGTGGGGCGAACGCAGGACACAGAATTTATTTATCCGTGTCGGCAAAGGTATCGGCCCCACAACTTTGGCACCGGTCTTGCCAGCCGTATCAACAATATCCGAAGCAGACTGGTCCAACAGCTTATGATCATACGCCTTAAGCCGGATCCTGATCTTGGTATTTGTTATCATTACCCTAAGTCTTTCCTTTTATTCGATAATTTCGCTGACGACGCCTGCGCCCACCGTACGGCCACCTTCACGCACTGCAAAGCGAAGCTCCTTTTCCATTGCGATCGGCGTAATCAGATGCGCTTCAATGGTGACATTGTCGCCCGGCATTACCATCTCAACGCCTTCGGGCAGCGTCAATATCCCCGTCACATCCGTTGTCCGAAAATAAAACTGCGGCCGATAGCCGCTGAAAAACGGCGTGTGACGACCGCCTTCCTCTTTGCTCAATATGTACACTTCCGCCTTAAACTTGGTATGCGGCGTGATTGATCCGGGCACCGCCACTACCTGGCCGCGCTCCACCTCGTCGCGCTTGGTCCCGCGCAGCAGCACTCCGATGTTGTCGCCCGCCTGACCCTCATCCAATAGCTTGCGAAACATCTCCACGCCCGTGCACACCGTCTTAAACGTCTCACGGATCCCCACGATCTCCACATCATCGCCCACGTGCACGATGCCGCGCTCCACGCGCCCCGTCACCACCGTGCCGCGACCCGAAATGCTGAACACGTCTTCGATCGGCATCAAAAACGGCTTGTCCACATCGCGCTTGGGCTCCGGAATAAACGTATCTATGGCATCCATCAACTCAAATATCGGCTTGACCTCCTCGGCATCCGGACTGTCGCTCTCCAGCGCCTTCAACGCACTGCCGCGCACTATCGGCGTATCATCGCCCGGAAACTCATACTTGTCCAACAGCTCCCGCAGCTCCAGCTCCACCAACTCAATCAATTCCTCGTCATCGACCATGTCGCACTTGTTCAAAAATACCACGATCTGCGGCACTCCCACCTGACGCGCAAGCAATATATGCTCGCGCGTCTGCGGCATCGGACCATCATCAGCCCCCACCACCAGAATCGCTCCGTCCATCTGCGCCGCTCCCGTGATCATGTTCTTGATATAGTCAGCATGACCCGGACAATCCACGTGCGCGTAATGACGATTGTCCGTCTGGTACTCAACGTGCGCTGTGGCGATGGTGATTCCGCGCTCTTTTTCCTCCGGCGCCTTGTCGATCTGGTCAAAAGGCACGAAATCCGCCATCCCCTTCAACCCAAGATGCTTGGTGATCGCCGCCGTTAACGTCGTCTTGCCATGATCTATATGACCAATCGTACCTACGTTCACATGCGGCTTGGTCCGCTCAAACTTTGCCTTTGACATGTTCCTGTCCTCCCCTTAAAGAAATACATAGGGCATCGTCAGAGAAGATATGCCCTAGGTAATAGGTGCTTATTTTTTAATGAATAATGTCTAATGAATATTGAATAATTAATGTCCGCCTGCGGCGGATCGAATTTTATAATCTTTTTACAAAAGGATGGAGCGCAGCGACCTCCATAAATATTCAATCTTCAATCTTAAATTTTCAATGGTTTGCCTACCACCGGAAATGGGCAAAGGCCTTGTTGGCTTCGGCCATTTTATGGGTGTCTTCTCTTTTCTTGACAGAAGCACCGCGGCCGTTGGCCGCATCCATCAGTTCAGATGCCAGTTTGCGGGCCATCCCCTTTTCGGGCCGTTTACGCGCATACCCGATAATCCACCGAATCCCCAGGGCGGTGCGGCGCGAGGGCCGGATTTCTGTCGGAACCTGGTAAGTTGAACCACCAACTCGCCTGGATTTCACTTCAATCAATGGCCGCACGTTGTCCACCGCTTTTTCAAAAAGCTTGAGCGGAGATTCTTTGGTCTTGTCCTGCATGATGTCAAACGCGTTGTAGAGAAGCGACTCGGCAGTGCTCTTTTTGCCGTCGCGCATGACGCAGTTTATAAATTTCGAAACCAGTTTGCTGTCGTATTTAAGATCGGAAATAACTGGTCGCTCAGGCACATCTCTTCGTCTTGGCATGCTTGCACCACTATAATAATAATTTAAGTTATCAGTTAACGGTTGCTGGTTATTTGTGGTTCAGAAATGATTTGCTTTTTTTGGCAGAATCGGACGTCTTCCCCCCCCTAACGTACAAATACCAATCAACTCCTTTTATTTGGGCCGTTTGGCGCCGTATTTGGACCGGCCCTGTTTGCGGTCTTCAACCCCCAGCGTATCCAACGTTCCGCGAACGATGTGATACCGAACACCCGGCAAGTCCTTGACCCGTCCTCCACGAACCAGAACCACCGAATGCTCCTGCAGATTGTGCCCGATACCGGGAATATAGGCTGTCACTTCAACACCGGTTGTCAGTCGCACACGGGCGACTTTGCGCAATGCCGAGTTCGGTTTTTTGGGCGTTGAAGTATATACCCGGGTACAAACCCCTCTTTTCTGGGGTGCCCCTTTCAATGCCGGGGTATTGGTTTTCTTTTTGATCTTTTTCCGGCCTTTTCTGATCAGCTGATTTATGGTCGGCATTTTTTCCTCTATTTTTATGGTTGATCCTGTTTCAAAAGTCGCGTGCAGCAAAATGTCGATATGTATACATGTAATCGGATAATGTCAACACTTTTGTTGCAGTTGTCAATTATTTTTTTACGACTGAGATACTTCAACGCCGACATCGTTGTGCAGCACCATGCCGGTACCGGCCGGAATGAGCCTGCCCATAATGACGTTCTCCTTCAGCCCCCTGAGGGAATCGACCGCCCCGGAAATGCTGGCATCGGTCAGCACCTTGGTGGTCTCCTGAAAGGAGGCCGCCGAAATAAAACTGTCGGTGCTCAAAGATGCCTTGGTGATCCCGAGAATCAGGGGCTCTGCCACGGCCGGTTTGCCGCCTTTTTCGACCACGGCCCGGTTGGCCTCTTCGAACTTGAGCTTGTCGACCTGTTCCTCCATGATAAAATCCGAATCACCGACGCTGGTCACTTTGACCCGCCGCATCATCTGGCGCACGATGACCTCGATGTGCTTGTCGTTGATGCGCACACCCTGCAGGCGGTAAACCTCCTGCACCTCATCCACCAGATACCGCGCCAGGGCGACTTCCCCCTTGATACTCAGAATATCCTGGGGAATGGCGGATCCGCCGATCAGCGGCTCGCCGGCCCTGATGTAGTCGCCTTCATAGACATTGATGTGTTTGCCCCGTGGAATCAGGTATTCTTTTTTGTCACCGACATCGACCGGTGTCACGGTGACTTTCTGCTTGCCTTTCTTGGTGCTTTTGGCGATGGAGACGTAGCCGTCGATTTGACTGAGCACCGCGATCTCCTTGGGTTTGCGGACTTCAAACAGTTCGGCGACCCGCGGCAGACCACCGGTAATGTCCTTGGTTTTGGTGGTTGCCCTGGGAAGCTTGGCCACCACGTCGCCGGCTTTGACAGCATCGCCTTCTTCCACCAGCAAAATGGCATTGATCGGCAGGATATATCGCGCAGCACCGCTGGATTCCGGCAGCTTGGCAGTCTTGCCGTCCGCATCTTTAATGGATATCCGGGGCCGCTCATCGGCGGTCTTGGATTCGATGATGGTGTGGCTGGATTTGCCGGTAACCGGATCCACTTTTTCCTGCATGGTGCGCCCGATGACAATATCACCGAATTTGATCGATCCGTCCACTTCCGAAAGAATCGGGGTGGTAAAAGGGTCCCAGGAGGCCAGCAGATCACCGGCTTTCACTTTACTGCCGTCTTTAACCTGCAGATGGGCGCCGTAGATGACGGGGAAACTTTCCAATTCCCGGCCGCTTTTGTTTAATATGGTGAACTTACCGCCACGGCGGTTCATGACCACGTGCTGATTTTCGGAATTTTCAGCAACGCTCAGGTCAACGAATTTAATAATGCCGTCCACCCGGGCCCGGATGTCGGCCTGTTCAACCCGTCGACTGGCGGTACCACCGATATGGAAGGTTCTCATGGTCAGCTGGGTGCCGGGTTCACCAATGGATTGGGCGGCCAGTATGCCGACGGCCTGGCCGACTTCCACCGACCGGCCGTGGGACAAATCCCGACCGTAACATTTGGCGCAAACGCCGCTGCGGGCCCGGCAGGTCAGAACAGATCGAATCTTAAGCCGACCCAGGCCGGCCTCTTCGATTTTTTGCACCACAAGTTCGTCTATTTCCTGTCCTTGATCGCAAATCACTTCTTCGCTGAACGGGTCGATGATATCTTCAACCGCCACCCGTCCCAGAACACGCTCACCCAGCCGCTGGATAACTTCACCGCCTTCCATCAGGGGCTCCACCTCAACGCCCATCATCGTTGCGCAATCATCTTCCAGAACCACACAGTCCTGGGCGACATCGGCCAGGCGCCGGGTCAGATAACCGGAGTTGGCGGTCTTCAGTGCAGTGTCAGCCAGACCCTTGCGGGCACCGTGGGTTGAGATGAAATACTGCAGCACGGAGAGCCCTTCGCGGAAATTGGCCACGATGGGTGTTTCGATAATTTCACCGGATGGTTTGGCCATCAGACCACGCATGCCGGCCAGCTGGCGCATCTGGTCCTTGCTGCCCCGGGCGCCGGAATCGGCCATCATGTAAATCGGGTTGAAGCTTTCTTCATTGACAGGTTGGCCCTTGGCATCGAGCACGGGCTCGCCGGCCTGATCCTGCACCGGTTCATTCTTCATGGCGTCCATCATTTCATTGGCAACGTCATCGGTGGCTTTAGCCCAGATGTCAACGACCTTGTTGTACTTTTCCCCCTGGGTTATCAAGCCTTCCGTGTACTGACGGCTGATCTCGGCCACCCGTTTTTCGGCCTTTTTTATGATGGTCTGTTTGCTGTCAGGCGTGATCATGGCGTCAATTGAAATCGAAAGCCCGCCCTGGGTTGAAAATTTATATCCCAGGTCCTTTAGCCGGTCGGACAAGATGACCGTCGCCTTGGGGCCCAGATTTCGATACACATAATCCACCAGATCGCGCAGCATTTTCTTGTCCATGACATGATTGACAATGTCAAAGGGAATCGCTGGAATTTTGTCAAGCACCTCGAAAAGATGATAATTTTCACCGGCAAAAAGGGCAGCTTTACTGTGCTCGCCCTTTTTGAGCATATACAAGGCCTCAACATCCGCATCTTCACAGCCGAAGACCCCTTTGAATTCATTGAAGGTCAACTTTCCGATGAGGCCGTCGTTTTCTTTGTCGTCGGCCTGGGAGCATTTACGCACCAGATCGACAAATTCTTCACCGGCATTCAGTCGATCCAAAATCGGCTGGATCTCCTCAGCCGTCGCCACACTGAGGTGGCGCATTTCCATAATGTCGACCTTGGGAATAATTTCCCACAGCAAAACCCGGCCGACGGTCGTATCGTAGCGCTTGCCATACATGCGCAGCTTAATCGGATGGTGTAAGCCCACGGCGCCGGCATCGTAGGCGGAACGAACCTCTTCGGCGTTGGCAAATATTTTCGGATTGCCGTCGGCCTCGGTAACATGGCGCGTGATGTAATAGATTCCCAGTACGATGTCCTGGCTCGGCACGATAATCGGGCTGCCGTTGGCCGGGGACAGGATGTTATTGCTGGACAGCATCAGCACCCGGGCCTCGATTTGAGCCTCCACGGACAGTGGGACGTGCACCGCCATCTGATCGCCGTCAAAGTCCGCGTTAAAGGCGGTACAGACCAGCGGGTGCAGCTGCAGGGCTTTGCCCTCGATCAAAATCGGCTCGAAGGCCTGGATTCCAAGACGATGCAGGGTCGGTGCCCGATTGAGTAAAACCGGGTACTCTTTGACGACTTCGTCCAGGGTATCCCAAACTTCGGGAATTTCGCGTTCGACCATTTTCTTGGCGCTTTTAACCGTTGACACCATGCCTTTTTGCTCCAGACGGTAGTAGACAAACGGTTTGAACAGCTCCAAAGCCATCTTTTTCGGCAGGCCGCATTGGTGCAGCCGCAAGTCGGGACCGACGGTAATCACGGTACGCCCGGAGTAATCGACGCGTTTGCCCAGCAAATTCTGGCGAAATCTTCCCTGTTTGCCTTTCAGGGTATCGCTCAGAGATTTCAGGGGACGCTTGTTGGTGCCGGTAATCACGCGACCGTGACGGCCGTTGTCAAACAAAACATCAACGGATTCCTGCAGCATTCTTTTTTCATTGCGTACGATGATATCAGGCGCTTTTAGATCAATCAGCCGTTTCAACCGGTTATTGCGGTTTATGACCCGGCGATACAGATCGTTGAGGTCGGATGTGGCGAAACGACCGCCTTCAAGCGGCACCAGGGGGCGCAGATCCGGCGGCAAAACCGGGATCACGTCCATAATCATCCAGACCGGGTTGACACCCGACCTTCGGAAGGCATCCACGATTTTAAGCCGTTTGGCCAATTTTTGTCTTTTGGCCACGGATCCGGTTTCGCGGATATCCGTGCGCAGTTCATCGTACAGTTCATCCAGGTTAATGCTTTCCAGCAACACTTTGACCGCTTCAGCGCCGATACCGGCTTCGAATTTATTCCCGTAAGTCTCCTGTGCTTCCAGGTACTGCTCGTCGGAAAGCAGCTGCCCCTTGCTCAGGGGAGTATCTTTGGGATCAAGCACAATGTAGCTGTCGAAATAGAGTACCTTCTCCATATTCTTAAGGGTCAGGTCCAGCAGGTTGCCGATCTTGCTCGGCAGGCTTTTTAAGAACCAGATGTGGGACACCGGGGTTGCCAGCTCGATATGGGCCATGCGCTCCCGGCGCACCTTGGACTGGATGACTTCGACACCGCATTTCTCACAGATGACGCCTCTGTGTTTCATGCGTTTATATTTACCACAGTTACACTCATAGTCTTTGGTAGGACCAAAAATCTTTGCGCAGAAAAGACCATCACGTTCCGGTTTAAATGTACGATAATTAATGGTTTCCGGTTTTTTTATTTCTCCGTGCGACCATTTACGAATTTGCTCCGGTGATGCCAGTGCGAGCCGAATGGCCCGGTACCGTTTGGGATCTGTCGGTTTAGCAAAGAAATCATACAGAGTTTCCATGGATTTTTCCTATTTTAGGGTTAAGGTAAAGTGATTGATTATTGTCGATTGAATATTGAAAATTTAAGGTCCGCCTCGCCTCGACTGAGCTCGTCGCAGGCCGGCTAATCATTTATATATTGCTTAAAAAATTAAATGACGGAGCGAAGCGACACAATAAATATTCAATATTCAATCTTCAATAGTCAATTCTGAATTATTCCGCTTCTTCCAGCAAAGCGATATCCAGGCCCAGCGCCTGCAGCTCCTTGGTCATCACCCTGAATGATTCGGGGATGCCGGGCTCCAGCACATTTTGGCCCTTGACGATTTTTTCGTACATCCGGGTTCGGCCGGCCATGTCATCGGATTTTACCGTTAAAAATTCCTGCAGGGCAAACGCCGCGCCATAGGCTTCCATGGCCCACACTTCCATTTCCCCCAGACGCTGCCCGCCGAATTGGGCCTTGCCGCCCAGCGGCTGCTGGGTGACCAGCGAATAGGGTCCGATAGAGCGGGCATGAATCTTGTCATCAACCAGGTGATGCAATTTCATGACATACATGGTGCCGACCGTAATTTGCTTATCGAACGGCTCGCCGCTGCGCCCGTCGTAAAGCGTGGTCTGCCCGGTGCTGCTTAAACCGGCTTCAAGCAGAAGGTCCTTGATTTCATTTTCCTTGGCACCATCAAAAACGGGGGTGGCCATAAAGACGCCGTCCGTATAAAAAGACGCAAAATCAACCAATTCATTGTCACCCATGCCGTTGATCTGTTTCTTAATCTCAGGCTTGGCAAATATTTTCTTTATTTTATCCCGCAGTGCTTTAGTTTTCTGCTCTTCCAGCATTTGGTTCAGCTGGTCGCCCAGCACTTTGGCCGCCCGTCCGAGATGGATCTCCAGAATCTGTCCCACATTCATGCGCGAGGGCACGCCCAGCGGATTCAGCACCATATCGACCGGGGTTCCATCCTCGAAGTAGGGCAAATCTTCGATCGGCAGAATTCTCGAGACCACGCCCTTGTTGCCGTGGCGCCCGGCCATTTTGTCGCCGACCGACAGTTTGCGCTTCATACTCACATAGACCTTGACCATTTTGATCACACCCGGAGGCAGGTCGTCGCCTTTTTCATAGCGCCCGACCTGCTGCTCGAACGTCAGACGGCAGAGTTCGCACTGATCCCGATAGCGTTCAATAATTTCATGGACCTGTTGGGTGACTTCGGGGTCTTTTAAAACGACTCCTTCGAGGTGAACAATGGGTATATCTGCCAGAGCTTTGGCGTCGATTTTGGCACCGTTGGCGATCAGAACCTTCTTGCCCTTTTTTAACGCCGCAAAGGTTTTTTTGCCCACCAGCAATTCGGCCAGTTGGGATCGCACGACATCTTCAACGACTTGCAGTTCATCATCGCGATCTTTTTCCAGGGAGGCGATCTCTTCATCTTCGATCAGGCGGGTGCGGTCGTCTTTTTCAATGCCTCTTCTTGAAAATACTTTGGCGTCGATGACGATCCCCTGCACTCCGGGGGGCACGCGCAGTGAAGTGTCTTTGACGTCACCGGCCTTCTCGCCGAATATGGCGCGCAACAGCTTTTCTTCCGGTGAAAGCTGGGTTTCTCCCTTGGGCGTAATCTTGCCGACCAGGATATCCCCGGGATTGACTTCGGCGCCCAGCCGGATAATGCCGCTCTCATCCAGGTTTTTTAAAGCCTCCTCGCCGACATTGGGGATATCTCGCGTGATTTCCTCTTTGCCGAGCTTGGTATCCCGGGCAACAACTTCGAATTCCTCGATATGCACCGAGGTGTATACCCCGTCTCTGACCAGTCTTTCACTGACCAGGATGGAGTCCTCAAAGTTGTAGCCGCCCCATGGCATGAAGGCCACGGTGACGTTTTTACCGAGCGCCAGTTCCCCCTGTTCGGTGGCCGGTCCGTCGGCGATAATATCCCTGGCGTAGACCTGCTGCCCTTTTTTGACGATCGGGCGATGGTTGAAGCAGGTATTTTGATTGGATCGTATAAATTTAGAAAGGCTGTAGATGGTTACATCCTTTTCATTAAGATCATCAGTAGGATCATGTCTGAGAACGATGCGCGAGGCATCAACCGCGACGACGGTGGCATCGCGTTTGGCGACGATGGCCACCCCCGAGTCCCTGGCCACAACGGCCTCGATGCCCGTACCGACCAGCGGTGCTTGATTCATCAACAGGGGCACCGCCTGACGCTGCATGTTCGATCCCATCAAAGCGCGGTTGGCGTCGTCATTTTCCAGAAAAGGAATCAAGGAAGCCGATACACTAACCAGCTGATTGGGCGAGATATCCATCAACTCGATTTCCTGGCGCTCGACCATGGTGAATTCGCCGGCAACCCGCGAGGTAACCAGCGGATTGACGTATTCGCCTTTGTCATTGACCGGGGCATTGGCCTGGGCAATGGGTTGCTCCTTTTCCTCGAAGGCATCCATGAATTTAACATCTTTGGTAATTTTGGCCTTTTCGACGACCCGGTAAGGGGTTTCAATAAAGCCAAAATCATTAACCCGGGCATAGGTGCTCAGCGATACGATCAGGCCGATATTGGGTCCTTCCGGGGTTTCAATGGGACAAATCCGGCCATAGTGGGAGGGATGCACGTCCCGCACTTCAAATCCGGCCCGCTCCCGGGTCAGACCGCCGGGTCCCAGCGCGCTCAAGCGTCGTTTGTGAGTGGTTTCTGAAAGCGAATTGGTCTGATCCATGAATTGAGACAACTGACTGGTACCGAAAAACTCTTTAACCACCGCCGAAACGGGTTTCGGGTTCACCAGGTCGTGGGGCATGAGCGCGTCGACTTCCTGCAGACTCATGCGCTCTTTGATGGCACGCTCCATCCGCACCAGCCCGATGCGATACTGGTTTTCCAGCAGTTCTCCCACCGCGCGCACCCGACGGTTTCCAAGATGGTCGATATCATCCACCACCCCTTGGGTGTCCCTGAGTTCGATCAAAGCCTTGGCGGTCAGCAGGATGTCTTCTTTGCGCAGAATGTTCAGGTTGATTTCACTGGAGATGTTCAACCGCTGGTTAATCTTCAAACGCCCGACCCCGGAGAGATCGTAGTAGGTGGACTTGAAAAACAGGTTGTCGATGAAATCCTGGGCCACTTCAGGCGTAGCCGGATTGCCCGGTCTGAGTCGGCGATAGATTTCAATCAGGGCTTCTTCTTTGGATTCGACCTTGTCCATCAACAGGGTTTTATGAACCGAATCACCGGCGATGTAGCCATCGATAAATAGCAGCTCAAACTCGCTGACACCGGTTTCCGACAGCTTGACCAGGTTGTCTTCATCCACGGTATCATTGGCTTTTATAATGGGTTCTTTGGTTTTCGGATCCAATATGCTTTCCGCAAAAGCCCGTTCGATGACCTCATCGGCATGGATGGGAATCAATTCCGCTTTGGCAGCTTTCAAGCGTTTGATCGCACGTTGGGCGAAAATGCGTCCTTTTTTGACCAGGACATCGCCGCTTTCGGGATCTTTGACATCTTTGCTGGCCCGACGTCCCTTGAGGAATCTTTCATCAAACTTTTTGAAAAACCGCTTGCCCTGAACCACGATTTTCTCTTTTTGATAAAAGTAGGACAGCAGATCTTCCACTGTGTAACCGAATGCTTTGAAAAGAATGGTAATCGGGAATTTGCGCCGGCGGTCGATCCGGATATAAACAATGTCTTTGGGATCGATCTCCATATCGATCCAGGAACCGCGCACCGGAATAATCCGGGAACTGTAAATTATTTTGCCGCTGGAATGGGTTTTTCCCTTGTCGTGGTCAAAAAACACGCCTGATGAACGGTGCAGCTGGCTGACAACTACCCGTTCGGTCCCGTTGATAATGAAAGTACCCTTCTCGGTCATCAAGGGTATCGTGCCGAAATAAATTTCCTGTTCTTTGATATCCCGGATATTGGAAACGCCGGTCTCGGTGTCAACATCATAAACCACCAGTCTGGCAGTAATTCGAACTGGAATTTCGTAGGTCATCCCTCGGTGAATGCATTCTTCGATACTGTGTTTTACTTCTCCAAAACGATAGGAGACAAATTCAAGGGATGCGCTCCCGGTAAAATCTTTTATTGGAAACACGGACTTAAAGACAGCCTGCAAACCGATATCCCGCCGCTTTTCAGGCGGGATGTCCATTTGCAGAAACCGTTGAAATGATTCCCGCTGCATCCCGATAAGATCCGGGATGTCGACCAACTTTTTTATTTTGCCGAAATTTTTACGTATGCGCGTATTTGCCAAAGGCCTATCAGACATGGCATCTCCCATTATTGAAGGTTATTGTAACCTGATTTTTGCACGATTCGTTGGCTTTCATATGCAAATTCGAGGTATTCATTGTCAGGAGTCGGCCGCTGCATGCAGGCAACGCGGAGTTGAGTCGGATGATAGTTGCCTGGTAAGGACGGACCCTGAACAAAAGTTTGGAAAGTAGTTATAAATTATGCTGCCGGCGGTCAGCGGACTCCGCAAGCGTTCGATTGCAGCCTGATTGCGGATTATGGCAGCAGTGGCACCCTGAAACGGTCCCACTGACTGCCAGCAACTGGTAGTAAATTATTTGACCTCAACCTGTGCCCCGGCCTCTTCCAATTGAGCCTTGACTTTTTCAGCTTCATCTTTGGGAACACCCTCTTTAACGGGCTTGGGCACGCCATCAACGAGTTCTTTGGCATCCTTGAGGCCCAGCCCGGTAATGGCCCTGACCTCTTTGATGACCTGAATTTTCTTGTCGCCGAATGCGGTCAGAATAACATCAAACTCGGTTTGTTCCTCGGCCGCTTCGCCGGCGCCCGCATCCGCCGGTCCGGCTGCCATCATGGCTACCGGTGCCGCCGCCGAAACGCCAAATTTTTCTTCCATATCTTTGACCAGTTCGGATAATTCCAGAACCGACATGCTTGCAATAAATTCAATTACATCTGCTTTGGTAATATCTGCCATTTTTTCCTCCAGTTATTCTTTCAATAAAATTTGAATGATTATTAGAACCGCAAAATCAGGCCGCTTCCTTTTGATCCTTAATCGCTGACAGCACATTCACGAGGCTTCTGGGAACTTCAGCCAGTACTCTCACAAATGAGGTCGGCACCGCGTTGAGGGCCGACAAAAATTGTGCCAGCAGGACCTCTCTGGAAGGCAGGTCCGCCAGAGCCTTGATCGCTTGAGCATCGAGCACCTTGCCGTTGAGCACGCCGACCTTGATTTCAAGATTTTTATTGTCTTTGGCAAACTGTGTTAAAACCTTGGCCGGAGCTACCGGATCATCGTAGCTTATCGCAACCGCACTGGGACCTTTGAAATGATCTTTGATCAGGGCGACTTCGGTGTCTTCCGCTGCTCGCACAAGCAGCGTGTTTTTGACTACCTGGTATTCGATGTTCTCTTCCCTGAGCTTGCGACGCAAGTTATTGATCGTCGTCACATCCAGGCCTTTATAATCGGTCAGAACGATAATTGCGGATTTGGCAAATCTGGCATGCAGATCTTCGGCAATTTGTTGTTTGGCTGCTAATTTCAACTGTTAATTTCACCTCCTTTCATGATCTGAACAAAAACCGGAGGAAACGCGGTAAAACTGATCTGTAATTGTGATCCTGGACATCAGGTTGTTTCTAAGACAATCACATATCCGTCTCGGTAGGCCGGCAATGCCGATTAAACACAACTTTGGTCAGCCAAATTGGCAGTGAACCTACGGTCTCCGACAGAATAATTTTGAGTTGTAGCCTCTACACCAAGCAGGTCGTAAAGGCTATTTTATAGTGAATTGATTCGTCTCCCAAGATATTGTTTGGCCGGCGGATTCCAACGCCCTGGAAATTGAGAATAGATTATTTGACCAATTCCTTAAAATGTGCAGCATCGATCCTGATCCCGGGTCCCATCGTGGTAGACAGAGCAATACCTTTCAAGTAAGTTCCCTTGCTGGAAGCCGGCTTGAGACGTAAGATGGTTTCTAAAAAGGCAGTAATATTCTGGACGATTTTTTCGACACCGAAAGAAACCTTTCCCATGGGGGCGTGGACGATACCGGCTTTTTCGACCCTGAAGTCAATTTTGCCGGCCTTGAGTTCAGCAACGGCCCGGGAAATATCAAATGTAACGGTTCCGGTTTTGGCATTGGGCATCAGCCCTCGCGGTCCGAGCAGCTTACCGATTTTCCCGACGGTGCCCATCATATCCGGTGTGGCGACGGCTTTGTCAAAACCGAACCAGCCACCTTTTATCTTTTCAACGAGCTCGTCATTCCCAACATAATCGGCGCCTGCATCGAGGGCTTCTTTTTCCTTCTCGCCCTTGGCAAAAACGAGGATTTTAACCTCCTTACCGGTCCCATTGGGCAAAATCACAGTTCCACGCACCATCTGATCGGCGTGTCGGGGATCGACCCCCAGGCGGACTGCCACATCAATGGATTCATCGAACTTGGCATACGATGATTCAAGGGTTTTTTTGACCGCTTCTTCAAAACCATCGACTGCACCGGTACTCATCTTTTCTTTCGATTCAGTATATTTTTTACCTCGTTTCGGCATCGTCTTTATTATCTCCTTAATTCATATTTCGCATGGCGTGCCGCGCTCAGTTCTATAGGGATCTAAACAGATAAAATAATTCCAATTCAGCAACACGCAACCCGCAACGCCCGCTTGGTAAAGCGTTTTTTATGCCACTTCAATACCCATACTGCGCGCCGTTCCGGCAATAATTTTACAGGCAGCATCCAAATCATTCGCGTTGAGATCGACCATTTTTTGTTGGGCAATCTCTTCGACCTGCGCTCTGGTAACCGAGCCAACCCTATCCCGTTTCGGATCCCCGGCGCCTTTGGCTACTTTGGCCGCTTTTTTCAGCAACACGGCTGCCGGAGGTGTTTTCGTGATGAACGTAAACGACCGGTCCTGAAAAACGGTTATCACCACAGGAATAATCATCCCCTCATCCTGGGCCGTCCGTGAATTAAATGCTTTGCAAAAGTCCATGATATTCACCCCGTGTTGGCCCAGTGCCGGACCGATGGGAGGGGATGGATTGGCCTTGCCAGCTTCGACTTGCAGTTTAATCAGCGCCATTACCTTTTTTGCCATTTTAACCTATTATCTCCTGCTTTTAGTCCCGCATCCCAGCGGGAGAACAAAATTTATATTTGACTGAGGATTGTTACTCATACGAACATGATTCTGGATACTCGATTCTCGATACTGGATATTAAAAGGCAATAATCCTTATTTTATCGAGCATCGAGCATCCAGTATCCAGCATCCAGTATCGAGCATCCAGCATCTAGCATCCAGCATCCAGTATCGAGCATCCAGTATCGAGCATCCAGCATCTAGCATCCAGCATCCAGTATCCAGTATCGAGCATCCAGTATCGAGCATCCAGCATCCAGCCTACAATTTCTGGACCTGCACAAAGTCCAGTTCCACCGGTGTTGCGCGGCCGAAAATGCTCACCAGGACTTTGATTTTACCTTTTTCATGATTGACTTCTTCCACCGTACCGTTGAAATTTGTAAACGGCCCGTCGATGACCCGGATATCGTCACCGGATTCGAAAAAATATTTCGGCTGCGGTTTGAGCTTGCCGGCTTCCATCCGGTTTAGAATTTGATCAGCCTCCTGATCGGATATAGGGGTCGGCTTTTCACGACCGCCTAAAAATCCGGTCACCTTGGCGGTATCATTGACGATGTGCCAGGTTTCATCATCAAGCTGCATTTTGACCAGGATGTATCCCGGATAAAATTTCCTGGAAGATGTTTTGCGCTTCCCTTTTACAAGCTCGACGATCTCCTCGGTCGGCACGAGAACTTCACCGAACTTTTCAGGATGAAGGCCGGCGGCAATCCGCTCCTCTAAAGCCGCTTTAACCTTGTTTTCGAAGCCCGAATACACATGAACTATGTACCATTTAAGCGCCACTCTTCTATCTCCTCAGATTATTGAAGAACGATACGGATCAAACTGGAAATGCCAAAATCGACGACCCCGAGAAACAATGATATGATCATCACCAGGGCAATAACCACCGCGGTGGAGCCGATAGTTTGTTTGCGTGACGGCCAGGTAACCTTTTTTAGCTCGACCTTGACTTCCCTTAAAAACTGGGTGGTTTTGGTCAACAGGTTGTCTTTGGGTTTGCTGGCTACCGGGCCGGCGCCCGGCGCCTGCTTTTTCTTGTCGCTCTTGACGACTGCAGCACCTGCAGACGCTTTTTTCAGCCCGTGAACCTGGGCCTGCTTGACGCCACCGGCCGGTTGTTGATCAGATCGCTGTTTCTTTTTCTTTTTTGATCCAGATGGCTTTTTACGTTGTATCCGTCCCATTGTGCTCCTAAAATGGCGAAAGCTCCGAGCCTGTTAAAACGAAGGAAATTAATTTATCCCTTGATCTTCGAACTCTGAGCTTCACCAACAAAAAGTGTGGCAGGCCAGGAGGGATTCGAACCCCCAACACCCGGATTTGGAGTCCGATGCTCTACCGTTAGAGCTACTGGCCTGCGTTATCCGTTTCGCAAATGGTAATTGTCAATGATCTGTAGATGTAATAAGCTATTCTTTCAATTGCCGGTCTATTTGGTCTCCTTGTGCGGTGTATGCTTGCGACAAAAACGACAGTATTTACTGAACTCCAGTTTATCCGGCGTCGTGCGCTTATTTTTGGTTGTCGTATAATTTCTTCGTTTGCATTCAGTGCATGCAAGGGTAACTATAATTCTCACCTGAAGGACTCCTTAGCATTTATTCGATAATTTCGCTGACGACGCCTGCGCCCACCGTACGGCCACCTTCACGCACTGCAAAGCGAAGCTCCTTTTCCATTGCGATCGGCGTAATCAGATGCGCTTCAATGGTGACATTGTCGCCCGGCATTACCATCTCAACGCCTTCGGGCAGCGTCAATATCCCCGTCACATCCGTTGTCCGAAAATAAAACTGCGGCCGATAGCCGCTGAAAAACGGCGTGTGACGACCGCCTTCCTCTTTGCTCAATATGTACACTTCCGCCTTAAACTTGGTATGCGGCGTGATTGATCCGGGCACCGCCACTACCTGGCCGCGCTCCACCTCGTCGCGCTTGGTCCCGCGCAGCAGCACTCCGATGTTGTCGCCCGCCTGACCCTCATCCAATAGCTTGCGAAACATCTCCACGCCCGTGCACACCGTCTTAAACGTCTCACGGATCCCCACGATCTCCACATCATCGCCCACGTGCACGATGCCGCGCTCCACGCGCCCCGTCACCACCGTGCCGCGACCCGAAATGCTGAACACGTCTTCGATCGGCATCAAAAACGGCTTGTCCACATCGCGCTTGGGCTCCGGAATAAACGTATCTATGGCATCCATCAACTCAAATATCGGCTTGACCTCCTCGGCATCCGGACTGTCGCTCTCCAGCGCCTTCAACGCACTGCCGCGCACTATCGGCGTATCATCGCCCGGAAACTCATACTTGTCCAACAGCTCCCGCAGCTCCAGCTCCACCAACTCAATCAATTCCTCGTCATCGACCATGTCGCACTTGTTCAAAAATACCACGATCTGCGGCACTCCCACCTGACGCGCAAGCAATATATGCTCGCGCGTCTGCGGCATCGGACCATCATCAGCCCCCACCACCAGAATCGCTCCGTCCATCTGCGCCGCTCCCGTGATCATGTTCTTGATATAGTCAGCATGACCCGGACAATCCACGTGCGCGTAATGACGATTGTCCGTCTGGTACTCAACGTGCGCTGTGGCGATGGTGATTCCGCGCTCTTTTTCCTCCGGCGCCTTGTCGATCTGGTCAAAAGGCACGAAATCCGCCATCCCCTTCAACCCAAGATGCTTGGTGATCGCCGCCGTTAACGTCGTCTTGCCATGATCTATATGACCAATCGTACCTACGTTCACATGCGGCTTGGTCCGCTCAAACTTTGCCTTTGACATGTTCCTGTCCTCCCATGATTTTTGGATAAAATTTGTTTGAAAGGTTATCCTCTATATCTTAACCCGCTAAAGGCCGCCACAGGTGCGATCGAGCTTGCATGGCAGGTTATTTAAATGGAGCCCACGAACGGAATCGAACCGTTGAACCTCTTCCTTACCAAGGAAGCGCTCTACCGACTGAGCTACGTGGGCTATCTGCTAAGGGACCCTTGTTATTCCCCTGTCCTGGATAATATCGCTTGATTGCTATTTTTGGAGCGGGAGACGAGATTCGAACTCGCGACATCCAGCTTGGAAGGCTGAAGCTCTACCAACTGAGCTACTCCCGCTCATTTGATCATAGGTAATATCTCCGGCACAGAGGCATCACTGAGGATAGAATTAAAAGGGTTCCTATATCCTTGCATGATCTCCTGCAGGAAGCCATGTAGTGTGAATCGACCGCGGCCAAGTGTACCGAGATCTCCTACATATGCCTTATCTTCAGGCTGGTGGTGGGGGGAGGATTCGAACCTCCGTAGGCTTCGCCGACAGATTTACAGTCTGTTCCCTTTGGCCGCTCGGGAACCCCACCGTTTTGTTATTGACAAATGTTGCTCAGAGGTTGCAGATCTGACGATAAAATTCCGTTAATCCACCTTCTCCTGTCCATTACCTGGAAAATAGGGTTGTGAGTTAATGCCGTCAAATTGTCCTGGTCGGCCAACGGTTAATTGATAAGTTGTCAGCCGAAAAAAATTTGGAGCCAGCGAAGGGACTCGAACCCCCGGCCCACTGATTACAAATCAGTTGCTCTACCAGCTGAGCTACGCTGGCCTCACAACTTAACATTTCAATTTAATTTAACAATCCGTTCGTGAAATATGAGGCAAAACCCCTTTACTCAAAACAAATTTATTTAACTATCTATCAAAAAAATAGCAAGCTTAATTATAAGTTATCAGTAACGATTAAATAAAATTATTAGCATTTATGTTAATAAATCACAATATATCATCTATTATCTAATATTTTATGGCATTTCCTACAATAACCTGTTGAGCTAAGGGTTTGAAAGTTTGAGAATACCAATATACGAAACACAACCGCGTAGATGCACAAAACCGGTCCAGTGTAAAATAGGTTGCTCTAAATATCAATGATTATCGACGACCGTCAATAAATTGTCTGCCGGCGGGGTTGAGACCACTGACGCCCCGGTGACAGGAACGTCGATTGGTGTCGCGGCAATTCCGACGATCGTTTAAATTCCGGCTGCGCTGTTGACACAGCCTCTCACAATAAGCATTAATTTCGATTTGAAAAGGGCCCATTTTGTTTTTGGCACAAAATTAGCATAAAAATTAGCAGTACCGGTTTCCGAATAGCGGTTTTATTGATGTTTCAATCGCATTGTGCAATTTTTTATATATAAGCCCTTGACAATCTTAGCTTTTTTGATTAATCAAATATTGATGATCCATATCGAGCGAAAATTGCCACCGGTTTCCGAAAAAATCATCATAAATATCTGAATATCGCAAGGAATTGATTTAATGAACCAACGACTCTATGCTCTACCGTTTTTACTATTGTTTGCTTTAAGTGCATGCGCCCATCTCACGCCCGGCCCCGATAAGTCAGCAGATTCTAATGACCCATCCGCAGCAGCCGGATTGTCACGGATCGATGACAGTAATCAGGTTCCGAATCACCCCGAATCAGCCGACGCCGCGAATCGCGAAAATAAAAATGGAAACGAACCGACAGCCGAGACTTCCGCCAGCCACAATATCCAGACTCACCTTGACGAAGCCCTTGAGCTGTGCCAGCTTTCCCAGGACTATTGGCAGCAGGGCGAATTGGAAAATGCGGTTGAAGCCTTGGATCGGGCCTATGCACTGATATTAAGTGTCGATACATCGAATCAGCCCAAACACATCCAGCAAAAAGAAGACCTGCGATTTATGATCTCCAAACGCATCCTGGAGATATATGCTTCACGCAATATCGTGGTCAACGGAAACCACAATGCAATTCCGGTGGTGATCAACCGACACGTACAGGCCGAAATCAAGCTTTTTACAAAAGGCGGCGAGCGACGTTTTTTCATCGAGTCCCTGATACGCTCGGGCCGTTACCGGGATCGTATCGTCCGTGCCCTGAAAGAGGCCGGTCTGCCTGAAGAGTTATCCTGGTTGCCTTTAATCGAAAGCGGCTTTAAAACCCACGCGCTATCGAGATCGCGCGCCCTGGGCCTGTGGCAGTTCATTCCCTCAACCGGTTATAAATTCGGTCTGAATCGCAATAAATTTATCGATGAGCGCATGGATCCGGCCAAATCAACCCGGGCTGCCATCGATTATCTCAAAGAGCTGCACAGCATGTTTGGGGACTGGTCGACCGTCCTGGCGGCCTACAACTGCGGAGAAGGTAGAGTTCTGAGAGTCATTCGCAGCCAAAACATCAATTATCTTGACAATTTTTGGGATCTTTATGAAAAACTGCCCCGGGAAACCGCGCGCTATGTGCCCCGCTTCCTGGCAACGCTGCATGTGCTGAACAATCTCGAGAAATACGGCATGGACCAGGTGATCGTCGACCAGCCGCTGGAATTCGAAACGGTCATCGTCAACAAACAGGTCAGTCTGGGCAATGTTGCCAGAACCATTGGCGTCAACCAAAAATCGTTGAAAGACCTGAACCCGGAACTGCGCTATAAGATAACGCCCGGCGACAGCTACAACCTCAGGGTCCCGCCCGGCCACGGTGAATTGCTGCTGACGCAAATCGATCGTATACCCTTGTCCCATCCGCCCCAACGGGCATATGTCTATCATCGCGTGCGTCCCGGCGAAAGCCTGTCGGTTATCGCGCGAAAATATCGGACCAGTGTCGGGAGCATTATGCGGGCCAACAATATGCGTCGTTCTAATTATATCGTGGCCGGCAAGCGTCTAAAAATACCTCAGCGCGGCTACCGCAAAAAAACGATTACGGTCGTTGCAAAACCCCGCAATGGCCAGGCGGTCGACCATGTCGTCCGCAAAGGAGATTCGCTGTATATCATCGCGAAGCAATATGGCACCACCACCAAAAAAATCCAGGAGCTCAACAGTTTAAAATCAACCACCCTGCATATCGGGCAGGTGCTGAAGATATTTTCAGGTAAACCCGTTCCCCCCCCTTCTGTTGATGGTCTTGCGACCTATGAGGTCAAGGCCGGCGACAGCCCGTTTCTTATCGCGAAACGTCACAAAATGCCGCTGGACCGGTTGCTGTATCTAAACCAGCTTTATCCGGGAACCACGATATTCCCGGGTCAGAAGCTATATATCGAATAGAGAATAGATGACAGAGGTGTCTGAATTCGGAAGTCGGAATGCGGAATGCGGAATGCGGAATGCGGAATGCGGAAGTAGTAAGGTCTGAGCGATGAGGACTGAGGACTGAGAGCGGTGTAGGGTGGGCTCTGCCCACCGCGAAAAAGTTCGATATTTTAACTGGTCGCCAAAATTCCTTTTCTTCAAAAATTAGCCAAACCTACTTATTCCCCCTCTCTTTTCACCTTCTAATTAAAGTGCCCCTATTAAAACCGATTCTCAGACATCTGGAATAGTCCTCTGTTGAATTTAATAGTTATCGTTTGCTATTCAGCAATCGATCGTGTACCAATCACGAATCAACTATTCATCCAGTCAACCAGCAATATATATCGGAGGTAATAATGGGCAATTTATCCTTTAATCTGGAAGACAAGGTCTTTGTCGTGACCGGCGGCAGCCGGGGTATTGGTCTGGAAATCGCCAGGCTTCTGCTGGATCAAAACGCCCGGGTGGTTATCTGCGGCCGCAAGCAGGAGGGGTTGGATGAAGCCGCCCGGCAGCTAGAGGACGGTGAGAGATTGGAAACCGTCCAGGCCCATGTGGCCAAGGCCGAAGATGTCGACCGGCTTTTCGAGACTGCCATGGCGGCGTTTGGCAGCATTGACGGGTTGGTCAACAATGTCGGCATGAACATTGCCACCGGCGCAGTCGATGCCGATCCGGGGCTGTGGAACAAAATCATCGACAGCAATTTAAACGGCACCTATTTGTGCTCCCGCAAAGCAGGACAGATCATGCGGGACCAAAAAAAAGGCAAGATCGTCAGCCTGTCTTCGATTGCCGGCCGGCGCTCGGCGCCGTTTATGGGAATTTACGGTGTGGCCAAAGCCGGCATCGAGATGATGACCAAAGTCATGGCCCAGGAACTGGCGGCCTTCAATATCCAGGTCAACGCGGTGGCGCCCTGTATGGTGCGCACCAAATTCAGTGAACCCTTCTGGTCGAATGCGGAATTTTATGATCAAATCGTAAAAGCAATCCCCATGGGCCGAATAGCGGAGCCGACCGAGGTGGCCTGGCCGGTGTTGTTCCTGTGCTCGGAAGCATCTGATTTTATGACCGGCCAGACGTTGATGGTGGATGGTGGGTCGAGTGCGATTTAGGCGCTTAGCTGGGCATTTCTGACAACCTGTTGTAAGCAATTGGAGGATTTCCGCCGCAGGCAGGATCAGTGTTCGGATATCAGGAAAACAAAATTTCAAATAACAAAAGACAAATACCAAACAAATCACAATGCCCAAAATTCAAAATATCAAACCATCGACTTTTGGTCTTATTTGAGATTTGGATATTGAAATTTGGGATTTATTTGTAACTTGGTGCTTGTAATTTGCTATTTCCACCTGCTATCGTCTTGGGTCGCTGGATTACTAAAACGAGCACAACTCTTCAGACACAAGGCAGACAATAAAATCAGATATCAACCTGCACCGAACGCCGAAAGCCCAACACCGAAAGCCTATTCTTAACCGGCACAATCTTGGTAGTTGGCTCGGTCGCTTTCAGGTCTACTTAATTTCGGCCTTCTCTGTATGGCTAGCCCGGCGCTAAAAATGATTCGGCGAGTTGGGTCCAGAAACCGGCGCCGATGGACAGGATGTCATCGTTGAAATCATAACCCGGATGATGCAGCGGCTTGGCATCGGTGGATGATGACGCGCCAATGAAAAAATAACTCCCCGGACAGGCCTGCAACATATAGGTAAAATCTTCACTCCCCATCAGGGGCCGCTCTAGTTCGACAACATTTTCAGCACCGACAAACTGCACGGCTTGTTTCCGGAGAAAATCGGTTTCGGCGGTGTGATTGACGGTTGCGTCATAGCTGCGCTCATAATCGATCGAGGCCTTCATACCGTAGCTTTCGGCCTGGAATTCGGCAATTTCAGTAATCCGCTTTTCGATAAAATCGCGGGTTGTGGGATCGAAGGAACGGATTCCGACAACCAGATCGACCTGGTTGGGAATAATGTTGCTGGTCGAACCGCCGTGAATAGAACCGACTGTGATGACCGCCGGCTCAAACGGGTAAATATTGCGTGAAACGATGGTTTGCAGCGCCATAACAATGCTCGCCCCGGCGACGATCGGGTCGGCGGTATTTTCCGGCTCGGACCCGTGGCCGCCGCGCCCATGCACGGTGATCCGGGCTTCGTCCACCGCGGCCATGATGGGGCCGTCTCGCAGGGCAATCTGGCCCTGCGGCAAATTTGGGTCATTGTGCAGCGAAAACACCGCATCGCACGGGAACTGCTTGAACAGTCCCTCTTCGACCATCATTTTGGCGCCACCGCAATTTTCTTCGGCCGGTTGAAATATCAAATGGACAGCACCGTCAAACCGACGTCTTTCGGCAATCACTCTTGCCGCCCCCAGCAACATCGCCATATGCCCATCATGGCCGCAGGCATGCATTGTACCGGGATTTCTACTGGCATAGGGCCGACCTTCCTGCTCGGTAATCGGCAATCCATCCATGTCGGCCCGAAGACCGATGGCACGGTTTGACCCGCCGTTTCGCAGGGTGCCGACAACAGCGGTTTTGGCAAGCCCACGATGGACTTGATAGCCCAAGCTTTTAAGATGGCCCGCAATTAACGCGGCCGTGCGGTTTTCCTCCAGACCGATTTCAGGATAGCTGTGAAGCTCCTTGCGCAAGGCTTTCATTTCAGATAGATCGACGGTGATGTCAGCAGTACGGTTCATGTGATTGAGCAATTCATAGATCAGATTTGGGTATTGCCCGCAGGGCTCGAGTCTTTTTATTTGCCGTCCTAGCGGCAAATAAAAAATGAATTCTCTTTGCGTTCTCGGCGCCTCGGCGGTGAAAAATATTACTGAAATACGTTACTGTATTTATGAAACTATGTACTAGGCGGTTAATGTTGGAATTCGGTTTTCAAAGTAGCGAAAAATAGCAACCAGGATGCCGGTCAGGCACAAATAGATCAGCGATAGCAATAGCAAGGGTTCATAGATCACATAGGTGTCCTGACGGATCTTGGAAATAACCGCGTAGACGTCGATGACCGTAATCGTGGCAACCAGCGGGGTCGCTTTCAACTGCAGAACGACTTCCCCGTTGAGGGTTGGCAGGGCACGCTGTACAGCCCGCGGCAGCCAGATCCTGCGCAGCATGGTGAAGGGTTTCATGCCATAGGACCGCGCCGCCTCAAGTTCTCCATGGGGCACACCGGCAAAGGCACCGCGCATGACTTCGCCCTCATAACCGGCAAAGGACAATGTCAATGACAGCACCCCGTAGGGCCAGGCTTCACGCAAATAGGGCCACAGGAAAGTATCCCGAATTTGGGGAACCTGCGGAAACAACGATCCGAGTCCGTAATACAGCAGCCAGAGCTGGAGCAATAGCGGCGTGCCGCGAATAATCGTGCAAAACCCTTGGCACAGCCTGGCCAGCGGCCTGGGGCCGGTGACCTGGACCAGTCCGATTGGAACGGCGAGCAGAAATCCGAGGAAACAGGTAGCCACAAGAATGAGGAGGGTTTTCCATATGCCGGCAAGCAAGGCGCCATAGTAGTTGGGCAGCCAGTACCAGCGCATGGAGGTGGCTACGAGGGCAATCAATCCGGCGGCAATTAGCAGCAGAACGATGCGGTGGGGTTTCAACCGGCTGGTCATGGTCTACCCGACATCCGGCATGCCGCGATAGGCGTGCCGCTCGATTCGGCGAATGCCGACGTTGGACAGTAAGGTCACCAGCAGATACAATATCCCGGCCGCAGAAAAAAAGAGGAAATACGCCTTGGTGGCGCCACCGGCCTGGCGCGTGGCCAGGGTCAGTTCCGAAAACCCGATAACGGCAAGCAGGGCGGTGTCTTTGGTGGCGATCAACCAGAGATTGGAAAGACCCGGTATGGCATGGGGCAGCATGGTGGGCAGGATGATACGACGCAAAAGAAGCCCGGATCCCATGCCGTAGGAGCGTGCCGCTTCGATCTGCCCCGGGTCGATGGCTTTTATGGCACCGCGCAGCACTTCCGTCGAATAGGCCCCCTGGACAAATCCGATCACCACGATACCCGCCACCAGACCGTTAATGTCCATAGGCGGCGAACCAAACCAGGTCAGCACCTGATTGACGATATCCGACCCTGCATAATAGAGCAACACGATCAGCACCAACTCCGGGATGGCACGCACGATGGTCGTGTAGCAGGCCAGCAGGTCGCGCAGCACAGGACCACCGTAAAGCTTGCCAAAGGCGCCGCCGATCCCTATCAACAGACCAAGTGAATAACCGCCGAAAGCAATCGTCAGCGAGGTCGCCAATCCGCGCAGTAGAACACCGCCCCAACCGGGCGGTGCAATGGCAAGAAGTTCCAGGCTACCCATAGCTACCGGTTCCCCCCATCCACTTGGGTTAAGGTTCGATCGGCGGAAAGGGTGCCGATATCACCGGCACCCTTCCGGTGGAATATTTTTGACTCAATAACCCCAAAAAAGGTTGTCCATCGAAATGCTTTAAATGTTTTTTAATATCAGAGTATTGGAGTAATGGAGTGCTGGAGTAATGGCGGAAGGTTTGAGGTCTCTTTTAGGTACCCCCATACTCCAGTACTCCAACACTCCAAGTTCGAAACTTTCAATAATTACTTGCTAACTTAAACCTACCTTTTTTCTGGTTATAGTACCGAAAATCTACTGGCCGTAAATGTCGAAGTCAAAGTATTTTTTTGAAATCTCGTCGTACTTCCCATTGGCGCGGATGGCAGCGATGGCGGCATTGATCTTGCTCTTCAGCGCGTCATCACCCTTACGGATGCCGGCACCAACGCCTGCCCCGAGAATTTCCGGGTCGTCTGCAACCATTCCCTTAAGCTCGCAGCAGGCCTTGCCTTCAACGGTCTCGAGAAAATCGGCGAGCGCCAGGGAATCTGCCTGGGTTGCATCAATGCGTCCGGCGACCAGGTCCTGGTTGACCTCGTCCTGGGTCTGGTATTCCTTGATTTTGGCGCCGATGAAATATTTCTCGGCATATACTTTGTGTATCGTTGCTATCTGAACCCCGAGATACTTGCCTTTGAGGCTTTCCGGTGTAGCGTCGAATTTCATTCTCTTGGTGCCGATAATCGCGGTCGGTGTATTGTAGTACTTGTCTGAAAAATCGATGGACTTCAGGCGTTCGGCGGTGATCGACATCGAGCCGATGATCATGTCGATCTTTTTGGACATCAACGCCGGGATGATGCCGTCCCAGGCGGTCGGCGTAACCACGCAGTCGAGCTTTGCCTCTTCGCAGAGGGCCTCCATAATTTCGATTTCCCAGCCGCTCCAATTGCCGGATGCATCAGGCGTGGTAAAGGGCGGATACGGTTCGGCGGCAATCCCCACCCGGACCGTTTCGGCAGATGCCATGCCGGCGCTGAAGACGATCAATACAGCAACGAGAATCAGTTTCTTCAAAATTGTAGTCATTTAGGCCTCCTTTGGTTGAAGTTTATACCCCCTTTGAGTTACACACAAATTGGAAGTTATTCGTTATTCGTTATTGGTTAATGGTTCAAAAAGGTATGAAATCTGTTTTTTTTATCTCACCGATGGTAGAAATATAAGATCAGGCTCTCAATCAATTCTAATAACGATTAACTTATAACATATAACACCTAAATGAGCGCTTTTCGCTCATTTAAGGTCATGCTGCGGGGCTAGAATCGGCTATGACACCGAACTGATAAATCTCTTCAGGTGCTCTGATTTTGGTGCACTGAATATCTCCTCCGGGTCCCCCTGCTCCTCAACCATCCCGTTCTGAAGAAAGACAATCCGGCTGGCCACTTCCCGGGCAAATTTCATTTCATGGGTAACCAGCATCATCGTGCGGCCTTCGCGGGCAAGATCGCCGATGACGGTCAGTACCTCGCCGACCAGCTCCGGGTCGAGGGCCGATGTCGGTTCGTCAAACAGCATGACCTTCGGCTGGATGGCCAACGCCCGGGCAATGGCGGCACGCTGCTGCTGGCCGCCGGAAAGAAAGGCCGGATAGACCTCGCGCTTGTCAAATAGGCCAACCCGGTGCAACAAAACGTCTGCGGCTTCGATGGCCTCTGCCTTGGGCCGCCCTAGAACGTGTACCGGGATTTCAATGACATTCCCTAACAGGGTCAGGTGCGGCCAGAGGTTGAAGCTTTGGAATACCATGGCCAACCGTGTGCGAATGCGCTGGATCTGGGCTTTGTTGGCCGGTTTTTGGCCGCCTTGCCCATCCCTTTTCATCTCAATGGTTTCGCCGTGCACCGTGATCGTCCCACGGGTGGGCGTTTCCAGCATGTTGATGCACCGCAGCAAGGTCGATTTGCCTGATCCGCTTGCGCCGATGATGGCGACAACCTCCCCCTCATGCGCGTCCAGGGAAACTCCTTTGAGCACTTCAAGATCGCCAAAGGATTTATGAAGGTCACGGATTTCGATGGCCTTGGTCAAACCTTCGTGATTTGATTTCACGAAACTTTTTGTAGGCTGGGCGGGTGGCTTGTTCAAGATCGATTTACCTTTGCATGAGGATATGTTCTGCCAGATGCAAGCGTCGCCTCTCGCTGCGAGCGTCCAGTCAAATAAAAAACTGATGAACATTGAACATCGAACGTCCAACGTCCAACATCGAATAATGTATTCTGCCTGTCGTGAGCTTTTTGTCGAACGGTCTATTTTAAAAAAGATCAAGCGAAGCGATTCCACCCTTCGACATTCGATATTCAATATTCTGCGGTTCTGCGGTTCGCTTTTAACGGAGTTTCATACGAGTCCCTTGACACCTATGCTACCTGTGCGTTTTAAGAAATCAATCGGAGAGGACGCTATCAGATTTTCCCATTTTTAGAAACATGTTTTTTAGCCGGCATCCGGCAAGAGAATGTATTCACTGAATTCGCCACGCATACAATGGTTGGAGCTCATGGAAGAACCGTATCCGCCGGCATTGACAATGGCCAGGTATTCGCCCTCGGCCGGCCGGTGCATCACAATCTCTTTCCCAAACACATCAATCGCTTCATTAATATTGCCGGCAATCGAGAGTTGTACAACCGGGGCAGCCGGATCATGCCGCAGCGGGGCGAACCCATACGGCATATCGTAGTAGGCGTACGAATTCTGTATATTGAAGCCGGCATTCACACCGACAAATAAAGTCCCCTGCTTCGCCTCAACTGTATTCACCTCTACCAGTAAGACGCCGGCATCCTTTACCAGGTAATCACCCGGCTCAATCTGGAGTCTTACTCCCATCTCACGAGCATGGCGGGCAATGACGGCCGCCCATTGATCCAGATCGAGCCCCTCGTCTTCCGGCCGCATCGGCACGCCAAGTCCACCGCCGATATCGAGCGTGTTCACAGTGGGACATTGCTCGACGAATTCATGGAAACGGGACAATACTCGATCAAATTCAGCCAAATCAGGCGTCATATAGCCCGATCCCACATGAAAATGCAGGGTATTTATCGGCGCGCCCAACTCACCTGCTAATTCCAATGCCTGAACAAAACGGTCGGCATAGATACCAAATTTGGTAATCTTGTCACCCGCATAGGTAAGGTGATCATGATAGGCGACACCCATTTGAGGATTGATGCGCAGCCCTAACGAGCGTCCCGGGCAACGTGTCGCCAGACGACGTAAGCTGCTCAGCGAATCGACATTGACATGGACTTCCGGATGCATGGCCAAGCATTCGATATCTTCTTTTGAGACTGACGTGTTGGTGTAGACGATCTGCTCTTCGCGAAAGCCGATTTGGCGCCCGAGGCGCAATTCATTGGGGGAACAAACATCGAGTCCGCATTGATCGTTAAGTTTCAAAAAAGTTAAAAGGGGCAGATAGCGGTTGGCTTTGAGAGCAAAAAAGATTTCGTGTTCGACCGCATGGTTGTCCAAGGCCGTGTGGATACGTTCAAGGTTTTGAGCGACACGGGCCGCATCGTAAACGAAGGTTGGCGTCCCGGCCGATTTCACCAAATCCGCCAGATTTTGCCGCCCTAAATGCAATTCACCTTCTCGATATTCCAATCCTTCGCGAGCCCACCAATGTACGGCCATAAAGTCTCCTGTAAAAAAGCAAAGGTACTTTTAAAAAACTCTTAAGCCGGAAGATTGGCTTCTTGTATCCAAAGTCCAATAATTTCAGCCGATTTTAACACAACTTCTATTTTTCGATTACGAGATCTGTTCATTATCCTGGTGTCCGATTTTCTCTTTCACCCAAGAACGCACCAGTTGGGCACGGTCAATACCGGTACGCTTCGATTCTCTGTCGATTACCCGAACATCTCCGGGATCTAGCCGCAGCTGGATCAATTTCTTGGGTGGACGTTTAAACTTCAATTTTCCTTCTTGCCATCCTTCAAAATCCTCTGGTTCATGTTTGTCCCAAAATTTTTCGAGCTCCTCATCACTCTTGGAAGAAACATTGGATATGTTTTCTAATTTTTCCATTATTAGGATCCTTTTCTCTGGGCGTACATTTGTCTTTGTTTTCGGTTTATGTCCCTGGCAGTTATTACTTTTAAAACATTAACGCCAGATTCAAAATTTAGATCAGCCGCATCCTCCTGGGATAAAATTCTCACCAGTACCAGGAGATATCGACCCGAAAAAGACTGCCCGTAAATAAAATAGCAGTCCCGATATGCTAAGGAAAAGGCATAAGGATCATCGTAAATAACTTCTTCAATTTCCCAAATCTCGATATTGTGTTTCATCAGGAGTTTTTCTCTTACACCGGATGAGACAGAAATCTCACACTCAAAAACCTTACCCTTGGTCATTTTATTATCTCCCAAAATCAAAATGTATCTTAGAGTATCTATCCATATCTGTCAAGTAAAGATAGAGCAGTTTAAACCTAGTTATATGGGCACCTCAATGCATATCACCTGCTTGTATTTGATAATGACGGGCCCTCTTTGATTTCCGACTTCGTTTTTTCCCTTGATTAGGTTGAATGCATTTGTCAGGCGACAATATGGGACTCAAGTCCACGGCGGGGTGCCGGCTCGATTTTCGGTCCGTATCCTACCCTGGCCCACATTTGCACTGTATAGCGGGGTGGCGGTGCATCGAGCAGGTTATGAATTTTTTGGTATTCACCGGCCTGCTCGGGGTACTCCTGCAGCGCCTGCTGCAAGGGATGCATTGAAATCCCATGAGCCGTTCCGGTCAATTGAACGCGTACGTAGGCCCGGCCTGCATTGATCTGGGTTTTGCGATCGTTGCCATCGGTAACCATCCATAGGAAGCCGGGGGTTGAATCAAGGTTTTTATTGAATTTCTCAAGCTGATCCACGGTGGCGGAATCATCAGGCTTGGGTGCTTTCGAACGGTCAAAAAAGCCCAAGCGGACGAGCAGACTAAGAAACGGGTCATTGATTGAAATGCCGTCGCGGTGTTTTGCGATTTCGCTTGCGCCAATACGCAATACAGCATATGTCTCCAGGATTTTGGCGGGTGTTGTGAGTTCGATCCGCCAGGCCTCGGCGGCGATGCGCCGATGCGCATTCAGTATATCGGGCTGATCCAAGCCGGCGAAGCCAAATCGTATGGGATACGGTTTAACGCTGTCCGCCATTTTTTGAACCGCCTGGGCGGGGACGGCCTGATTCATGTCATATGCTTTGCGATTCGTGTGGCGCTTTAATATTTGCTCAAACAGCGGATCTTTTGCGATGGTGGGATCCGTTCGGAGTAGAATTCGGGCAACGGGGCGTTCATCGATATCTTCAGGGCCAAATATTCCCTGCGGGAACAATTCTATGATGGTGCGAATCCCACGCTGGCGGGCCGCCATATCGACCAACTCGAGAAAAGTGCCGTGGCTCATCATGATCTGCCGGTTATATGGATCGGTTTCCGGCAATAGTCTGGCTCGATCACAATAAAGCATGATCTCGTTGGGAGTTCTCAAATCAACAAGCCAGGACTGCAGGTTATGGGAATGAGGCGCCAGAATCGCATAGCTCAACATCCATTTACGTAGATCAGTTCTCGACTTTGGACCCTGCCAGGCCGCGATCGCCTCGGGCGGCATTTCACGGCCGCACGCCGTGAGTCCGGCCGTTGCCGAATAAACAATACCTCCGCCGACCAGTCGAATAAATGTTCGTCTGTTCATAATTACTTCCTTTGCCTTTGGCGCGTGTAGCTTTTTATTGATTACCATCTGGTTTGAAACGAGCTATAAGCGATATCGACAATCAATATATATTTAGACATCCAGTGATATCGCAAATCGATTTTGGCAAACGCTCTATGCTTTTATTCGAAAAAAGACAATGGCCGTCGCCAGCATCCAAAAATGCTGTAGGGTCTCCGAAATGGAAATCATTGGCCCCATGTCGATTCCAACCATTTCAAGTAGATTGAGAATCAGTGCAGCCGCCACTACCAGCCCAAAGTAGCCTAACCAACCGGGCCATCTGGTCGAGCGAATGATCAGCATATTAATCAGCACCATCCAAATGGCGGTAAATAAACTCACCCCTAATAGTTCACCAACCCCACCGGCGTACGCATTCAACATCTCATATACCACGCTGATGTTTGCCTTGGCTTCCCCGGATGTCGCAGGATTGGTGTAAATGCGCGCCAGCACCGGCATGGCAAACAGCCAACGCACAATACCAAGGGCTCGTGCCAGGACTGAAAGAACGGCAAAGCCGGTAGCCACCCGCAAAATGGTATTTGAGATATCGCCCCTAACAATGGCAAGTCCGGTCAAATATGCCATGGGCCAGAACAGCAGGGAATAGATAAGATATATCGAATATCCGGTTATCATCGCGCCGTATTGCTCCAGAATGAGCGGCAGATTGACGTCGGCCGGCTGGTCCAAGCTGGCCGGCCAGTTAATGGCTGCCCCCAGAATGATGAGCGGGGCAAAAATCAGCACAACCTCGATGATCAATAAAATGGCCGCCTGGCGGCAGATGGCTACGGGATTGACCGGGTCAGCGGCTATGTCAATTGCGGAAGTAGTAGATGCTGTCATGATATATGGCTCCTGAAACGAATTAGAAGAGGTTTGGTTTTGAACCTACACATGAGGGATTGTGAAGTCTGAAACCCTGCCAGAGTCAAGAGACAAATTGAAACTAAGACCGAAATCCGAAGAATCCACCCGAGTTGGATAAGTATCGAGTATGGCAGATAGGAATCGCCCGGGTATCCCGGGCGCTTGAGCCGATTGGCATTTTTATTTGGGGGGAGGGTAAACGCCTATTGATTACCCAAGACGACGTTTATTTCCGAAAATAAATGGTCTTCCCTGTAAGCCGTGTGCCGATAGCCATGCACTGATCACCTTTTGGCATCCGCTATTATCCGTAAGCCTTTCACTTTTAACCTGAATCAATTCAACATCCATTATGAGCATCCACATCCAGAATCCAGTTTCCAGCATCCAGTATCAATCATCCAGCATTCCGTATACCGCGACCGAATATTGCGAATTGTGTGTCAGCATTGGTTGCAGACCCACATGTTGGGGCGCCCATTACACAGGACCAATAGCTATTCTGGTAACAAAAACAAGCCTGGTTGTCAGCACAGAATAATTTACAACTTTTTTAAAATGCACCCCAATTTTGTTTGCCGGGTATATAATAGGTCGGACAAATGAACCGAAAAGCATTTGCAATTTTTCTTGCTTTTTTAAGTTTTTCTTCGCTTTCCTGCCGCATTCTGTCCAGTTTATTGCCAAAAATTTCTTGAAAATAGCTTTCTGCGGCTTTTTTTCTTTCTTCTTCAGATTCGAATTGGCTGCGTATCTCGCCTAATTCTCCATAGTCCAACCAGATTCCCGCACATTTGGGACACTCGTCGACCGTGACTTCTTTTTTCACGCTGAAAAAGTGACGCATCATTTTGGCGTCAGTACATCTGGGACAGGTTCTTGAATTGCTATTATCCACTTCAACGCTAGCTGATTTCTCTATCTCAAGAAGGCTTTCGCCTAAAGATTCGTGAGGCTCATCAACTTTTTGAAGTTCAAATTGGTCAAACCAAATTCCTCCGCATCCACCTTTGCAGACATCCACTTTGATATCTTCAACTGTTATCTCTTCAATCATATTATCGCACGCTGGGCATTTCATTTTCAAAACCTCCTAGGTTTTCTTTTCATCCACCTTGATTGAATAGCGCCAATTAGATTTACACGAATAATTCAAATGAAGGTGATGTGACCGTCAGTCGGTTAAAATTTTAATTCACTCTTTTGAATAATAGAACAAAATGCGTCCAAGGTCTCTCGGGCATCATTACATATATCGACCATTCATATTTTGACTTGAGCTGTATTGTCCTTCAAGAGAAATTTGGTTAATTGGTACCCAACCGAAAATTATGCCGTAAAATACCCGGTTAGGACATTAGGGGGTATTGGGTATTCGGTATTCGGTATTGGGTATTCGATATTCGGTATTCGGTATTGGGTATCCGGTATTCGGTATTGGGTATTCGGTATTGGGTATTGGGTATTCGGTATTGGATATTCGGTATTCGGTATTGGATATTCGGTATTCGGTATTGGATATTCGGTATTGGGTATTGGATATTCGGTATTGGGTATTGGGAATTAGACAGTTATCAATTCAGTTTCGCGCAAAAAGCGCAAAATATTCTTCAGTTTCTTTGTAAACCTTTGTTATACAGGCGTTTACGGAGATAAATTTTGGCGTCAACTTTTTAAATAGGCTATAAGTTAAATGATTGATTGTAATATATTAGACAGAGCGAAGCGATACCACAATTCGTCATTCGTCATTTCCGGCTTGTCCGGGTTGGGGGGTGAGGGGTTATTGGCTACAACCGGATTGTTAGCCGTTATGATATTTCCAACACGTTCTACCGGTTTATCCGAGACAATTGCTCCTTTGGCCTCTATATCATATTTCTGAAAACAGGCTCACAAACGTTATTGCACAGCCGAAGCCAAGGATGCTCAAGGCCGAATGGGGAAGGTTCGCCGTCGTCCGACCCCGGTTCCAGATCTGGATCAAAGACGCAAATATGTCACCTCTAGCTCATCGGCTTCGGCCGGACTGAAACATCCTTTAACGTCGATAACCAGGGCGCTGCCGTCGGCGCACAAACCGGCAAGACCGGCTAAACCGCCGTCGCGGTAGGCTTCGTGCATAACAGCCAGAATAACGGCATCCAGGTTTTCGATTTTATCCAGGGGCTGCAATCGGATGCCGTAGTAAGATTGGGCCTCTTCCGGATCCGCCAGCGGATCGCTGACCAGGACGTTCACGCCGTAATCTTGTAATTCCTCGAAAATGTCGACGACCTTCGTGTTGCGCAGATCCGGCACGTCCTCTTTGAAGGTAATGCCGAGAATCGCCACCCGGGCACCGCGCACCTGTTTGCCGGCTGCAATCAGCATTTTGACGGTCCGCTCTGCGATGTGTTTGCCCATGCCGTCGTTGATGCGCCGGCCGGCCAATATCATCTCGGGATGATAGCCTAAAGCCTCGGCTTTGAATGTCAGATAGTATGGGTCGACGCCGATGCAGTGGCCCCCGACCAGACCGGGTCTGAAGGGCAAAAAGTTCCATTTTGTCCCGGCGGCTTCGAGCACCTCCAGGGTGTCGATCCCGATGTTGTCAAAAATCATGGACAACTCGTTCATCAAGGCAATGTTTAAATCCCGCTGGGTGTTTTCAATGACCTTGGCAGCCTCGGCCACTTTGATCGATGACGCTTTGTGGATACCCGCCTTGACGACCCGGCCGTAAACATCGGCCAGCAATTCGCAGGTTGCCGCATCGGAGCCGGCCACAATTTTGATGATTTTATCCAGCGTATGGACCTTGTCGCCCGGGTTGATGCGTTCGGGGGAGTAGCCCAGGGTAAAATCCCGCCCGCAGACCAGACCCGATTCAGCCTCCAGGATCGGGAGGCAGACCTCTTCCGTGGCGCCCGGATAAACGGTGGATTCATACACGACACAGGCACCTTTTTGCAGATGCTGCCCAACAGTTGTCGATGAACCGCGCAGGGGACTTAAATCCGGGATCCGGTAGTCGTCGATCGGCGTCGGAACCGCAACGATGATCAACTGACAGGCGGCCAGGTGGGCCGGTTGATCCGTGTAAATCAAGTGAGCCTGTTTGAGTTGATCGCCGGACACTTCCAGGGTGCGATCATAGCCGGATTGAAGTTCCTGAATTCTTTTGGTCTTTAAATCAAATCCGACAACGTCAAAATGGTGCGCCAGATGAACTGCCAGCGGCAGGCCGACGTAACCCAGTCCGACCACGGCAATTTTATTTTCGCCGGCTGCCAATGAATCAAATGTTAACATAAGTTAATCCTCTACTTAATGCCCACACAGGGTGTTTATATCGGGCTTTTATGAAACTTGATTAAAAGCGAACCGCAGAACCGCAGAATATCGAATATTGAATGTCGAAGGATGGAATCGCTTCGCTCAGTCTTTTATAAAATAGACAGAATACATTACTTCGATATTCGTTATTCGTTATTCGTTATTCGCTTTTTCAAAGTTTCTTTTCCGATCAGCCCGGCTGTCCTTTAGCAGGAGGCCACGCTCGTGTGGAACTACATTGAAAGCGAACCGCAGAATATCGAACAAGAAATATCGAATTATGAAGTATGGAATCGCTACGCTCTGACTATGTCAAATAAATTTAAATCGATAGAATACCTTACTTCGACATTCATTATTCCTTGTTCGATATTCGATATTCGATTTTTAAAGTTTCTCTCACGATCATACTGGACGCTCGCGGGCAGAGGCAGCGTTTGTATGAATATTCGCCCATTAAAGCATCCTTAAAAGCTCCCGCTTTTCCTGCTCATTCAGATGCCGCCAGGCTCCCCGGGCAAGATTTCCCAACTTGATATTAGCCACCCGGATCCGTCTGAGCCCGGTCACCTGGTTGCCGACTTTGCGCACCATGCGCCGCACTTGGCGGTTTTTGCCCTCCTGCAGCACGATGCGAAACCGGCGGGCGGCAGTCCGACGGACCCGGGCCGGTCGGGTTTGGGTGGCCATCATCGGCAGCCCTGCGGCCATTTTCCGCAAGGCCCCGTCAGAAATGGGTTTGGCCACGGTGACGTCGTATTCTTTCTCGTGGTCGAAAGACGGGTGACTGAGCTTGTGATGCAGCCGGCCGTCGTTGGTTAAGAGCAGCAGACCGGTGGAATCCTTATCCAGTCTGCCGATGGGATATAGCCGGTGGGGCACATCCACCAGGTCAAGAACAATCTTTTCGCCCGGATGACTGCAGCTGGTGACATAATCCACAGGCTTGTTCAGCGCGATGTAAATCAGCGACTGGGATAATTGGACCTGATCGCCGTCCACCGCCACCTGGTCCGCGGCCGGATCAACTTTTGTACCAAGTTCAACGACCACCTGGCCGTTGACGGCAACCCGCCCGGCTTTAATATATTCTTCACCCTTGCGACGGGAGCAGACACCGGCGGCGGAAAGAAATTTTTGCAGTCGCATCAGGGGCATGGGTGCAACCTATTGAATATTTTCGATTGAATATTGAATATTTAAGGAATTCTGACCAATTATAAAAAAACGGAGCGCAGCGACATCCATAAATCTTCAATCTTCATTCTTCAATTTTCAATTATCCTCCCTACGTTCTGTAATCGGCGTTGATTTTTACATAGTCGATTGAAAAATCACAGGTAAACACCCTGGCGTTCCCGTCGCCCATTTTTAAATCGATGGTGATGTCATACTCATCCTGTGTGAGTATATTAGTGGCCTCGGCCTCGGCTGCCGGACCGCAGCCCTCCCCGTCTTCGACCATCAAGACCGCTCCGAAAAAAATATCAATTTTCTGTGGATCGAGCTGTACCCCCGCCCGGCCGGCCGCCGCCAGAATACGCCCCCAATTGGCGTCTTCCCCGAAAAGCGCGGTCTTGGTTAAATTCGAGTTGGCCACCGTATCGGCGATCCGGTGGGCCTCTTTATCCGACGCCGCGCCTTTTACGATGATTTCAACCAGTTTGGTGGCGCCTTCACCATCTTTGACCAACCATTTGGCCAGAGCGATCAAAACATCGTCGAGAACCGCCTGAAACACCTGCTGTTGCGCCGAATTCTCTATATTAACACCCGAAGCGCCACTGGCCATTAAAAGAGCCGTGTCATTGGTACTCGTATCACCGTCGACCGTAATGCGGTTCAGCGACCGATTGACCGAAGCCAGGAGCATTTGCTTGAGATCGGCCGCGGCCGCCTGGATATCCGTCATGACAAAACACAGCATGGTGGCCATATCCGGCCGAATCATACCGGCCCCTTTGGCCACACCGGTCACGGTAAACGGTTTACCATCGATCTCGCCATGTCGGCTGACAACCTTGGGAACCGTGTCCGTGGTCATAATGGCTTGGGCCAGATTTAAAACTCCCTCGGGATCCAAGGCCTCAATTAAACCCGGCATCGCGTTTTCGATTTTCTCGACCGGCAGGGGCTCGCCGATGACGCCGGTCGATGCAACCAGCACCTCGTCCTCTGAAATCTCCAGGCCGGCGGCGGCTGAATTGGCCATCCTCAGCGCGGCCTGCATTCCCTGTTCCCCGGTACAGCAGTTGGCATTTCCGCTATTTACGATCAGGGCCCGGCACACGCCGGCGGCAATCCGCTGCCGATCGAGCAGCACCGGTGCTGCCTGGACAAGATTGCGGGTAAATACGCCGGCAACATTGGCTGAAGTTTCAGAATATATCAGTCCAAGATCTTTCTGGCCATTTTTTTTCAATCCGCACGCAACCCCCGCGGTTAAAAAGCCCGGACACTTGTTTTTCTCCATAGCAGTTTTCCTCCGATATATTTAGAATCTAAAAAAGATAGTCCTTATCAACATAGCCACCTTATCCGCAACCCCATTTCTACAGGGTTTCCAATTTTTTGACCGAAATTCCATACTTCCGTATTCGATATTGTAAGGTTTGTCGAGGGACGCCCAAAAGAGCGGCGGCTCCATTAGCGCCGCCCACAACGCCCCCGGTATCCTTGAGGGTACTGACAATGTGCTGACGTTCCAGTTCATTCAATGTCATAGGCTTCCGGCGGGTGGAAGTGTGCATTCCGCTGAGCTGAGTATCTAGATCACGGCCCGTTATCGTTTCCCCAGGCCGCAGAATGATTAACCGTTTGACAACATTTTTAAGTTCTCTTACATTGCCTGGCCATGGGTATTGCAATATGACTTTCCGACAGGAATTTGCAAATAACGGCGGCGCCAGGTTCCTCGCAGCCGATTGTTGGGCCGCTAATTTCTCCATCAATACCGGTATATCCTCCGTGCGCTCCCTCAGCGGGGGCACCTTGATTGTCACCGTGTTAATACGATAATAAAGATCTGAACGGAAGAGATTGTTTTGCATAGCTTGTTCAAGGTCCTTATTCGTCGCCGATAAGAGGCGAAAATCTACTGTTTTTGGACGACTCTCGCCCACCCTTTCAATGGTCCCGTCTTGAAGGACTTGGAGCAGCTTTGACTGAAGACCAATATCCAATTCACCGATTTCATCCAGAAAAATAGTGCCTTTGTCAGCCATCTCGAATCGGCCCACCCGGTTCGCTTGTGCTCCCGTAAATGAGCCTTTGGTATGTCCGAAGAGTTCGCTTTCAAACAGAGCGCTGTTCAGGGCCGGGCAATTCACTTTGACGAAAAGTGCGTCTTTGCGGTTCGACATTTGATGAATAAAACGGGCAATCATATCTTTGCCGGTCCCGGTTTCGCCAATGATAGCGACAGCTACGTCTGAGTTGGCCACCATCTTGGCTTGCCGGACGACCTCGACCATAACCTGGCTTTGATAAATAAATTCGTCAAAACCCTCGCTAACGCTATTCTGAGAAGTCAAATACTCTTTTTGCCTCCGCAACTGGGCATTGATATGTTTTAGCCTGGTGTGGGTCATCATGTGGTCTACGGCCATAGCGATGCGTGAAGTTACCTCCGATAAAAACTCAATCATCTCTTCTAAATGCTCGGGTGCCTTGGCATAGCTTAAATGGAGGGTTCCTTTAACCTTACCACGAACGATAAGGGGATAGGCCATTGTGGCATTCAAGCCGGCGTCTCTCATCGCTTTGACCGATTGCCAGTAAGTATGGGTTGAAAGATCTGTCAGAATAAAAGGTTCTCGGGAGCGGATTACAGCACTGGCGATGGCACCTTTAGCTAATGGCCTGACATCTTCGCTGATCTCTAGGGGAGTAATACCGACCGCGGCGGCGAAATAACTGAGGGAACTGGTCTTTTCATCAAAAAGGTTAATGCTTAATCGATCGAAACGAAAAATGTCTCCCAGCGATTGTGCTATGGCAGAGAACACCTCACGCCTTGTCGATGCAGAGATGATGTCATTGTTGAGCCGGAGGAGCAATTTATACCGGGTTGCCGGGTCCCATTGCATGCTGACTTCCTCACTTTACATTTCCGATTCATTTTCTTTGACCCAAATGGTCGGTACCTAGATATTGTTGTGAATATGCGAGCGATAACGATTTGTCAAGCCCAATATTGAGCACAGCGTAAGAAAGCATACACAAACTGAGGTATATGGATGGATTTATTCTAACAGGCGCCTGGAACCGAATTGTAATATAGCGCTATTACTATTTAAATTACCGAAATTTATAATAATAAAAAGATATGAACACTAATGCCCATTATTGGGCTTAAAGCCCAATAATGGGCATTAGCAGATGGTTGATTTCGAAAGAAGGAGTTCTGTAACACATTGTCATTTAAAGGTATATTTAATATTTTGCTGGCTGGCTCAATTCTTGCTTAATAGTTAGATAGAATTAAGACGATGATTGATACTTTCCAACCGAAAAGTGAATTTCAGTTAACCCCCCCATGACGATCTTGATACATCGCATGCAACCATTTTTATCCAAAATTAGGAGGTCGTAAATGATTCAGTTTTTAGTTCACGAAAAGGCTGATAACGTCGGTGTTGCCACCGTCGATATCAAAACGGGAGAAGTTGCAGAAGGGCTGTTCATGGACAGCCAGGAAAATGTTGAGATGAAAGCGCTGCAGGATATCCCGCTCGGACACAAAATCGCTCTCACAGATCTTGTCGCTGATACTTCGGTCATTAAATACGGGGCAGATATCGGACGGGTTGTGGCTGAAATCAAAGCCGGTGAACATGTCCACACACACAATTTAAAAACCAGGAGGTGGTAATCATGAACAACCCGAAAGTTATGGCCTATCGCCGTGAAAACGGACGCGTCGGCATACGCAACCACGTCATCATCTTGCCGTTGGATGATTTGAGCAACTCGGCCTGCGAAAAAGTGGCCTTTAATATCAAAGGCTGCAAAGCGTTGCCGCATGCCTACGGCCGCCTGCAGTTTGGAGAAGATCTGCAGCTGTTTTTTCGAACCCTCATCGGCACCGGCGCCAATCCCAACGTGGCGGCGGTAGTGGTCATCGGGATTGAGCCGGAGTGGACCAATATCATTGTGGACGGCATCGCCGAGACCGGCAAACCGGTCACCGGTTTTTCCATTGAACGTCACGGTGAAATCAAAACGGTTGAAATGGCCAGTTGGAAAGCCAAGGAATACATGCATTGGGCCAGTGAGCTCAAACGCGAAGAGTGCGATCTGAGTGAAATCTGGGTGTCCACCAAATGCGGCGAGTCCGATACGACCTCCGGCCTGGCATCCAACCCGACTGTGGGCAATGCTTTTGATAAACTGGTGGCCATGGGTGGTACCTGCAGCTTCGGTGAAACCAGTGAAATCACCGGCGGTGAAATGATCGTTAAAGAAAGAGCCGCCACACCCGAAGCCGCCGAACAATTCATGGCACTTTTTGACCGCTATGCCGAGATGATCGACCGCAATAAGACCGATGACCTGAGCGGAAGCCAGCCCACGAAAGGCAATATCGCCGGTGGTCTGACCACCATCGAAGAAAAAGCGATGGGCAACATTCAGAAAATCGGCAGAAAGTGTAAATATGTCGGCGCCTTGGACAAAGCAGTCGTCCCGACCGGGCCGGGATTGTGGTACATGGACTCTTCCAGCGCCGCCGCCGAAGCGGTGACGCTGTGGGCGGCGGCCGGCTTCGTGGCCCATTTCTTTCCCACCGGCCAGGGCAACATCATTGGCAATCCCATCGAGCCGACCATTAAACTGACGGCCAATCCGCGCACCGCCGGTGATATGTCCGAGCACATCGACTACGATTGCTCGGCCATTTTGCGGGGTGAAATGACCCTTGAAGAGTCCGGGGACAATCTGCTGGAGATGCTGATTCGCACCTGCAATGGCCGGTTGACGGCTCAGGAAGTTCTGGGTCATGAGGAGTACGTCCTGACCAAGCTTTACGAGAGCGCCTAGACTAGCAAAGCGCGCCGGGAAACAATCTAAAGGAAAAAAATAACCTGGAGGTGAAATGCCATGGCGGCACAACCGGATAACCCGACAAACAGCAAGGAAGGCAGAGGCGCACTGATTGCCTGTTTTGTCATTTTTGCCGCATTTTTTGTCAACGTACTTTTGGGGAAAATCAATATCGCATATAGCCTTAATCTCCCGCATTTAGGCAATGTGGCCGAATTTATCTTGCTATTCGGAGCTTGCATCTCTTTGATCATTGCAGCTTTGAAGCGTGAGACGGCGGAAAAAATACTATTAACTCAAAACAAAAAGGGGTGAAAAAATGGAGAATGAAAAAAAACAAGAATCGGGTCCCAAAATGATGGAGCGGCGTCGCTTTTTGGAATTGACGACGAAATTCGGATTTACGGCTGCCACAGTAGCGCTGTTCAGCGGGGTACTGCATTCCAAAGAAGCCAGCGCCCAGGTCGCCAAGGAAGAGAGAGCACGCCAAAAAGCGGCCAAATATAAAATGAATATCGCCACCGCCTACATCTTGGGGGCATCGCGCAGCTATCCCATCATGCAATTGGACATGAAAGAAAATATTCAAAACTGCACCAATGGAGAGGTTTATGTCAAGCTGGCACCCGGCGGCCAACTGGGCGCCGGCTCGGCGCTGGCCCAAAAAGTTCAAAGTGGAACCATCCAGGCCGCTCAGCATTCCATTTCTAATTTCGCACCTTTTGCACCGGTGGTGGATTTGATCAACATTCCGTATTGGTGCGGCGGAAACCAAAAATTCGTCAATTTGGTCACCTCAGATACCTGGCGCAATGAAGTCAATCCCAAGGTGGCCGCCAAAGGATTTAAGGTCCTGTGGTATGTCGTCATCGACCCGCGGGTGGTGGCCACACGCCGAGGAATTGCCGGTCCGATCAAGACACCGGACCAAATGAAGGGCATCAAGTTTCGCGTGCCCGGATCCAAGATTCTGGCCCAGTTCTATCAGTTGTTGGGCGCCAATCCCACTCCCGTAGCGTGGGGCGAAACCTCATCAGCCATCAAGCAGGGCGTGGCGGATGCGCTGGATCCCTCGGTCGAAGCGCTGCATGTTTTCGGCTTCAAGGATGTGCTGGATTGGGTGACCTTCAACGGCGCGGTGCCCGACAGCCAGGTTTACTCCTGTAATCTGGAATGGTTTAACGGTTTGCCGAAAAAGGTGCAGGAAGGCATCGATTTTGCCAGTGAGGTCACCATGCAGCAGAACCTGGCCAAAGTTCCGGCGGCCCGTGCTTATGCCATGGCCGAACTGGCCGCGGCCGGTGTAAAATTCTACGTCCCGACCGCCGCTGAAAAGAAGCAATGGGTGGACAAGGCCGGTGCCCAATTGCCGGCCTGGGACAGTTTTAAGAAGGAACTGGCCGGGTCCCTGAGTAAATTTGACAGTTTCTTAAAAGCGGCCAATACCATGGGCCGATTTTATGTGCATGACGTTTAAACTTAACCGTGATGAGGGCGGCACCGCCCGGCACAAGGGAGTGCCGCCCGACCGCATCGCCGGAAGAGTTTCCAACCATAAGGATGTAAACACATGACGATTCGAAATATTCTCCACCGCATTGATGAAAACGGCGAGCGGTATTTGCTGTTGCCGTTGTATGCCCTCATCGTGGTCACGATCTTCATGGAAGTGTTCCGCCGGTTTGCGCTCAGCTATTCTTCGATCTGGCCCGAGGAGATCGCACGCTATGCCTTTATCTATGTATCATGGATCGGTGCGTCGGCCGCCATTAAAGAGCGCGCCCACATCCGCATCGATCTAATTCTGCCGATAGTTGGCGATCGAGGCCGTGCCGTGATTATGATTCTCGGCGATTTAATTACCATTGTGCTGGCCGTGCTCGCCTTCTGGTGGTCCCTTGAAACCGTTTTGGTCTCGGTCAAATTCGGCTCGGTGACCCATGGCCTGCGCATCAGTCTGGCCTGGTTTCTGGCCGCGGTGCCGCTCGGGTTCGCCATGATGCTGGTGCGGCTGATCCAGTCCATCATTCGGGATGTATCCGATCTCAAGGCCGGTCGGCCGATATTTGAGGGCAAAAAACTTTTCGATTAGGAGCCTAACCATGCTGCAACAATACTTAATGCAACAAGAAGAGGTCATTTTAGGATGGGGATTCTTTATTCCGTTGATATTGATGGTCGTCTTGATCTTATTGGCCGTCCGAATTTGGGTCGTCATTGGAATCGGTTCGTTTGCCATGCTGTTGTTGACAGATGTTCTGCCCCCGACACTGCTGGGGGAAGCGCTGTTCGATGGAATCGATTCATTCGCGTTGATTGCAGTGCCGTTGTTTATTCTGACCGGCGACATTCTCGTGCGCACCGGATTGTCCGGAAAGTTGTTGGACGTGGCCGAAGCCACCTTGGGCGCAAGCCGATCCGGACTGGGAACGTCGACCGTACTGGGCTGTGGATTTTTTGCCTGCATCAGCGGTTCTGATGCAGCGGATGCCGCCGCCATCGGCCGAATCACCATCGACCGGTTGGAGGCTAAAGGCTATCCCAAGCCCTTTGCCTGCGCGTTGGTCGCGGCGGGGGCGTGCACCGGGATTTTAATCCCCCCATCGATAGCGTACATCATCATCGGGCTGGTGTTGGGCATCAGCGCGTCCACCCTGTTTCTGGCCGCCGCGATTCCCGGTGTGATGATTTTGCTCTCGATCATGATTGCCAATGTCTTGGTCAACCGCGTCAGAAAGTACGAAGACAGCACCGCGGGATTCGATTTCAAATATTGGCTGAAAACCGTATACGATGGACGCTTTGCGCTGCTGGTCCCCGTGATCATTTTGGGTGGGATCTACTCGGGCATTTTTACCCCCACCGAAAGCGCGGCCGTGGCGGCCCTCAGTACAATGATTATCGGCTTCTTGCAGCGCACGTTGAAACTCAGTGATATTCCGAAAATATTAGAAACCTCCGCCAAAGTCAGCGGCGTTATCGTGCCCATCATCGCCATGAGCTTGCCATTGGCCCAAACCCTGGCCAGTTTGCAGGTTCCACAGGCCTTCGTGAGCTTCATGACTTCCCTGACGAGCAACCCCTACTTGATTATTGTGATCATGATCGTCATTTTGATGATTGCCGGCTGTATTATGGAAACGACACCGAATATTGTTATTCTGGCACCGCTGCTGCTGCCGTTGGCCCAGGAAATTGGGATGCATGAGGTCCATTTTTGTATTTTCATGGTCACTGCGTTGGGCATCGGTTTTATTACGCCGCCACTGGGCTTGAACCTGTTCGTGGTCTCAGGCGTTACCCAGACGCCGATAATCGCCATATCCAGATATGTCATCCCCTTTGTCCTGACCATGCTCGTTGTCGTGCTGCTCCTGGGGTATATTCCATGGTTTTCACTCTGGTTGCTTTAGGGCGTTTTGATAGGTTGGGTTACCTAAATTCGTTTTAGAGAATTGGCCGAATTTCCGGCGGAATGTTAATATAACCCAGGTTGTGCGGTTCAGGGTTCAACGTTCAGGGTTAAAAACCGCCAACCATTTTAGATTAATAGGGTATTATCAACAGCATGTTCACAAAACCTTTTCACCCAATGGGTGAAGGTGGCCATTCCAAACTATTGATTGAAAAGTTCTGGAAATCAGCATTTTATAACCTTTGAACCTTGAACCCTGAACCTGGAACCGATCAGTTTAGGTATAAGACACATCGTCAGTCTCAAAAATTTACGTCTCCAGCCTTGCATTCCAATGCGGGTGACCGGGATTAAATAGGACGATCAATAAGGAGGAATATCAATGTCTGAGGATATTAAACGTAAGGGGCTGCAATCCGAAGAACGCCGGCGCTTTTTGGAGCTGAGCGCCAAATTCGGTGTTACTGCAGCCATCGTTGCCCTGACAAGTGGTGCCTTGGGTTCCCGGGAAGCTTCCGCCCGGGTGGCCGGTGAAGAACAGAAACGCAAAAAAGCTGCCCGGCATACCATGATTGTGGCTACGTCTTATGTTCTCGGTGTTTCACGAGCTTACCCCATCATGCAACTTGATTATAAAGAAAATATTCAAAACATAACCCATGGGAAGATGTATGTGCAGCTTGCACCGGGCGGACAGCTGGGGTCCGGCAGCGCGCTGGCAAAAAAAGTTCTGACTGGTACTATTCAGGTTGCGCAGCATTCCATATCCAATTTTGCGCCATTTGCGCCGGCGGCTGATGTCATCAACATTCCTTATTGGTGCGGCGAGAACCAGAAATTTGTCAATCTGGTGACGTCAGACGCCTGGAAGAATGAAATCAATCCAAAGATTGAAGCCAGGGGATTCAAAGCACTTTGGTATCCCAGCATCGATCCCCGTACGGTAGCTGTGCGCAAAGGCATTGAGGGCCCGATCAAGACGCCGGAACAGATGCGGGGAATCAAGTTTCGGGTTCCTAATTCAAAAATTCTGCAAAGATTTTACCGACAGCTGGGCGCCAATCCCATCCCGGTGGAGTGGGTTGAAGCGGCAGCCGCCATTAAGACGGGGTACGCCGATGCCCTTGATCCCAGCGTAGAAGCACTACTGGTTTTTGGTTTTAAGGACATACTTTCCAGCATCACCTTTAACGCTGCGGTTCCCGATGCCCAGGTTTATTCCTGCAATCTCAAATGGTTTAAGAGCCTTCCTTCAGATCTTCAGAAAGATGTCGAGTTTGCCAGTGAACTTACCATGCGGCAGAACCATGCCAAAATCCCGGCGGCACGGGCCTACGCCATGTCTGAAATGAAAAAGGCGGGTGTCGAGTTTTATGTCCCCACGCCCGAAGAAAAGGCTCAATGGGTTAAAAAGGCAGGTGCTCAATTGCCTGTCTGGGACGACATAAAAAAGGAACTGGTGGGATCTCAGGCCAAATTCGATAAACTAGTGGAAGCCGCCAACACCACCACCAATTTCTATGTCCACGATGTGTAGCGGAGAATATGAAGAATAACCGTTAGTATCACACACCTTCCTTTGGAAGTTCACTAATGCCAATTTCAAGTAGTTCAGATAAGGAGGAAAACAATGAGTATCGAGTACCTTAAAAAGGCAAGCAAAACAGCCCAAACCGATGAAACCGAAACCCGTGAGATCGTTGTTAACATGCTGAAAGATATTCAGGAAAATGGCGAAGCGGCCGTGAAAAAGTATGCCGAGAAACTGGACAACTGGACCGGTGATTTTATCATTACCCCGGACGATATCGATCAGGCGGCGGCCAGCCTGGATCAGCAGACAAAAGACGATATTCAGTTTGCCTATGAGCAGGTATACAATTTTGCCAAAAAGCAACGGGAAAGTATGCTCGAATTTGAAACGGAACTGCATCCCGGAGTTATTGCCGGCCAAAAATTAATCCCGGTCAACGTCGCCGGGTGTTATGTACCGGGCGGACGTTTCGCCCATGCCGCATCAGCCCTCATGAGCATTGCCACGGCGAAGGCAGCCGATGTCCCCTATGTGGTCGCCTGCTCCCCTTCCCACCACGGGGGCGGCATCCATCCGTCTATTCTCTATGCCATGTCGGTTTGTAAGCCGGACGTGATTATGACCTTGGGAGGCGTCCAGGCGATTGCTGCCATGGCTTATGGGATTTTTACCGGCAAGCCGGCGGACATCCTGGTGGGGCCCGGCAATAAATTCGTGGCCGAGGCCAAGCGCATCCTCTACGGCGAAGTGGGCATCGATGTGTTTGCCGGTCCATCTGAAATCCTTGTCATTGCGGATGAGACGGCCGATCCCGATATCGTGGCCGCCGATTTGGTGGGGCAGGCTGAGCATGGCTATGATTCGCCCGCCGTGTTAATATCCATTTCAAGGGATCTGGCCCAGGAGGTGATGCAGAAGGTTCCCGAGGTCATTGCCGCCTTGCCGGCGCCCGAGGTTTCAGAGGCGTCCTGGCGCGACTACGGAGAAGTCATCCTGGTTTCCACAAGGGAAGAAGCGGCCCAGGTCAGTGATGAATATGCATCGGAGCATTTGGAGATCCAGGCTGAAGATCTCGACTGGTGGTTAGACACATTGACCAATTACGGTTCCCTCTTTTTGGGTGAAGGTTCCACGGTGGCCTATGGCGATAAGACCTCCGGTCCCAATCATATCCTGCCCACCAAGAGAGCGGGACGCTACTCCGGTGGATTGAGCGCCGGCAAGTTTATCAAAACCGTCACCTACCAGCGATTGACGCGCGAGGCGAATCGGCAGATCGGAGCCGTATCGGCGCGCATCTCGCGTCTGGAAGGTATGGAGGCCCATGCGCGCACATCCGATGTGCGTTTGGCCAAATATTTTCCAAATGAGACATTCGATTTAGGAGAACTTGAATGAGCATGATAAACGATCTTTTTGACTTAAGCGGCCGGGTGGCCCTGGTGACCGGCGGCAGTTCCGGTATCGGCCGCGCCATTGCCTCGACTTTAGCCGCGGCGGGTGCGGCCGTGATTCATGCCGCACTCGAAGCGGAAGAAAATGCCCTTCAGGAAGCGGTCGCACAGGTGGAGGGGGCAGGCGGAAAGGCAGCCCATGTGACATGTGATGTGAGCCAACTCGATGCTTTGCCGGGCGCAGTGGAGCAGGCGTCGTCATTTTTCGGGCCGCCTGACATCCTGGTCAACGCGGCCGGGGTCAATTTGCGTTAATCCTGGGACAAGGTTAGTGAAGCCACCTGGAATAAAACCATCGCCATCAATTTGACGGCGCCTTTTTTTCTGGCACGCTTGCTGATACCGGCCATGCAGGAAAAAGGCTGGGGAAAAATAATCAATATTGCTTCCCTGCAATCCAGGCGCGCCTTCCCCAACAGCGCCCCCTACGGCGCCTCCAAGGGAGGGGTGATGCAGTTGACCCGTGCCATGGCAGAGGCCTGGTCGGCAAACATGAGCGGCATCACCTGCAATGCGATCGCGCCGGGTTTTTTCAGAACCGGGCTGACACAGCCGCTCTACGATGATCAGAAAGTGATCGATGCCCTTGCTCGGCAAACCATCATCGGCCGCAACGGTGAATTGGAGGATTTAAGCGGTTTGGCCATATTTTTGGCCTCCCGGGCCTCAGACTACATAACCGGACAAACCATTTTTCTGGATGGCGGGTGGAGCGCCAAGTAAATATCCGACCCAGGGGGCATCGGCTTTGGTCCAACGCAGAGGGGTTAATAAGGTATTTAACTTAGCCGTCAGTATCCTGGTTTCAGGTGTCAGGTTTCAGGTGTCAGCACCCCCACTGGCTTGATAAGCAGCCAGTCAAATCGGTAAAGAAACTCTGAATAAGCGAATATCGAATAATGAATGTCGAATCCTCCTCCGGCGAACAAGTGTCGAGGGAATGTATTCTGCCTGTCGTGAGCTTTTTGTCGAACGATCTTTTTTATAAAAAATGCCTGAGCGAAGCGAAACCATCCTTCGAAATTCGATATTCGATATTTTGCGGTTCTGCGGTTCGCTTTAAACTCATGAAGTTTCATAAAAAATTTGGTCTATGGCAGAGTTGGTTATCTCTAACCCGGCCCCGAGGACTAGGATTTTAGTGTTATAATATAACTGCTGGATATCTGCCGCGACTGGGGTCCCGGTGCGGTATATGTTGCGAAGGGGAGTGAAATTAAATGAAAGCATTGGTATATACCGATACAAATCAGGTCATTTACAGGGATGAGCCGGATCCGGTGCCCGCAACGGGCGATGTTCTGCTGAAGGTTGAGGCCACAGGGATCTGCGGGTCCGACATGCACGCCTATCACGGCCAGGACCCCCGCCGCGTCCCGCCGTTGATTCTCGGCCATGAGGTGTCCGGCAGCCTGGTATCCGGCCCGGACACCGGATGGCGCGTCGTGGTCAACCCGTTGATCACCTGCGGCCGATGTGAATCCTGCGATACCGGCCATTCCAACCTGTGCGCCGCCCGCGAGCTGATCGGAATGCGCCTGGCCGGTGCCTACGCAGAGTATGTCACCATCCCCGCAAGAAACGTGATCGAGCTTGCGACCGGTATGGGCTATGTCGAGGCCTCATTGACCGAGCCGACCGCCACGGCCCTGCATGCCCTGAACTTGGCCCGGATTCAATCATCTCGGCCACTCGCCGAGCTCAAAACCCTGGTCATTGGGGGAGGAGCCGTTGGCCTGCTGGCGGCGCTATTGCTCAACATGTATGGTTGCCGGGATCTGGTGGTGGCCGAAACCCACGCCGAGCGACGCCGCTCCGTGGCGGAACACGTGGGCTGCCAGGTTCATGATCCGCTAAACGACCCGTCTTTGGCGACCGACGCTTTCGATCTGGTCATCGATGCCGTGGGTGGCGGGGTCACCCGCAAAGCAGCCATGGCCGCCATCAAACCCGGGGGGATTTTCGTTCATATCGGCCTGATGAATGCGGCCGGCGAGTTGGATATCCGCAAACTGACCCTGTTCGAAATCACCCTGGTCGGCGTCTATTGCTACACCATGGCCGATATGCGGGCCGCGGCCCAGGCCATTGAAAAGGGACAACTCGGCGATTTGAGCTGGGTGGAAACCCGGCCGCTTTCAGAGGGCGCCCGGGCCTTTGACGATTTGGACAAGGGGCGCACTGCCGCCGCCAAATTGGTCCTCATGCCGGATTAAAACACAAGGTGTCAGGTGTCAGTGTTTCTGCCGGAGGCAGATCAGGATAGAGGGCCTTAAATCCCTGACACCGGTAATCTCTTATGAAACTGGTACCATTACGAGAGATAGATGCTGGGCAGGTGAGCGAGCCCGAAGGGTGAAGCTCGCTCGCCTGCCCAACTCTATAACTCGGGCGGTCACTGTAAATTTTTTGGGTAGCCAGAGAT